>ENA-ORCO01000559-ORCO01000559.1-marine-metagenome-genome-assembly--contig:-NODE-559-length-16229-cov-3.722140_pt1 | contig 16229 bp, 9 predicted proteins | sample MGYA00248633_ERZ508508 | MGnify/ENA primary metagenome ERZ508508 (study PRJEB26179, sample SAMN06268845) | marine metagenome | isolation source: A23 P1 aerobic enrichment on pine of planktonic cells taken...
CTTTGTACGAATCGTCCGATCCGATCGCAGCACCGTCGACGGTGAAGTTCCCGGTGTAGATATCGTCGGCGTCGGCATCGCGTAGGTCGATCGTCCCGCCACCGAAGGCCGAGGCGTCGGCCTCGACTGAAGCGACGCTGCCGCCGTCTGTGACGGTCGCCGCGACCCGGACGCGGTCGCCGTCGGCCACCGTCCCGTCGCCGTCCGTCTGGTCGCTGATCGTCGGGTTTCGCACCGTCGGCGGCGTCGCGTCCGGCGCGACTTCGACGTCACCCGCGGAGTAGTGGATCGGGACTTCGAGTCGGATTCCCTCGGCCGTCACTGTGCTCGACGCTTGCTCCGCCGTCGTCCCGATCGCTGAGACCTCGATGTTCGCCGGATCGGAGACGCTCCAGTCGTCGAGCACGGCTGTCGGAAGGAACGCGGTGAAGAATCCCTGGTTCTGTCCGCCGTCGACGTTGTAGTGCGGAGCGGCGACGTAGAGACGCAGTCCGCCGGTGGCTTCGTCGTACTGCGGCGCTCCGAACGATTGCGCGTCGGTCGTCAGCATCGCGCCCGCGAATCTGTCGCGCCGCGCGGGATCGAAAGATTCCAGATCGGAGACCGCCATATCGACCGACGCGTTCGCGCTGACGTCTGCGCGGTCGGTCTCCGACCAGGGGGCGTTCGTCCCGTCGAGCTGTGATTGGTTGTACTGCACGTCTGCAGGGGCGGTCGTGACGTTGATCGCCGTCCTGTTTGCGTCCAGAGAGGTGGTCTCCCACGTCGCGTTTCGGCCCGCCCCGAGCAGGAGCCGGGGCGTCCAGTCGGTCACGGTGACGTTGATCGCGAGCCGCGTATCCGACGTGACGCCGAGGTCGGAGAGATCCGTGCGGGTGACGAGGTCCGACCCCGACGAGTCCCGGAGCTGCAACTGGAGCAGTCCGTCGGGTCCCTGCGTGAGGTAGACTCGCGACGTGAGGTTGGTGCTGTCCGGTTCGGGGCCGCTCAGATGCTCGACCGTAACGTCTTCCACGACGAGTTGGACGCTCGCGCTCTGGCCGCTCGCGCCGTTGTTCCCTGCCGAGTCGTTGGCCGTAACGAGCGTGGCGCGGTAGCGACCCGCCTCCTCGAGATTGGTTACGTTGAAGTAGACGCCCTCTTCACTGCCGAAATCGGCCTCGGTCAACGTCTTGACCGTCGTGCCGGTTGCGACGTCGGTGATCTGAACTTCGACGTCCGAGAGCGTCTCGCTCGCGCTGAACGTCGTGTACAGGGTCCGCGTATCGATGACCCGGACCGAGAATCCGGAGATACTCGGCGTCGTGCGATCGCTGACGTTGAGTTGGAGTTCGTTCGTGTCCGTCGCGTTGCTGCTGCCGGCGTAGTCGACTGCGGTTATCGGAATCGCGTAGCTTCCGTTTGGCGACGTCTCGTCGGCGTCGACCGCGAAGGTCGTGTTGTAGACTGCATCGCCGTCAGCGTCGGTGAGCGTGACCGTTCCGGCCCCGAAGGCAGAGGCGTCGGCAGTCACCTGATCAACCCCGCTTTCGGCGTCAGTCGCAGTCGCGTTGATCGTCACCGAATCGAGTGCGGTCACCGCTCCGTCGCTGTCCGACAGGTCGACCGCTGTCGCGTCGGTGATCGACGGCGGTTCCGCGTCGGTCAACTGGAGCGTGTTAGTCTGGACCGTGTCGTTGTTCTCGGCAACGTCGTACGCCGTGATCGGAACGATGTACTCCGTTCCGTAGGCGCCCGGCGGCGCGTCGACAGTGAACGTCGCGTTGTACTCTGCATCCCCATTAGAGTCGGAGAGTGCGATCGTCCCCGCGCCGAACGCCGAGACGTTCGCCGTGACGTTCTTCACGCCACTGTCCTCGTCCGTCACGGTGGCGTTGACGGTCACCGTATCGCCTTCGACGACGACCCCGTCTCCGTCCGTCGCGTCGACGGCAGCGGCGTTCGTGAGCGACGGCGGCGTGGTCTCTGAATAGCTGACGGATCCGACTGCTGCAGCGGCATCGACCAGGCCCGACCCGGCGCCGTTATCGGGTTCAGTTCCGGGAACGGCGCTCTCGTTCGCGGTCGTTTCGAGCACCGAGATCGTCTCGCTCGGGCTCAGCGAATCGTTTTTATCCGCCAACAGTGCGATCACGCCGCCGGCGTGAGGGGCCGATGCGGACGTTCCGAAGAAGGGATTGGGAGCGTAAGCGTCCGTCGAGACCCCATCAGGTGCGACGATATCGGGCTTGATTCGGCCGTCGAGCGTCGGCCCGCGCGAGGAGAAGGCTTCGACTTTGTCAGTATCGTAGTGCGTCGCTCCGACGGTCAACACTGCGTCCGTCGTCGGATTGGTCACACTCCGAGCAGCCGTGGACGGCGTGAGCGACTGTGCGTCGCCGCTGAACAACGTGAAATTGACTGGTTCGGTTGCCTCGTTTTCGCGCTTGATGGCGAGGTAATTGGTACCCGAGTCGACGGTTAATCGCTCGATTGGCTGCCAAGAGGACCCATCTTGAATGTTTTTTGACCAGTCTACCGGATTGTCGGGATAGTCGCTCTTACTATCGTACAGGTACAGATCGTAGTTCTGATCGCTCTTTGGCCAATCGTCCCACTGCAGCCACACGCTTCCGCTTCCACTGCTTTCGACGGTCAGCAACTCCCGGTCGCTCGTGAAGTTCAGCCAGTCGTCGCCGTCCCCGTTCTGCCAACTCCCGTGCCAGTGACTTCCGTTGGCCGCGTTCCCTGAGGAGACGCTCCAGACGGTGCCGTTCGCCGCGGACTGCTCGAACTCCTCGTTGAACGCACCGCTGCCGTCCAGCGGCCCCGCGTTGTACCACGACAGCGACATCACGGCCACGTCGACGGACGTGTCCTCGCGGATGTAATCCATCGCATCGAGGAGGTCGACGCCGGACCCGACGTCGATCAGCACCAGCGAGACGTTCGGTGCGGTGTCGACGACGACCTCCGAGACCGCAGTCCCGTGTGCGTTCGAGGTGTTCTTGAAGTCCCCTCCAGGATTGTACACGTCCACGACGTTGTCACTGATCTCCGAATTCGTTGCATTGAATCCCATATCGACCACGGCGACGGTGACGTTGTCGCCGTAGTGGCCCGCAGCGTGCGCGCCGGAGGTGTTCATCGTCGCCAGCCCTTCGCTCACGACGCTCCCGCGGTCGACAGCAGCCGTCGTCGGACGGTTCGGTCGGCGGATGCGTTCGACGGCGGGCGTGTTCGCGACGGCCGTCAGCGCCGATCGCGGGAGGCGCGCTTGTACGAGATTGCCGTGTCGGAGTGCGACGGCCCCGGCGTTACCGCGAACGCGATCGGCGACGGCGTCCCCGTTCCCCGCCGCTGCTTCGACGACAACGTCGACCATCTTTCCGCTCTGTGCATCGGTCGTGAGCGATGGTCCGGACGACGACGTGGCGGTCTGATCGTCGAGGAGTCCGGATTCGATTTTGACCTCCGGTGGGGTCGCGTTCGCGTCGTCGTTCGAGGCAGTCGCGCGCTGGTCTGCGGGCGTTCCAATGCCGGGGGCAGACAGCGAGCTACTGTCGCTAGCTGGCGTATTCGTCGCACCACCGGCCCCGACCGCGGGGACCGTACCCGCCGCAATCAGGACGGCGACCGTCGCGAGGACGAGAAGCGTTTTTCGGTCCATCTTACGTCGGCTGTGGCTCCTTCGGCGGTCGGACCGCGGAGACGTTCTCGTGTCGCGAGAGGCCGACGAGTTGGTCGACTGCGACGTAGCCTTGGACAAGTTGGCCTTGCTGCAGTTCGACGCGCACGTCGTACCCCTCCGGAAGCGACGCACCCGCAGTCAACTCGACCACGATCTGGACCGATCCATTGTCGTAGGTCAGACCGGCTTTTGACGCGTATTCGGATCGGTCATCAGCAGTCACGAGCCCGTACAACCGCTGATCGAGGTTCGGCGGGTGCGACGGTTGGGTGGTCGTCGCTGTCCCGGTCCGCGTGGGCTCCGGCGTCGGCGTCGCGGCCGTCTGTGGAGATCCGGAACAGCCGGCGAATACTACCAGGAAAACGACAATTACGCTATATGGCTTGAACATCGGTGCGACGGTAGACGTATCCTACTTTGAGGGTCCCGGTATGAGCGTTGTGACTCGGGGCCGTCGCTCCGAACTGATTATGAGTACGGTGAGATTACTCTCGGTATGTCGCTTTCAGCGTCAGCATATCACTCCCTCTTCGAGGCCGATCCGGACGGTCTCGTGCTTCTCGACTCGCAGACGGGCGCCATTCGCGAGTGCAACCCACAGTTCTGCGATGTCGTGGGTCGGCAACGAGACGACCTCGTCGATCGGGTGTTCTCGACACTCACGCCGTCTGACCGAGACGTCGCCTCGGCTCTCGCAGGCGACGGCACTGGCGCTGACCTCGTCGTTCGGCTGACGACCGGCGTCGGCGACGTGGTCTCCGTCGAACTGCGTACGTCGACTGTGGAGATGGACGACGGCGAGGACACCGGTGAGTTCGTACTCGTTCGGGCGAGAAGAGTTTCATCCGGCACCCACGAACCCGAACGAAAATCGAAGGTCGTCGACGAAGCTCCGATCGGGATCACGATCAGCGATCCCGGCCAGGAAGACAACCCGCTGGTCTACGCGAACGAGACATTTCAGGACCTCACCGGCTACACCACCGAAGAAATCGTCGGCCGCAACTGCCGATTCCTGCAGGGCGAGAAGACCGATCCGGACGCTGTCGCGGCGATGCGCGAGGCGATCGACGCCGAGGAGCCCGTCACAGTCGAACTCTGCAACTACCGCAAAGACGGCTCCGAGTTCTACAACCGGATCACGGTCGCCCCGCTGTACGACGACGCGGGCGCGCTCGCCAACTACGTCGGCTTCCAGTACGACGTCACCGAACGCGAACAGTACAGACAGAAGCTCGAACTCTCCCACAATTTGCTGAAGACTGTTCCCAGTGGCGTCTTCCGAACCGATCCGACGGCGGACGGCACGTTCGAGTACGTCAACCCCGCGCTCGTGTCGCTCTTAGATGCCACCTCGGCCGACCAACTCCGCGGGCGGCGCGTGGCGGAGTTCTACGTGGACCCTGCAGCGCGCAGTGACTTGATGGAGGCGCTGCGGAACACCGACGGTGACCAAGTCAGACGCGAGGTTCAACTCGAAACGCTCGACGGCGCGAGGAAGGACGTGATCGTCACGGCGTCGCTGTCGGAAGACGCGGCGGGCAACGAACACGTCCACAAGGTGGTCCAAGACATCGCCGAGCGCAAGGAGCGCGAGCAGGCGCTCGAACGCTACGAACGACTCGTCACGAACCTCCCGGTCGGCGTCTATCAGCACACACCCGGCCCCGACGACGAGTTCACACTGCTGAACGACGCGATGGTCGACATTTTCGACGCCGACTCGAAGGCTCACCTGCGCGAGCAACACGTGCGCGATCTCTACGTCGACCCGAGCGAGTACAGCGAGTTCGCCGATCGCCTGCTCGATCAGGGGTTCGTCCAGGACGAGGAGTTCGAACTGGAAACCCTCGCGGGCGAGACGATCTGGGGGGCAGTCACCGCGATCGCCAGAGAGGTCAGCGGTGAGACAGTCATCGACGGCGTCGTGCAGGACATCACCGAGCGCAAACGGTTCCAACAGCGGCTCAAAGAACAGCGGGACAACCTCGACGTCTTGAACCAGATGCTCCGCCACGACATCCGAAACGACCTGCAGTTGGTCACTGCGTACGCCGACTTCCTCACCGACCACGTCGACGACGAGGGCCGAGAGCACATCGAGACGATCCAAGAGGGAGCAATGCACGCGGTGGAACTGACTCGAACCGCGCGGAGCATCGCGGACGTGATGCTCACGACCGACGAGGAGCGCCAGCAGGTCGACCTCGCAAACGCACTCGAAACCGAGCTCGACGACGTCCGTTCGACGTACTCGGAGGCGGTGATCACCGTCTCGGAGACGGTTCCCTCGGTGGCGGTGTGGGCAAACGAGATGCTGGGCTCGGTCTTCCGAAATTTGTTGACGAACGCCGTCCAGCACAACGACAAGGAGATCCCTAAAGTGGAGGTGTCGACGACGGAGCGCGAAGAGGCCGTTGCCGTCCGAATCGCCGACAACGGGCCGGGCGTGCCCGATAGTCAGAAAGACACGATCTTCGGACGTGGCGAGAAAGGTCTCGAAAGCGAAGGGACCGGAATGGGACTATATCTCGTCAAGACGCTGGTCGAAATGTATGGCGGCGACATCTCCGTCGAAGACAGGACGGCAGGAAACGCCGGCGACGACACGGACGGAGCCGTCTTCGTGGTCGAACTTCCGAAAGTGGGCTAATCGCGCAGTCGCGTGGCGTCACTCTTTGGCGATCATCACTTCGCTCGCTTTGATTACGGCCGACACCTCGTCGCCTTCCGCGAGGTCCAACCGGTCTGCGGACCCGCGCGTGATCGTCGAGGTTACTGTCTGACCGTCGCCGAGTTCGACGACCACCTCCGCCGTGATCTCGTCTCTCTTGATCGCGGTCACGGTTCCAGCCAGATCGTTGCGAGCACTGAGTCCCATACACTCGTGTTGGTGTTCTGAAATCAAATAACTGCTGGCGGCGCTCGCGACTCCGACGTGTCGTTTCACGAGGGCCGTTACGGTTTCTCTCTCCGACCGTACCGCCCTCGAGCCAGACTCACCGCTGATATTTGGAGCGCAAAAGATACAACGCGAATCTCCGAAACCGCGGGTATGGACGGGCTCGGCGAAGAAGCCGAAGGTCGATCGAAGTTCGAGTCGTCCCGCGAGACCGATGCGTCCCACCAGATCGAACTCTACGACCTCATCCTCGACATCTCGACGAGTCTGATGAGCGCCGAGCCCGACGAGTTGGAGACGAAACTGCGATGGGGGCTCGAAAGCGTCGGGACGCACATCGGTGCCGACCGTGGCTACGTCTTCCAGGCTCAGAACGGCGGCTTCGAGAGGACGACCGAGTGGACCGGCGAGGGCGTCGTTCCGTGGAGCGCCCAGCGGCTCGACCACGACGAGTTCGAGTGGCTGCACCGTCGGCTCGAGCGCTTCGACAACACGGTCGTTCGGACGAGCGAGCTCCCACGAGGCACCCACCTCTGCGAGTTGCTGTCGAGCGAGGGCGTCGCGTCGGCCGTTTTTCTGCCGATGGTCGACAACTGGTCGCTCGAAGGGTTCGTCGGATTCGACGTCGTCGAGCCCCACCGCCAGTGGGACGACACGAAGGTGAACCTTCTGCGGACGGTCGCCGATATGATCACGCACTCGCTGGGTCGTGTTCGACGCGAGCAGAAGCTCGAAGCCCAGAACGAGCGACTGGAGACGTTCGCGGGCGTCATCTCCCACGACCTCCGGAACCCACTCAACGTCGTGACCGGGTCCCTGCGCCTCGCACAACAGGACCTTGATTCGCGGCACGTCAACCGAGCGGCCCGCGCGGCCGACAGGATGGACGACCTCATCGAGCAGGTGCTGACGCTGGCCACACAGGGACAAGACATCAGCGACCCCCGCCCTGTCCGGCTCGAGTCGGTCGTCGAGAGCGCGTGGGACACGATCGACACCCGAGCGGCCGAACTACGGGTCGAAGCCGGAGTCGGCACCGTCGACGGCGACCCGGACCGGCTTCGCGAAGCCTTCGGGAACCTCTTTCGCAACGCGGTCGAACACGGCGGCGACGACGTTCGCGTCCGGGTCGGACCGTGTGCGGGGGGGTTCTACGTCGCAGACGACGGCCCCGGGATTCCGGAGGATGCGCGCGAGTCCGTGTTCGACCGGGGATACACGACTGGCGGGACCGGACTCGGACTGGCGATCGTTCGGACCATCGTCGAGGCGCACGGCTGGTCGATCCGGGTCGGCGAAAGCGTCGACGGCGGCGCCCGGTTTGAAATCACCGGCGTCGGTTGCGGGAGGGCCTCGAACTGATAGGGATTATCGTAAGTCCTCCTAGATTTCTCGCCGGACGGGACGGCGAGAATCTCCGAACAGTGACGATAATCCCTATGAGGTGCTGGTCTTCGATTCAGACGCTCGGTCGTGAGCGAGCCCCCGGTAACTGTCGCTGGGCACGTTGCGAACGCGCTCCGTCTCGCCTGTGTCGACTGGGAATGTCTTTTTGTATTACACCGTTGATAGTTACCCCTACAGTGGTGGTTGCAACGAAGTGCGCAGCCGATCGCACGACTGCGTGCGCTCTGGTGCGTGCAGACGTGCAAACGCAACTATCGCGGATACCTTGAGGGAGATCAGATGCGGGTCATCATCGTCGGAGCCGGCGAAGTCGGCTCCAACATCGCGGCCAGCCTCGCCGGGGATCACGACGTCATCGTCATTGACGTCGACCCCGAAAAGGTAGAGGAACTCACGTACACGAGTGACATCCTGGCAATAGAGGGTGACGGGACCTCGTTGGAGACACTCGAAGACGCTGGTCTCCGCGAGTCGGAGATGCTCATTGCCAGCACAGACGTCGACGAGACGAACCTCGTCACCTGCGGGACGGCGAAGACCGCAAGCGACGTCTTCACTATCGCCCGTGTTCGAAGTGCGAACTTTCTCGATACGTGGGCGCAGTCGGATGGCGCATTCGGGGTCGACTTTATGGTGTCGACGGACCTGTTGACGGCGAACGACATCGTGCGTGTGGTGGGGATCCCGGCTGCAGTCGACGTCGAGTTGTTCGCGGGCGGACTCGTCCAGATGGCCGAATTCGAGGTCGCCGAGGACAGCGACATCGCCGGCCGTACTGTCGAAGAGGCGGATCAATTCGAGGCGCTGACGTTCGCTGCGTTGGTGCAGGGTGGCGAGGTCGTGATCGCTCGGGGACAAACACCGATCGAGGCCGGAAACAGAGTCATCGTCATCGGTAGCCTGGCGAGCGTCCACGCGTTTTCCAGAACCGTCGCACCGACGGCAACGCCTGACGACGCCCGTGACATTGTCATCGTCGGCGGAAGCAACATCGGATATCACACAGCCAAACTCCTGGAGGAGCGAGGGATCGAACCGCGCCTGATCGAGCAGGATTCAGAGCGGGGTCGTCAACTCGCGGAGAGCCTGCCGAAGACGATCGTATTGGAACACGACGCGACGAACGTGGAGTTCCTCACTGGCGAGCGCGTCGACCGAGCAGATGCCGTCATTGCGGCGACCGACAGTGACGAGAAGAACCTCCTCGTCTCGCTGCTTGCGAAGAACATCGGCGCTCGACGAACAGTCGCCGTGGTCGAGCAGGGCGATTACGCGAGTCTCTTCGAGGCGGTCGGCATCGACGCCGCGATCAATCCGCGCAAGGCCACGGCGGAGGAGATCGTCCGATTCACCCGAGAAGGACAGATAGAGAACCTCTCGCTCATAGAGGACCGTCAGGCTGAGGTGCTAGAGATCGAAGTAGACGCGGAAAGTACTCTCGCTGGGCGGCCGATACGCGAGAGCGTTCGTGCGCTCCCCGCGGGGGTCGTTATCGGGGCAATCGCCCGCAACCACGACCTCGTCGTCCCCCGCGGAGATACGGTGATCGAGCCCGGAGACCACGTGGTTCTTTTCGTGTCTGCAGACACGCTCACTGCTGTGATGAACGCGATATGAGAACCCGAGTCAACTGGCGCGTCAGCTGCCGACTGGTCGGGACCATTCTCAAATGGTTGTGGGTCCCGCTCGTCTTCCCGCTCGGACTCGCCCTCTACGACGGCACGGCGCTACTTCCCTTCGCCCTGCCGATGGTCGGCACCGTAGCCGTTGGCGTCGGGCTCGAACAACTGACCGAAGACCGGGAGCTCCGGACGCGAGAGGCGTTTCTGATGGTTTCGCTGACGTGGTTGAGTATCGCACTGGTCGGCGCAGTTCCATTCGTACTCGCCGATTCTGGTGTGATTGCAGCGCCCGTGGACGCGCTCTTCGAGAGTATGAGCGGCATCACGACGACGGGAGCGACGGTCATCGTCGATTTCGACCGCCACACGCGAGCGATACTGCTGTGGCGGGCCGTCCTCCAGTGGATCGGCGGGCTCGGGATTCTCGTGTTAGCGACGGCAGTGCTTTCGCAGCTCTCTGTCGGTGGGGCACAGCTTATGGAGACCGAAACGCAGACACAGGACGTCAATAAGCTCACGCCCCGGATTTCAGAGACGGCCACCCTGCTTTGGAAGATCTACCTCGGACTGACTGGCCTTCAAGTAGCAGTCCTCTATGGGCTCCATCTGCTCGGATACGCTCCAAGTATGACACTGTATGATGCCGTAGCGCACGCCTTCACGACGATTTCGACGAGTGGCTTTTCGCCACGCGGGGAGAGCATCGCCGCATTCTCTCCGGCCGTCCAGTGGGCGATCATCCCGTTTATGGCGACCGGTGCGACGAGCTTTATGTTGATGTACTTCGTTCTCAGAGGGGACTACGAGCGGCTCAGGCAAAGCGGCGAATTTCGGTTCTATGTTGGGATCTTGGCGCTGCTCGCGCTCGGGGTCGGGACTGTGCTGTCTATCGACGGCGCGCCGTACACGAGTGTCGAGGCGATCGCTCGGCACTCACTGTTTCAGGTCGTCTCTATCGTGACGACCACTGGCTATGCGAGTACGGATTTCAATCTCTGGTCGTCGGGGGCAAAGCATCTCCTGTTCGTCGGGATGTTTATCGGCGGGATGGCCGGCAGTACGACCTGCTCGATCAAGACGCTTCGCTGGCTGGTCGTCGTGAAGGCGTTCCGTCGGGATCTGTTTACGGCCTCGAATCCGAACGCGATCCGGCCGGTTCGCCTCAGTGGAAACGTCGTCGACGAGGGGACGATCCGAGACATCTACGCGTACACCCTCGTCAGCCTCGTGTTCTTCATCGTCGCCACGATTATCGTAGTCGTGGACGCCTCGCGAGTACAGTTGAACGTCTCCGAGTTCGAGGCGATGAGCGCGGCCGCAGCGACGTTCTTCAACGTCGGGCCCGCCTTCGGAATCGCCGGGCCACTCGAAAGCTACGAGCCGTTTCCGGACTCGACGAAACTCCTGATGACGTTTCTGATGTGGATTGGGCGGATCGAGATCATCCCGGTACTGGTGTTACTGACGCCGTCGTACTGGCGATCATAAGGACGGCGGCAGTGCGTTCTACAGTAGCATCTGTAAGTCATTATGGACCCGACCGCCTGACAGCGTGTGATCGGGTGCGCACTCAGTTGCAAACGCTACTATACCTTCCCAAGGGACTCCGGGGTACTGTGGTGTATGGACTCGAACTTTTGCTCGTCGCAGCTATTCGAGTCCGACACTCAGAGTCCGGACCCGCCGTCGACCGGGACGGTCGCGCCGTTGACGAAGCTCGCGTGCTGGCTGGACAGGAAGGTTACCATCTTCCCCAGATCGAGCGGGTCCCCCGGCGACTCGTAGGGAGAGTCCGCGAGCACGGCGTCCCACGCCGACGTGAGATCGGCGAACTCGCCGGCATCGACCCGTCGGGCGAGCAACTCCTCTAAGTCTGCGGTCTCGTGGGGACCCGGTGCGATTGCGTTCACGCGGACATCGGGCGCGAACGCCGTGGCCTGACTCTCGGTAAGCCCCTGGACCGCCTGTCCGTACGCAGTCCCCACCGACAGTTCGTCGGCGAGTGCCGGGATGGCAGGGTTGGCTACGTTGACGATCGTTCCCTGGTCGGAGTTTTCGAGGTGGGCGTAAGACTCGCGGATAGCCCAGACGACACTCATAAACAGCCGATCGAACCCACGGAACCAGTCCTCGTTTGAGACGTCCAGGAACTCCTTCGGTTCGAGTGGTCGCGGCCCCGTTACGAGGTGGTCGATGCCGCCATACTGGTCGACGGTCTCTTCGACAAGTGCCGCCAGATGGTCAGGGTCTCGCACGTCGAGTTCGAGACCGAAGATCTCGCCCTCGCCGAGCGCGTGGAGCCTGTCGCTGGCGTACGCGAGTTCGTTCAGATTCGGCGCGGCGAGGGCGACCTTCGCCCCCTGGCGTGAGAACGCTTCTGCACAGGCGTGACCGAGTCCGGTCGCACTCCCGGTGACCAGCGCTACGTTGTCTTCTAATCCGAGGTCGATGTCCATATCCGACGCTTGGGTACCAGTGCTAAAAGTTTCGTGTCCGTCGATGTACTTCCTTTCAAGCCGGAAGGCGACCAGTTGCGCGTGAAAGGCCGAGTCCGTCTGTGAGGACAGAATCCGGAACGCTCCGGATTGTGTCCGAAGACAGGACTGTATAGCTCCGGTGGCTATTCTACTTTGTTTCCACAGTAGGCCGGGGTATCGAGATCACCGGCGACTCGCTCAGTTATCAGTTCTATGTAGTAGTGATGACGGGTCTCGTGCCGATTTGAGGATTCACCGTTTTGCCCTTGGGACCAGATACGTCGCCTATGCCGCCTCCTCGTGTTTTTGATACTTGTGAGAGGTCACCGGACTTTGGCGTCAGATGACTGAGTACGAGTGTGAGTGCGTTGCTAACGCGGTGAGAATGGTCTGCACTAGTTTTGCTGATTGGGCATTGGCTGTCTCCGTTGCGGTCACAGATAATATTACCTTACAGAAAATAATGATTGTCTTTCCAGTTTTTATGACAAATCGAACACTGTTGGTACACTCAATAACTATGTTCTGATGCTACTTTTTTCTGGAAGCTATGCAGTGCTTGGTTCACGGAGGCCGCCGAACGACACGTATAGGAGGCCGTACCATTGCGGGAACGAGAGCTGTTCCGCACGCACTATCCTCGACCACGGAGGCTAACAGTCCCCTCGGAGCGGCGGGGCTGGGCCAGGAGTGTTTTCGATGACCGATCCCGACTCGGACTCCGACGGTACTGCTGGGGCGTGGCTGACTCGCCGCCAGGCGCTCGCGGCTATCGGGGGGACCGGCCTCCTCGGTGCGTCCGGTGCCCTGGCGGCACAGGCACAGACAGACACCCCCACGGAATCGCCGCCGCCCGACGGACCTGATGGAGGTGCCGCAGGTCCGCCGGCAGATCGGCCGCGACAGATCCTCGTGGGGGTCACGGGGGCCGTCGATCGTCCGGACGAGGTTGTCGGCGGCCTGCTCCCGCCGACAGCGAGAGTCGTCAACTTCAACGAGACAATTCACTATGTGACGGTCGAGTTCAGCGACGACACGCCGCGGCAAGACGAGAATCAGTTCATACGAACGGTCCAGGAGGATTCGCGGGTGAAGTACGTCGAACGGAATGGCGTGATGGAGGCGTACCTCGTCCCCGACGATCCCCTGTTCGCCGACCAGTACGGTCCCCAGATGATCAACGCGCCCGAGGCCTGGGACACCACGCTCGGGAGTTCGGACGTCACAGTGGCCATTGTCGACTCCGGTATCCAGCACGACCACGAGGACCTTGCGGACAACTTCGCGGACGAACCGGGACGGGACTTCGTCGACGGCGACGCCGACCCCTCCCCAAACGTGCCGGAGTTGGACGTTCACGGCACCCACGTCGCTGGTATCGCGGCGGCAAGCATCAACAACGCCGTGGGCGTGGCGGGGGCTACGAACGCGACGCTGATCGGTGCCCGCGTGCTCGGAGACGACGGCCGCGGGACGTTCGCGGACATCGCTGACGGCATCGTCTGGGCCGCGGAACAGGACGCGGACGTGATCAATCTCTCGCTGGGCAGTCTCGGCCGCTCACTGACGGTGAAGAACGCCGTCGCCTACGCCTACCGGGCGAGAGACTCCCTCGTCGTCGCTGCCGCCGGGAACGAGGGCCGCGAAGGGGTGGGATACCCGGCAGCCCATCAAGAGACCCTGGCGGTGTCGGCGCTGGACGAGACGGGGCGTCTGGCGTGGTTCTCCAGCCACGGGGACCGGGTATCGATTTCGGCACCTGGGTCCGGCATCCTCTCGACCGTACCCACCGAGAGCGGCTTCTACGGGGAACAATCCGGCACATCGATGGCTTCGCCATTCGTCGCCGGCGTCGCCGCACTGACCAAGGCCCAGTACGATGTCTCGGCGGAAACGCTTCGAGAACACCTTCGGGCGACCGCGACGGACATCGGTGCCCCGACAGAGTTCCAGGGCGCCGGACGCGTCGACGCAGCGGCGGCCGTAGCCCAAGAGCCTGGTGAGGTCGGGTGTACGCTCGCTGGGTCGGCTTCCGGGGAAGGGACGCTTGTCGACCAGCAAGCACAGTGCTGGCGCCACACCTGGCTCACGGACTCGCCGTGTCGGGTGGTCATCGACCTCGACGGGGATCCCGGGACGGACTTCGACCTTTACATAAATATTGCCCGCGAATCGTGCCCTTTCCCGGGGAACGCCGATCGCTCCTCGGTCACCCTTGACAGCCAGGAACGCATCGTGGTGGACAATCCAGACAACTCCTTGCCCTTGCTGGCGACCGTCGTGGCCTACCGCGGCACCGGAAGCTACGACATATCTTTCTCCGAGTTCACGGGCACCCTGGCGCCCCCACCGGACACACCCACCCCCTCGACGCCGACAGAATCGCCATCCTCACCGACTGAAACTCCCGTGGCGCCGACAGAATCGCCATCCTCGCCGACTGAAACCCCCGTGGCGCCGACAGAATCGCCATCTTCGCCGACTGAAACCCCCGTGGCGCCGACAGAGACGAACACGGAAACAGAGGTGACAACTGCGTCATCGTCGCCGACGTTGATCCAGAGCTTCACTCCGGAGTCGTACCGCTAAACGCTCGTCGACAGCCTATACCGGTATGACAGCGGGCGTCTGAAGCGAAACACCATTTTTTCTCACTCCGCTTTAGGAGGGAACATCCAACCGACAGTGATTTTGATCGCTGTGTGGGTTGTGAGTACAGACCAGTTGAAACACTTGAACAGTGGTGTCCTCATCGGCGAACACCTCCGTCGGCCATCGCGTCTTCAACGTGGGCGTCGGCCGCGGCGATCTCGACGTCGTCGCGCTCAAAGACCTCGATGGTCGTTCCGTCGTCGGCTTCGTCGTTGAAGACGAGCGCCTTGCGGATCGTGCAGAGGTGTGCGCACGGCTCTTCGGCGTCGCGGTACTTCCGGGCCGGGCACTGCTCGCCCGTCTCACGCACCGTGCACTCGCCGCTGAGTGCGCCGTGATCGCGGTGCAGCGAGACTTCGGGGTCGGCGCGCTTCCAGCTGGCCGAGCCACTGTCGCGTTTCGCGGCGAAGTGCAGCGGTGTCACGGCCGGCACCTCCCTTCATCGCGAGCGGGACACTGCTGTTCTTCGTTTTCGATCGGGCCGCCGCAGAAGTCGCACACCGAGATGGTGTCCGCAAGTCGCGCATTTACGTCGGTCGCGCGGCTCACGGCTGCTCACCTCCAGTTGTTATAAACGAACACCGCAGTCTTGCGGTTTTGAGTAAAGAACCTATGGGTTGGGGCAGATTTGAACTGCCGGCCTCCTCCATGTCAAGGAGGTGTCATAACCAGACTAGACCACCAACCCGCCTGGCTTCTGTCGGCGTGACCTCACTGCCACGCTTCCTGACTGCATTCAATCGTTGCTCGCCACCGCAATTGAAGGTTTCGAATCGACTGCCGTACGCGAGTCGCCCCCACGGACCCGGCGATACCCTTAAGTTGATGTACGGATTTGAGCATTACAAGACAACAACGTACATTGGTGTCCACTATGAAGGAGTACGTCGAACGAGTGACTGAGGGACAGGATCTGACACAGAGCGACGCTCGAGCGGCCTCAACGGCCGTTTTCGATGGAGCAACCGACGCACAGATCGGCGCACTGCTGGCAGCGTTGCGCGCGAAAGGCGAGACGGAAGCCGAGATCGCAGGCTTCGCTGAGGGAATGCGCGAGGCGGCCCGCACGATCTCGCCGGATCGCGAGCCACTCGTCGACACCTGCGGCACCGGCGGTGACGATTACAACACGATCAACGTTTCGACGACGAGCGCGATCGTCGCGGCAGGTGCTGGCGTGCCGATCGCCAAGCACGGCAACTACTCGGTCTCCTCATCGTCGGGCAGCGCGGACGTCTTGGAGGAAGTCGGCGTCGATGTCGAGGCCGAACCGCCGGCCGTCGAGGCGGCGATCGAGGACGACGGTATCGGCTTCATGCTCGCGCCGGTGTTCCACCCGGCGATGAAAGCCGTCATCGGCCCGCGCAAGGAACTCGGAATGCGGACGATCTTCAACGTGCTCGGGCCGCTGACCAATCCCGCGGGAGCCGACGCACAGGTCGTCGGTGTCTACGATCCCGAACTCGTCTCGACGCTTGCGGACGCCCTCTCGCGGATGG
>ENA-ORCO01000562-ORCO01000562.1-marine-metagenome-genome-assembly--contig:-NODE-562-length-16178-cov-2.946215_pt1 | contig 16178 bp, 16 predicted proteins | sample MGYA00248633_ERZ508508 | MGnify/ENA primary metagenome ERZ508508 (study PRJEB26179, sample SAMN06268845) | marine metagenome | isolation source: A23 P1 aerobic enrichment on pine of planktonic cells taken...
TACGTCGCGGCCGGCCACTACTGGAACGCCGGGCTGTTCGCCTGGCGGCCGGAGGTCTTTCTGGACGCGGCCGCGACCTCACCGCTGGCCGACCTGCTCGACGCACTTCGATCCGCGAGCGAACTCTCCGGTGCCCACCCTAACGTGCCCTCCGACGACCACCCCAGCGCGCGCTCCAGCGATCACCCGGACGTAACGGCCGCCTTCGAGGCGACCGAGTCGATCAGCGTCGATCACGCCATCTTCGAGGGCGCCGACGACGTGGCGGTCGTCCCAGTCGCGTTCCCCTGGGACGACGTCGGCTCGTGGGACGCGCTCGAACGCGTTCTCGACGCCGACGGGGCCGGGAACGTCGCTGGCGAGGACGTCACGCTGCGGACGCTCGATGCCGCGGATAACGTCGTCGCCGCAGACGACGCCCACGTGTCACTCGTGGGCGTCTCGGGCCTCGCCGTGGTCGCGTGGGACGACCGCGTCCTCGTCGTGCCGAAAGAGCGCGCCCAAGACGTCAAACGGCTCGTTCGCTCGCTCGAAGACCGCGGCGAGTTCTGAGTCGGATCGAAAAAGAGCTAGTCGGCCGAGCGCCGCACCTGGACGCGGCCGCCCGTCGTCACCCCGACGAGCAGCGATTCGCGGACCTCCCGACCCTGGATTGCGTCGCCGGCGGCGTCCGAGACCGCTTTCATCAGCTCCGGTGCCGTCCGATTCGCCTTCACGCCGGCCTCGTCGCAGGCGTCGTACACCTGTTTCGGGACGTCGTAGAGGTCAGTCCCCGCCTCGACGGAGACCTGCACCGGAGCCGTCAGCGCCTCGGCGAAGGCGACGGTCTCGCGCGCCTTCTCGACGTTTCGGCGCGCGCTCGATTCGACGCTCGACACGTTTGCACGGGACGTCCCGAGCATCGACGCGATCTTCGACTGGCGGATCCCCTGCTCTCGGAGCACCAGCACTTCGGCCTGGCGGCGGGTCAACACGCTCTCGTCGGCGTCGAAGCCCGCCTCCGCGAGCGCGGCGTCGACGTCGAACGCCGAGAGGTCCTCTCCCTCCTCGGCGTGCAACCCGTCGACACCGTCCGATTTCGCGCTGTCGCCGTCTCTCTCGGCGTCGTCCATACTGTCGCGTTGGCGGCCCCGCGCAAAAAAGATGCAGAAGAGTGACTGTCCGTGCCGTCTCGCCCCGCCGGCGGCGGTCGATTATCCGCCCCAGAAGTTGTCGCGGCTGCCGAGCGCGGTCGGCCTGTCCGGACCGCCCGTCCGGTCCTTGGAGCCGTCGTCTGCGGCGTCGGCGTCGGATGCGGCTGTCTCGTCCGCGGCTTCTTCGGCGTCTTCGTCGAGCGGCAGCCGTTCGACTACCTTCTTCGCGGTCGCGTGGTTGGATTTCACGCGGTCGATGCGGACGACGGCGCGCGCCTCCGGCAGGAGGCCGTCGACGAGCACGATGAAGCCGTCGTCGGTCCGGCCGACGCCCGCCCCGCTCTCGTGGATGTCGTCGACGTCGACGACGACTTCCTCGCCGGGCTTGACGGGCTGGGCCTTCAGGTCGCGGATCGGCTGGTCGTAGTTGTTACACCACTCGGCGCCGCCGCGGTCGCCGTAGTACTGACACCCCATCCCGTCGATTCGCTCCGAATACCGGGGACAGTCGTCGGCCAGCGGACAGTCTGACATAGCGAATGTTACTCCACGGCTTGTCTAAACGCTTGCGGGTCTCGGAACGACAGTGCGCGCCTGAGACACGATAGCGACGCCCACCGCAACGCTTTCAGCCGTCTCGCCCCGACTGCCGGTATGAGTCGCCGTGTCCCCGAGTTCGCCGTCATCACGGGCGTCTTCCTCGGGATCTCCGTTCTCGTCTCCGGATTGCTCCTCGGCTGGAGCCTCTATGCGACCGTCGTCGTCGGGGCGCTCGTCTCGTACCCGTTCGTCGGCTTCGGCATCGTTCGCGACGACGACCCCGCAGCGACGATCCGACCGCGGTGGCTCCTCGCCGCCGGGAGCGCCGTCGCCGCCGCCGGCGCGTTCGGCGTCCTCCTCGACGACCCGTCGCCGCGCGGCGTCCTCTTCGCGATCCTCGTCGCCGCCGCGCTCGGTGCACCGGCCGCTGGCTACGCGACCAGATACGGGGCAGATGTCAATCCGCTCTCGCCCCGCACGACCGTCTTCGGTGGAGCGGCGGCCGGGGTTGCCCTCGTCGTGGCCGGCGTTTTCGTCGGCGCGCCGTACGTCGGCGTCGGTGCCGGAGTCGCGATCGGACTCGGGTCGGCGCTGTACGGGACTGCACGCGGCGTCACCTTCGACCGGCGGACGAAGCGGCTTGCTGCGGCCGGGGGCGGCGTGCTCGGCGTCGGGATCGTTACCGTCGGCGTCGTCCGCGGCGGACCGCTCGGCGAGTGGCTCCTGGTCGGGACGGCGATCGCGCTCGTGCCGAGTCTCTACGCTGCGCTGACGGCGGAGTCTTTCGAGCGATCGCGCCGCTCGGACTGGTGAGCGCGGAAACAGTGAACGAGCACGACGGGGCCGGGTCGCTGCTAAGGGGGGGATTACGCCAGCGGCGTCCGCTCGACGACCGTCCCGTCGGCGGTGGGATACTGCTCAACGATCTCGCCCTCGGGGACGTCGCCCTCTTCGATCATCTCCTCTAAGAGCCACCACGCGACCTCGACGTGGTTCGATTTGACCGTGTAGAACTCCTCGGGAACGCCGAGTGCGTCGAGTTCGTCGGCCGTGATCCACGTCTTCCCGTAGACGAGCGTCCCGTCGTCGGTCACCTCGTCGAAGGGGCGGCGAATGGTGCGCGCCATCCGCTTGAGGCGGTTGCGGTGTTGTGCGGCGTCTTTGAACACGGAGGTACAGAAGTACACGCGCTCGTGGTCGCCCATCGTGTCGAGAATCTCCTCTTTGGAGCCGTCGACCGCGGACATATGGCCTTCCTGCAACTCGAAGCCCTGTTCTTGCATCCGGCGGTAGTTCCCGTCGCTCATCTCGAACTCGTTGACGTTGCAAAAGTCCGCGGCGCCTTCGTCGAGGAAGTCCAGAAACTCCTCTTCGGCACGGATGCCGGGGATCTCGAAAGCGGGCGTGAGCCCTTCCTCGCGAGCGATGTAGAGGATCTCCTCCCACTCGGTCCCGTGGAGGTCGCCCCACTGTTCGTACGGCGGGTGGAACCGGATCTCGTCGAGGCCGGCCTCCGAGAGGCGGCGCATATTCTCGCGGCCGCCGGTGATGCCGGTGTAGAGGTGCGTGTGGTGGTCCTCGCCGAACTCGTCTTTCAGAAGCGAGAGGTAGTGACAGGTGCGATCGAGCGCTTCCTGCGGTTCGCCGCCGGTGATCGAGGTGCCGAGCGCCTGCATCCGCTTGGCTTCCTCGATGACGTCGTCGTCGGATTCGACGAGCCGCTCGTTCGCGTAGACGTCGGTGACGTTCTTGCGGTTCTCGCCGAGCGGGCAGTAAAAGCAGTCGCGCTGGTCGCAGTAACCGTAGACGAAGAGAACCATCTTACCGCCCTTCGCGCACTGCTCACAGCCCTTCGAGATCATTCGTTTCTCGATAGCGGTCCGAGACTCAAAAGTCGTGCTACTTCGCCCGCGCAGGGGTACGCCAACGCCCGCAGTGTTAGTCCATCGCTCGGGACGGCTCCCGAAAACAGATATACTCCGATGGCGTACGTCCGCCAGATGCTGTTGGTTCTCTGTGTCGACCTCGACGACGACCTCGGCCGCAAGACGGGACTGGACACCCCCATCGTCGGCCGGGATCGCGTCGAGTCGGCGGCGGTCGAACTCGCAACCGCCGACCCGGAGGACTCAGACGTCAACGTTCTGTTCCAGGGGATCCACGAGTACGACGCGCTGTACGCCGATCCCGACGTCGACGAGGAAGTGACCGTCGCCGCCGTCACCGGGACACAGGGCGGTGACGTGAAGGCGAACCGCGCGATCGGCGAAGAGATCGACCGCGTCCTCGCCGGCCTCTCGACCGGTGAGAACGTCAGTGCTATCGTCATCACCGACGGCGCACAGGACGAGTCGGTGCTGCCGATCGTCCGCTCGCGGGTTCCCATCGACAGCGTCCGGCGCGTCGTCGTTCGACAGGCGCAGGACTTAGAGTCGATCTACTACACGATGAAGCAGGTCCTCGCGGATCCGGAGACCCGCGGGACGATCCTCGTCCCGCTCGGCATCCTGCTTCTCATCTACCCCTTCGTGACGATCGCGAGCCTCTTCGACGTGCCCGGCGCGGTCGTGCTGGGCATCATCTCGGCGCTTCTGGGTCTGTACACGCTCTTTCGGGGCCTGGGACTCGAAAACGCCGTCGACGACACCGCAGACCGCGTCCGCGACGTGCTCTACGAGGGCCGGGTCACGCTCATCACCTACGTCGCCGCCGCCGCGCTGCTGGTCGTCGGCGGCTTCCGGGGTTACGCGCTCGTCGAGTCGGTCCGCGCGAGCGTGAGCGAGCCGGCGGCCCCGCTTCTCGTCCTGGCGGCGCTGGTCCACGGGGCCGTCCAGTGGTTCGCGGCGGCGGGCGTCACCTCCAGCCTCGGGCAGGTGACCGACGAGTACCTCGCCGACCGGTTCAAGTGGCGCTACCTCAACGCCCCCTTCTACGTGGTCGCCATCGCGGTCGTCCTCTTTGCGGTCTCGGGGTACTTCCTCCCGCCGGTCACCGGGGTGACGTCCCTGTCGCTGTCGGATCTGGCGCTGGCGCTCACGGCCGGGACGCTGCTGGGGGTCCTGTCGACGCTCACTTTCGCCGTCGCCGAGTCGCGGTACCCGACCGCGATCGATCCGGCCTGATCCGCTCCGCCACCGATTTCTGTCACCGAACCTGTGTGTCTGCAGTATGGTTCGTGCTGTGCGGCGCCGCCTCGCGGGGCTCGTCGTCGCGACCGCCGTGGCCGCCGCGCTCTACTGGCTCGTCGGCGACCCGGGACTCGCGGCGGTCGCCGGGATCGTCTGGGGCGTCGCGGTCCTCGTCACGCTCAGGATCGCCGGGTTGCATCCCGACTCCGCGACCGGGGCCGAGTGGGGGGACAGGCGGTGGACGGCGGTCGGGGTCGGCGCCGTCACGCTCGCCGCCCTGGTGGGCGTGAGCCCGACGCTCCCGGTCGGCGACGGCCTCCGGTTCGGTCTCGGCCTGCTCGTGCTCGGTTCCGGGTTCGCGGGGTACGCGACCGGGAGCATGGCCGAACTGGAGCGCGGGGAGTAGACGGCGTCGCCCTCGACCGTCGACTCGCCTTCGTCTATGCGTCCCCGGACCGACGCGCCAGGACCGACTCGCCCGCGCGGACGCGATCCCCTTTTCCGACCTGCAGGTCCTCGCGGTCGTACTCGGGCGGGAGCAACACGTCCGCCCGCGAGCCGAAAGCGACGACGCCGATCCGGTCGCCTCTCGATACGCCGTCGCCGGCCTCGACGTAGGGGTGGATCCGGCGAGCCATCCAGCCCGCGATGAGTGACACCTCGTGGCGGTCGACGGCGAAGTCGACGCGCTCGTTGCGCTCGGAGTCCTTCGAGAACGCCGGCCGGTGGGCGCCGGGTCGGTGTTCGGCGGTGACGACGTTCCCGTCCAGCGGCGCGCGGGTGACGTGGACGTCCAGCGGCGACATGAACACGCCGACCCGTAGCTGGACGCCCTCCTCGCGGATCACGGAGACGTGGCCATCGGCCGGCGAGAGCACGCCGGGGCCGGCGGGCTCGCGCGGCGGGTCGCGGAAGAAGAGGGCGACGGCGACGCCGACGGCGACCAGCGCCGCGCCGACTGCCGGCGCGAGGACCGCGGCCGGGAGCGCGAGGACGAGCGGCGGGACGGCAAAGCGGCGGGCCAGCGGCGCGAGGTGCGTCGGGAGGGGGAGGGACCTCGCGATGCGGGACGCTCGACGCATCGAGTCAGCGTCCCGCCGCCCACGAGGCGACGAGGTGAGCGAGGTGGAGTCGGTCGTCGGTGCCGGTCGCCAGGTCGGCGTCGATCTCGCCGGCGATGCCGCCCTCTCCGGTCGTAAAGACGTGGTTGCCGTCGTAGTCGGTCCACGTCCGATTGATCTTCGCCGTGGGGAGGTTGTGCAGCGTCGCGCGCATCCGGTGGGCCGGGATCCACACCTCGACGGTGAGGTTCTCGACGGCGATCGTGTCGCCGCTGTCGTGGCGGATCCGCACCCACTGGTCGTCGGGGCCGTCGCCCGGGACAACCGGTTCGGCCGTCGCCGAAACCACCGGGCCGCTCCCCGACAGCGAATCGCCGACGCCCATCAACACGCCGCCGACGACGGCCATCATGACGATGGTGAGGCCGAACCCCAGCGCCGCGACACCCTCTCTGGAGAGCCCGCGGTCGCCGCCGTCCGAACCCCTGGTGAACATCTGTCTTGGCTCCCGTACCAGTCCGACGGCCTTAGCTTCCAGCATCGCCGCGGTGACAGGAGTCGGCCGCGCGTCAGACGCCACCCGGAGGCGTCGTCTCGCCGTCCCCGACCAGCGACTCCACGTACTTCCCGACGTGGTCGTCCATGCGTCGCTTGAAGCCGGCCTGCCGGGCGAGGCGGTCAAGTTCCCGCGAGACGAGACTGCCGTACTGGACGGCTTTCTTGTCGCGACTTGCGACCGCGTCCGGGACCCACTCGGCGACCGCTCGGCGGAACGCCACTTTGCGCTCGCCGCCCTCGGCGACGAGCAGCGGTCCGGGGAGGGCGAGCGCGGCCGCGACCACTCTATCGTGCAACAGCGGCGCGACCGGCTCGACGCCCGCCCCGCGGAGCGTCCGCAGGTCCCGTTCCAGTTGGTCGGGGAGCGTCGCCACGACCTCGCGGCGGGCCCCCCGGACCGTCTCCGCGTCGACGCGCTCGTCGTCGGGTGCGTTCGCCACCTTCGCGTAGCCGCCGAACAGTTCGTCGGCGCCCTGGCCCACGGCGAGTCGGTCGTAGCCGTCGGCGGCCACGCGCTCGGCGACCAGGTACAGCGAGAGCGCGATGGAGACGTCCATCGTGTTGGTCCGCCCGGTCGCCCGGACGACCTCGGGAACCGCCCGCTCGATGTCGGCGTGTGTGAGTTCGACCTCCCGCAGGTCCCGCCCCATCGCCGCGGCGGCCGACCGAGCCGCCTCGACGTCGTGACTCTCCGGGAAGCCGGCGACGTACAGCGGCGCGTCCAGCCGCGCGGCCACCGCCGCCGAGTCGACGCCGCCAGAGAACGCCACCGCCAGCCCGCCGTCCTCGCCGCTCTCGACTCCCGCCGTCGCCACCTCGTCGACGCTCTCGCGCACCGCCTCGCGGACCGCCCGGACCGCGCGTGTATTGTCCGTTTCTGGGTCGGGCTCGGGAAGCGTCCAGACTCGGTCGTCGCGGTCCGGGACACTCCAGTCCCGCTCGTCGCGGTCCGTCGGGTCGGCGTCGACGGTGTGGGGTCGAACGCACCCCGCCGGCAGCAGCTCGGGGTCGCGAAGCTCGTCGGGGTCGAACGCCCACGAGTCGACGGGATCGTCGCCGCCCTCGCGATAGACCAGTTCGCGCCCGAGCACGTCGCGGACGAGCGAAGCGTCGAGACTGCCGGCGAAGCCGCCGGTCCCGGGGAGCGGGTCGCGCTCGTCGCGGGCCCGGCGGACCAGGTCGGGACTCGCGCCGCGCAGTTCGTCGGGACCGGCCGAGCGCGGGGACTCGGTCATCAGTCGAGCAGTCCGTTCACGAACAGTCTGACGCGTCGGCGGGTGTTCCCGACGGCCTGGCGGAAGCTCACGCTCCAGGGCGTCCGCCGGGTCTGCAGCGTCGTTCGCCCCGCCTCGATCGCCTCGCAGATCGACTCGGAGGTTCGTTCCTCGGCGTCGACGACGGTCACCGCGCGGCCGACCATGTCGCTGACGTGGGCGTCGCTGCCGGCGGTCATCGGGAGGCCGCGTCGCTTCGCGAACCGCCGGGCCTGGCGGTTCGAGTAGCCGGTCACCAGCCGGGAGTTGTACACCTCGATGGCGTCGGCGGTCGCCAGTTCGTCGCGTGAGACGTTCTCGATGACGCCGCTTCGCATCTCCTGGAAGGGATGCGGGACGACGGCGATGCCGCCCGCCTCGCGGATGCGGTCGAGCGTCTCGCCGAAGGGCAGTCCGGGGTCGACCCCCTTGGAGACGCCGAGGCCGATGACGTGGCCGGCGGCGCTGGAGATCTCGATGCCCGGGATGCCCACGAGCCCGTAGTCGGGCGCCTTCTGGACGGCGAGCTCGCTCGCCGAGAACTCGTCGTGGTCGGTGACGGCGAGCGCGTCCAGTCCGACCTCGGCGGCCCGCTCCAGCAGCGAGTCGACGGAGTCCCGGCCGTCGTAGGAGGCCGCCGAGTGGGCGTGTAGCTCGACCGAAAGCACACGCGACGATAGCGCTGGCGGGGGGAAAAACCGCTCGGTCCGCGTCGTCTCCCTCTCCCGGGTCGCGACGGCGTCACTCCAGCAGCGACCGCGAGGCGTTCGTGACCACCAGCAGGCTCGACCCGGCCATCGCGACGGCGGCGACGAGCGGGTTCAGCAGGCCCGCGGCGGCCGCCGGCACGGCGACGCCGTTGTAACACAGCGCCCACCCGACGTTCTCGCGGATGCGCCGCCGGGTCGCCCGCGTCAGTTCGAACACTTCCGGGACCGTCGCGAGGTCGCCGGTCGTCACGACGGCGTCGGCCGCGTCCGCCGCGAGCGCGGTCCCCTCGGCGAACGCGATCCCCACGTCGGCGGCCGCCAGCGCGGGCGCGTCGTTACTCCCGTCGCCGACCATCGCGACCGGCCCGCGCTCGCGGAGTCGCGCGACCACCTCGCCCTTGGCCTCGGGCGGCACGCCCGCGAACACGTCCGAGACGGCGTCGTGCTCGCGGTAGCGGGTCGCGGCCCCGCCCTCGTCGCCGGTGATCACGACTACCTCGCGGTCCGCGGCCAGGTCCGAGAGCACCGTCTCCCAGCCCTCTCGCGGCGTGTCGGCAGCGCTGACGAGTGCTTCCGCCCGTCCGTCGCGCCCGACCAGCGCCGCGACCGATCCCCGCTCGCGCGCCGCGTCGAACTCCGAACGCAGGTCCTCACTGACGGCCCAACCGCGCTCGGCGAACAGGTCCGGGTGGCCGACCGCGACGCGGCGCTCGTCGCCGGTGTCAGCTCCGCCGTCTCCCGTCGCGCCGTCTCCTCCGGCGTCCGCGGCCGCGTCGTCCCCGACCGCGCTCCGCTCGATCGTTCCGACCACGCCGCGGCCGGGTTCGTGTTCGACGTCGGTGACCGTCGGGTCTCCCGCCCCGCTGTCGGCCGTTGTTCTGTCTGCCGGTGCGCTGTCGGCCCGTGCGCTGTCGGCCGGTCCATCGCCTGCCAGGTCCCCGGCGGCCTCGGTGACCGCGACCGCGAGCGGGTGGTCGGCGAACTGCTCGACGGCGGCCGCGTCGGCCAGGAGGTCGTCGTCGGGGCGACGGTCCAGTTCGAGGTCGCCGGTCGTGAGCGTCCCCGTCTTGTCGAAGGCGACGACCTCGGCGTCGGTGGCGCGTTCGAAGGCCGACTCGTCGGTGACGACGATGCCGGCGGCGAGAGCGTCGCGGACGCCCGCCGCCACCGATAGCGGGGTCGCCAGCCCGAGCGCACAGGGACAGGAGACGACGAGGACGGCCAGCCCCGTCAGCAGCGCGCCGGTGGGGGTCGCCCCGAGCGCGAGGTGTGCCGCCGCCGCGAGCGTCGCCACCGCGAGCACGAGCGGGACGAACACGCCCGCGAGACGGTCGACCAGCCGCTGGGCGCCCCGCCGGCCGGTCTGGAGTTCCCAGAGCCGGCGGGCGATCCGGTCCAAGGTGTTGCGTTCGTGTTCGTCGACGGCGACGACGAGGCCGCCGTCGGTGACCTGTGCCCCGCCGACGACTTCGTCGTCGGGCGTCTTCCGGACGGGAACCGACTCGCCGGTCACCAGCGCCTCGTCGACGGCGGCCTCGCCCTCGGCGACGCGGCCGTCAAGCGGCACGCGCTCGCCCGTCCTGACCACGACGTCGTCGCCGGCCGTCACCGCCTCGAGCGACACGTCCTCGACCCCGTCGCCCGTGCGCCGGCGCGCCCGCTTGACGCGGTCGGTCGTCAGTTCCGCGAGTTCCCCGGTCGCCCGGTCTTTCACCCGCCGCTCGTAGTACCCCCCTATCGTGACGGCGAGCACGACGACGACGCTCACGTCGAAGTACACCTCGCCCTGACCGGTCAGGGCGGCGAGCGTGCTGTAGGTGTAGGCCGTGACGGCCGCGAGCGCGACCAGCAGGTCCATGTTCGGCTCGCCGGCCCGGAGGCTGACGTACGCCCCGCGGAGGATCGGGTAGCCGGTGTAGCCGAGGACGACCGTCGCCATCACCCAGACGTTGCCCAGCAGGTAGCGCCCGGCCTGGCCGTCCACGTCCAGGAGCAACAGGTCCGGGTCGACTCCGAGATAGGTCGGGTACAGAAAGAGGACGTACCACAGCATGACCAACATCCCGAAGAAGCCGCCGACGAGCAGGCGACCGACGGCTTCCTGGCGTTGTCCGCCCGGCTCGGCGTCGGCGGCCGTCGACACCTCGCGGGCGTCGTAGCCGACGCCGCTCACCGTCTCGGCCAGCGCGTCCGCGTCCACGGTGTCGGCGTCGTGAACCACCCGCAACAGGTCGCTCGCGTAACTCGCTTCGGCCGCGCGGACGCCCTCGCGGTCGGTCGCGCGGGCTTCGAGGAACGACTCGCAGGTGCTGCAGTGCATCCCCTCGACGGCGAGAAACGTCTCCGCCCCCTCGACTGCGTCCGCGTCCGGGCCGGTGTCGAGTTCGTCGAGGTCGTCCGCCGCGCGTCCCGTGGCAGCGGAGTCGCCCGCCGCGCGTCCCGTGGCAGCGGAGTCGCCCGCCGCGCGTCCCGCGGCAGCGGAGTCGCCCGTCGCGTCGAGGTGTCTCGCGACCGTGAGACAGCCCTGACAGCAGAAGTCGCCGTCGACGTCGGCAGCAGTGACCGGGTCGTCCCCCGTGGGAAGGTCACAGAGGTGACAGCCGCCGTCGGCCGTCCCGCCCCGCTCGTCGGCCGTCCCGTCGTACTCGCCGACCCGGCTGTCGTCGGCCCGGTCGGTCTCTGCCATCCGTGCCGGTCAGGCCGTCTTCCCGAGTTTCTGTGACTCGGTGGGGCCGAACATCAGGTAGAGGCTGCCGGTGACGAGCGCCACGCAGACGACCGAGAGGCCGACGATAGCGGCCGACCGGTCCAGCGCGAACCAGACCACCGGGGCCACCGCGACGATCATGAGCACCGTCAGCAGTTGCGTCCTGTCCGGTGACATACGGACACAGTATATGTGACGGCGGGTTATAGTCGGGGTGGTTTTTCAGCGAGTGGGAACCGGACAATCGTTTAAATACCCTCCATCTGGATCGGACGGGTATGACGGGCACTTGTCGACACCGGCTGCGGACACTCTCGCGGCGGCCCGGTGTCGGCGGCCCGCCACTGTCGGTCTCGCGGCCGATAGGACGCGACCCGGAGAGCGACGGGACGCGACCGACAGGGAGGTTCAGGGCACACGCATGATAGAAACGGAACCGAGTGACAACGCGATATCGAGGCGAACAGCACTGCGCTCGGCGGCGGGGGCCGCCGGCGGGGCACTCCTCGCGCAGAGCGCTGGAGCCGCGGCCGCTCAATCGAACGGCCCGGACTTCGGCGGCTGGTTCGACAACGTCAGCAACTTCGACGGCGTCGTCGACCGCACGGGGCAAGACGAGGTGACCGTCACCGTCGGCGCCGAGGGCAACAACGGCAACCTCGCCTTCGGCCCGGCGGCGGTCCGGGTCGACCCCGGCACGACCGTGATATGGGAGTGGAACGGCGAGGGCGGCGGCCACAACGTCATCGCCGACGACGGCTCCTACGACTCGGGCGAGCAGGTCGCCGAGGCCGGCTACACCTTCAGCCACACCTTCGAGTCCGAGGGCATCTCGAAGTACTACTGCGCGCCCCACCAGATGCTGGGGATGAAAGGCGCTGTCGTCGTGGGCCAGGTCGGCACCGGCGGCGGTGGCGGCCCGCCCGACTACGGCAACTTCTTCCAGGGCGTCTCTAACTACGACGGCGAGACGGTCGACGCCCGCGGCCAGGACGAGGTCACCGTCGCCGTCGGCTCGGAGGGCAACAACGGCAACCTCGCCTTCGACCCGCCGGCGGTCCACGTCGACAACGGCGCCACGGTCGTCTGGGAGTGGACCGGCGAGGGCGGCGGTCACAACGTCGTCGCCAACGACGACACCTTCGACTCGGGCGAGCAGGTCGGCGAGGAGGGGTACACCTTCAGTCACACCTTCGAGTCCGACGGCCTCTACCGGTACGTCTGTGAGCCCCACGTGCAACTCGGGATGAAAGGCGCCGTCGTCGTCGGGACGGACTACCCGAGCACCGGCGGCGGTGGCGGCGGGATCACCCGCCCCGAGAACGCCGGCGCGTGGCTCACCATCTTCGCCGGCGCGCTCCTTGGACTGTTCATGATCCCCTTCGGATTCGCGGCGTACATGCGCCGCCAGTACCCCGACGGCGTGCCGGCCTATCCCGAGGCCGACCCGCCCGACCACCCGACCGCACAGGAGGCGTCGGCCGTCGACCCCGACCAGGTCGAACGGCTGGACCACGACGAGTTCGACCCGAAGGGGACGCTCTCGCTCGTCTTGCTCTATCTGGCCATCCTCGTCCTGATGTGGGTGGTCATGTACTTCGTCGAGTTCCTCGGCGGCCCAACGGTGGTGGGATAAGATGGAGATACACCGCTTCGAACGGCTCTGGCTCGGACTGTCGATCGTGCTCGTGCTCGCGCTGATCGGGACCGTCACCTACGGCGCCGTCGCCGAGGGCATCGAGATGGTCGGCGGCGACGGCGACACCTTCGAGTCGGCGGACCTCGACGGCACCGAGTTCGAAGAGCCCGGCGTCCGGCAGGTCGGCGAGGACGAGTACGAGGTGTACGTCGTCGCGCGGCAGTTCTTCTTCGACCCCGGCACCTCGGAGCCGATACGCGTCCCCGCCGATAGCACCGTCACCTTCCACGTCACCAGCCCCGACGTGGTCCACGGGTTCGAGATCGCCAACACGAACGTCAACACGATGGTCATCCCAGGTCAGGAGGCCGTGATGGAAGTAGAGTTCGACGAGCCCCGGCAGTACGGCATCGTCTGTCACGAGTACTGCGGCTCCGGTCACCACTCGATGGAGGGGACCATCCAGGTCGTCCCGCAGTCACAGTACAACGTGACGGCCGCGACGGTGAACGCTGACGCCGCACAGGAGGGCGGATCATGAGCACGCCGACGGCCGACGAGGGTGCGACGACGGCCGACGAGACTGTCTCCGAGTCCGAACGCACCGCGACGGTGGCGGAGAGTCGCGACGCCGAGAACCGTCTGGCCTACCTCGAGCGGTTCCCCGAGGCGGCGAAACTCGTTCGCGCGTGTTTCCTCGTCGCGTTCGCGGCGCTCGGGGTCGGCGGTCTCTTTGGCATGGTCCAGGCGCTCCACCGGACGGACGTCTTCCGCGGGTTCATCAGCTCCGCGGACTACTACACCGTCCTGACCGGCCACGGCGTCCTGCTCGTGCTGGTGTTCACGACCTTCTTCATCGCCGGCATCTTCGCGTGGGCGGTGACCAAGAGCCTCGACCGGCCGTTCACGAGCATGCGGCTCGCGTGGACGTGGTTCGGCCTGATGACGCTCGGGACGGTCATGGCCGCCGCGGCCATCCTCGCGGGTCTGGTCCCGAGTCTCGACATCAGCGCCGACGTCCTGTTCACGTTCTACGCGCCGCTGCAGGCCCATCCGCTGTTCTACGTCGGCGCAGCGCTGATCATCGTCGCCTCGTGGCTCGCGGGCGCGAACTACTTCCTCACCTTCCGCGCGTGGCGCAAGGACAACCCCGACGAGCGCATCCCGCTGCAGACGTTCATGGTCCTGACGACCATGCTGATGTGGTACCTCTCGACCATCGGCGTCGCCATCGAGGTGGTCGTCTTCCTGATCCCGTGGTCGCTCGGGTTCGTCGACCAGGTCGACCCGCTCACGATGCGGACGCTGTTCTGGTACTTCGGCCACCCGGTCGTCTACTTCTGGCTGCTCCCGGCGTATCTCGTCTGGTACACCATCATGCCGAAACTCGCCGGCGGGCGCCTGTTCAGCGACCCGCTCGCCCGCGTCGTCTTCGTCCTCTTCTTGCTCCTCTCGACGCCGACCGGCTTCCACCACCAGTACCTCGACCCGGGCATCCCCGAGGGCTTCAAGATGATCGCGATGACGAACACGATGATGCTGTTGCTCCCCAGTCTGCTGACCGCGTTCACCGTCGTCGCGAGCATCGAACACGGCGCCCGCCAGCGCGGCGGGACCGGTCGGCTGGGGTGGCTCCGGTCGCTCCCCTGGGAGAACCCGGCCTTCTCGGGCTGTGCGCTCGCGGGGCTGATGTTCGCCGCCGGCGGCTTCTCCGGGATGATAAACGCCGGGATGAACATCAACTACCTCGTCCACAACACGCTGTGGGTGCCCGGTCACTTCCACCTGACCGTCGGCACCGCCTTCGCCCTGACCGCGATGGCCATCGCCTACTGGCTCGTCCCGCAGATCACGGGCAAGCGACTCAAACACCGCACGATCGCGGCCGTCCAGCCCTTTATCTGGTTCATCGGGATGTTCCTGATGTCCAACGCGATGCACCGCGCGGGCCTGCTGGGCGTGCCGCGCCGGACCGCCGAGCCCGAGTACAACGTCGTCGACGCTTCGTTCTCGGGGGCGGCCGGGAGCTACAGCGAGATGCGCATCCAGATCGCCGTCGGCGGCACGCTGTTGTTCGTCTCGCTCGCCATGTTCGTCTTCGTCATGGCGCGCACCTGGCTCTCCTACAAGAGCGAGCGCATCGAGGTCAACGGCGCGATTCCGGAGCCGCTGTCCGGCCCGGACCATAGCCCGGTCGTCCTCGACAACATGCGACTGTGGCTCGCCATCGCCGTCCTGCTCGTCTTGCTGACCTACGCCATCCCGGTGGTCGGCCTGCTGAGTGACGGCGTGTTCGGCCCCGGCGCGCCGGCCGTCCCGGTCTGAATCGCTCGCTGATCCCCCGCCCCGTTTCAACTCTCCGACCCAATGAACCAACGACGACTCGTGATGTGGCTGTTCGCCTTCGCAATCCTGCTGATCGTGGTCATCGAGGCGATGACCTTCGCCGGGCTCATCGGCGGCCTCGTGGGCGGCGACGGGGGTGACGGAACCGCCACCGCCGGGCCCACACCGGTCGACGGCGTCGGGACCGGCGAGGAACTGCTCACCGCGACCGACCGGACGGAGACGCTGACGACGGCGACGCTCTCCTCGGGCGACCGGTGGACGCTCACGCTCACCGTCGCGGTCGAGAACACCGGCGATACGCCCTACGAACTTCGACTCGGCGCGGTCACGACGGTCGGCGGCGCCAGCTACGACCCGCGCTCCGACGCCACGACCGGGACCGTCGCGCCCGGCGAGAGCGCCACCGTCACCGCGCAGTGGCGCGTCCCGAGCGGTTCCACGCCGAACTTCGTCGCGGTCACCGCCGTCGAGGGTAGCAGCGGGGCGACGACGACCGTGTTCGACGACGACGTGGCTATCGCTCGCGTCCCCGTTCAGGGGTGATTTGTCGCCGCGCGTTTTCGGCCGTCGCAGCTCACGAGAGCGGCTGGTACACCGGCAGCGGAATCTTCGGCACGGGCGCGCCGAGCAGCCGGAGTCCGTGGGTCAGCGCCACGAGCCCGAGGAGGAGAAAGAGCCCGCCGAGCGCGCGGTGGAGTCGTCCTCGCGTACGCGCGGACACCTCCGTCCACAGCGTCCCGAGCGCGAACAGCGTCGGCGTCGGTCGCTTCGACGACGCGATCGCGAACACTTGCAGCGGCATGGTGTTCGCCTGGCCGAGCAACAGGAGACTCCGCGTCCCCTCGTTGTACGAGAGGGTGAGCGCGAACACCGCCGCCCCGAGGATGGTCGACCAGATCTGCGGGAGCGTGATCTTCGTGAATATCTTCCGCTCCGAGAGTCCCATCACCCGGGCGGCGTCCTCCTGTTCCGCGAGGTTCGGGGGGATGCCCGCGAGCAGGATGATGAACGCGAACGGGAACGTCCAGACGACGTGGACGGGGATGGCCAGCCAGAGGCCCTTGTCCAGTTGCAGGATATCGAGGAGGAGGAGCGCCGCG
>ENA-ORCO01000563-ORCO01000563.1-marine-metagenome-genome-assembly--contig:-NODE-563-length-16171-cov-4.329564_pt1 | contig 16171 bp, 8 predicted proteins | sample MGYA00248633_ERZ508508 | MGnify/ENA primary metagenome ERZ508508 (study PRJEB26179, sample SAMN06268845) | marine metagenome | isolation source: A23 P1 aerobic enrichment on pine of planktonic cells taken...
AGCTTAAGGCGGATCCGCAGGCTTTCCTTGGGCAGGCCTGGTCGCTCTGGCTCGGCGTAACGCTTGCTGCAGTAGCCGTGACGCTTCTGGCTCTGGTCTTCAGAAGGGAGCCCGTGGCTCGTGCCCGCAAGCGATTTGTGTCAGACAGTGACAACCGTAAAACCGCTGCAGAGGCTGCCGAGCATCCGCCAGAGCAGCGGACCCGGGAGCTTGGTGTGGCAGCGGAGACTGATGTGGCTGTGCTTGAGCGACTCCCTGACCGGATGGCGGATGCGGTCATCGTCTACGACGCGCATGGGATCATCCAGTACGCTAACCTCCAGGCTCACTGGCTTTTTGAATATGAGCCGGATGATCTCGTTGAACGGTCCGTTTCCAGGCTTGTGCCGCCCTGGCTTGAGGGCGAGGCCGTGGATACCTTTGCAGGCGTTCCCGATTCCGCGGACAAGGGTGCCTGGGTTGAGCACGAGGCCCGGCGCCTGACTCGCCGCGGTCAGTTGATTGATGTATCCATTGCCTGTGCGCCGCTCGATGAGACCGGTCTCAATCCGAAAGGCCAGGTATGTGTCATCCGCGACATTGCTGATCTGCGTCGGCGCACAGAAAAAGCCGATCTTGTTCGGCGGACCGCTGATGCGCTTGACGAGGGCGTTCTGATTGTCGAGACAAGCGCGGATCACAGGGTCGCCTATGCCAATGAGGTGGCGGAACAGACTCTGGGGACGGGGAATCTGGAGGGGCATCCGCTTGGCCCTGCCCTGATCCGACTCAATGGATCCATGGAAGATCGCATTGCGCGCGTTATCGACTCCAGGGAGGGGGAGTCCGGTTGGCTGGAGATACAGGCAGAGGGTCAGGTGCTGGCCTGTCATTTCAGCATCACGCCTGTGATGAGTAGTACGAGTGGTCGTGTTGCCCACCTGGCGATTGTTTTCCAGGATTTTTCTGAGCTCCTCGGTGATTACAGGGCAGAGAAAGACGAACGGCAGTGGCTTGGGCAGGTTATGCGGGATAATCCGCTTGCTACTTGCATTACAGATGACCGCGACCGGATTATTGCCGCAAATCTGGCCTTTGATGATCTGTTCGGGAAGCCTGTTAATAATGGCGTGGAGCAGAATCTTGGGGAGATGGTTCCGGGAGAGACACTGGGGCAGGTTCGTGAGGCGCTGAGGAAGGCAACAGAATTCCGTCACTATGTTCAGTTTTTCGTCAACGGGGAGCAGCGTACGGCGGAGCTGAAAGTAGTGACGCTGGACTCACTCAACCAATCCCTTTGGTTCTTCTACGATGTGACCGAAAGGCTCAACACCGCCCAGCAACTGGCAACTGAGACTGAGCGCGTAAAGGTAACCCTGGGTTCCATAGGTGACAGTGTGGTTACGACAAACTCCCAAGGGGTAATCGACTATATCAACCCTGTGGCGGAAACGCTTACGGGCTGGAGTAAGGGGGAGGCCCTTGGGCTCCCAATCGACCAGGTGGTCCGTTTCCATGAAGAGGACAGCGAGGAAACCATCACCTCACCACTTGTTCGGGCACTCCGGCTGGGGAGGACACTGCGGGTTGATCGCAACGCGTTGCTGCGAGACGCCGCGGGCAATGAGCATGCGGTTCAGCTTACTGCCGCCCCGATTCGAGATCGTAACAACGACATCATTGGGGGGGTTCTCACGTTCCATGATGTTACTGAAATGCGGCGTACGGCCCGCAGGCTTGCGTATGAGGCCCGTCATGATGCTCTGACTGGGCTTCTCAACAAACGGGAATTCCTGGTCCGGCTGGAGGATGCGCTGGATACAGCACGCAATGATGGCATGGTTCATGCTCTTGGCTATCTGGATCTTGATTACTTCAAGACCGTGAATGACACGGTAGGCCATGCCGCCGGTGACGAGCTTCTGAAGCAGCTCACCGATGAAATCAAAGGCCACCTCCGCCGAACCGATCTGATTGCTCGCCTTGGAGGGGATGAATTCGCCATCCTGTTCTACGGCTGTACTCTGGAGGATGCTCGCAGGGTGGCGGACGCGATTGTGCAGGCCATAAGCCGGTTCCGATTCAGCTGGGGAGACCAACAGTTTGAGATCAGCGTGAGCATTGGCTTGGTGGGTTTGGATTCTGATTCCGCGGGCGTTGAAAAGGTGCTTGAGTGGGCCGATGGGGCCTGCTACCAGTCAAAGGATCTTGGGCGCGGGCAGGTGTGCGTTTATGGAGATTCACAGCAGGACAAAGGTGATCGGTGGGCGGAGCGGCTTAGAGCCGCTATCGCGGAAGACCAGTTTGTGATCCAGCAGCAGCTTGTCTGGCGCTATGCTGGTGATGACAGGCCGGTCTACCGGGAAATGCTGCTCCGGCTCAGGGATGCCAACACGGATCAGCTTGTGCTTCCGGATGACTTCTATCCCGCCGCGCGGCGCCATGGTCTCGTCAGATCGATTGATGAATGGGTTGTGGGCAACGTTTTTGATTGGTTGAAGGAATGCGATAAGGAGATTGATGGCCCGGTTGGAGTGAACCTGAGTATTGCTTCGGTTACCGATTCGGGGTTTGCCGATTTTGTGCTCCAGCAGGCCAGACGTACCGGTATCGATCCCCGGAAGGTTGTGTTTGAGCTGCAGCAGTCCGAAGTCATGACCCGGCTTTCAGGCATCAAGTTGTTTGTTGAGCGTCTTCAGGAACAAGGGTTCGGGTTCGCGCTGCAGCAGTTCACCTTCAGCCGCTCCTCATTCGATGATCTTACTGAGTTCCCTGTGGACTACCTGAAACTTGACCAAAGTCTCTGCAGGGATCTTGAGAACCGCGGTGAGCAGGGCAGAGTTATGGTGGAAGCAGTGGTTCGTATCGCACACATGCATGAGATCAGAGTCATCGCTACCGAGGTCGGTAGCCAAGCATGCGCCAACCGTCTTACCGATCTTGGCCTGGACGGTATCCAGGGCAACTCCATTTCAATTCCTGCGCCTATCAGCCGGGTGTAGATCCATCCGCTATAAGCGGGAAACCTGTTGGTTTCCCGTGCCTTTCCTTTACCTCCCTCATCGTCCGTCTTTATCTCGAAAGCCTCCGCTGTTGATTGTCATGAGTGTTTTGCATGTCGTTTTCTTCTTCTTGAAGGAAGTTGTCAATGGCGTGTGTGGCGACACCGGGTGGCTGTAACGCCAATTCTGCAGCAAGGTCCTGGTAACAAAATGTGAACGCAGTAACAGAATGTTATTGAGATCTTTGTGCAGCAAAAGACAGAAGGAAACTCAGATGAAGCGGGTCAGGACAAAGATCGCCGTTGCGATTTCTGTGTCGGTGTTGAGCATCAATGCGTTGGGCAATGAGCTCGACCCCAGATGGGAAGATTGGTCGACTTCGGTCATGGGAATGTATGTCGAGCCCGACAGGGACCGGTTCGACACGGACGATGGCACCGGCGGTCGAATCGGATTCGGGTATCCGCTGGGAGACAGCTTTTCGGTTGAGTTCTCCGGCATGGGCAACAACCTGACCCGTGACCAGCGCAGCGGTGACGACTGGCAATACCAGTTCGGTGTGGACGGCATCTTCTGGCTGCACGATGGTGCCATTTCTCCCTATGCACTGCTCGGTGGTGGTGCCTCTTATCTGGATTATGAAGGTGATTCGGACGCAGGGCCCTATGCCAATGCGGGTCTTGGCGTGAAGGTGCCCGTCTGGGAAGACCGAATGGCAATCAGGGCGGAAGCTCGTTACACCGCTGATTGGGCCGATGATGCCAGCGGTAATGCCGCATTTGGTGACGCGCGCTTCCTGGTCGGGGTTTCCATCCCCCTGTTTGGGCCCCCGGAGACCCCGGAGCCAGAAGTCCGGACGGAGACCAAGATCATCGAGCGAGAAAAGGTCGTTGAGAAGATCCCGGACATGCAGCCACTTGACGGGGTCACCTTTGAGTTCGACTCCGCCACGTTAACCCCGAACGCAGAAGTGGTGCTGGATCGCATTGCCCGCGACCTTGAATACCACGACCACGTGACCGTCGAGATTCTTGGCCATACGGACAGTGTTGGCTCCGAGAAATACAACAGGAAGCTCTCCCGTGATCGGGCGGAAGCGGTCAAGGGATACCTGGTGGAAGAGGGCATCGCTCCGGACCGCATTACAACGCGAGGTCTTGGGGAAACTCAGCCCATTGCCACCAATGAAACCGAATCCGGCCGTCGCAAGAACCGGCGCATCGAAATGAAGCGCACGGATAACAACGAAAAACAAGATTGAGTCATTCAATAACTTTCTAAGGAGTAAATATGAAGTTGGGGAGTAACAGGGCTGGAACGCTCTCTGTTTTTATGGTGGCCTTTTTGGCCCTCGGGCTTGCGGGCTGTCAGGCAGACAGCTCATCTTCAGGATCCAACGAGGACGGCGCAAACACCAGCCCGGATGGCGGCGGCGTAGGCCCGGATAATAACGTGCAGGTGGTCTCAGGCGCCGACGACACGGAGGGCGATGCGTTTCTGTACAGCATCAATGAATCGGGTGACGGACTGGAAGAGCTTAACCGGGTATCACTGGAAAATGCCGGTGCGCTGTTTGACGTTGATCCGATTCCGGAACTCCCTTTCGTGCGGGTGCAGCCGTTTGAAGGGCCAACCCGCTGGGGTATTCCTCTCAATGTCCAGTCCGGCCAGACCATCGCGATTTCCCCGTTGACCCAGGTGGTGTACAACCTCGCCGTGCGTGATGGCTTCCAGAACCTGGACCGGGACCGTGTTGAAACGCTCGAGAATGAGATTCGCGCGGGCAATAATGAGGTCAGCACAGGTCTGGCGCCTTCGGTCACGGATCTCTACTCGGGAGCAGGTGACTTCTCCAGTCTTCCAGAGGAAGGCGGTGCCATGTCCACCAGTGATCCCGAAAAGATTCTTCTGTACCGTCTCGGCCTGGAAGCGGTTGCGGCCAATGAAGGCACAGATGCGGAATCAGTTACCCGCGACCCGGAGGCGCGCGAGCAGTCCCAGCTGAGCGCCCTTCTGGATGATCTCAGCTCCGGCGTGGTCAGCGGCTTCGGGCGCAACGGCTTTGAACTCAACTCGCTGCCTTACAAGCCGCTGTCGTTCATCGATCGGTATGAGACGTCTCTGGAAGTCTACGCCGACGAATACGGTGATCAGGCGCTGCGTGATCTCATCGACCAACAGACCACCGGTGAAGCAGGACCGGAGTCCGGTAACTCCGCGTTCTCACGTTTCGTGAGCAGGGATGCCCGTTGCGACAATACGGAGAATCTGGATCAGTTCTTCGGCCATCTCTCCAGTGCCGAGCTCCCTGCTGATAGCGACTCGGTAGCCGGTAAGTACAGTGCTGCCGCCGGCACTCAAGCCACCTTCGAGTTTCGCGACGTTGAGTCTGGCGCCTTTGGGGTCTCTTCTGAAGTGTCCACCTCCACCGATGCCGGCAGTGAGGCCATCAGCGTTGCTCAGGAAGATCTGTTCACCTGCAGTCTGAACGAAGCAGGCGATGGCAATGGCGGAACGCAGCTGACCGGTCTTGTGCGCTTCGTCAAGGATATTGACGAGGATGGCGAACTGGACGAGGTGACCGTCTTTGATAATGGCGACGGTAACCGTGGTGTCCTGATCGCCAATGATTCCGGTACTGATTACGCCGCGTTTGGTGACGTGAATGCCCAGGGTGGCTGGAATCCCGATGACGACCAGGACATTGGGCTGGAAGCGGCTTGCGGCGAGAACTTTGAGGCACTGGAAACATACGGTGACATTACTGTTGACACCAGAACCATCGGCGCGGCTGAAGTCAGCAACCCGGAGGATGCCGTTGACAATCAACCGAACACGTCGGCGACACTGAACGTCTACATCGGTCTTCTTGGTCTGGGCGACGCCAGGGTCGAGGCGAAGGTGAGTGATTCGGTGCAACCAATAGCCAACGGGCAGATTGCGGCGCTGATATCGGTTCCGGACTCGGTCCTCAACCTCAACGTTCTGGAAAGCTACACGCTGGGTGTCTATCGCAATGACGAACAGCTGGCTTCGGATGTGGGTATCACGCTCGCGGACGTTGATATTGCCGGTGCCTTCAATGACGGCGCTCTGAAGCGGGTTCAGATTGACCAGAGCGATATGCCTGGTGGCGAGTTCGACGAAGTGCGCTTCAGCGTGAACGCCGGAGTCCTCTCCACGGATGTCCGGACGGAAGTTCATGAAATCTGCTACGGAACGTCACAGTGAATGTGAATTGAGCTGACGGGAGCCCAGCTCCTGTTTGATCAAGTTGATCAAGCTCATCCGAGAAGGCCCCTTCACGCGAGGGGGCTTTCTGTTTCAGAGCACCGTGTCCGTCAGGGCAGGCGACAATTGGTCTGTCGCATCAATGAAAGAGAAACCGGGCTTCCCGAGGGCCTGGAATTCATGGAACCCCATTCGCAGGAAAAGCCGGTGGCCGACGGCGAGCATGATGGCGTCATAGGAGCCCGGTTCGGGATTGCTCAGCAGGTAGCGCTGGTGGGGGGCGGGTGCCTGGTGACGATCCACCCATGGATCCCAGGCATGCACCTCGAATCTCATGGCCTCGAGCGCCTCGATGATGTCCGTCACCGGCGTATTGTGACAGCACGCGGAGTTGGCCATGCGTGCATAGCCCATGATCAGTATCCGCGCTTCTTCCGGGGCTTTCTGATTCGACTCAAGCTGCGCGCGTATCCGCTCAGCAACACGGAGTGACCGTGTCGCGTTTGCTTCACGGGCCCGGTTGATGAGCTGTGGCTCCATGCCGCTGGTCCGCCCTGCGAATATCAGGTAACTCGATTCTTTCTGGTGCAGTTCGCTCTCTGGGAAACCGTTCGGTCGCGCAGGCATGTTATCGGTACTGGCGCCAAGGGCATCGAAGACTTCCACAGAGTCCGCGTCCAGTTCTGTCAGCAGATCGGTCACTTCATTCCGGAATGCTTCGGTGATATCCCGATAGGCTCCCTGTACCAGCTGGGTCGCCTCGGCGGAGCGAATGGCGCTAACCCGCCGGGTCGAGTGGGTTACTGTGTGGCCATAGAGGTGCTGGATGTCGGCAGCTACCTTCGGGCAGGTCCCGGCGATCACATCGAAGGAGGATTCATCATCCGGGGTGCTTATCCGGGCCACAAAGCCGACCCCGAAATCCCGGCCGCAATGCAGCCCACTGGCGTTTTCCAGTCGGGGTATGCAGCTGTTCTCGGTTGCGCCGGGAAACCGGGTGGACTCGATGATGACGGTGTTCCCGGCAGTGAGCATGGGTGCGATCCGGTCCAGAGCCTGCTTGACGCCGGCCAGATCCGGCGCACTGTGACGATCGAGCCCTGAGGGAACAGCAATCACGTAAACATCAGCCCCGATAAGGCTGCTCTCGTCGCAACTCAGCCCAAGGCGCCGGTTCCGGACCAGATCCGGGGGCCCGACCTGCCGCGTGGCGTCGAGCCCCTGTGCAAGCTGATCAACCCGCTCCGGATCGTCATCGAATCCAAGGGTGTCATAATCGCGAGAGAGGCTAACAGCGCGGCTGATGCCCACACGTCCCAATCCGATGACGGCGATGGTCTGAGTCGGGTAAATGGCAGTTTCTCCTTTTCCTCAAGGTTGTTTGGGGTTAAGCGAGACGTTGAAGGCCTTAGACGCCCAGCCGGTGGCGCCGGCGGTCTGCCTGGGCAAGGGTTTGCCTCCGAATGTTGGCGACTGGGCATCCCCGTACTGCAGCCACGTCAGGGTCTCCGTTTCATGTTTCGGCGGCTTGTCAAAATCACAGACGCCGTTCGGGAATATCTCACGCACCTCGTCCAGAAACGCCTCCTTGCCAGTCAGCCAGTCCGGGTAGTCCTCAGGGTCCACCGGCTTGAGCTGGCACTTGTTGGTCAGTGTCCGGATGTCATCCCCGGCCACTGTGCGCGGCGTGCCAAAGCGGGTCTGGACCGCCGTCTGCTGGGCTTCCACAACCGGGTCCGTAATGGGGGAGAGCAGGTCAGTGACCACACTGGGAATCCCCAGGGCCTCAAGGTCGAGACCGCAGACCTGGTTTGTGGCCAGATCCAGCACCTGCCCAAGCTCGCCGGGTACCTGAGGCAGGTCCTCGCTATCGACACCGGGGATGACAGGGTCCGGATACACCAGCGCCCCGCTCTGGGTCAGGATCGGGCCCCAGTCCGCTGACAGCCCGGAAAGGGACAGGCACCGGTCCCGCGCGAAATCGGGCCGGTGGGTCGTGATCTTCTCCGACATCGGGCGGTCCGTGGCTTCCGACTCAATGTTCGCCAGCCACTGGTCCATGGTCATGAGTGCTTCCGCCGTGAAGACGGTGTCCCCGGCCAGCGGAAAGGCGCCGAACCAGATCACATGGTTGTCCGCGTCCCCCTGGGCTTTCTCGATCCGGGCGCGCATCTGCCAGGAGTGGTACGCATCATGGGCAATCCCGGGATCCGGGCCGCGCAGGTCAATGATGGGCACATTGCCCAGGTTGTCGGCGGTATTGATGGCGCCGGTGCGATAGGCGTTTTCCAGAGCCTGTGGGTCGGCCTCGGTGCGCTCGGGCTGGGGATCGACGTCGATGTTGAAGCCGCCGATCCCGCGGTTGACCTCCAGGAACTGCTTTCGCGTGATCAATCCTTTCCGCAGCGCCTGAAGGCCGTACTGAACACCCTGATTGTCCAGCGGCAGGCCCGTGAAGCCGCGTCCCAGCATCTGTTCCGTTTCGGACCAGTTCTCCGGCGCACGCGGACCGAACTGGGTCCGCATGTGATCAATCAGGCCGCAGCGCAGGCCGCCGGGATTGGTTTCCGGGTCGTAGACCCTGGACTGGTCCTCGATCCCCGGGCACGAGTCCTGATCCGGGTACGCCGCCGGGAAGAACGCCAGGTCCGAGACAACCGGGTTGAGGGGCAGGTGACCGTAGAAGAACGGCCACTGGGGCGCGGAGACGCCGCTGGTGACGATGGATTCGAACACGTCCAGAAAGCCTTCGGGGCTATCCGGAATCCGGTTGCCGAAGTAGCGGTTGAGCAGGTTGTATTCGGCGAACTGGGTGGCGGTGGTCCACACGTCCGGGTAGGAACACTGCACAATCAGCCCCTGGTAGATCCCCGGGTAGGCGTTGGCCACGTGCTGCTGGGCAATGGCGCCCCCCGAGCAGCCCGTGCCGATGGTGTAGCGGATGGGCCCATACTGCTCAATCAGGTGTTCCTTGGCCATGACCAGGGATTCGGCGGCCGTCACCAGGTTCGCATTGTGCCCCAGGTCGGCCTGGGCGGTGGACAGCGTGGCAAACCCACGGGAAAGGGCGACAAAGGTGCTGTCACCGAGAAGCACCTCATTCCCATCGGTCAGGCCCGAGATATCGCCCTCCGGCGGCGTACCCGGGCTGTAGCTGACCCCAACGTTGCCGCCATGGTGGATCAGCAGCTTCCCGTTCCACTGGGGCTGCGGGTCCAGCGCGCTCCAGTCCTCGCCCGGTTGGTAGAGCGTGGCGATCCGGTAGCGGTCGCGGTTCAGGACGCCGGTCTCCACGCGCACGATGAAAGGCACCTCCTTGCCCTCGTCGGTCGTGGTTGTGGCGATTTTGTGATCGGGCGGCGGATTCTCCGGATCATAGGGCTTGTAGACGCTGTCGGTTCCCGGGTCCTGCGGGTCAAGGCCGGAGAGCAGGCGTTCCAGCGCCGAGGCGGGCACATACCGGAACGAATACTCCGGCGGCTGGTTGCACTGCGCATCCACGGCCTTGTCATTGGTGCAGTTCCAGGGCTCGATCTGCGGGCCCGAGAACACCGGTCCGCCGGCAGGGTGATTGACGAGGGTCCGGCTCAGGAAGGTGTTGTTCCCAAGCCGCACGCGCAGTTCGTTGCGGCCACGCTGCAACCCTTCCAGCAGTGCCCGGGTACGCTGGGCATTGGCCGGGTCCGGCTGGAAGCGGCTGGTGACATCCTCGCCGTTGAGCCGGTAGCGGGCATCGTCGAGGTCGGGCGATTCAACGGCGACGAGGGCATTACCGGCGCTGACCAGATCCGCCCGGTTGGAAAGCACCTCAATCTGGCCTTCGCCCTCGCGCAGGGCGGGCGCCCCCGTGTCATCATTGCCGCCACCGGGTGTTGTCGGGGCACCCGCGTCCGGCCCCGCGTCGTTCGTTACGGAGCCGGAGCCACTGTCGGAGTCGCCCGGGCAACCGGTGAGCATCAGGGTGGCGGTGGCCACCAGGAGCAGTCTGTTACGCATCATCGCAGATCGTCCTTTCACGTTATTGTTGTGTCTGGCGTCGGTTCTCCGGCTCATCGCCGTTACGACTACCATTGTTACCGTTTGTTGTTTGGAGTTAATGCAATGTAACGGTGTGACACCGTTCACGGATTGACCGGAAAGGTCAGAGTGTTTGTCACTGAGGACAACCAACGCAGTGGGACGCGTGATCCGGCTGGCCCGCTCAAGAGCGAAAGAAAGAAGGAGGGGGCGACAATAAGGTTAAATGGGCTGCCGCGCCTCGCGCGGCAGCGTGATTGGTTAGGGCAACTCCCGCGTGCGCTTAGTAGCTACCCCGCTGGCTCGCAAGAGGATCGCCTCTTCTCGATGCGTTTCCTTGGTCGGCATCGTGGGAGACGGACTGAAGCTCTGATCGCTCCCAGGTATGCAGGAGGACCTCGGCGGAGTCGTAGAGAGCGTTCAGTGATTCTCTCGCCCCGGCGATTTCGATGCTTTTCATCCAGTCAGCAAACATGCCGTAGTGGGCGACACCCTCTGTGTTCAGATCGAATTGCCTGTCTCCCTCGGCACAGCGGACTGCTGGAAAGCGTCTGTGATGTCGTCATCGAAGACTTGGGCTCTGGACTGAACTGTAAAAAGCCAGGGCTGCGGCGGCTGTTGACGGCAATTTTGAATCACGAAGTATCAACACTGTATCTCACGCACAAAGACCGGCTGGTGCGCTTCGGTCACGAGCTGACCTTCCAGGCGTGTCGGTGGGCCGGCACCGATGTAGTCATCCTGGATGATGACCAGCATGTGAGCTTTGAGCGGGAACTGACGCAGGATGTGCTGACACTGATGACGGTGGCTTTACGGTAGACGTTCCCATCAGAATCGAAAGCTGGCGGCCTTGCACTGGTTGCATATACAGATCCGTGCGTTATGCTCTGGATATGGACATTGCCTTCAAGACCCAGCTTCGGCCCAACAACCGGCAGAGGACCTACTTTGCCAAGGCCAGCGGAACCGCCCGGTTCTGCTGGAACTGGGCGCTGGCTGAGTGGAACCGGCAATACGAGTTGCACAGGGACGGGCAAGGTGATCGACCCTCGGGCATGGCGCTCAAACGCCAGTTCAATGCGTTGAAAAAGACGGAATACCCCTGGGTCTATGGGGTCACCAAGTACGCCTCCCAGCAGCCGTTCATCGCCTTTCAGCGGGCCTTTTCGGATTGGATGAAGGATCTCAAATCCCCCAAGCCCGCTGCGGTGTGGATCTCGGCATCGAGACCCTGGCCACAATCTCGCGGGGCCCGGTGAACGAGAGGGAATCGCCTAAGCCATTGCACAACGCGCTCAGGAAACTGGCACGTTACCAGCGCCGTCTGGCGAAGAAGGTCAAAGGCAGCAACGGCTACAGGAAACTCAGGCTGCGCATTGCACGGTTGCATAAGCGCATTGCCGATATCCGGGTCAACACGCTGCACCAGTTGACCAGCTATCTGTCCGACCACTTCGCTGAGGTGGTCATTGAGGATCTCAACATCAAAGGCATGATGGCCAATGGGCGCCTGGCGCGCCACATCGCCGATGTCGGCGCGTTCGAGTTCCGTCGTCAGATGACGTATAAGATGGACTGGCGCGGTGGTGTGCTGACGGTCGCCGACCGGTGGTATCCGTCGAGCAAGCGGTGCTCAGCCTGCGGCGCTCACAGACCGGATCTCACGCTGGCGGATCGGGTCTATCACTGTCAGGTCTGCGGCCACCGCCAGTGCCGTGACGCCAACGCCAGCAAAAATCTCGAAAATTATACGGCTCGTTCAGCCGGAATCCACGCCGCTGGAGATGACGGCTCTGCCCGGGCGGTGTAGGCCACGCGGGCAACCAGCATCGATGAATGCAGAAGTAAGCACTGCACCTGGTGATCAGGTTTGGGTAGGTCTTTCAGAACGGTTGCAAACCCGCGTGACAGTGCCACAAAGGTGCTGTCGCCGAGAAGGATCTCGTCGCCACTGGTAGCACCGGAGATTTCGCCGGTGGGCGGTGTGCCTATGCCGTAGCTCAAGCCCACATTGCCGCCATGGTGGATCAAAAGTTTGCCGTTTCACTGTGGTTGTGGCTCGAGCGCGCTCCAGTTTTCGTGCTGTTGATACAGCGTGGCAATGCGGTAGCGGTCGCGGTTCAAGACGCAGGTCACCACGTGCACGATGAACGGCACCTCTTTCCTGTTTGTTGTTGAGTCAGGTTCTGTCTTTTCGGGTCAGCGCATGGAACCGGACCATCCCGCTGGAACCTCGCCTTCACGGACACGCTGGGGGTGGTCACCCACCTCAACGCTGGCGACTTCTTCCCGCTTCTCAATGGAAATGACGGACATCCGGTCGGTGCCGCTCCATGAGATGTAGCAGTGCGTGCCCGTCTCGTTGGTGGTAACCCAATAAGGCTTGGTCCCCAGGCCTTCGAGGAGTTTGTAATCGAAGGTCTCCCGGTCCACCAGGGCGGCGTAGTCGTCCATGGTTCCGGCGACACAGAGGGTTTTGTCATCCCCGCTCATCGATATGCCGTGATGGGCGGAGTCGTTCACGTACTTCTCGCGGGGCTGGTCCGTAAGCTTCGGGAGGTTTGCCACACGCGTAACCTCCCCGTTTTCCATGTCGTATTCCACGAAGCCGTGGAAGAACGACACCTGAAAGTAGAAGAAGCGTTCATCCGAGGTGTGCGCCATGGGGCGGATGGCCGGGCTGAGTTCGCCGTACCCGGCGTTTTCCAGCTTGTTCTTGAAGTCAAAACGCTCGAGGATTTCATAGGTTCCCGCATCCACGATCTGGAACACCCGCTCGCCCTTCAGATCGGTCAGGGCGCCACGGTCCATTGGTGTGAAGACCTGGCCGATACTGGCGTGGTAGATTCGCTCCCCATCTTTCGAGTACACGTTCTCGTGGGGGGAATCGCCACTTGGGAACTGGCCGACTTCCTCGCCGGTTTGCGCGTCAAGGATGTGTACCACGTCTCCGGTGGAGGCAGAGACAGCAACCTCATCCCCGTCCGGCGAGATGGCCATGTGGTCCGACCGGTACCCGTCCACTTCAAAGCGCCACTCAATGGCTCCCGTGGCGATATTTATGCCGACCACATCCGCAAAACTGGGGCGCGACACCACCAGCAGACGGCCGTTATCAACGCTGTACATGTCGTCCACGTACTGGTCGTTGCCCTCGCCGATCAGGTGGCGAATGCCCTTGAAGAGCACCAGCTGGTCGGGGTTGAGGAAGATTTCGCGCAGGCGTTCCTTCTTGTCCGGGATACCATTGATCCGGCCCACCTTCTGGTAGTTGTTGGCACTGATCACATCGATAGTGCCTTCCCAGTTATTGCCCACGAAGATCACATCCTGCGTACCGTCATCTCTGTTCGCCGGAGTATCATTTTTCCTCTGCCCGTCATTACCTACCTCGGGGCTTGCCTGCGCTCCAGAGGTCTCTGGAGCCGATGCCGTATCGCCGGATGTCGCGTCGGAACCACTCCCGGAGTCGCCCGGACAACCGGTGAGCATGAAGGTGGCGGCCGCCACCAGGGTCAGTCTTTTGAAAGTCATGGGTTGAGCTTCCTGTTTGTTGTTATGTCCGTTTCGGTCGATCAGCGCACGGCGGCTTCCGTACGCTCCCACATGCGCAGGTAAGCCTCCGCGGAGACAAAGAGTTCATCCACGGCCCGGTTGACGGCTTCCGGTGGGCGATCAGCGTTCTGGATCATATCCGCAAGCTGATCTGGATAGAGGCCGTAATGCGCCACTCCGCGTCCGTCGTAAAGACTGAACTCGCGGTCGCCGGTGGTCTGTACATCAAAGGTCACGCGGCCATCCACCGACTTGAAGGGGTAGAGGCTGCTTTCGGCGTCATTGGTGTTGGCCGGTAGCGATGCAATCCCGTTTACATCGCTGGCGAACCCGGCCCCGGCGAAGGGACCGATCATGGTGTCTTCCGGGTGTGGGCGGTTGGCGTTCTTCAGGAGGCTGTCGACCCAGCCGCCCCGGGTTTTGCCGAAGTCCGCGGTTATGCCGCCCTGTTCCGCGATACGGTCCCGGAGCGCACTGGTGCCACCCCAGCTGCCGTGGCTGTTGATCACGGGGTAATCCTGTTCACCAGTTATTTCCAGAATGCGGGCCGCTGCCTTGCGGCTGATATGGTCGGTCTCAATCATCATCCCGCGGCGCATCAACTCCTCGATCAGAAAATCGCCCAAGTCGCTGAGCCCGCGCCTGTTGCACAGGTGGTCAGTCCCCCGGCGCAGATCATATTCGGCCAGTTGCTCCGGGGCCTGTGGGAATCGGTCGCCCGCGTAGTCGAGTTGGAAAAGCAGCTGCTCGATCATTCCCATGGGGTTCATAAGGTTGGGGTTCTGATCCGGCTCGGTGCCGGTATACTCGTCCTGCCCGGATTCGTTGTCATCATGGACGTGACCAGGGCAGCTTTCGTACTCAATCGGGTGCCCGGTTGAAAGCAGATTGCCCGCCGCGAGTACGGGGCCAACCCCGATGCCGGATGAGAGATCCGGAAGATGGCCCGCGAAGGCGTTATCAAACTTATGGGTTGGGAACATGGTCCGTACCCCCAGCTCATGGAACCGGTCCAGGTCTTCCAGAATCTGGTCTCGGGAGCACTGGGGAATACCATTGAACTCCTGGCATCCGAAGGGGTGGGACATCTCAATCCCGAGCACTACCGCCAGTTTGCCGTTGTCAATGACCTCCCGGGCCTCCTCCGGGTTGGTCACGATCTGGAAGAATCCCTTGCCTGGTCCCCCCGCCTGAGCGTCGATGTAATCCTGCATCTCATACATACGCTGGATCTGGAGTTCGATGCTCTCGTTGGGATCGCAGTCGTTCTGTTTCTGGGGATTGATCTGGCACAGGATCTCGTTGTGGACCAGATGGTTGACGATCAGCTTCATGCCGCCGAGGTGGGCGCGCTCCAGCCAGCGGTAGTAGCTTTGGTGGTGCATCAATGAGTCGCGGCGTGGCCAGTCGTTGAATGACGGCCAGCCCTGGGTGTCATGCGGTCCGGGCACGCCGGTGGCCTGTTCAAGCAGCCCCGTCATGCCTTGGGGGCCGTGGTTCACCGAGCAGTCCTTAACCGCATGGCTCACGCCAAAACGGTGGAAGGGGTCGCCGTAGTTGATGCGACCGCCAATGAACTCGTAGGCGGAGATGTGGGAGTGCGTGTCGACGTAACCGTACACGTCATCCTGGTCCAACCCCGAAATGCCCTGATACCGATCCACCTCGTGGAGGTAATTGGCAGGACCCTCATCACTAACGGTGGCATTGAGTTCGGCCTGCGGGAACTCCGCGCAGCCCTCGGCCGGGATCATCCGGAATTCGCTGTTAGCGGATGCTTTGGCGGGTGATGAGAGGGTTAGCCCGTTTTCCCTCGGGTCGAGAACCAGCCCGACCTGTTGGGACTTGAAGTTGAAGCGCCCACCCTCGCCTGGGTTGAGCTGCCAGATGGCCAGCTCGTTGGGCTCGCTGACCATGCCTAGCCTTGGGCGGACCTGCGTGTCCCCAAGATCCTCGCCAACACCGAAAATGCCCTCGCCGATGCCCCTCAGAGGGTCGCCAATGGGCAGAATGAAATCAGCCGCGAGGTTGACCGTGTCGCCAAGGCCGGAAATCAGGTAGCTGATCTCGCCCACAAAGTTGCCGGCGTCATCCAGAAACCGGTTGCCGGGATCGCGAACACCAATGAGCTCCCACTCGCCGACTTCGCCTGTGTTGCGTTGGAAGTCCGTCATCAGCAGGTAGGACCCAAGGGATGTAGGACGCATGTAAACCGTTGTGGCGGCGGATGGGTTCTCCGTCAGTTGGTATGTCGGGCTGCTGCTGGCCTTCTGCAGGTAGCTGTTGCCAGCTTTCAGTAGGTAGCAGCCGTTGGCGAAACTGTAACGGGTTGGTTCCGCATCGTCGGCTGGGTTATTTGTCGGTGGGGAAGGAGGCTCGTCGGG
>ENA-ORCO01000564-ORCO01000564.1-marine-metagenome-genome-assembly--contig:-NODE-564-length-16170-cov-4.061704_pt1 | contig 16170 bp, 9 predicted proteins | sample MGYA00248633_ERZ508508 | MGnify/ENA primary metagenome ERZ508508 (study PRJEB26179, sample SAMN06268845) | marine metagenome | isolation source: A23 P1 aerobic enrichment on pine of planktonic cells taken...
GGATGTGCATCTTGTAGGACTTGCTCTCCAGGTAGTCGAAGAAGCGCCGCACGCCGTACCAGCCGCCACGGCTGACGTTCCAGCGCCAGTTCTTATCGCCGTCGATCACCCACTTCCGGTCAGCTTCGGGCAGGTCCCGCCAGGGAATGTCCGTGGCCACGCCTTCCATGCGGCACTTCGTCATCAGATCCTGTTGACACTCGGAATAACTCTCCGTCTGCCAGGGCTTTACAGCGCCTTCTTCAATTGATTTCGAATCATCCGGAATCACCAGGCGGTAGTCGATACCCATGACGCGCCCGAAGCCCCGGCATTCCTCGCACGCCCCCATGGGCGAGTTGAAGGAGAAGCTGTTGGGGATGGGATCGGTGTAGTCCCGGTCGCAGTCCGGGCAGTGGAGCCCCCGGGAATAGAGCCATTCCGCCGCGGCTTCACGGTTATCGTCCAGCGGCTGCACGATGAGCCTGCCCTGGCCGGCCCTGAGGGCGCCCTCAATAGCCTCGGTGAGGCGATCCCGCCGGTCCTCGGAGAGCCGCACTCGATCCTGTGTGACGCGCAGTGTGCCGTCGTCGAGCGTTTCCACGCGGGTGTAACCCTGGCGTTCCAGTTCCGTACGCACCCGGTCCTCGCCAACATCCCCCGAAAGCGCCATATCGAAGGCGATCACCGCACGACGCCCTGCGCCGCGTTCCAGCACGTCGGCGACGATGCTGTCCTCGCTGTCCCGCCGGACCTCGCGTCCGCAGCCGCCGCAGTAGAGCAGCGCGGCCCGGGCGAACAACAGCTTCAGGTGATCGTTGAGCTCGGTCATGGTGCCAACCGTGGAACGCGAATTGCGCACCGGGTTGGTCTGGTCGATGGCGATGGATGGCGGGATGCCCTCAATCGAATCCACCGCCGGCTTGTCCATCCGGTCCAGGAACTGCCGCGCGTAGGGGGAGAAGGTCTCGACGTAGCGGCGCTGGCCCTCGGCGTAGACGGTGTCGAAGGCCAGCGAGGACTTGCCGGAACCGCTGGGCCCTGTGACAACGGTCAGCTCGCCCACGCGCAGGTCGACGTCAAAGTTGCGCAGGTTGTTCTGGCGGGCACCGCGGACGCGGATGACGTTCTGGTTTCGACTCATGGACGACACAGCTCAAACGTTGGAAAGACATTAAACCTAGGGCGGTACGCGTGCGGAATGCAAGGGGATTGCCAGTTCAGGCAAGCCCTGCCTCAAGCCAGGCCACCCATTGGCGGATGGCGGCGGCATCCGCCTCGTGCCCGGCTTCCAGAAGGACGGTTCGCTCCCGTTGCGCCGCGTCCAGGGGGTCGCGGGTGTCCAGGTAGCCCTCATTCTCGAGATAGGCTTCCAGCTCCCGCAGCTTGTTCGTCTGGAAGCGGGCCACACCGCCGTTCTCAAGGGATGCCAGGAGGGCACCGGGATCGCCGTCCAGGCGCTCCGCGAGTTCCGCAACCGGATCGATGAACTTGGGCGTCACCGCCCCTGACGCTTCCAGAACATTACGATCGACCGGCCGCCCCCGGCCTCTTTGCCAGACATCCACCCAGACGCGGGCAACGCGAATTCGGGCGTTGAGTGTCTGCGCGTACGCCGGAGCGGGAACGGCACTGGCGCCCGCCGGCTGCTGCAGCAGGGTTTCCAGGCGGCCGAGCCGGTCCACACGCCAGTCCTGGATCAGATGGTGCGCCAGGGAAAGGTCATCCCTGAGCAGGTGGAAGAGATGGATGGCGCCAGCGCCCCGGCCCGGTTGAACCGGGGGCACACCGATCCGTGCCGCCCATTCGTCAGGCGCCTCGTTCGATGGAAAGGGAAGCGCCGCCTGCTCCGGCAGCCTGTAATCCCCCGTTTCCGGAACCTCCGCGCCCCGCCGGAGCACCTCGAGATCGATGTGCGTGACGGGAGCGCCGAACGCTTCTTCCCAGCGTGCCCGGTCCAAGGGCTCAGCGGAGAGATAGATCACCTGCCGTCCCTCATCCTGCACAAGGGTGCGCAGGCTGGCCGCAATGGCGCGGAACCGTTCCGGGTCGGAGGTGGTCAGAACCTCATCCAGAAAAATGGGCAGGGGCTCACTGCCCTGCTCCAGCGCACGGACCCAGGCCAACCGCAGGGCCATCAGCAGCTGCATGTGCGTGCCGGTGGACAGTTCAATCAGGTCCTGGTCCCGCTCCTGGAGCCTGTCCCGGACGCGAATCTGGCCGCGCTCATCCATCCGCAGGTCATAGCGGTAATGGGTGAACCGGGCGAAGCGGTCACGGGCATCAGCCAGGACGGCCGGTTCGCGCTCGGTCCGATGGGCAGCGTCGACCTGCCCGAGCAGGAACTGGCCGGCCTCGGCCACCATGGTGTCGTCAAAGACGTTCTGCAGCGCTTCACGGGCACGGTCCCTCTCGAAGCGGGCCTGTTCCAGCGCCCGGTCACGACCCGCCTGATCCAGCTTTGTTGCGAGCTGGCTGCGCTCTTCGAGCCATTGGTCGTAATACGCCGCTTCTTCCCGGAGCGTGGCGAGACGTTCCTCCAGACCGGCCTGGTCACTGGCCTCAACCAGGGCGACCAGGTCCGGATCCTCCTCGAGCCCTTCGGCCCTGGCCTTCTCAGCGCGGCGTTCCGCCTCCCGGGTTGTGACCAGCTCGCGATAGCGCGGCAGCTGATCGCAAAGCGACGCCAGCGCAACGCGATCGTCCTCCGGCAGGTCGAGACTGTGATAGAGCGCCTTGATGGCTTCCTGCTGCTGGTGATGATCCGCTTCCAGTTCCTCGCGCCGGGCCTGAAGTCGGGAAAGCGCCTGCTCCGCTTCGGTGACGGTCTCGGAGCGTTGCTTCAGGTCCTCAAACGCAGCGCGCAGGCCGGTCGCGGTGTCATCAACGGGGGCCAGATGCTGACGCGCAAGCAGGCTGCGCACCGGTTCCAGCTCGCCCTCGATCTGCGAGTCCAGGCTCGCCAGCCGCGCTTCCAACTGGCGGCGATCCGATCGGGCCTGATCCAGGTCCGCCGCAAGCTTAAGGAAGCGCGCCGCCCCCTCGCCGCTCAACGCAGGGTCAAAGCCAACCGCTTCCGCCAGGGCCTGGCGGTTACCTTCCAGCTGGGACTGCTGTTTCTCGAGTGATTCGATTTCCGAGGCATGGGCCCGCGCCTGCTGGGCCTGCTCCTGCTGGTACACCGCCGCAGCCAGCTCAGCTTCCAGCTCCTCCAGGTGGCTGGTCACGCTTTCCAGTTGCCATTCGGACAGCGTGACACCCGCCTCTTCGGCACGCTCCTGCGCCTGACGGGCCCTCAGGACCAGTTGCAGGCTCTGCACCGTGGACCAGCCGGCGGCCACCACGGCGACCAGCGCCGGTGCCCAGTGCAGCTGCAGGCCATAGAATAGGCCCATGTAGACGCCGGCGATTGAGGCACCAAGCGCCACGGCACTGCCCGCCAGAAGACCGTAACGGCGGGCCGGTTCTAGCTGCCGGAGCCAGCGCCGCAACGCGTTGATGCGGGTGCGGATCGACTCCGGGTCCTCCTGGTCACCCTCCGTGTTCTCCAGCCGGGCTTCCAGTTCCTGCATTCGGAGCCGGACCCGCCGCAGTGACTCGGCCATTTCGCCGGCCTGATTGACGGCTTCCGGGGTTGGTTCAGGCGTCCGCCCTTCCGGCGGCTGCAGGGCGGCGGCCGCATTCGCTTCGCGCGCCCGGGCCTCATCCAGCCGCTCCCGCAGGCTGGCGCGGTCCGCTATCCGGCGATCCGCTTCCGCAAGGTGCTGTTCGCAGCCTGCCAGATCAGCCGCCTCTGGAGCCGTCTCTTCAAGCCCTGAATCGCACCGCTTCTGGCGTTCGTCGTCCTGTTGGCGTTCGTTGTCGCGGATCTGCTGGACCAGTCGGTCGCGCTGCGCCTCCAGCTCATCCAGGCGTTCCCGCTCCTGACCGTTCAGGTGCGCTACGGCTGCCGGGAAGGCCGCCAGCTCTTCGTCGGCACCGCGTCGCCGCTGCCGGGCCGCCAGCCATTCAAGGGCCTGTTCGGTACGCGTGACACCGGTACGCGCCGCCCGCGCCGCCTCAATGCGCTCATCAAGTTCCGCCAGCCTGTGCCGCTGTTGATCCAGATGCGCGTAATCACGCTGGCATTTCGCCAGTGCCTGTTCCTTATCGCGGAGAGCCCTGGCCTCCCGCTGCCCCTGCTGGGGCTTCACCCGGAACAGCGGATCCTGGCGCAGCGAGTCCAGATCAAACCCGCCAGCCAGTTCCCGCTGCAGGCGTGCCACTATCGAGGCTTCGGTATCGCCGGCCTGAAGCAGGTCGTTCATGGAAAGCCAGTAGCAGCGCAGGAAGTCCCCGGCAGGGAGCTCGGGCGCATCCGTGGGCTGGCCGTTGCGCTGCCAGACCACCTGCTCCCCGCTGCGGCTCACCGTGAGGCCATCATCGCCACTGCTGAAACGGGCCTCGAGCGTGATCGCCCCGTTCGCACTTTCAGAACCGGGGGATACAAGGTGACGCAGGGCGCGCACCAGGCTGCTCTTGCCGGATGCGTTGGGCCCGGTAACCAGGGTGAAGCCCGGGGCCAGCCCTTCAACCCTCAACCCTTCCCCAAAGCCTGGAAGCTGGGTGATGATCAGTTCCTGCAGTTTCATGACGCCGCCCTCCCCTGAGCCAGGAGGCGTTCCAGAACGGCCATGCCACTGCGCTGGAGCCAATCCACTACCTCGGCCTCCGAGATGCCCTGGCCGGGCAATGCCTGCCAGTGCGAGCGACCGGCCTGCTCCCTGAGTTGCTGAAGAGCCTCCCGGATCAATGCCTGGCGTTCGGGATCGTCGTCCCCTCTTTCAAGCAGCTGGAGTCGCTGGGCGAGCAGCCCTGCCGGGTCCGCCCGGCGGGCCAGCTCCGCGAGATCAATAACCGGCCGGGTGGCATAGCGCAGTGTCTCCACGAAGTAGTGAATACGGCCGCTGCCGGCGTGAAGTGCGCCCAGGGATTCGCGATCCATTAACCGGGCAACCTCAGCTCCCAGATCCGTGGATCCCGTGAACCCAACCCGCAGCGCGGCCGCTTCGGGCGGCACCAGATGAGCGGCAAGGGATTCGTCCAGTTCCTGAACGGCGACCTGAAGGCGTTCGCGAGCATCCTCGGGGGTGGTAATCCCGGTAAGATCCACTGGCAAACGAGCCCAGTGCATTGGGGCAATCCGCCACTGGGTCACACTCCGTATGCCGCCTGTGTCCAGATCAAACAGCCAGGGCCCACGCGGCCCGGACTCGCCCGGGTCCAGGCCCGTTGCGGACCCCAGGTAGCCATTAGGTGATGCCACACTGAGCGCGTCGGGCTTATGGATGTGGCCCAGAAGCCAGCCATCCGGGCCGGCATCCCTCAGCTCAGAGCTGCTCACCGGCGCATAGGGGCTGGCAGGCTGGTCCCGGTCCGCGTGCAGGACGCCAAGATTGATACCCGGGCCCCGTTCCAGATTTGCACCCTGCAATGGGCTTTCCCGGAAATGCGGTGAGGGGAAAGACCAGCCGTGCAGGGTCAGTTGCGTCCCGGCGGCTTCCAGGGTCACCGATTCCCAGGTGCCCCCTCGGCCCAGCAGTTCAAAACCCGCAAGCTGGTCCGCCAGTCTCGGCAGCACCCGCACGTCATGGTTACCCACCACGCCAAGAACCCGGATATCCGCCGCAATCAGGCGCTCCAGACCGGTTGCCAGCTCCCGGTAGGCTTCGAAGAAATCGTCCTCGTCCTCGACCACGTCCCCCGCCAGGACCACGGCGTTAACCCCCTGTTCAAGGGCCTGGTCCACTATCCGTCGCCAGACGCCGGTGGTGCCAAGCTCGGCGGAGCGCCCGGTGAGCTCGTCCGGCAGGCGGCTCGGGCGGGCACCGAGGTGAAGATCGCCAACGGCGAGAAGGGAGAAAGTCATGCAGTGGCGGCTCCGGGCTGGTCCTCTGATTCATTCACCTTGAATGTGACCGGCGACACGCGATGTCGTGGCCATCCGCCTTGCCGGCGGCCTTCATCCTGCTAATCTCGATGCAACAAATCAATGATTTTCAGGGACGACTATGAACACAGAGCGCTTCGCCTACTCGCCAACCGCCCTGCGCGCTTTTTACAACTGGCTGCTCAGGGGCCCTCCCATTCTGATGTGCCTGAAGGACTGACACAGGTTCACACCACCTCTTCAGTTACCCGCCCACCGCCTTTAGAGTACCGGCATGGGTAACAATGGCTTTGCAGCAATCCGGCGCCAGTATGATTTCCGCAGTATCGGCATCGGCAACTGGGTGACCAGAGATGAGCAGCAGCGCGCGGCCCACCGGTTTGCCGCCGCCCTCGAAGACCTCAAGACCATTCTGGGCGGGCCGGAATCACTCGTTTCGCTGCGTGGCAGCCTGTCGCTGGAGTACGGTATTGGTGGCCAGAGAGGTGTCTCCGCGCACTACACCCCCGCCAAACGCAGTCTTTCTCTGGCCAAGAATGCCGGCGCGGGCAGTCTGGCTCACGAATGGTTTCATGCCCTCGACCATTACCTTGCGACCCACGCCTTCAGGAGCGTGCCCTCGGACTGTTTCGCCAGCGCCGCCTGGCTGAGGGAGGTCCCCCCTGTGGATCACCCATTGAACGCGCTGCTCTTCCAGTGCTTCAGGGCCATAATGGTAAGCGACGATGGCGGCGAGCCCAGTGCCCTGTTCCGGGCATCCGCACGCATGGATGAGAGGCTCGGCACCTATTACTACAGCCGCCCTGAGGAAATGGGCGCGCGGGCCTTTGAGGCCTTCGTGCAGGACGCCCCGGTCAAAAGCCCCTTTCTGGTCCGGGGCACCCGCCAGTCGGGCGAGGCACATGCCGGACTCTACCCACAGGAACCACAGAGAAAGGCCATCAACCAGGCTTTCGGAACCTATTTCCTCAGTCTTGGCAGGGCCCTTTTCCGGGAGTCCCGGAAAACCGGAACCACCGCAGTGCGGGGACGGCAGTCAGACGCCGTCTGAAACAGAATGCCCGGTGTCCGTGATCAACCATTGCTGCTCATAGACTGGCGCGGGCACCGGACGACCCCGCAGGAATCCCTGGTAAAGGTCCGCGCCCAATGCACTGAGCACAGTAAGCTGTTCCCTGGTCTCCACGCCTTCAGCCTGGGTACGGAGGCCGAGAGCCCGTGACATTGCCACAACACCTTCAACAATCGAACGCGCCTCCGGGGAATCCTCCACGCCTTCCACAAAGCCCCGATCGATTTTGAGCTTCTCCACGGGAAACCGGCGAAGGTAGGCCAACGACGAGTACCCCGTACCGAAGTCATCAATGGCGATATCAACACCCGTGCCCCTGATCCGGTTAAGAAGTCCGATGGTCTCCTCTGCCATCAGACCACTCTCGGTCAGCTCCACCTCCAAAGACCCGGCAGGCACCCCCGATGACCGCAGCGTCTCCTCGAGCAGATCAACGAAGGGCGCATTATGCAGCTGCTGGCTGGATACGTTGAATGACACCCTGCCAGGATCCAGTCCCTGATCGAGCCAGGCGCGGACCTGCCGGGCGACCTCTGTCATCACCCAGCAACCAACAGGCAGTATCAGCCCGGTATCCTCGGCCAGAGGTATAAAGGTGCCCGGACTGATCATACCCCTGTCGGGATGCTCCCACCGCACCAACGCCTCGGCGCCGACGCACTGACCGGTCTCCACATCGAATACCGGTTGGTAGAAAAGCACCAGCTCATCGCGATCAATTCCTTCTTTGAGCGCCTGTTCCAGCTCCAGCCTGCGGGTGGATCCCTCGGTCAGGGCCTGGGTGTAGAAGGCGTAGGTGTATCTGCCCCGCCGCTTGGCTTCGTTGAGAGCCGAATCCGCACAGCTGAACAGGAAGCTGATCTCGCCATCCGAACCGGTTTCGGTCCCGTGAGTGAGTGCAATGCCAATACTGGCCCGCACCGACAGTTGCCGATGAGGTTCGAGGTGAAAACTCTGATCAAAACAAGCGAGCACGGTCCGAGCGAGGACGCCTGCACGCTCAACCGGCTTCACCCAGGAACAGACCACAAAAACATCACCGGCAAAGCGCCCTATGAACCCGTCCGCCCCGAGCGCCTCACGAAGCCTGGTCGCAACCTCACGCAGCAGCTGGTCACCGGCTTCGTGACCCAGACTTTCATTAATAACCTTGAAGTTGTCCAGATCCACGAACATGAGGCACAGGCGGTAATCCGTCCCCGAGGACCTTGTCAGAAGACGCCGCACCTCCTCATGCGAGAAGGCCCGATTGGGAAGCTCGGTAAGCGGGTCGTAATAGGCCATGTAGCGGAGCCTTTCCTGCCCCGCTTTCTGCTCACTGATGTCGCTGAGAATGCTGAGGTAACGCGCCTTATCCACCGATGAATCCGCCACCCGGGTAATCGTGATCCATTCCGTAAACAGACTGCCGTCCGCTTTGCGATTCACGATTTCACCCTGCCAGACCCCTTCATTCTCGAGTTCAGTCCAGAGTTTCCGATAGAAATCCGAGTCGTGGAATCCCGAACTGAGTATGCGGGGAGTCCGCCCCACCGCATAGTCCGCGCTGAAGCCGGTAATCCGTGTGAATGCCTCGTTCACATAGAGAATGGTCTGGTCCTCGTCCGCAATGATGACACCGTTGTGGGTCTTCGAGATGATCGCATCGCGCAGCCGCAGCTCAGACTGCGCCTGGCTCAGGTCGCGAACAAGCTGTCGGATCAGATAACCTATCAGCACAGCCGAGCCGGCAATGAAGAACCAGCCTTTCAGGGTCTGGGCAAGGGTAAGTGTCTCGCCCGTTGCCTCCGGCATGAGCAGAATGATTACCCAGTCCGAGAAGAGCACCCAGAGCACACTGACCGTCAGGTAGATCAGCGATATCCGAAGTGGAGAGAGTGGGCAGGATCCTGTTGGCATGAAAGGTCATCGACTCCGGCGGGCCCGGCGGGCAAAGCGAGACGCTACCACCATAATCCAACTTCACCTTTTGAGGAAAATCAACTTCACGAGAAGGAAAAACCAATGGCTCGAATCCCCTACGCCGAAAAAGGCCAGGAAGCGCAAGGCGCTACGCACGTCTATCAGCAGTTGGAACAGGGTATGGGCCTGGTTCCCAATGTGGTCAAGCTGCTTGGCCACTCCGGCCCGGCAAGCCAGGGCATCGGCACCCTGCTCGACATCTACTTCGGCCAGCTCTCGATCACCGACCGCGTGCGCGAGATCGCCTACCTGACCGTGGCGCGCCTGAATGGGTGTGACTACTGCCAGGGGCATCACGTGCCGGCAGCACGCCAGGCCGGGCTTCTGGACATGCAGATTGAGGATCTGGGTGAAGACGGTTTCGACAGCGGTGAATTCTCGGAGCCAGAGCGGGCGGTGATCCGCTTCGCCTATGAGACCACCCGGGACGTGAAAGCTTCCGATGAAGCCGTGGAGGAGCTTAAAACGCACTTCTCAGACGCAGCGATTGCGGAAATCACCTTCGTGGTGGCCTCCGGCAACTTCATTCAGCGTGTGGGCAAAAACCTTGGCGTTGAACTGGAAAGCTGAGAACAGGGGCAGGCCCTGACCTGCCCCTGAACCACTCAGAGTGCGCTGGAATTGACCGAGGCAAGCATCTTCCCGACGGCGTCATGGGCAGGGTCCGGCCGCCAGTTCCGGTTCGAGCCAAGATAGCTCCGGGGATCCAGTTCAATGAGACCGATCAGCACTTCCGCGACGATCCGTGCACCCACTGGCCCGAGTCCCTCTCCGGCGTCCGCCTGCCCACCGTAACGACCGCGACCAATCACCTCCGCTTCCATCAGAACGTAGAACCAGAGCGGTACACCGGCGGTTATGGCATCGTTCGAGCGCTCGCGGACCCTGTCCATCACATGCTCGATCTCGGACTCAGGGCGCTCCATGGCCTGTGCGACGGCCTCGCCTGCGGGTAGCCGGAAGCTGTTGCCCCGGAGCAGGTTACGGGTCGCCAGCGAGCGCACACCATCTGCGGGAACAAACGGAAGTTCCAGCAGTTCCGGGGCCATGCTGGTGTTGAGTCGGTCGGCGCGCTGGACCTGGCGGCCTTCGGGCGTGTCGAAGAGTTCATGCCAGTCCACAATGGCCCGCTGATCCGCCAGAGGTGAAAAACCGCCACCCAGCACACTGCCGAAGAACTCGAACGCCGTACCGCCCTTCTGGGTCTGGATCGTCATGGGCACCATGGAATGCCCGAAGCGGTACGCCGCAACGGCAAACTCGACCGGGATATAGGGAATCCCGCAACGATAGAACCGGCGACCGTGGGCGAGGATATCCGCCACCACGGGGTCACCGCACATAAGCGGAAGAAACTCATTCACCACCGCCCACTGGTAGTGCCAGACGACAGATTGACGGGCCGCCTCGAGCAGCGATTCATGAACAAGCTCCGGGTTCTCAGCGTGCAACGCCTCACACTGCTGGTTATGGAACCGGATGAAGGCCAGCTGCATCTGGCTGATGATCCGGTTTTCGTCGTTCCTCGGATCCCCGATGGTCGCCGCGCCGGACGCTACACGCGCCAGGTCATCGGCACTGAGCGGATCACCTCCCGCACTGTCGGCACCGGTAACCAGCTTCGCATTGAGGAATGGATCGGACTGGGCTCCCTGGTGGTACAGGTAGGGCTGAACTTCAGGTCCGGCGCCGTAAACGGAGTCCAGGTCAAGCGTGGGCGAGCGCGTGTTCTCGGTCGACGCAGCCTGATTCACTCTGTCGAAACTGGATTCCGTGTCCAGCGTGATGTCGTGGTCAATGAACTGGCCAAAAATCACCATCCCTGCGGGGACGGAATGGGTACGTACGGCATTGCCACCCGAGTCCATCGGACCACCCGCAGCGCCGAGACCCTCCAGAACGCCGGGGTCCGTATAGGCACCGGAAAGGTCGGGAAACAGTCGCCCGAAACGATCCTCACTGATAGGGTGATTGGGGGATTGGCAATGCTCTGACAGCCCCTTCAGAGGCTGCAGGCCGTGATGATGGGTCATGGCGTTCCTTCCCTGATGTGGAACATGAATGAGTCAGTTCCGCGACTCCCTTCACCGATACCGGCACTTCCAACCACAGCCGGGACTACCCCGTACTCAAGGGGACACCCACGGGAACAACCGATTGCATTCTACAACCGTTAAGAGAGCGTAGCGCGAACAGGGGAACGCAACAACCGTCTCGCAGGGCGAGCAGCTTTGCAGGCTAAAAAGGCTGGACTATGCCAGTGCGACTGGCTGGTTCTGGAGGATAAAAATGGTCGGCGTGGCAGGATTCGAACCTGCGACCCCTTCCTCCCGAAGGAAGTGCGCTACCAAACTGCGCCACACGCCGTTATTCAGGGCTGGGATGCGGACTCGCCGCAACGGGGGCGAATTATCAGGATTGTGACGTACTTCTGTCAAGCTGGACTGGCCAATAAGTCCGATCCCGAATGCAAAACGTAGTGTTCCGCATCTAGAATGGATTATGTGTTCAACCGCCAGAGGATTGCATGTCCCTACCCCCCTTCCCTTTTGACAACAGCTATGTACGGCTTCCCGAACACTTCCACCGGCCTGCTCAGCCGGCCCAGGCTCCTGACCCGGAGCTGATCCGTTTCAATAGCCAGCTCGCCGAGGAGCTGGGCATTGACGTCAACGAGTCCGATGAACACGAGCTTGCCGCGGTTTTCTCCGGTAACAGCCTGCCTGAGAACGCCGAGCCCACTGCCCTTGCCTATGCCGGTCATCAGTTCGGCAACTTCGTGCCCCAGCTGGGCGACGGCCGCGCCATTCTGATCGGTGAGGTCATCGACCAGTACCAGAAACGTCGCGACATCCAGCTCAAGGGCGCAGGGCGTACCGAATTCTCCCGTGGCGGTGACGGGCGGGCTCCCATAGGCCCGGTGATCCGCGAATACATCATCAGCGAAGCCATGCACGCACTGGGCATTCCCACGACGCGTGCGCTCGCGGCTGTCACTACGGGCAATGCGGTCATGCGTGAGCGCCCCGAACCCGCCGCGGTACTGACCCGGGTGGCTGCCAGCCATATCCGGGTGGGCACCTTTGAATACTTCGCCTACCGGCAGGATACCGATGCCATCCGCACCCTGGCCGACTACGCCATTTCCCGGCACTACCCGTCCCTGATGTTCGAGGATCAGCCGTACCAGGCACTCTTCAGGGCCGTGGCGCAACGCCAGGCCGAGCTGATTGCGGACTGGATGAGCATTGGCTTCATCCACGGCGTCATGAATACGGACAACGTGGCCATCAGTGGTGAAACCATCGACTACGGCCCCTGTGCTTTCATGGACCAGTACCACGCCAACACGGTATTCAGCTCCATAGATGCCATGGGGCGCTACGCCTACAGCAACCAGCCCGAGATCGGATACTGGAACCTTGCCCGCTTTGCCGAATGCCTGCTCCCACTGTTCGATGGGAACAAGGATGAGGTTGTCGAAACCGCAAAAGCCATCCTTGGTGAATACCGGGAACACTACAACAGCGCCTGGCGTGAACGTTTCGGCCGCAAGCTCGGCATCAGGAGCCTTGCCCAGGAAGATGAAACAGTGGTGCACGAACTGCTGGAACTCATGCAGCAGACCGGCAGTGACTTCACCGCTACTTTCCGAGAGCTGACCCGGCTTGCCCATCAGGGCGACGCGCAGGAGGCCGCAGCCGCGCTTTTGGGCGACACACAGCAGGCGCGAGACTGGAGTGCACGCTGGATCGCGCTGCTCGACACCCCCGAAGCGATGTGGCAGGCAAATCCCGCCATCATCCCCCGCAACCATCAGGTGGAGGCGGCCATCAGCGCTGCCCGCCAGGGGGATCTGCGGCATTTCCATGATCTAATGGCAGCACTGGAATCACCCTTCTCAGCTAACGCTGACGCCTCCGCATACCGGCACCCGCCTGCACCGGAAGAACAGGTTGCAAGAACCTTCTGTGGAACCTGAGTTGCACAGTTCACATTCCTGAATGGCCGTTATTATCAAAGCGGCCATTCTTTCTCATTTCCGGCCAAGGCACTTGGCGCGCACGCGTGCCTCTGTATAGTGCCCACAGCTGTACGCCGGGTCTCGATTCGTAAATTTGACATTAATTAACGAATAACCGGCCAATTCCATAGGATTGCCAAACAATTACATTATCGGGAATAACGGATTCCGGAGGGCTCTCAGCATGGATGTGCCTACTCACTCAGTTCAGGATGCTCAGGCCTACGATGTTCCCATACTGCCCACGCGGTATGTGACACACTTCCTGCGCTTCATGGAACAGTACGGGATCCGTCCTCCCGCTCTCCTGGAGGGCACAGGGCTTGACGCTTCCGAGCTGGAAACCAGCGAGGAAGGCATGACCATGAATGAGCTTCTCATACTGCTTCGGCACGCCAGCGAACTCTCCGAGGACGAGCGCCTCCCCTTTGAGTTCGGCAAACAGCTCGACATCAATGCACACGGCCTGGTCGGTGCCGCTGTCCTCTGGCAGAACGACTATTTCCGCCTCGTGGAGATGATCATCGAGTATGAGCGTGTCTGCCTGCCGATCCATGATCTGCGCCTGACACTGAAGGACGAAACCGTACAGATAAGGCTCCATGACATCTGGGATCTGGGCAGCCTGCGCTCGTTCATGATCCGGATCTATATGGGCAGCATCTATGAACTCTCCCGCCACATCTGCAGGGACATGCTGCTTGAGTTCGATACCTCCACGAACCTTGCCCCCGAGGAATGGCAGGCGGTGGCCCCCGAGGCGGTAATCCGCTTCAATGCCGGCGCTGCCTGCGCGACACTGCACCCGGCCCAGCATACGACCGCCAACATGGGGCAGGAGCTGTCCTCGTTCCTTGCACGGCACCGGTCGCGCCAGGATCTGAAAGCATCCGATGACAACAGCAGCGTCACCGAACGGGTACGCCGCCAGATCCTCGACGATCCCGGTCTGAACTGCACACTGGAGCGCGTCGCCCAGAATCTCCAGATGACGCCCCGTTCACTACGCCGCCATCTGCAAGCCGAAGACTGCTCCTTCCGGGATTTACGCAACGAGATCCGCTGCCACTACGCAGATCGTTACCTTGCCGATACGCGGATGCCTCTGAGCACCATCGCCTACAAGCTCGGCTTCAGTGACCAGGCCAGCTTCACCCGCGCCTACCGTTCCTGGACTGGCCGGACCCCCGGGCAGACACGCCGCCGCATCTGACCACCACCTCTCCTGAATTCCCGGCCACCCTGCTGTCGCCCCCCCCTTTGCGTGGCCGAGCCTGCAATCTCCCCTCGCGCTTCCGGAAATGAACAACCGCTCACTCTGTGTTCACAGGCACCAATTGACGTTCATCACGAATTCGACAACCAACCACCTCAATAACCGTTTTTAACAATCCTGTTTCCTTTTTGAGCAATGACCCCAGACCAGGAGACACGCGAGTGTTGGAGGTGCCGGGACCGTTACAGGATGCGTCTTCTGGTCCCGACACCATGAACACAACAAACAATGAGGATGACGTTGATGAACGCCATAACCGAAAAGCCTACAAGTAAGCCCGGGCGCCTGCTGCTCAGCAGTGCCGTTGCGGCGCTGCTTGCAACGGGCGCAACCACAGCCAACGCGGAACAGGTCTCGCTGACCGTCGAGCACACCTGCCCGCTGCCCATCATCGGTGAGCAGCCCCTGGTGTCCGAGATCAGCGCCGACCTGCCCTCCGAGGTGACCGTCGGTGAGTCAACCGGCGAGTTGAACATCAGCGCGGTTACCACCATCAACAACAATTCCCGGCAGGGGCTCTATATCGCCGGTGGACGCAGCCTCGAAGGCACCGCTACCGCGGCTAACAACATTGCCCTTCCAGAAAGTGACCAGCCGCTTTCGGTAACCCTGGAAATTCCGCAACAGCCAATTCCAGGCGAAAGCGGCTCCTTCACGGTGGATTCCAGTGCCACTGTCGACCCGCTCACTTTTGACAATCCCGGACAGGGCACCATCACCGTCGGCGACCTGCAACTGAACCAGGTTGTGCGTGATGGCAGCGGTAATATTGCTCCGGATCCGGTGGGCGAGTTCACCTCCGACTGTACCCTCGTGGGCAACCAGGAGGACATGGTGCTGCATACCTTCGAGGTGGTTCCGGACCAGACACAACCGGCCAATATCACGGTTGACCCGGAGTCCCTGGATCTTGGCAGTGCCATGGCCGGCAGCCCCCTCAATGGCAGCATCACCGTTGGCAACGACGGCGGCGAGGCGCTGAACATCAACAGTCTGACCATCGCCGGGGCCAATGCCGACCTGTTCACACAGAGCAACGACTGCACCACGCTTGATCCGGGTCAGAGCTGCTCCGTGGATGTGAACTTCCAGGCAAGCCAGGCCGGCACTTACAGTGCCAGTGTCCAGATCGACTCCACAGATCCGGATGCCGAAGACTCACCCAAGGTGGTTAACCTCAGTGCCGAGGCGACAGAGCAGCCCGAGCCCGCGCTTGAGCTCAGCGCCCCGGAAGTTGATTTCGGCACCATTGACCTTGCCAATACCAGCAGTGCTGAACAGACCCTGGATCTGACCAACACGGGTGAGGCAACCCTTGAGGTCAATGGTCTCAGCATTACCAACAACCCTGACGGTGCCTTTACCCAGACCAATGATTGCCCGAGCGGCCTTGCTCCGGAGCAATCCTGCACGGTTACCGCCACTTTCCAGACCAACCAGGTCGGTGACTACAGCGCGAACCTTGAGGTTGCCACCAATCTTGAAGACTCCCCCAGGACTGTAACGCTGTCCGGCACAGCCGAAGACACCAGTGGTGGTGACGACGGCGACAACGGTGATGGTGACAACGGCGACGGCGACAATGGCAACGGTGGTTCCGAGCCTATCGACGTGACCTTTGACCTGGAAGGCGTCACCAATGTCGCGGCCAATGGCTCCGACGTACCGCTGAACGGTCAGATCGACAGCCAGATCAACCTGGGCACCGGTGATTTCACTGCGGACCTGCAGCTCGATCCCACCCAGGCGCAGTTCCAGATCTCCGAGCTGTTCCACAAGATCCAGGGCCGTGCGGACATCGAGTTCGAGCCGGTTGGTGAAACCACTGGAACCCTTGACCTCGAGACCGGCCAGCTGACCGCGGAAAGTGAACTGACGATCAAGATTCCCGAGGCACGGGTTTCCATCATCGGCTTCGGCTTCGGCTC
>ENA-ORCO01000567-ORCO01000567.1-marine-metagenome-genome-assembly--contig:-NODE-567-length-16140-cov-3.223121_pt1 | contig 16140 bp, 14 predicted proteins | sample MGYA00248633_ERZ508508 | MGnify/ENA primary metagenome ERZ508508 (study PRJEB26179, sample SAMN06268845) | marine metagenome | isolation source: A23 P1 aerobic enrichment on pine of planktonic cells taken...
CGAAAATCAGGACGAAACGCTCTCAAACACGCCATTCGAGCAACGCTGTGAAATCAACAACGTGCTACGCAAGAGCGTCTGTAAGTAATGATTAAGTGTTGTCACCTAAAGATTGTCGCCGTGAGCGAAGGCGGTCAAACGGTGCAGGTAGAGATAGCGGTCGTGACCGGCCTGCGGGTCCCATACTCGGATGCGCGGATAGTGGTCCTAAATATCAGAAGTATTGGTATGATTCTGGCCCGTTCTGAAAACGCCGAGATCTCCGGGTAAACTAACCTCTACTAAAGAAAAATTGAAAGCGAGGAATGGGGTCGGAGAGATTTGAACTCCCGATCGACTGATATCTCCGGAAGCGCCTCGGAACTCCAGAGGGTCATCACGCGACCGGTGATCAGCCGGTCGGTCAGTATATCAGTCTGGATTTCGTCCCGGGCGCCGTACCTCTGGAGTCAGTCGCCATGCCGGACTTGGCCACGACCCCTCGCAGTTGTCCGTATGCCCAATTTCCCTAAAGGGGTTTCGGTCTCTTCGAACGGTCGTATTTGCGTCCCTAGATTCACCGGATGGATGGCCGCAAACAGCGTGAAAGCCCCAAGCCGTTCGACTTGGGGGCACCGGAAGACTCGCTTTACTCGTCTTCCGAGGTCACGCTCTGCTTCGCCTCGCGTGACACTCGCTGCGCGCTTCCCTCGCTCCGCTCGGTCCAGTGCTTGCGTCGTCCGCCGTCGTCGAACGGCTTGGGGCTTTCATTCCCACCCACTCAGACTGTTTCACCGACTGAATCGGGCGGGAATGAAAGGGGCCGTTCGCTCGGGCGTTCCGACGACGCAAGCACTGCAGCGAACGCAGTGAGCGAAGCGCACAGCGAGTCAGAACGCCCGAGCGAGCGGGGGCTTTCACGCTGTTTGGAGTGACTATTCGCCTTCGCTTCTCCGAACACTCCTCTCCGAACACTCCTCTCCGAACTCACTCCTCGCGCTCGGCCCAGTCACAGTCCTGGCACTTGTAGCCGGTCACGAACGACGTGACGCCGGGCATGTACCCGACCGTCAGTACGTCGTCGCTGCCGCAGTCGGGACACTCTCGGTCGGCGTCCGCGATCGCTTCGGCATCCATCACCGACTCGCCCTCGATCAGTTCCGCGAGTCGCTTGGGGGTGACCATCCGCCCCTGCACGACGCGATTGTCTGCCATACGCACCCCCAGGTCGCCTCCGGGGTAAAGGCCTTTGCCTCGCGGTGAAAGTGATTCACTCCGCGCCGCCGTCCGTGACCGCCGCGTGGGTTCCGTCGGACGGCTCGTCCTCACCGGGCGGATCGAACGACAGGAGGACGGTCACGCCGAGCACCGCGAGCGCGAGCGGCGAGTCCGACGGGACGAGACCGACCGTCGACAGCGCGAGCACGCCGAGCGCGACGGCGCTGCCGAAGCGGAAGCGCTCGACGTCGACGACGGTTCGCAGTCGCGGCGCGGCGACGGCGACGGCGAGCGCCGCGAGGACGCCCAGCGCCGCGGCAGCGGTCGCACGCACGACCAGTGCGGGATCCGCCGACGCCGAGAGCGAGGCGCCGCTGGGGTCCAGACTGGCGACGAGGCCGACGGCGACGATGACAGCGGGCCGGGGGAGCCACGCGCTGACGCTCGCGCTCGCGGTGCGGGCGGCGACGGCGACGATGACGAGCGCCGCGAACGGCTCCAGGACCGACAGCCGGAGCAGGCTTCGGATGGTCGGGGCGGCCGCGGCTTCGAGCGCGGCGACGGGGACGACGACGGCGCCGACGGCGAGCACCGTCCGCACGCGGTCGCGCCGACTCCCGCCGAGTTCCGAGAGGATGACGGCGACGGTAGCGCTCCCGCCGAAGACGAGCAGGCCGACGGTCACGACGCCCGCGGGGTCGCCTAGCGCGCCGGCCAGCACTAGCGCCGGGAAGACACCATCCACGAGTGGGAGACACATCACGGTGGCCAGCGTCCGCCTGGCGCTGCGTGCCCCTCGCTGGGCGGAGAGGGTTATCGCCGTTCGGGAGTGACTCATCGGTCAGACGTGGCCGTCTCCCGTGGCCAGTGGGGGATCGGATCGCGAGGGGCGTTCCCCTCGCGAGCGGCGCCTCGGAGGCCGACCGGCGTCGGCGCTCGCGAACGCGGTCGGGGCGCCGCCGTTCCAGTCCCGCGGGGCGAAAAACGCGGACGATGTCTTGGCGACGCTCGCGGCGTCGCTGGTGCTCGTCCGGGCGATGCCAGCGCGTGCGGGACTGGCTGAGCGCATATTTATCACTATTCTGCATATCGGCAAAAGGATTGCGTGAGACGCGGCCACACGGCGCGTACTGAACGGCGGGGAGCGGCAACGATTCGCACGGAGCGGTCGTCTCGCAATCCTTTTGGGCCGTCGGGAGCGACGGTTTACATGGCGAACGATTCCGAACCTTTCTCGGAGAAACTCCGCGTTCCGGAGGCGCTGACCTTCGATGACGTACTCCTGCGACCCAAGGAGAGTCACGTCGAGGCCGACGACGCCGACACGGCGACGCATGTCTCGAAGAACGTCCAGTTGCAGGTGCCGGTCCTCTCGGCGGCGATGGACACCGTCACCGGGGCCGACATGGCCATCGCGATGGCCCGACAGGGCGGACTCGGTGTCCTCCACCGCAACATGCCCGTCGACGAGACGGTCGCGTCCGTCGAGCGTGTCAAGCGCGCCGACGAACTCATCATCCGCGACGTGGTGACGGCCTCGCCCGACCAGACGGTCCGCGAGGTCGACGCGATGATGGAGCGAGAAGGTGTCTCGGGCGCACCAGTCGTCGATGACGACGACGTCGTGCTCGGGATCATCTCCGGCACCGACATCCGTCCCTACCTCGAAGTCGGCGACACCGACGAGGTTCGGGAGGCGATGACCGACGAGGTCGTCACGGCCCCGCGCGACGTCGAGGCCCGCGACGCGCTCGAGCTGATGTACGACCACAAGATCGAGCGCGTCCCGATCGTCGACGACGACGACCGACTCGTCGGCCTCGTCACGATGCAGGGAATCCTCCAGCGTCGCGAACACGAGAACGCCGCCCGCGACGAAGACGGACGCCTCCGCGTCGGCGTCGCTGTCGGTCCCTTCGACGCCGACCGCGCCCAGGCGGCCGACGACGCCGACGCCGACGTGATCTTCATCGACTGCGCGCACGCGCACAACCTCAACGTCCTCGACAGCGCCCGCGAGATCAAGAGCGCCGTCGACGCCGACGTCGTCGTCGGCAACGTCGGCACTCAGGAAGCGGCCGAGGCCGCCGTCGACTTCGCCGACGGGCTGAAGGTCGGCATCGGCCCCGGTTCGATCTGTACGACCCGGGTTGTCTCCGGTGCCGGGATGCCACAGATCACCGCGGTCGCGGAGGTCGCAGATGTCGCCGCACCCGAGGGCGTCCCCGTCATCGCGGACGGCGGCATCCGGTACTCCGGCGACGCGATCAAGGCAATTGCTGCGGGCGCAGATGCCGTGATGCTCGGCTCGTACTTCGCCGGCACCGAGGAAGCGCCCGGTCGCGTCATCACGATGAACGGGAAAAAGTACAAGCAATATCGAGGAATGGGCTCGGTCGGCGCGATGAAATCCGGCGGCAGCGAGCGCTACCTCAAAGACACCGAAGAAGACGAGGAATTCGTCCCGGAAGGCGTCGAGGCCGCGACGCCGTACAAGGGCACGCTCGCCTCCGAACTGCACCAGCTCGTCGGCGGGATGCGCTCGGGGATGGGCTACGTCGGCGCCGAGACGATCCCGGCGTTCAAAGAGCGGGCGGAGTTCGTCCGCGTCTCCAGTGCCGGCCAGACCGAGGGCCACCCCCACGACGTGATGATCACCGACGAAGCGCCGAACTACAGCCCCGACGGTAGCTAGAGCCGCGCACCGCGGACCCTACCGACCATCATCGTGAGCCGACTGCTCCCGTCGTGACGTCGGCGTCACGCCTGACGTACGCTTTCACAAGGGGTATCTTGATATGCCCCCGGAAAACAATCCTTCATATCGGTGTCATCGGAACACCGCGAACTTACCAATGAGCGCTGACCTGCCGCTAGTGCTCGTCGTCGAAGACGAGCCAGATCTCGCTGACCTGTACGCAACGTGGCTGAGAGACGACTATCGCGTCCGCGTCGCCTACGGGGGACGTGAGGCACTCGACGAACTCGACGACGAAGTCGACGTCGTCCTCCTCGACCGCCGGATGCCGGACCTCTCGGGTGACGAAGCACTAGAGGCGATCCGCGACCGGGGGGTCGAGTGCCGGGTCGCGATGGTCACCGCCGTCGAACCCGACTTCGACATCGTCAAGATGGGATTCGACGACTACCTCGTCAAGCCTGTCTCGCGGGAGTCGCTCAAAGAGACGGTTGAGAACCTCCTGCTCCGCAACACCTACGACGACGGCATCCAAGAACTGTTCTCGCTGGCCTCGAAGAAAGCCATCTTGGAGTCCGAGAAAGACGCCGCGACGCTCGAAGAGCACGAGGAGTACCAGAAGCTCTCGAACCGCGTCGACGAACTCCGCTCGCAGCTCGATCAGGCGCTCGTCGAATTCGACGACGAGCACGATATGACGGCGATGTACCGCGACCTCGGCGACGACTTCGACGTCGATCCTGCCGACGCCGACGTCGAACAGTCCGAGTAAAGACAGGTCAGCTGCGGTTCCGTTTCCTTTCTAGTTTTTATTCGGCTCGAGCGGTGCGACGGGTTCGAGAGACTCTTTCGTCGTTGTCTGTCTTTTTGTATACCCAAATTCAACTAAAATAAGATAATATCATATCAGAAAGTGTCAGAAAATTTTATTTTAAACCGCGCTGATGGACTAATCGTCATGTCCGACGATGACACCAACGCTGTCGCACAGTACCTAGCCGACCACCCCCGCGCGATGGGCGTCCTGTTCACTGCCGTGCTCCTGCTCTCGCAGGCTGGCGCAGTCGTCGCTGGAGGGAATCATGGTGCGATTTCGGGTCCGTAATTTACAGCGAATCGACGTGTAGATTGTCACTCCACCGTAACGAACCGTCGAATAGGACGGGAATATTCTCTAATGAAAAGAAGTCTTTGAGCTCCGCTCTTGTCATATTAAATATGTCCGCAGTACCAGACGACAGGTAGTATGTCTCGTTACTGGGGGTGTACGGAACAACGAGACTGCCCAGTTCGTACTCTGCTGCCGGATAGGTCTTGTAGTCAACTTGGAATCCGTCTTCGCCCCGTCTGATTTCGCACATATTTGGGAGCGCAGCCTGCACTTGTGCTACAGAGAAGCTTCCATCTCCGACAACGATGTAATCGCTGCCGATGTAACTATCTCGCCGAGCGATCTCCAGGGAGATCCGGATCGGGAAGCCGTAGTTCAACAATCGCGCCAGACTCCGGCCAATGTCGACCGCACCGCTGTTGACGACGTCGTTCAGCGTGACGATCCCGGCGATCGCTCCGCGTTCGATGAGTTCCATCCCCTGTTCGTACGATTGACACGCGTTGAGCAGGAACGAGTCGACGCCGAGCGAATTGATCGTCGTGACGTCGAGCGCGCCGTCGGGGCACTGGAATCCGTCTTCGTCGATGTGCCCGATGTAGTGTAAGAATTCGGCCTCTTCGGCGAGGACGGATCTGAGTTCCTCCACAGTAAGTTCGTAGTGTGTCCGTACCTCGAAGGGGAGTTCCTCGCGGGATCCATACACTGATTCGACCGCGTCCCGCTCTTCGGCCATCTTGGGATCGTTGCAGACGACGGTGATTCCGATGTCGCCCTCGATGGGATCGCGTGAGAGCCGATTTCGATACGCCTGCAGCGACGCCTTACTCGCCCCGATCGGAATTCCCGGTCCGATCCACGCCTGTTCGAGGGAATCTGTCTTCGGCGGTTGTACATACGTTTGTTTGCTCTCGTCGGGGCCGACTTGCTGACTCCGCGTGCCCGCACTTCGCGTGAAGTCGCCGGCTGCTGGTGCGGCGCTCGGCGACGGCGGCGTCGCGGTTCGGCGGAGGAAGTCGTCGACGGCGTTCGCCTGGACGGACGATCCACTGGTCGGTTGGGTCGCTGGCGTCGTCACTACTGCCAGGTCGTTCGCGACGAAGGGTAGGAGTTCGACGTTCGGAGCGTTCGGCGTGACGTGGGCGGTGAGTTTCCACTCCGGGAGGTGCGGCTCGATCGTCTCGTAGGGGACACGCAGGTACGCTTCGAGCTGCTCGCCGATCGAACGGTCGTACAGATCGGCGAAGTCCAGATCCAGCGTCGATTCGAGCGTCCGTCGCTCGTGGAGATCGACCTGGTAGTAACCCTCTGTACGCGTGAGACAGTCGAGGAAGAAAGTCTGCTTGAGGACCCGCTCGACGGACTTCTCGAACCCGTCGAGACCGTCGAGGTCGTACGCGAATCCGCCCTCCGTCACGATTCGCGGCGACGTCCCCGGCACTACCTCCGCGCCGAGATAGTACGCCAGCGGCGCGGCGACGTAGACGTGCCGGTGGGTCTCGGGGAGTTCCAGTCGAACGCCCGTTTCGGGTGGTTCGAGGCCGTCCGGGGCCTCGAACCGGGAACCACGTTCGATAAGTGGCGGGTGTCCGCGGAGCGTCGGATACGATCGCTCCACAGTCGTCGTCTTCAGCGCCGACCCGAGGAGCGAGACGGCACGCATCGCGTCTCGGGGATGGTCCGTCGTTTGAATCGTCGCCGCGGGACGTTTGTGATGCGACCGCGCGCCGACAAGCACGTCGGTCTCCGACTCGAATTCGAGCCGTGTCCGAACTGCATTCGAGGAAACTCGAAACGGGCCGTCAACCTGGAGATACAGTTTGATGGGCGCGAACAGTTCGATACTGTACGTCCCGTAGGAGAAGGTCTGGTCCGCGAAGTGCTCTGCCTGCGCTAACATCTCTCCGTCGGCGTCCCGGACGCAGACAGAGACAACGTCCAAGTCGAACTGTGTCGTCCGGAGCGTCACCGCCTTGTCGGCAGGGAACTGAAACGCGTCGGGGTTGGTCGTCCGTAGTCGTACCTCCTCCGGCGTCGAGAGCACGAACCGGCTCCGTTCGATCGGGTCCGAGACGACGACCCCCGTCTGGTCGGCCGGCGAATCGAACTCGATCTGGAGGTGGTCGTCCCCAACCGGAGCGACAGCGTCCGACTCCGGCCCCCTACGGCGCCCAAACCCTTCCATTGTGACAACACATCACGCACGAAGCAAAAAGCGTACTGGTGATCGACGCCCCGTTTGGATTCGACGTCCCGCTGGGCGGGGACGGCTACGACTGTGGACCGAGCGGCAGCCACTCCGAGGAGACGTTGGCGTCTCGGAAGTGCCAGCGCTGCTGTGGCGTCGTGCCGTCGAGCCGCAGCTCGACGACGGCGTCGAACAGGGGCGCAAGGAGTCGGGTCGTCTCGGATTCGAGAGGTTCCGGCAGTCGAACGTGTGCCATCCCGTCGACCGTCCGGACGTCGTTCGTGAGGACGTGCAGGAAACGGAACACCGTCTGTTCGTCGTACTCGGACAGCAGGGGGGCCACACAGTCGAACGCGACGCGCAACTCGGCGGGGTCGAGACCGCCGGCGACCGAATCGAGCTGTTCGATCGCCTCGCCGATCGCGACTCCGAGTTCGGCGATCGATCCTTCGGCCGTCACGGAGGCGCCCGCGTACCCACGTTCGCCGACGTAGATCCTGGGCGTCGAGTCGACGTCCGGCAGGTGGCCCATCGGCGTCGGTTCGTCGCGGGAATTCGGGGACGGACCGGCCCGCGCACCCGGATGCGTGGCTCTCTGTCCGTTGGCTGTCGTCGAGCGTCGCGCGGCGACGTCCCATCGGAGGATTCGCGTCCACTCCGGCGTCCAGCGTTCGACGTCTTCGAATCGGGCGTCCGGGCTCGTCCCCCGTTCGACGACGACGCGACGCCGGTCCGCCGCATCCTCGTCGCCGAGCATACACCCGGAGAGACGAGCGTAGACCTCATCGGGCACGGATCCGACGATCAAAAGCGCGCTACCGTTTGACTTCAGATCGTCGAGCGCGGTCGCGACGCCCACAGTGGCACCGACGTCTGTCCCGTCGGGGCCGCCTCCTGTGTGCATTCGTCTGCACACAAAACCGCCATTAAAGTAATACTTTGTGATATGAAACGTCTGTCAGGTTATAGGGATTATCGTACGTCTCCATAGATTTCCCGCCGGACGATACGGCGAGAATCTCCGAACAGTTACGACAATCCCTATTAGTTCGACTCGACGAACGACTCGATCCGGTTCAGCGCTTCCTTCAGTTCGCTCATCCCTGACGCATACGAGACGCGGAGGTGTCCGTTCCCACCCTCGCCGAAGACGCGTCCCGGGACCAGCGCGACGCGCTTCTCTCGGATGAGCGCCTCCGCGAACGCTTCGTCGTCCTCCCAACCCGGCGGACACTTCGGGAAGACGTAGAACGCGCCTTTCGCCTCGAAGCAGTCCATCCCGAGTTCGTTGAAGCGGGAGATGACGAACTTGCGCCGACGGTCGAACTCCTGGCGCATCTCCTCGACGGCGTCGTCGCAGGACTCAAGCGCCTCGATCGCGGCGAACTGCGCCGTCGTCGGCGCGGATAACATCGTGTACTGGTGGATGCGGTTCATCGCGTCGATTATCTCCGCTGGGCCGAGGGCGTACCCCAAGCGCATCCCAGTCATCGCGTAGGCCTTCGAGAAGCCGTTGAACACGACGGTCCGCTCGCGCATTCCGGGGAGCGTCGCGATCGAGACGTGCTCGTCCTCGTAGCGGAGCGCCGCGTAGATCTCATCAGAGAGCACGATCAGATCGTGCTCACGGGCGAACTCGGCGACTTCTGTGAGTTCCTCGCGCGTCATCACCGCGCCCGTCGGATTGTTCGGATAACAGAGGACGAGCGTGTCCGCGTCTGCGGCCCCGGCGCGTTCGAGGTCCTCGTAGGTGAGGACGAAGTCGTTCTCTGCGCGTGTCTGCACGGGGAGTGCCTCGCCGCCGGCGAACGTCACCGTCGGGCCGTAGGAGATGTACGACGGCTGTGGGACAGCTACGGTGTCGCCGGGATCGACGAGCGCACGCATCGCGAGGTCGACCGCCTCGCTCGCACCCGCCGTGACGAGGATCTCCTCGTCGGACTCGTAGGAGAGGTCGTAGCGCGTCACGTGCTCTGCGATCCGCTCGCGGAGGTCCTTACGGCCCCGGTTGGCCGTGTAGGAGGTTCGACCGCGCTCCAGCGAATCGATCGCGGCGGAGCGGGCAGCCCACGGCGCTGAGAAGTCGGGTTCGCCGACGCCGAGAGAGACGATGTCGTCCATCTCCTCGGCGAGTTCGAAGAACCGGCGGATTCCCGACGGCGGCGTCTCTCGGGCCCGCTTCGAGAGCGGGCTGTGTGTCCCCTCGGTCATGGCGAGATCGAGAGTCGATCGTCGTCGTCGCCGTCGCCGAAGTAGACGCCGCGTTCTTTGTACGTCGTCATCACGAAGTGCGTCACCGTCTGGGTGACTTCGGGGATCGGCGCGATCTGTTCGGAGACGAAGTTCGACACGTCGTGCATCGACTCGCCCTCGACGTCGACTGCGAAGTCGTAACTACCGGAGATGAGCCGCAGCGACGACACTTCCGGGAACTTCGCGATGCGCCGGGCGATCTCCTCGTAGCCGGTTTCGCGGTCGAGTTCGACGTTCAACTCGACCTCCGCGCGGACGTGTTCTTCGCCCACGCTGTCCCAGTCGACGACCGCCTGGTAGCCGCGAATCGCCCCCTCGGACTCCAGTTCGTCGACCAGTGCTTCGACCGTTGCTGCGTCCACACCGAGTTGTCGCGCGATGTCGTCCGTGCTCTGTCGAGCGTCACTCAGCAACAGGTCGAGCAGTTCCCGCTTCGCTTCCATAGACGATTCGATGCGGTCCCCGTTGAAAGGGTTTGCTCTCCTTATATGGTACCAAATGCCGCGAGTCGAAACCCCATACACATCTCGAGGCCGTGACGCGGGTCGAGCGCGTCGGGTGGGAAAGGCCCAATACCCCGGCGGACCGCCTCTGTGACGATGGCCCTCTCGGACATCTTTCTCTCCCCGCTCGGACTCGCCGCCCTCCTCGCGGCCGTCCCCGTGATCCTCCTGTATCTGGTCCGCCCGGACCCGCGGCGAGTGACGCTGCCGACGGTCCGATTCCTGACCGACTCGGCGGGAACGTCGTCGTCGACGCCCCTCTTCGAACGGCTGAAGCGGAGTGCGCTCCTGCTGTTGCAACTCTTGGCGATACTCCTGTTTGCGACGGCGCTCGCGACGCCGTACGTCTCGACGTCGCAGTCGGAGACGGTCGAGGAGACGGTGCTCGTCGTCGACGCCAGCGCGAGTATGAACGTTCAGTCGGACGGGGCGACCCGATTCGACCGGGCGGTCGCAAGCGCCCGGGAAGCGACCACCTCGACCACGTCGATCGTCGTCGCCGACGGCGACGCCTCGATCGCGTTACGCAGCGGCAGCGCCGCCGACGCTGACGGAGTCCTCTCCTCACTCCGTCCGACGGGCGCGCCCGGCGACCTCCGAACCGCGATCTCGCGGGCGACGAGCGTCGCCGGTGAGAACGCTCGCGTCGTCGTCGTCAGCGACTTCGCCGGCGACACCGACTGGGAGACGGCCGTGCAGGCGGCGCGCGCCCGCGGCCTGACGGTCGACTTGCGGCAGTTCGCAGCGGGCGGAACGAACAACGTCGGCATCGTCGACCGGCGCTTCTCGGGCGAGCAGGTGACCGTCTCCGTGCAGAACTTCGGGACGGCAAACGCGACACGACAGGTCTCACTCGGCGGGGAGACGACACAACTCTCGCTGGCGCCCGGCGACGTCCGCAGCGTCACCTTTCCGGTTCCGGCGGGCGGTGGTGAGATACGGCTTTCGCCCGGCGATTCGTTCCCGACCGACGACGTCGCGTACGTCGCCGCGCCCTCGGACGCCACCGTCGATGTGCTGCTCGTGACGAACGACCGGAATCGCTATCTCACGACCGCGCTCTCGCTCGTCGACCCCGTCGAACTGACGGTCGTCGAGCCACCGTCGTCAGTTCCGTCGCCGTCCGCCGACTCCTACGACGTGGTGCTCTACAGCAACGTTGCCGCGGGGCAACTCCGCGATTCGCACGTCGCCGCTGGCCGTGACGCACTCGCCGCAGGCGGTGGCGTCGGTATCCAGGCACAGGAGTCGATGCCGGTCGAGGCGTACGGCGATCTGCTGCTCGTCGCGCCCAACGGTGTGGGATCGAATCCAACGCTGAGGACGCCTGCGGACGACGAACTCACCCGTGACATCACGTTCCCACCGCCGGAGCGGTACGTCCGCGGCGACCTCCGCGCGGGCCGCGCGCTGGTCTCGACCACGGAGGGGACGCCGATCATCGCCCGCAACAGCCAGGGCGGCGGGCGCGTGCTCTACTACGGCTACGTCGAGTCCGCCTCGACGTTCAAATACGACTTCGAGTACCCGATCTTCTGGAAGCGGAGCGTTTACGCACTCGCCGGTCGGGAATCGCTCTCGGAACTCAACCGGGAGACGGGCGAGCGGATCAGGTTCGGTAACGAGACGACGGTTCAGACGCCGCGCGGCGAGGTCACCGCTGTGAGCATCGAGGCGACCGACGCGGGCTTCTACACCGCCGACGGGGTTCGATACAGCGCCTCGCTGCTCGATCCCGCCGAGTCCGACGTGTCGGCGGCGACTGTCAACGCAACAGCGGGCGGTGGGCCAACCACGCGCGAGGAGGAACGGACGGCTCCCGACCCGCTGACGGAACTCGTCGCACTCGGCATCGTCGCCGTCGCGATCGGCGAGGTGGCGTTCCTCCGCCGGCGAGGTGATCTCTGATGAGTGCGGAGACAGGTCTCGTGTTCGGGGGCACGCTGCTCGAACTGTCGGTCGAACTCGTCGAGGGACTCTCCGTCGGCCTCGCGCGCCCCGCGTACCTCCTCGCATTCCCGATTGCGGCGCTCGCGCTCTGGGCGCTCGTCTTCCGCGACGCGTCTGGGACGGCTTCGGAGGACTCGCGGCGGTGGTTCCTCGCCGCCCGGATCGCCGTCGTCGCGCTCGTCGTGCTCTCGGCGGCCGGTCCCTACACGACCCAATCGAAGCTGACGAGCGGCGAGCCGCGGGTGACGATGCTCGTCGACCAGTCAGACAGTATGGCCGTCACGCCGAACGTCGAAGACCGGCTCGCGGAGTCGATCGAATCGGCTGGCGTCTCGGTCAGACAGGTCCCGGTCGGCGCGGGCGACTCCTCACCCGTCGGCGACGCCGTCGCCGCAAATATCCGTGAGAACGGCAGTCTCGTCCTCCTCAGCGATGGGCGGGTGACGAGCGGGCAGTCACTTCAGCAGGCGGCCGAACTCGCGCGCTCGGCCAACGCGACGGTCTCGACCGTCTCGATGGAGCCACGGACGCAAGAGCGGTACGTGGCGGTCGAGGGCCCCGAGAAAGCCAGCCTCGGCGTCCAGAACCGATTCGTCGCCCGGGTCGACGGCGTCGGCGGGAACACCTCCGCGACCCTCACCGTCGATGTCGACGGCGAGCAGGTGCTCGAACGGACGGTGAACGACGTGCCCGCGCCCGTGGTGTTCAACCACACCTTCGAGTCCACCGGCAGCCACACGGTGACCGCCGAGATCGACGTCACCGATCGGTTCGTCGCAAACGACGTCAGCCGGAAGACGGTCCGCGTGGTCGAACGCCCGGAAATCCTCTACGTCTCGCCGGGCGAGTACCCCTTCCGCGACTACCTCGATCGCCTGTACGACGTCGAGACGGCCGAGCGCGTGCCGGAAGACCTCTCGCCGTACTACGCGGTCGTCGTGCAGGACGCCCCCGCCGATTCGATCGGGAACGTCGACCGCCTCCAGGAGTTCGTCATCGACGGCGGCGGCCTGCTCATCGTCGGCGGCACCAACTCCTTCGAGAGCGGCGGGTACCGGGGGTCGAACCTCGCGTCGATGCTTCCCGTCTCGGTCGGCGAGGGCGAGCCCCGGTCGACCAACATCGTCCTCTCGGTCGACGTTTCGGGGAGCGCCCAGGAGGGAATGCGGATCCAGAAGGCGACCGCGCTCTCGGTGCTCGACCAGCTCGGCGACGAGAACGAAGTCGGGCTCGTCGGCTTCAACTACCAGGCGTACCGCGTCTCGGAGGTCGAACCGCTATCGCAGAACCGACAGGAGCTTCAGGACAAGATCCGGCGCCTCCGCGCCGGGGGGGCGACCGACATCGCCGCCGGAGTCGACGGCGGCGGCGAACTCCTCGGCGACCGCGTCGGGACTGTCATCCTCATCAGCGACGGCCACGACAACCCCGACCAGGCCGCGAGCGTCGCCCGGCAACTCTCCGAACGCGGGATCCAGGTCGTCACCGTCGGCGCGGGCGAAACGATCAACGAACGCACGCTGCGGACCATCGCCGGCGCCGGCGGGGGCAGCTACTTCCGGGCGACCGAGACGACCCGGCTCGGCATCCTCTTCGGCGGTACGGGCGCGCCCGGCGGCTCCGGACTCGTCGTCATCGACCGTGGGACGTTCATCACCTCAGGCGTCACGCTGACAGCCGATCCCGACGCGTTCAACGACGTCTCCGTCCGCCGCGGCGCGGACTTCCTCGTCGCCGGTGACACCGGCCAGCCCGCGCTCGCGACGTGGCGCTACGGGCTGGGTCGCGTGGCCACGATCACCGCGCACGACGACGACGGCACGCTCGGCGACCTACTCCGCGAGCCCGACTCCCTGCTCGTGACCCGGACGACGAACTACGCTATCGGCGACCCCGAGCGGAAGGCGACCGGCATCACGGGCATCCCCGACACGCGCGTCGGCGAACCGACGACCGTGACCTATCGCGGCACCGACCGCCCCGCGGTCGACGGCGTCGCGTTCCGGCGCGTCAGCGAGGAGACGTTCCAGGCGACGGTGACGCCCGACAGCACGGGCTACTTCCAGATACTCGATGCGACCTACGCCGCCGACTACGCTCGCGAGTACGCCGCGTTCGGTCCCGACCCGGCCCTGGAATCGCTCGCCGAGGACACCGGCGGCCGGGAGTTCACCGCGGGGCAGGGCGAACAGATCGCTCGCTTCGCCACCGAGCGCGCCCGTGGCATCCGGCCCGTTCGGACCGACTGGACGTGGCTCCCGTTACTCTTCGGACTGCTCGTCTTCACGGCCGAAGTGAGCTACCGGCGGCTTCAAGTTCGTCGCCGCGATACCACGTCGGACGGAGGCCTCCCGTGAGCTTCGTCGGCCGTCGCCTGAACCTCGTGCTCGTCGCCGCCCTCCTCGTCCTCGCTGCCGGGACCGTCGGAGTGACGGCGCTCTATCAGTCCGGCGTCTCTGAGGTGGCGACACAGAACGACCAACTCCGCGCGCAGAACGAACAGCTCCGCGAGGATCTGCGCTCGGCCCGCGACCGGATTCAGTCGTTGCAGTCGCGGGTGTCAGAGTTGGAAAACAGAATCGAGGAGCTACAGAGCCAACTGTCGACGGCGCGCGACGAGCGCGACGCGTATCGGGAGGATCTGCGCTCGGTCTGCCAGCAGTGGCAGCAGGCGAACGAGACAGTCCCACAGGAGTGTGAGAATGTCTAACGGTGACGACGACCCGGTCGAGGAGTGGCTCGGTTCGGCCGAGGGGCGAAACGGCGAGTGGCCCGACGACGGCGACAATGCGCGGGGCGATGGCGACGCCGACGACCTGACGTTCGACGCCGATCCGGGCTTCGTCGATCCTGGTGCTGACACAGGTGGCGACGGAGACGGCTCCGACGCCGCCGGTACCGCCGCCCCGACGGATCGCGTACGGGAAGCGCTCGACGAAGTCAGACGCGAGGTGCAGAAGGCGGCACTCCTCCAGGCCGCCGTCGACGCCGCGTTCCTCGCGGTCCTCGCGAACCTCGCCTTCGCGCTCTTCGAGCCGTCGTGGCTCGCGACCGCGTTCGGACTCCCGGCGGTCGTCGTCGAAGCGCTTGGCGCCCTCCCGTTGCTCGGCGACGTCGCCCCGCGATCTATTCACGCCGCCTCGCTTCTCGCTGTCGCGGTCGGCGTCGTCGCCTTCGCCGTGGAGTCGGCGCTGCGGCTCCGCCGCCCGCTCGTCGAACAGTTCGAGACGGCCAACCCCCAGGTTCGCGAGGCGCTGCGGACCGCCCGCGACGCCGTCGGCGACGAGGCAGACACCGCGATGGCGCGCCGCCTCTACGACGACGTGATCGCGAGACTCGAAACGACGTCGAGCTTCGAACTGGTCGCGACCCGCCGCATCGCCGTTACCGCGCTCTTGATCGTCCTTGTGAGCCTCGCGAGCGTGCAGGTCGCCATTGTCGATCCCGACCTCGGTGGCCTTCTCGGCCCGGGTGGGGACGGCGACGGACAGCTCACGCCGCCCGACGACGACGATCTGCAGGACGGCGATCAGATCCTCGGCGACCCCGAGGACGTCCAGGCGGGCGACGAACTGGAGAACATCTCCGTTCCCGGAACCGGCGACGGCACCGGCGACGGTCCGACGGGGCCGTCGGGCGGCTACATCGGCGGGGGCGGGAGCGGCGAGTTCGACAGCCAGCAGGCCGGGTTCACCGGCGCCGAGCAGATCGAAGATGCCGAACTCGTCCGGGAGTACAATCTGCGGATCAGGGAGTTCGACGAGGAGGACGAGGGCGCGGCCGCCCAGACCTAATCTGAACCTACTACGATGAACGGAACAAACGAGGAGATCGAACAGATCCAGCGCAGACTCGCCGCCCTCCGCGAGGAGGTCGCAAAGCGAATCGTCGGGCAGTCCGACGTCGTCGAACAACTGCTCGTCTGTCTGCTCTGCGACGGGAACAGCCTGATCGAGAGCAACCCCGGCCTCGGGAAGACGACGCTGGTTCGGACGATCGCCGAGGCGACCGATCTGTCGTTCTCGCGCATCCAGAACACGCCGGATCTGATGCCGGCCGACATCACCGGGACCGAAATCATCCGGGAAGTCAACGGCGAGCGGGAGTTCGTCTTCGAGCGCGGGCCGGTGTTCGCGAACATCGTCCTCGCCGACGAGATCAACCGCGCGACGCCGAAGACGCAGGCGGCGCTGCTGGAAGCGATGCAGGAGAAGCAGGTGACGACCGCCGGCGAGACGCG
>ENA-ORCO01000568-ORCO01000568.1-marine-metagenome-genome-assembly--contig:-NODE-568-length-16137-cov-2.965131_pt1 | contig 16137 bp, 21 predicted proteins | sample MGYA00248633_ERZ508508 | MGnify/ENA primary metagenome ERZ508508 (study PRJEB26179, sample SAMN06268845) | marine metagenome | isolation source: A23 P1 aerobic enrichment on pine of planktonic cells taken...
TTTCGAGCCCCCGGAGCCCGAAGTTCGAGGCGTCGTGTTTCGTCGCGTTGACGGCGCCGTTGGCGTAGACGGAGAGTTCGACCATCGGGCGTTCGGTTTCGTCGACGCCGGCGCCGATGCTGTTCGTTGGCGGGCCGGCGCCGTGGATCGGGTAGTTGGTCCCGTCTGCTGTGTGGGTGGTCTGGTATTCAGCCCGGAGGGTGGTTGCGAGGTGCGTGATGAGCGTTCCATCGTGCCATGCATCTGGGAGGGCGGTGAGGTAGTCGTCGAGCCCTTCGAGGCGAGTCTCGCGGTGGTGCGGGTCGATAGTTAACTCGAGTTGGCTCGTGATGACGAAGCCGTGCTCGATGGCGTCTCGTGACTGATGGTCCTCTCCGGTGGCCGGAATGTCGGCTGGTGTGGCCGGGAGTGACTCTGGTGATGGGACGGCGGCGAAGACGACGCCGGCGTCTGGACAGAAGTGGTAGCTGGGAGAGCGAGAAGGGTCGACAACCGGGACGTTCGCGAAGTCGGTGACTGGCGGGAGGGCGACGTGAGTCGCGTCTGGTGGCGTTCCAACGACGAGGTCGGGGTTGATAGCGCTGAGTGCGTCAGCGATGACGTCCTCGACATCGTACGTCCTGACGACTTCCCCGGGAATCGTCAGGATCGTCGCTGGGGTATCCCCATCTGGAGGGAGTTTTGCCCCCACCGCCGCGTCAGTTTCGGAGGGTGCCATGCGTGGTTTGTCTACTGCTGTCGATGTTTAAGAACTTCAGGCCACCGGGGTGAAAGTGAAGCTTGTGGCTCTTGCGGGGCTTACCATATGATGGTAAGGTACAGACGGGGCGATTTCGTCACTTCGGGCGCGGGTAAATTGTGAGTGAACTAACGCCAATACTTATAGCGTTGGTCTACCATATTTCGGACAAGAATGCACGCCCCGCCGAACGGACGGCCGTTGTTCGCCGTGGAGGTGAGCGATGGATTCTTTTGATGGCGAGGGCGAGTCGGTTGTGCCGCCACAAATTGAATCGATTTGGGGAGAGTCTGGAGTTCGTATCTGGGACCCGATTGAAGACGTGAAGGCGAAGCTGTTAACGTCGAAATCGGTTGAGCCATCACCGGCGTCGGCGGACCCGTTCGTGTACCCGGTTGATAATGCCGCCTCGATTGGGGCGAGTGAGATTGAGACAGAGTATCTCGTTACGATGTGGATTCGGGATGAGAACGGAGAGATGATTGCAGAATATACGGCGGAGGATGGTCACGTTTGGCTCCCACCAGACACGTACATGATTGAAGTCAGTGGGGTGTCGGTGAAGCTCTACCTGTATGTGGAGGATTCGTCGATAGTCCTTCGAGAGGGCGATAAGGGTGTTGTTCTCGCGTTTGAAGAGGAGACCGAGGTTCAGATTGGTACTCGGTCACTTCATTACCAGCCAGCTGGCACGATAACGACGACGACGGACCCAATGGACGTGATGGAAGTGGTATCTGTGTTGGGTGACTCGATGAAAACGTGGTCGCCTGAGCGGACCTTCCCAACGCTTCGAGGGCACCCCTTGTTAGTTGAAGTGGGTGACTCGCTGGAGATACCGGATGGGGTGACGAAGCCAGACACGGGCGTTGAAATCACGATTCCACCGGAGTACCAGTGGATATACCCCATTGCTCCACTGGCCTACTGGCTGGGGGCAACTGTCTCGCCGGGCGACCCGATGCTGTACGCTGACGGGGCCGAAGTCCCGTTAACGACTGGCGAGCCAGGGACTCCGTCAGGCCAAGAAGCGTTCCACCGTCGGGTTCGGGACATTCTTCAGTACAGCTTCTTGTTGGACTGTGCGGTTCGGACGGAGGGCTTCTACAATGTGAAATTAGACGTCAGAGAGCAAGTGGAAGCTGAATTTTCGCTACCGTTCGAGGAGCTGTATGACCTCCCGCTTGATGAGCGAGTGAGCACGTATTTCGGGCTTGTTGACTCGGTCGAGGCGTTTGAGTCGCGGTTAGGGCGACCAGAGTGGCGGTTGACAGCGGATATGGATGCGGCGGGTGATCGTGTGAGTGTGCTTCCGTTCCTCGCGAGAGACCTTGCAGTTGTGCGGTGTCCGAAAGAGGCTGGACTGGCTACGGTCGAAACGGAGGAGACGTCTCCGTGGGGCGAGACGCAATCGTCAGGTGGGGATGCAAACCCGTGGGGAGGCCAAGAGGTCCGAGGGGGAGGTGTCAGTGGGTCTGTGGCGACACAGAGTGGCGTTTCGACCAGGTCGGCAAGTGATGACCATTCCGGCGGGAGTCAGTCGGTGTTAGAGCTTCCAGAGGCCGACAGTATGGCGCATACGTGGATTGGGGATGGGTTCGCGTTCGGGGCGGGGAAGGCAAGCACACAATCGTACCTTCAGCGGTTGGAGAAGATCGTTGAGGATGAATCCCTCGTCAGTATCGACGTGGTGATGAACGCCGAGGAGATGGCCGATGAATCGGTCGTGTCGGACATCTACGGCACGCGAGAAAACATCGAGTTCCAGACGGCTGTTCACGAGCAACTGAGCACCGATGAGCTGGCTGCGGTGCTTGAATCCGACCGCGACTTCCTCCATTACATCGGCCACGTTGACGACCGTGGCTTCGAGTGCCGTGACGGGTTTTTGGATGCAAAAAGCCTCGGGGATGTTGGCGTTGACATCTTCGTGTTGAACGCTTGTTCGTCCTACGAACAGGGGTTGGCCCTCGTCAACAGGGGGAGTATCGCAGGTGTAGTGACACTGCACGACGTGATTAATTCGTCGGCAACGGTAGTGGGCAAGGAGCTTGCGCGGTTGATTAATTACGGGTTCCCGATGGAGACTGCGATTCAACTCATCTACGAGGCGACGTTCCTTGGACACGATTACGTCGTTGTTGGGGACTCGACGGCGGCGTTGACGCAGTCGTCGGTGCCAGCGCCGAATCTAAAACGGGTTGAATTAACCGAGAACGGGCTGTTTTCGGTTGAGATTGAGACGTTCGCGTCGTTGAACTACGATACCGGGTCGATGTATGAGCCGTACATTGCGGGGAATGAGACGCATTTCGTTGTCCCGAAGACCCTGGGGCCGTGGGAAATCACGAAGCAGGAGCTAACCGACCTGCTGGGGAAAGCGAATTTCCCGGTTGTTGCGTCTGGGAAGCTCTATTGGTCCGATGAGGTCACTGCTGAGGAAATTTACGAGCGGTTAGACGTCTAACCGGCGTTGGTTTTCGCAACCAAGCTGGGGCGTGCGTGTGTAGTCGCAGGAATTACGGCCCTGCGGTGACGCCGCCGTCGCCAGCTGCGACAGCGCCTGCTTCCGATAGCAGGATCATCATCGTGAACAGGACGCCGAGCATTCGCGGGTGGTTCTTGAGCCATTCTGCCGTTGCGCTGGTGTCTTCCGACATGACAAATATGTCCGGGTGGGGTGAAGGATTAAAACCAGGTGAACGTTTAAATAAGGGTTTCAGAGCGCCTCTGTACCGTTATGACTCATTAAAGGAATATGTTGCCGCTATCCGGGTGTCGTAGGGTGGTTGGCGAGAGAGACCCGGAACGTGGAGAATCCGAGTGGAAGACTTACCTAAGGTGAAACTTCTTTCATCGTCCCGTCGCCGTCGCAGACGGGGCATGTGACGAGTTCGAAGGTATTGGTCTCGGTATCGAGTTTTGGGTATGTTCCCTCGCCGTTACAGAGACTACAGGTCGTTTCAGAGTCGGTTGAGTCAGTGTCTGGAGTCATTGGTCGTTGGAACGGCGGCGGTCAAGGGTCTGTAGTTTCTGGCGGTACAGACGTTCGTTGGCTCGTTGCTTGTAGATGGTCCACTCGTAGACGCCGGCGAGTAGGAAATAGAAGATGCCGACCATGTTCAAGGGGAACTGGAACACCGCCGGGATAGCGGGATGCATCGGAGTGAGGAGTGGCGAGACGAGTGTGATGAACCCGACCGCGATGAACACTCCTGGGACCAGATGAGCAGTAGGTCCCAACCGCCTCACGTCGTTCATTGGTTAATCCCTCTATTCACTGGGGGGTGAAATAATTCCGTGTTGAAACACAGCGGTTGCGGTTAGGATGTTGGTTCGTTGTCCTCGATTTCCTCACAGAGCCGGAGGATGGTGTTCGCGACGGTGCGGGCGTCCTTGACGGTGAACAGGCCGAGTGCGTTCAACTGTTCAACCTCGCTCATGTGGCAGGCGAGGCCGAGGCCGATGAGCCGTCGGTCGCGTTTGAGCATGATGCCGAGGTCGAAATCGCCGCGAGTTTGGCTGTTGACCTCCCCGATTGTGAAGCCGGATTCAACGCCGCCGTTTCCAGCCTCGGCCGGGATGCGATTTAGACCAAGCCGTTCGAGTGGTGGTTCAGTTCCGTCGCCCATCGTGAATCAGGCCTCTGCTTCGTTTTTGGGATGGAGTTCAACGATTGTGTGAGTGACCCCGTTGGCGAGATGGACGTAGTCGCGAGAGCGATTTTCGAGTATGTTTTCGATAGCGGTCGCTGCCCCGACTCGTTCGTAACAGGCCTCGACGAGAATATGGTCGGGAGCGTCGACGAGGTCGTCGAGAGGCGGTTCGTCATTGTCGCTCCGTTCTTTATTCAGCAGAGCGAGGAACTGTGGACCAGCCGACTCAGAGATTACAGTTGCCATCTCGCTGGATGAGACGGAGAGCTGTTTTCGGAAGTCAGTGAACGTCTCGACAACGGTCTTTTCGCCGGTTCGAATAGTCATGTTGGGTCAGGAGTTACTCGGGAAAAATGCTCTCCGGGGGTGATTGGACGTCGACCCAAGTATCGGAGATGAGCCGGCTTCGGTCGTTTTTTTGACCGCATTCCAAGACGAGTGCTCCATCGTCGGCTACCGAGGCTGTGATACGGGAATCCTCGCTCGGTGGAACACGTTCTGCGTCGGCCCCATGCGCGTCGGCTGGTCTGCACATAGGCTCGTCGCGGGCAGCGAGTCGCCGACTATCGGTTGAGCTGGCGCGAGACTGGGGTGCCTGGTGGTCGGTGCTGTCGTTCGGGTCTGGGGCTGGGTATTTCGAACTCATGGTGAGGTCAGTCACGGACAGTCTCGTGACTCGCCCGTCAGGACACACAAATTCGGGCGGGGCGGGCCTCGGCTGTGTCGTTCGGGTGCGCTCTCCGGTGCGCTCGCTCTCATCGCGCTCCGCTCCGCTCGCCCCGCTCTGCGGTGCGCTTGACCGCGCCGCCGGGTACGGCACGACTCGGGCGGTGTGCGGGCGAGAGTGACCTCCATCGGGCGTCTCCGGCGCTGGCCGGCAGGGCCCACCTCGCTCGATTCCCCTTCTCTCTGTATTTGGTCTCGCTTGGTCGATGCTCTGTCTTCGGTCTCGATTCCTCTCCTCTCTGTCGATGGTTTGGCTTGGTTTCCCGATTTCGTCGGTCTCGCTTGATTGTCCCGCTGTTCGTGAGGCAGGAGGTAGCGAAAGCCCGGCAGGTGTGAGAGCCCGGACCGTGGAGGGTGGTGGGTCGGAGGGGTCAATTCCCCGGGGCGACCGCTTCGGGCGGGCGATGGTCGGTGTCGTGCTCGAGGAGGTCGGCGGCGGTGTGTCGGAAGCCACACTCCGGACATTCATAGAGCGGGGTGTCGTCGACGCTGCGGGGAGTGTGGTGTTGCGGCGTCTCGCAGATATGGCACTGGTGGGGCGTCCCGACGATTCGAGGGTCGTTCATCGGGGTGTCTCCAGGGGCGGTGCGGCGGCTCCAACTGCGGTAGGCATCGAGCTGGCCGATACCGTAGCGGGCGAGATGGTCGCTGAGGGTGTAGGGTTCGGCGGCGTGGCGTGGGTGTTCGTCGACGGTGTAGGTTGCGAGAAACGAGAGGCCACCGGGGCCGTTGAGCGAGGTGTCGGTGACGTTCGCAACGACGGGTCGGAGAGTAGTTAGTCGGGCGTAGGGGTGGTGTGGAATCCACCATGCATTCGTTGTGACGGTGCCGGTTGGCTCCGTGACTCGGACGGCTTCGCTGAAGAATTCGACGCGGCGCCGTGGCGGGATTTTCCACGGCGGGTCGGTGACAACTGCCGCTACGCTGTTGGTCTCTAACGGGACCGTGGTTGCGTCTCCCTGGACGGTGGCTGCTGTCGGGTGTGTCGTCTCCGAGTCCGATGGGTCGGTCCAGTCGGTAAAGAGATCGAGGCGGATGTCGCCAAGGTCCGAGATGCCGCAGCAGAGGTTTGCAACGACGCCGTCGACATCTTCCAGCTGCGCTTCGACGTGGTCTTGCAAGGCGGTGTGCCAGGACCAGCCGGGTGTGAATTCGGTTTGCTGTGCATCGGCAGGGAATTGAGAGCGGTGGGTCTGGACATCGCTCGCGAGAGCTCGGGGAACGGGGTCTCGACGGGCAGGCTGTGACGCTCCGGAGTCGCCTTCGGGCTCCCGAGAAGCTCCGAAAGATGCGTCGGTGAGGCTGGCTTGCGTAGCGGTGAATCGGAGGTAGACGTGAGGTGAGTCAAACGCGAAGGCGTTCGCCACCGCAATCTCCTCGAGGTCGAGGTATTTCGAGTCGGGCACCCACTTGGTTTTCGCGAGAAGCGTGCCGCCGGTTGTGAGATGGTCGGTGAGTCGTTGGAAATCAGGGGATCGGCCGAACCAAGCTGTCCGCTCTTTCGTGTAGACGATGGTATCGAAGGACTGCCCGTCGACGTCGAGGTCGTGGGCGTTGATGGCGTCGGTGCTGGCGGTCTCGTTCAGTGAAGTTTGGACGTCGGTGACGGTGTCGATGCTGGTGGCGAGGTCTTCAAGCCGGGCGAGTCGGGTGTTGTCTTGGGCGACGATGAGGGTATCGCCGGCGAGAGCGTTTCTGAGATAGCGGCCGTGGATGCCGGCCTCGTCGGTCAATGGGTGCGGTTCAAGGAGGGTGAGTAGCTCCGGGGCGTCGAAGAGCGGGACTGGACGGGTCATGTTCGGCGAGTCGTTGTCTGTCGGGTGGTTGAGCGTGCGTTCGGCATACGTCGCCTGTTGCTCGGGAGAAATGCTTCTCGTAGGTGGTACAGTCTCGTGAAACGGCCGAAGTTTTATTTTTCTAAGGGGTGAGGCTTGTGAGTATGCCCCAGCAGCAAGCGGCGGGTATCGGTAGAACTGTCAGACAACTATTCAGGTATTGGTTTCTTGGCCCGATACCGATAGCCACTCGCCGGAAGGAAACGAGAGGCGACCAGTATCTGATAGTTCTATTGGCGTCGTTAATTACCGCAGGAGCGATGTGGGTAGCTGGGTGGGGTCTTTTGGCTGGTTGGGGGCCGGCGGAAGTGCAGACGGATTTGCCAGACGAGATGGTCCTCCTTATTTTGGCTGCCCCCGTTGCATTTGGATCGCTTTCAGTTGCGATGAGGGAATCAACGGAACTTGGTAACCAAGACGGTGCTTATAAAAATCCAGCGTTAATTGGGTCAGTGGTTGGTCTATGGGGGGTAACCTGGTTGGTTTTCACTAATCACACAAGAATATTTGATTATATTCTCCAGCTTGAGCCTCAGATACAGGTGGTGTCCTACGGAGTATTCGCATTTGTCGAATATCATTTGCTAATTCTCTGTTTGTCTTCAGTGCCTGCGATTCTAGCCGCCGCCACTAAACCGATTCGTGATAGAGAAGATCAGATAGTGGACCGTTTGGGCGAGTTCTTCTAGCCGGAAGGGTCGCAGTCGTCGCAGCGGTTTGGGTCACCATCCGGGGTGACTGGTTCTTTACCACAGTCGTCACACGGTGGTGCGATTCCTTTGTTCGGGTCCATTCCGAAGTCGCCCATCTTTCGCTTTTCTTGGTTGGAGAGTTCGAATGGCATACTGCTCACTACTCGGGAGAGAAAAATATAGCGCGAAAACGGAGGGCGGGTCTATAGGTCGCGGGGCTGGACCGTCTTCCGATCGTTGGATTCGGCGCGTTCGGCGGCGTCCTCGAGGATCTCTTCGACTTCCTCGTCAAGGGCGTCGTAGAAGTCGGAGGCAACGTTCATGTCATCCAGCGCTTCCTTCACAGCGGCTTTAACGATTAGATCTGCCATTGCATATCGGTCTGCGCCCGCCGGGTATAAAAAAGACATGGTTGAACGCTAGTCTTAGCCGCCGAAACGTGGGTTTAGCCGGGTCAAACCCCGTGGATATACAGTGGGTCGACATCGTGGTGGCGACAGCTGCGGATCATCCGCCGCGTCCCCGAGGATTCGCCGTCCCAGAGGCCGATGCCGGCGGTGGCGTGGGCGGCCATCAGGCAGTTCCGCCAGAGATACGCGCCGTTCCCACTGCGCGGCCCGTCTCCGTCGCCGTAGCTGGCGACAACATGAGTCTCGAAGGGCTGGTCGGCGAGGTCGGCGCGGAACATTGTCCGTTCAGCGACCGACCCGACGGCGAAGACGACCATCGGACACTCTAACTCGAGGGCGATAGCTTCGGCGACGGCGTCTGCTCCACCGGCGCCACCGGAGAGGATGTAGTCGGGCTCCGGAAAGCCCTGTTGCCCAAGCTGGAGGATCGTCGCCTTCGCCTGCTGGCGAAGCGTTCCATCAAGACTCGCCACACTCCGACTCCCGAAGACGACGAGGACGGTGTCGTCGGGGCCCCACGAGAGGTCCTCGACGGCAGCAGTGCCGGTCTCGGTCGATGTCTCCGTCCGGGAACAGTAACACTCGTTCATCTCGCCCGTTGCTCGAGAGAAATGTGGTTGGACACGGGCCGGGTTAGCGGGCGAGCGGGGGCCGGCGCCGGTACTGCTGGATTCGGACGACTACACGACCGGTGAGTCGGCCGAGGGCGTGGAGCGTGAGGCTGGCGGCGGCGGTGGTCGCCGTCGCCTGGGCGGTCTCGGCGACGAGCTGGTGGCCGGTCGTTCCGGCGACGAGCAACAGAACACTCGTGGTGGCGATGAGTGCCGCCGCAAGCACGCAGAGGAGGGGTTCGGTGTGCGTCGACGCCGCCGGCTTGAGGTACTGCGTCCTGAGTCGGTGACGGAGGCGAGCGAGGAGTGGGCGGCGTTTCTGGAGACGAGCGGGCTGTCGGCGACTAGATTGCTCGGGCATACTCGCCCGTCTCCGGAGAGAAATGAGGGAGTGGCCGGGAGACCGCAGCCGTTTTACTCAGTCTCGGTCTCGGAAGGCGCATCAGCGAATCCAGCGTCAAATCCGGCCCGTCGGTGCAACCCGCTCGTGAATACTTGGTCAGCGGTCGGCGGGTGTTCAGGGTCTAAGTCGCCTTCGCTGATTTCGTACTCCTGCATCGTCTGATTGGCCGCTGAGTCAATCTCTCGCAACGCCTCATGGCAGGCCGTCCCCAATTCGGCCCTGTGAGCCTCCAGTTCGGCCATCACGTCTGGAATCTCGGTTCGCAACGGAACGATTTGTTCCCGGTATGAGTCCCACACCGAGGTGCTGCTGTGGCCGTCCTCCAGTTTCAAGGCAAGGACGGCAAAGTCGCGAACCATCTCCGAGTCGCCTGGGAAGTCGTCTACTTCCGCTAAAATCAGTTCCTGAAGCCGGTAGATCGCGGTTTGATAGGTGTCAGAATACTGCTCTGCGGTCTGGTACACATCGAATGTGGCACCGTTGTCGATGGTGAGATGGGTGGTGAACTGTGGGATGGAGCCGAGGCTGTGTCCCGGGGCGATTTCGTGATAGGAGCGGTATGTTTCACCATCGATAACAGCCCCATCTGGGCCACTCCACCCGGGTTCGCCGTCGCTCAACACCTGACTGATACGCTGAATATCGTATCGCAATGGGAGGAGTGCGGTCTCCAGCCGGTCAATGACGTGGGGGCGTTTCTGGTATCGTTCCCTGAGCTCGGTGTCTTTCTTCATTCGAGAGACCATATAGTACGTGAGAAAGACGTAGCCGAGCGTGGCGAGGGTCAATACTGCATCCATCAACAGCTGGGCGCCCTCGAAATCGATAGGGCCGAATCTGGCAGCAACAACGATGCCCCCAACGAGAGCTGTCGCGACGGCAAGAACCGTCCCTGTTTGCCTCGGTGACAACCCGTCTTCGAAGGAGAAATCCATACAGGGTGCTTGTCGGTCACCCAATTAACTCCCCGGGTGGGTCGGGTCGGGATAGAGAGTGAGAGCCAATTGTTCTGCTTGTTTCGATAGAAGTTGATTGCCACCCGACTGTATCGACATCATCCAGAGCGGCGAAGATTCATTTTGCGGCTCTATACCCCCTGCTATATCGGTGGAACACGAACCCTTCCTTCAGGTTCGCCAGGATTTCCTCTGCTTCCCAGTCGTGCTTTCCGAGTTCACTCTCGATAAATTCGGTCACGACATCCGCCGGCACACCGTGTTCGTACTCGGCTTCGTTAGCTTTGATGAACTCCAACACTGATTGTTCAACACCATCAAGCGTCTCTGGATTAGGTGCTGTCGTCGTTTCAGGATCATCGCGTACCTCCTCAAGCTGGTCAGTCGGGATGTTCCAAGCGTGCGCCCTCATATACTCGCCAATCGAAGGCGGGTGTTCGACCCAATCGATGAAATCCGCATAGCAGAATCGACAGAAGATGTACATCGTCGACGTCGTGTCCTCGGGATTCCACCGTTCGAAGAAGGTCTCATACTCGAGTCTCGCAAAATCATATTGCTCGTTTATCTCACGTCCACAACGCCCGCAGGTGTGGTCTGGCTTCTTGTGGGTCGGGAGGTCGGTGAACGGGATGTAGTACGCTGTTGCATTCCCAATCTCTGAAGTCTCAATGTGGCCTGCCTCTGTGAGTCGCTCGACGTGCTTGTTGATTGTCTTCACCGAGACATCGAGCCGATCAGCTAGCATTCGGGCCGAGAGCGCCGGTTCATCGGTGTTTCGGAGCTTCCGCATGATTCGGCTTTTGGTGTCCGGTCCTGGCATGCCACCTAATGTTGCCCTCGATAGCCATAATTGTTGGTGAGGATAGAGCAGATTCAAAGTCTCTAACCCCTTGTTGAAGTATGATAGTAGCTTCTGCACGCAAGACGTTACAGACTCTGAACCTAGCCGGTAGGTGACTAGTAGCCTTCCTATCGTGATGTCTGAACGTCCCATCACACATGCCTGTGGAAGACAATACGCTCCAAGTATCATCCCGGCCGATATTTAATAATATGCACACACATGGCGTGGTATGAGAGTTCTCTTGGATACGTTTGTATGGATTTCACTTAAAGAAGATGAGAAGTTTCTGAAGGAGTTCATTGAATTGTACCGGTCTACTGATATGGAGATTCTATTTAGCCATGGAAATTTCATGGATTTAGCAATCCGCGATGAACAGGATAAGCTATCGAGAATCATTGGAATGTTTGCAGACGAATACTGTGGCCCTGTAGAATTTGAGGAGCATGGAAATGCCGGTCGCTCTGAAGATCCACTGATTCTAACCAAAATGCACGAGGACTGGCACGAGTATTGTGTCTCTGAGCTGGGTGACTATGGAGACTCTGAGAAACTTCAAGCGCTATTTCGAGAAGGTAGCTTTGATCCAAAACCAGCGTCTTCTCATATGGCAGAAACTGTCAAGAGGCTCAGAGAGTGGGGCGAGTTCCAGATTAACGGTGAATTACGATCTTCAACTGACCTTCCAGACGAGTTCATAATCAAGATATTCAAATCATTCCCAGAATATCAGAAAGAAGAAAACGGGACGAAAGTGCTTGAGCTGGCAGATGTTCCACTCAACATTTTCGTGTTCAGAATGTCTTTGGTCTACATATCGGATACCACTCATAATCCTGAACTCGGAGACTTCCGAGATGCAATCATATGGTCGCAAGCTATTTTACACGAATGTGATGTTCTCTGGACAGAGACCCAATGGAAGTATCAACACCCCGTAATTAGCCGAGTGATGGAACGAATCAGAGGGGAGTTTCTTAGTGTAGTTCACGACTATGAGGGGTTCAGGGAGCAACTCGATGAGGGGTCAATATAATTCGGTACGGATGGCTCTGTTGGAACTATTAGTTCGACATTTTCTCGGTGAAAGAGCCGTTAGGTAGAACTGCGAACCTAACACTTTTACTTGCATTATCCATGTTCTCCAGTATGGCCCTCCAGACAGCACGCCAGATGTTTTCTGCTGACTCTGTTGATTTCACCGAAACGAGGATGTTCCTTCTTGCTTCTGTACAAGCCGTATTGACTGCTATTCTATTTGGCTTAGTTTTCTTCCTCGTGGCCGCGACTCGGATTGTTACTCTCGACCCGGCTCCTGAGTCAGCCATTCTCTCGATACTACTCGGTGTTGTTCCAGCGGTAGTATTCGGGGCAGGTCTTCCGTATCTCGTTCAGCGTCGTGAGTATTTTAATCGGCTCAATAATTCAGTACCGGCCAGAGCAGTCGTGACTTCAGTTACGCTTGGGACGTACGTTGGTCTCTTTTTCTACCATCCCGCAACAAGTCTAATCTATGCTGTTGTATATCTGCTGAGCCGAATTGCCATCCTTGTTGGAATCTATGGCGGCTCTCGAATCAAAGCGAGACTTGCATAGTCTGTAGTGATCGTTGGGAGTGAGAAACTATCACCTACTGAGGATTTCAACAGAGCCAGTCATCTAATAATCCGTCTTACTACTGTGAATTCAAAGACCGGCCTTCAATCACCCAATGATGTACTCCGGAGCGAGGAACATAATGGCGAGAAAACAGATCAATACGAGGATGGCTGTGAGACGCAGTAGACCAGCCGCCCGCCGTCGATTTTTCGGAAGAGATTCAGCAATTCCGGACAGCGCAGTCCCGACGATAAAGAATAGTACCCACGGGACTACTGCTCCAGCCTCGCCGACACTCCAAGAATACACGAATATACACAAGAAAGAAAGCGACGCGCCAAACTGGATGAGTGAGTTGGGGCGGCCTTGTGGCTCGTTGAACAGAACGTCGCTAATATAGGGGACCATAGTCGATGTATTCCTGCTAAAGATACAAAATGATGACTTAATATGGTTCCAGTGGAACGTCTTCTCTCGTGCTACGCGATTCCACTACAGGAACTGGGGGTTACTATACTGCGAGATTCGCGCTATCTTTTTCAAGGCGAGAACCCCGCCCTTTAGGGCGGGCGTGAAGCCGGCAACTCCTACACGTTCCACCATCTCGTTTATCGGTTCGGGAAACGTCGATCCGAGAGGTCCGAAAAATCGGTCTGACGGATGGTTTTTTCAGTGGCTACATCCAGCCCTGCCAGCCCTTCTCGCCAAGAGAACGAACCGCGTTACTGTTGTTGGTCTGAACGCGTGGCATCAGTTCGGTTGCGCAGTTCGACGATCAGTCCGACAGCTCCAGCGAGGACGAACAGTCCGGCAAGCAGGAACCACTCGCCGCCCAGATACTGCAGCACTCCGATTGCGATGAACCCGGAGTACGCGAGTGGTTGGTAGAATGGGTGGCTTCGAACCCCGGTCACTGTCGACGCCAACAGCATGGGAGCGACGATTATCCAGAGGGCGACGGAGTACAGCGTCGGCGGGCCGTAGTAGACGAACTCGAAGTAGGTCGCCGCGACAATGAGGATGGACATGAACAGCAGCGCCGCCGGCCGGATTCGTTCTTTGAGGCTGTGGAGGGCAGGCATTCAGGATTCGGTTGACTGCTCAGTTGTAAATAGGTTGTCTATATCTAACGTTCAGAGTGCCTTGTCGATGTTGTGAGTGAGACAGCCGACAACGAGTTCACGGAACTGCTTCCACCAGTACCGTGAGCGGACGAACACCAGTCTCACGGGCTAACGTACGAATCTTCTGATCATCGTATCCCTTGTCGCCAAGGAGAACCGCTACTCCCCCGGTATTCCGCTTGATGAGCGACGGCGCAATCTTCGAGTCGTGTTTTCGTGTTGTCGTCACGTGTACGTCGAGGATAGCATTCACCCTCGTGTCCACGAGAAGCGTGACTTTCAACTGCTGAATCGTCAACTTCGTTCGCTTCGTGTAGTGCTTCGAGGCATGACTGCGGTCGAACCCGGAAGCGTCGATCCCGACGACACCGTTGGTTGGGAGAAGCGTAACTGAGAGATTAAGAAGAACCCGCCAGACTGCCATATCGAGTCGGTTGAACGCTTTGCATAGCGTTGAGGGCGACGGGAGTTCCTCAAGATCGATGGCTCTTCGAATCCGGGGCATCTCGATGAGTTCGTCAAGAAGCATCCGGTACGTCGTATTCTTCCGAACTTTGAGGCAGAGCAAGACGATGTGTTGGTGGAGTGTGTAGCGACGTTTCGAGAACTTCGAGGAGTAGCGGGCAACAGCTCGCCGAGCCAAGTGGTACGCCTGCTCAACGAACCGGAGCAACCGCGACTTCGGGAGGACTTCCATACGATTAGACTACTATGTGAACCTGTAACTCTCCGAGGATTTCAACAGAGCCCCTTGTTCGGGTCTAGACGCCCGGGATCGGCCGGTTAGCGCGTTGCTGTGGGGTTGGGTGAGCGACGGGTGCCTGGCCGGTGGTGAGGGCCACGAACTAGATGTGATTTGACGAAAGAAGACTTCTTCCGGACGTATTCGTCGATTGTGAAAAATGGGGACTCGAGGTGGTCGGTAGAACGGTCACAGTACACGTCGATTTTATGCGCCCCTGATGGGCGAGGGGCGTTAGACCAGATGCCCCTGAGCAACGCATGAATGGAATCTTCACACAGGTAGGTCGGTGAGCGACGATGGCACAGGGACCACAGACGAAACTCCGTAACGAACGCAGACGAATCGAACGCTACGGCCAGGACGGGACGCTTCCACCACAGACGACCGAGGCATTGCTCGAATGGTCCTCCGCGCTCCACCCGAACGAATCCCAACACGAATTCACATGGCCGAATGGCGAACCAGGAGAGTTCGCAATCGGAACTGTCCAAGGGTACCTCCGAGAGATGCGTAAGGTCGCCGAACGGGGACTCCCAGATCTCCTTGCGGTTTCACCCGAGCAGTTTAACGCCGAGATGCAGGCCATGCACGATGGCTCGAACCCGAACGTCAAGCCGGATGGCCTGGCCAAAACGACGGTTCAGAGAATACAGTCTGCAGGTCGGACGTTCATCTGGTATCACGATCTTGGACATCCCGAGGACATCGTTGTCTTCGGCAAACCTAGCGAACCGAAACACGACGAGGCCGACCTGTTCACTCCTGAAGACGTGGAGGCCCTCAGGAGCTACGTCACCGAACCCCACAATCGTGCGATCCTCGAGATGTTCCTCAACACTGGACAGCGCATCAGCGCGATACAGGGGCTTCGCATCGGGGACGTCGATACTGAGGAAGGCTGGTTCTCGCTGAACACCGACCGAGATGGTCTGAAAGGGGCTGCTGAACGGAGCGAACGTCGTCCACTCTTCGGAGCGGCACCGTATCTCGCAGAATGGATCGACGTCCACCCGCTCGCCGATGACCCGGATGCGTACTTGTTCATCGGCGATCTCGACCATCACTATACGAAACCCGATCAGCCTCTCTGCCAGGGCACGATCAGACGGATGATCCAACATCGAGCTGATCTCGCGGGCGTCGACAAGCCGGTGAATCCCCACAACTTTCGGCACTACTGGACGACCATCGCCAAGCAGGATTACGGGCTAAACGATGAGGAGATCAAACTGCTGCTCGGGCACAAGCGCGAGAGCAATGGTCTAAATCGAACCTATAACCACTCGATCACTGGGAGGTTGCTATCGAATACAGAACGCAAGATTGCAGGGAGGGACGATCTCGGTGAAAAACCATTGACTCCTGGTGAATGTGCGATCTGTGAAACGGATCTCGAATCACACTGGCAGTGCTGTCCTGTGTGTGGAACGGCGTACGGCCTCGGTTGAGCATTCCTACTGAGACTCGTTGATCGAAAAGCACGGCTCGGCGAGGTTCAGAAGGGAAAGAAGGTTTTAGCCTGGGATGGCTTCACCGCTATAATGAGCGAATCGGACGGGCCGAAACAGGTAGACGACCCGAACTACCACAGCGAGAATCACACGGCGGTTCAGACCTGTGGGTGGACGAAGAATGCGCTTCGGGGGGAAGGTCGTTGCTATAAAAATGTGTTCTATGGCATCGAGTCCCACCGCTGCATCCAGATGACGCCGGTCGTCAAGTGCAACGAGCGCTGTGTCTTCTGCTGGCGCGACCACGCCGGCCACGCCTACGAACTCGGCGACGTCGAGTGGG
>ENA-ORCO01000570-ORCO01000570.1-marine-metagenome-genome-assembly--contig:-NODE-570-length-16110-cov-3.877565_pt1 | contig 16110 bp, 12 predicted proteins | sample MGYA00248633_ERZ508508 | MGnify/ENA primary metagenome ERZ508508 (study PRJEB26179, sample SAMN06268845) | marine metagenome | isolation source: A23 P1 aerobic enrichment on pine of planktonic cells taken...
TTTTGAGAGACCATAGTCGACGCCACAATATTCAAGACCGATAGCAATGAGTGCATTACGCAGATCCGCCCATGCCTGTGTGCCTATAACCTGCTCGGGGTCCTCTTGATAGACCTTCTGGTATTGATGCATTTTCTCCGCGAGGGAAGCATCTTCTCTGCTTGCGGCCCGGTTGCTCACCCACTCTTTGCTGGCAATAACGCTACCTGGCCATAGCTTTTCTCCAACCAAAAAAGCGCGATACTTCCAGAAAAGGCCATCATCACTCTGAGTATCAATGTACTCGATCAGATAGACTTCAGTTGGGCTCTGAAGTCGAACTTTCAGATTTTCAAGGTCGTCAATCAGGTGCATGTTCTTGCCTCCCTGATAACCCGCCGCACGCATGATGATAGGCTCTTTCAGGCCGTGATTGCGTGCTGTTTCCCGCACGGTGTCGCCGATCTCTCCATCGATGAGGCCTAGGTGGACACTTTTCGGTACAATCACGCCCTCCCAGTCTGCTCCCCTTTGTGCGTTATTCTCGCGAGTGCATTCAAGCACCCGCTTAGGGTTATTGATCACAGGAATTCCATAACCACTATAGAGTCGCTCGCACAGGCGGTCGGCATTGACCAGTGCCTGTCTGCACCGCTCCGGGTCGGTGATGCCGTTATAAATTACATCGACTTTAGGGAGGTTTTTTAGCGTGGCATTGATCTCATCAATGGCATCGACGTGCAGTCGGTAACGCGTTGTATTCATTGTATCCAAAAGGGAAGGGAGATTATTGTGGCCTTCGCTGGTGTTGAGGCTCCCGGACTTCGGCTGAAAGATATAGCTGCCGCTGGCGATACTGGATAACACGAGAATACTCAGCTGCGATTGGTCCGTCGCCTGAGCGACGCTCAGTGGGTCCAGTCTTGCGGCTTCGTATGCCCACTGCCGGCTGATATCCTCTTTCCCGATCAGCCCATACAGCCCCGCAAGAAGCCTGGTGGCGGCGGCTGGCTTTTCGGTGGCGATACTCACCCAGTGTCTTGCGACACAAAGCGCATCCCAATGAAGGCCTGCCTTGGCGGCGGCGCGGATGTAGCGTTCCAGTAACGCTTCATTATTCGGCTGTAGAAACAGCGCCCGCGCCAGGGTTTCGGTAGCATCCCGCGCGTGCCCCTTTAGCATCTGGAGTTGCCCCAGGGTATCCATGGCATCAGGGTCGGTGGGTTCGATCTGAAGAACGGCTTTTGCCGCCGCCAGGACGCTGTCGCTTCCCCGAGCCTGCTTCAACTGGTTTTTTGCTTCCAGGAGGCCATCAGGTTTTGGGATTGCCGATTCCCTCACCACCGGGCTGACCTTCTCTTTAGTTCCAGCCTTGCGTGACTGTGGGTTAGAGGCTCGGCGTTTGCGTTGTGTCATTGGTTACTTTCTCCAGAAATGCAGGTGCTGGCGCGAATATCTATGTCTCGGTGGTTCGGGCCGCGAAGCTGAGTATGGGCCTAAGATGGCAAAGAAATGCCGTCTCCACCAGTTTCTTTCAGGGTGAAGCACAGCCTGTGCCAACGGTTGGACTAACCAGGTCACCTAGCTCAGGCTGCCTGCGGCATCAAGCAGAAAAGCTGCTAGGATGGGACTGAAAAATGGGACACTGAGAAGGGCTGGTATCAATGCAAAGGGGAAAGCTATGAGCGTTACAGTTTTGGATCCAGAGCGGCATGGAAGTCTTCGTCTTCTTCAGAGCACGGATTTCAGCTTTGCCCGGGATCGAATCATGGTGCCGGTGTGGGGCCAGGAAATACCTCATGCAGCTCGATTTTTTCCAGTGGTATTCATGCCGCGTGATGACCAGTGGATCCCTATAGCGCTTATGGGCCTGGAGGAGGGGCGGAATCCCTTCGTTTCTTCGCGAGGCAAATGGTTGGCTGATTATATTCCTGCGGTTCTCAGGGCACATCCTTTCTATTCCGTGGAGTCGGGTCAGGGCGAGCCAGTGCTCGGTATTGAGGAAAATGACCCCTCTCTTACCGAGGACATGACGCTCGAAGAAAGAAGCCTTCCTCTTTTCGAGGCTGATGGCACGCCTTCCGAGCTGACCCATACTGCGTTGAGTGTTCTGCAGCAGATTCGGGGCCAGCAGGAGCACACATGGAAAGCTATGCGTATTTTAGAGAGGTTGGATCTTCTTGCCCCATGGGTGCCGCGAAGTGGCGAACGAGGTAGTAGTCAGCTTTATGCGGTCGATGAGACGGCAATCAAGAACCTAGATGATGAACGGTTTCTTGAACTGCGTGAGCCTGGAGTTCTTGCGCTGATATATGCTCACCTCGTCTCGCTCAGGCAGTTTCATTCCCTCCAGAAGAGCCACTCACAGCTGTGGTTGGCTGCGAAACAACAGGGAAGCAATGCCCTTTTCCCGCAGGAAAGCGATCTTTTCATTTTCGGGGATAGGTGAGAGAGGCGTCGTTACATCCATTTACAAAAAGCCTGTCATTCGGTCTAAAGGCCTGACACTTTCTGCCGTTATGCAAGCCAGAAGGCAATACCATCGAATGCTCGGTGGGGCGGCCTATGGTCCTCAAAAGAGTGAGCAGGCAGGAGAACGGTTATGGCACTCGGTATCAACACAAACGTGGCATCGCTCAGCGCCCAGAACGAGCTGAACGCATCCAAGTCGACCAAGAACGAGGCGCTGGAGCGTCTTTCGTCTGGGCTGCGCATCAACAGTGCGAAGGACGACGCGGCGGGTCTGGCGATCTCGACCCGATTTGAGTCCCAGATCAGCGGCCTGAACGTGGCCAGCCGGAACGCGCAGGACGGTATCTCACTGGCACAGACCGCGGAAGGCGGGCTGGATGAGATCACCAACAACCTCCAGCGCGTGCGGGAGCTGTCGGTGCAGGCGGCGAACGCCACCAACAACGACACGGACCGTTCCGCGCTGAATGATGAAGTGCAACAGCGTCTGGAGGAGATTGACCGGATTGCGAGCCAGACGGATTTCAACGGACTGAACGTGCTGGATGGGACGCTCAGTAGCCAGAAATTCCAGGTGGGCGCCAATGCAGGCCAGACGATCAGTGTTGACCTCAATACAAGCGCCCGAACTGGCAATACCGGTCAGTTGGCGATCGCTTCTACTAGTAGTGCCTTGGATGCAAGTGATTTCTCGACCTTTTCTGGTACCGATGATGGGGGGACCCTGTTCAGTGTCACAGCTGGAGATGGTGATCAGATCGATGTGAATCTTAGCTTGAGTGCTGACCTTTTTGATGCTTCGACTGCTGCTGGTGCGACGGTAGATGCTTCAGCTGCTGACCAGGTTTTTGAAGAGGTCACTCGGCAGATCAATGATCAAGTAGGCAACTCAGCCTATGCATCGTACGAAGAGGACAGTAATGGTGATGCCACTTTCGAATTGCGTTCGACTGACAAGCTGACCTTCGCAAGCGGTGCTGCCGGAAGCCCATTCGCTGGTGCAGATGGTGGTAACTTTGATGGTAGCGGAGGAGATGCGACGGTGACCGATGGCAGTCTGAATGCTGCTTCTGTGGATACCGCAGCTAACGCCAATGATGCCATTCTGCGGATTGATGCTGCGCTTGAGAACGTGAACAACTTCCGAAGCGAATTGGGTGCGGTTCAGAACCGCTTCGAGTCGACCATCAGCAATCTCAACAACAATATTGAGAACCTGGAGGCTTCGAAGAGCCGGATCTTGGATGCGGACTTCGCGGCCGAGACCGCTAAGCTGCAGAAGGCGAACGTGCTGCAACAGGCTGGTATCTCGGTGCTGGCGCAGGCGAACCAGTCGCCGCAGCAGGTTCTTTCCCTCCTGCAGTAAACCCAGCTCGGAAGCAGCCGCTCCCCACTCTGACGGGGCGGTGAATCCTAAGGAGCCGCCATCTCTGAACAAGAGGTGGCGGTTTTTTATGGAATGCTGGTACTGCCTTTCTTTTTATCCGTTACATCCATTTACAAAAAGCCTGTCATTTGATCTAAAGGCCTGACACTTTCTGCCGTTACGCAAGTCAGAAGGCAATACCATCGAATGCTCGGTGGGTGGCCTACGGTCCTCAAAAGAGTGAACAGGCAGGAGAACGGTTATGGCACTCGGTATCAACACAAACGTGGCATCGCTCAGCGCCCAGAACGAGCTGAACGCATCCAAGTCGACCAAGAACGAGGCGCTGGAGCGTCTTTCGTCTGGGCTGCGCATCAACAGTGCGAAGGACGACGCGGCGGGTCTGGCGATCTCGACCCGATTTGAGTCCCAGATCAGCGGCCTGAACGTGGCCAGCCGGAACGCGCAGGACGGTATCTCACTGGCACAGACCGCGGAAGGCGGGCTGGATGAGATCACCAACAACCTCCAGCGCGTGCGGGAGCTGTCGGTGCAGGCGGCGAACGCCACCAACAACGACACGGACCGTTCCGCGCTGAATGATGAAGTGCAACAGCGTCTGGAGGAGATTGACCGGATTGCGAGCCAGACGGATTTCAACGGACTGAACGTGCTGGATGGGACGCTCAGTAGCCAGAAATTCCAGGTGGGCGCCAATGCAGGCCAGACGATCAGTGTGGATCTTGATGCGAGTGCAAGAACCGAGGACTTGGGCACTATTGCCGTGGCAGATTCGGCATCCTTCTCAAGTGCTGACGGTTTCTCGTACTTCGCGGCTGGCGACTCTAGTGGTGAAGGTGCTACTGCGTTTTCAGTAACCGTCGGTGATGGTGACCAGATCGATGTCAGCCTGACCCTTGATGATGGCAATTTTGATAGTAGCGGTATTTCCCAAGATGATCAGGCGGTTTTCGATGAAGTCGCGTCGCAAATCAATGATCAGGTTGGCAATGCGGCTTACGCGTCCGTTACAGATGCGAGCGGCAGCTTCACCATCGAGCTTAGATCGACTGAAGAGTTGACGATCGTGAAAGATGGTAGCAATACCAACCCATTGGATGGGAGCGGTACTTTGGGCTCGGACGGTACCGTTGGGCTTACTGACGGAAGTCTCAATGCGGCGTCGGTCGACACCGCTGCTAATGCAAACGATGCCATTGTGCGTATTGATGGGGCGCTGGATGCGGTGAACGAATTCCGCAGTGAACTGGGTGCGGTTCAGAACCGCTTCGAGTCGACCATCAGCAACCTCAACAACAACATTGAGAACCTGGAGGCCTCGAAGAGCCGGATCCTGGATGCGGACTTTGCGTCCGAGACGGCCAAGCTGCAGAAGGCGAACGTGCTGCAGCAGGCTGGTATCTCGGTGCTGGCGCAGGCGAACCAGTCGCCGCAGCAGGTCCTGTCCCTCCTGCAGTAAGCGGGGCGTTAAGGCAGCCGTCGCCCTCCGGGGCGGCGGCCGGGCCGCGTAACCGCACTGGTGAGGTGTGATATGAGTGACATAAATCTGAACAGCCCGGACCCGAACCGCAAGGCCCCCGAAAAGCCGGAATCGGGGCGGGTGTCAGCGCCATCATCACAGCCCTCCGCAAGCGGGGAAGGCCGTGAGAACGGTTCCGTAACGCCGATCGAGGCTGGACGGAGCGGGGAAACCCGGGCTGAAAAGTCCGAGAAACGGAGCGACGCCATCCGCGAAGAGCTGAATGAGGCGGTCTCGCGCCTTAATGATTTTGTCCAGTCCGTGCAGCGGGACCTGGAATTTGATGTGAACGACGACACCGGTCAGACGGTGGTTCGCGTCATCGACCAACAGACTGATGAGGTGGTTCGCCAGATTCCGGATGACTTGGCACTGAAACTGGCGGAGAATCTCCAGCAGGACGAGCCTTTATCGTTGCTGAACATCAAGGTGTAAAGCCTTGTAGAGCATAGGTTCAAGGGATAGCCGTCATCCTTCCGGGATGGCGGCTTTTTTGTTTTTGCGGGGGCCTGTTTGGTGTGTAGGAGCCTGCTTGCAGGCGATCGGTTCTGGTTTCAATGTTGTTGATCGCGAGCGAGCTCGCTCCTACCGGAGGCCGTACGACCAGTGGTGGCATGCGGTGTGCATTGATCGTCCAAAAGACGGCAAAACCCGGCCTGCTTACAATCAGTAACAGGTTTGCAGCGGTAAAGAGGCAAAGTTTTGCCGCAATTGGCCGTTACACTCTATAGACAGGCAACAGTACCTTCGGGAGGAGGTTGTCCATGGGCGGCATATCATCCCTTGGCGTCGGGTCGGGCGTTCTCAACGCTGATCTGGTCGACAAGCTGGTTCAGGCGGAGCGAGGCCCCACCGAGAATCGGCTCAACCAGGAGCAGAAAGAAACCGAGGCGATGATTTCGGCGTTCGGCAAGATCCGTAGTGCCGTGACCGATCTCAGGCTTCCCATGCGCCAGCTGGGCTCTCCGGAAGCGATGCAGTCGTTTTCCGCCTCGACCAACGGTGACAGTGTCAGCGTTTCCGTGGACAGTGCCAATGCCAGCGAGGGGAACTATAACCTCGATGTGCAGCAGCTTGCGACCAACCAGTCCCTCGCTTCCGGCTCGTTTTCGGACCGCAATACAACGAGCGTTGGGCAGGGGACCCTGACCATTCAGACTGGCGACAAGACGACCAACATCACAGTCGATGGCAGCAACGACACCCTTCAGGGGCTCGCCAACAGCATCAACGAATCCGACGCGGGTGTGTCCGCCGGCATCGTGGACACGGGTAATGGCTATCGCTTGACCCTGTCCTCGGACGAAAGCGGTACGGCCAACGGCGCAACCATCTCGGTCTCGGATTCCGACGGCAACAACACCGACAACACCGGCCTCTCGCAGTTCGCGTTCAACGACACGACGAAGAACATGGAAGAAACCGTTGCTGCCCAGGATGCCAAGCTGAGCGTGAACGGCATCGACGTGACGCGTTCTTCCAACAGCGTCGAAGGCGTTGTGGATGGGCTGACGTTCCAGCTTCAGAACACTGGGACAACATCCGTCGGGGTCAGCCAGGACACCGGCGCGGTCGCCGAGAAGGTCCAGAAGTTCGTGGACAAGTTCAACGCTTTCAAGAGCACGGTCAACGAGCTGACCTCCTTCAGCCAGGATAGCGGGGGCAGTCTGCTGACCGGTGATGCCACGGTGCGAAACGTTGAGAACCAGCTCAAGCGGGAGCTCAACCAGATCGTTCCGGGTCTTGAGAACGCGAGTGTCCGCAGTCTTTCGGACGTTGGCATCAGTACGGATTTCCAGACCGGGCAGCTTGAGTTTGACTCCCAGAAGTTCCAGGAAGAGCTGAAGGCCAACCCGGACGATGTAACGGCGCTTTTCGCGGAGCAGGGCCGCACATCCGATTCCCAGGTGGAATTCGTTCGCAGCAGTGTGAACACCGAGGCCGGCGAATACAGCATCAATGTGAGCCAGGCAGCGACCCAGGGGCAGCTGGTCTCCAGTAACCAGACACCGGCGACCGGTATCAACGTTGATGCCGACAACAACAGCCTGACGTTCAAGGTCGATGGGCAGACCAGCGCCAGCATTGAGTTGACTGCGGGCACCTATACCCGTGATGAGCTTGCGACTGAGATACAGACCCAGCTCAACAACAATGATGCGCTGAATTCGGCGGACCGTAGCGTAAATGTTGGCGTTGATGGCAGCGGCAGTCTCACGTTTACCTCGGGCAGTTACGGCAGCGACTCAAATGTTGCCATCACCAGCGTTGATACCAACACCGAGGCAGAGCTCGGGCTGGCCGTTGAGACGGGAACAACAGGCAATGACGTTGCGGGCACCATTAATGGCGCTACGGCGGAAGGTGATGGTCGGGTGCTGCGCCTGTCGGATAGCAGTGACAATGCGGCAGACGGCATCCAGGTGCGCATTAATGGCAGCCAGACCGGTGATCGTGGGACGGTTGAGTTCATACAGGGTGTGAGCGAACGGATGGTCGATACCGTTTCCAACATGGTCGGCTCCAATGGTGCCCTGAGCTCCCGTACGGATGCACTCAATAATGAACTGGACGACATTGCGCAGGAGCGTGAAGACCTGAATGAGCGTATCCAGTCCTACCGCGAACGCCTGACGAGCCAGTTCAGCTCCGCGGACGCGCGGATTGCCGAATTCAACAGCACGCAGCAGTATCTGAGCCAGCAACTGGCGGGTATGAGCGGCGGCAGCGGGATGATTGGCGGCGGGTGATCGTCGCCTCCTGATCATGAACAACCAAGCCAGGCAACAGGGGTAACACCATGAACGCACTGCAGGCTTACCAGCAGGTTAACACCCAGACCAGCATCACGGATGCGGATCCCCACAAGCTGGTCCAGCTTCTTCTGGATGGGGCGCTTGAACGCATTAATATGGCGAAGGGCAAGATTGAGGCAAAGGATTACGCGGCCAAGGGAAATCTGATCAACAAGAGCATGGAGATCGTGGCCGTGCTACGTGGCTCCCTGAATTTTGAAGAAGGCGGGGATTTGGCCGGTGAACTGGAGAGGCTCTACGACTACATGGAGAGAGCTCTTCTGGAAGCCAGCATGCGCAATGACGTGGAAAAACTGGACGAAGTTGCCGGGCTTCTACGCACGGTCAAGGAAGGCTGGCAAGGCATCCGCGAAGAGGCCCTGGACTTCCTGCGCCAGCGCGACGCCGGCTGAGGGATGACGGATTTCAGTCCCTGTGCTTTAATTCAGGGCGAGCCTGAGGACTGGAGTCATCCATGCTGCGTGCCCTGTTGTACGGTGCCCTTGTATTGCTGGCCTCGCTGGGCTCTGTTGCCCTGCAGGCCAACTCCACCGTTGAAGACCCCATCACATTCAGCCTCGCGGCCATAGAGCCCTGGGCTGAGCGCACGCCGGAAGGCGAGCGCCGTGGTCTGCTTGTGGATCTGGTGGAAGCGATCCGCAGTCGTACCGATATCCCCATCCGTTACCAGGTCCGCCCGCACAGCCGCGCCATTCTGGAAATGGAGGAGGGGCATGCGGATTTCGTACCCACCTTTGTCGCGCCCGGCATCAATCAGATCGCAGAACCCGTGGCTGACCTGGTGGACGTGCAGGTTCTGGCTCTGGGGCGTGCCGAGGATGAGCCCATTGACTCATTGGACGAACTGGCAGGCGAGAACGTGGGTTATCTCAGCGGTACCTGGTACGGGCACACCTTTGCTGCTAATGAGGCCATTCGTAAGGTTCCCGTCAACAATGTGGCCCATGGCCTGAGGCTGCTGAAGCGTGACAGGCTGAGGGCGGTAGTGGCGTCGGAGCTGGCCATCCCGGCTGGTTTCGATCCGGATGGCTCCGGGGCGCCGGTTCGCACCCTGATGCGGCTGGATACCCTGAAGGGAAAAGTGTTCATGTCCCGATCCTCGCCTCGGGAAGAGGCGGCGGAGGCCATTGCCGCGGCCATTGAGGGCATGCACGAGGACGGCACCATGGAGCGGCTGTTCAGCAACCGCTATGAGGCGGACATCGCCCGGGAGTGATCAGCTGGCGGCAATCAGCCCGCGGATGTGCGCCTCGACACCTTCAGTGAGTGACTGCAGGTGGTAACCCCCCTCCAGCATCGACACGACCCGCCCCCGGCAAAGCTCCCAGGCGAGGCGGGTGATCTCTTCCGTGATCCAGGTGTAGTCCTCGGTTTCCAGGTTCACATCCGCCAGTGGATCCAGCCGGTGCGCGTCAAAACCTGCTGACACCAGGATCAGCTGGGGCTTGAAGGCCGCCAGTTCCTCGAACCAGCCATCCGTGACCGCCTGCCGATAGCTGGCGCTGTCCGTGCCTGGTTCCAGCGGGACGTTCAGGATGTGCCCGGGCATACCGTGGCTATGCTTGAAGGGGTAGAAGGGGTGCTGGAAGCTGGAGCACAGCAGCACGCGCGGGTCATGGTGGAAGATGTCCACGGTGCCGTTACCCTGGTGGACGTCGAAGTCGAGGATGGCGACCCGTTCCAGATGGTGGAAAGTGAGCGCGTGCAGAGCAGCAATGGCGATGTTGTTGAAGAAGCTGAACCCCATGGTGCGATTGCGTTCAGCATGGTGGCCCGGCGGCCGGATGGCGCAGAAGGCGTTGCGCGCCTGGTTGGTGAGCACCTGGTTCACGGCCTGGATGCCGGAGCCCGCCGCGAGTTTGGCGGAACGGAACGTGTGCGGGTTCATGGCCGTGTCCGGGTCCGCCATGATGCGGCCCTGGCTGGGCGTCATCTGTTCCAGCTGGCTGATGTAGCTGTCCGGGTGGGCGCGGCGCAGTTCATCGTGGGAGGCTTCTTCCGCTTCGTTGACGGCCAGCTGCTCCCACAGGCCGGTCTGCTGCAGGTGTTCACGGATGGCGCTCAGGCGCCGCGGGCTTTCCGGGTGGTCATCCCCCATATCGTGTTTTTCACAGTCGGGGTGATGGAAGTAGGCTGTTGCCATCGTCGCGCCTCGCCATGCAGGTTACACTTCTGACAGGGATTGTGAGCCGCGCGGATGGATGTGGCAAGCAATCCGGCGTCTGGAAAGGGTCTGAAAGAGGGGCTGTATGTCCACCCGGCATCTCAATGCGCTGTTCAATCCGCGTTCCATTGCCGTCATCGGGGCGTCCGAAAGGGCTACAAGCCTGGGCGGCATGGTGCTGCGCAACCTCATGGCCGGGGATTACCCGGGCCAGCTGCTGGTGGTGAACCGCCAGGGGTACGACAAGGTGCACGGCATCCGCTGTGAGCGCCGCATCAAGCAGATGCCCTGGGCGCCGGATCTGGCGATCATCTGTACCCCGCCGGAAACCGTGCCCAAGCTGGTGCGCCAGCTGGGCGAATGCGGGGTGCGGACCGCCATGGTGATGACCGGTGGTATGTCCCGTTCCTACAGCCGCAATGGCGAACCGCTGATGTACGCGGTGCGGGATGCCGCCAAGAAGGCCGGCGTTCGGATTCTGGGGCCCAATACCATCGGCATCATGTCGCCGGACACGCAGCTGAACGCCACCTACGCCCACATGGGCGTGCTGCCCGGCAAGATCGGGTTCGTGGGGCAGTCCGGTACCGTGGCCAGCGCAGTCATCGACTGGGCCTTTGCCCGGGGTGTGGGGTTCTCGCGCCTGCTGACCCTGGGGGATGGCGTGGACATCGCCCATGACGATCTCATCGACTACCTGGCGGAGGACCCGGGGACCCGGGCGATCCTGCTGCACATTGAGCACATCCCGAACCCGCGCCGGTTCATCTCCTCGGTACGGGCCGCCTCGCGCTCCAAACCAGTGATCGCTGTAAAAAGTGGCCGTTTCCCGGAGTCCGAGTATCTGCCGCACACACTCCCGGATGGCATTACCCAGACGGATCCGATCTACGATGCCGCGCTCCAGCGTGCCGGTGTGCTGCGGGTGAACGGCCTGGACGAGATGTTCGATGCCCTGGAGAGCCTCTCACGCATGCGCCGGGTGCGCCGTGAGGAGCTGGTGGTGCTGTGCAACGGCGTGGGCCCCGGGGTGCTGGCGGTGGACCGGCTGCTTTACCAAGGGGGCGAGCTGGCGCAGTTTTCCGAGGAGACGGTGGCGAAACTGGAGCAGCGTCTGCCCGGCTATCTGAGCGTGCGCAACCCGCTGGACCTGGGCTATGACGCCTCGCCCCAGCTCTACGCGGATGTCCTCCAGATCCTGGGTCAGGACCCGGGCATTGCGAATGTGCTGGTGATGTACACGCCTACGCTGCTGGAGGACACCCTGCACATCGCGGATTCGGTGATGCAGGTGGCCCGGCGCCAGCGCCTGAATGTGTTCACCTGCTGGCTGGGCCAGAGCACGGTTCTGGACGCCCGGGATGCCTTCTACGAGGCCGGGGTGCCCACCTTCTTCTCACCGGAGAAGGCGATCCGTGCCTTCATGCACTTTGTGAAGCACCAGCGTGGCCAGCGGCTGCTGGCGGAGACACCGGAATCCTGGGTAGAACCGGAGGTGAATCGCCAGGAGGCCCGGGAGATGGTCCAGAAGGTGATCCGCAGCCGCCGCAACCACCTGACCAACCGCGAGGCCCGCCAGCTGGTGGCCGCCTACGGCATCCAGACCCTGGAGACGGCCTACTGCGACGATGAAGAGGAGGCTGTGGAGGCGTTCCGTGAGTGGGGCGGGCCAGTGAACATCACGCTGCTGCATGAGCGCGGCTGCCATCCGTACCTGGAGGAGACCTCCGGCCGTGGGCGTTACCGCTACACCATCCGCCGGCTCAATGATGAGGCGGCCATCTCCAATGCCTGCCAGACGCTCATGGAGCAGTACCGCAAGCACTTCCCCAACAGCGGCTTCCTGGGGTTTGCCATGCACCAGACGAATGCCGGGCTGGAGGGGATTGGTTTCAGCCTCGGTCTCACCCGGGATGCGGTCTTCGGGCCCCTGATCGTGTGTGGCTCCGCCGGCGCGCGGGTGAACATCATGAGTGACCGGCGCGTGGCACTGCCGCCGCTGAACATGAACCTGGCCAATGAGCTGCTGGCGCGCAGTAATGCCTACCGACTGCTGCGCGAGTACAGCCCAAAACCGGAGGAGGACATCCGGGCCGTGTGCCAGACGCTGGTAACGCTCTCCCAGATCAACAGCGACATTCCCGAGATCCGCGGGCTGGAGATCCTGCCCCTGCTGTTTGGGGAGGATGGTGCCGTGGCCTGCGATGTGGCCATTGATCTGGGCGAGCCGGTTCGGCCGGTGATCAAGCCCTATCCCCGTGAGCTGGAGGAGTGGGTCAGCCTGAAATCCGGCCGCAAGGTTCTGGTGCGCCCGATCCGCGCCGAGGATGAGCCGGGTCACCTGGAGTTCCACCAGAGCCAGTCCCCGGAGACGATCCGGTACCGGTTCTTCCAGTACCGCAACAGCTTCACCCACGATGACATCGCGCGGATGGTCCAGATCGACTACGACCGCGAGATGGTGTTCATCGCCACGGAGTGGCTGGAGGATGGCAGTGAACGCACCCTTGGCACCGTGCGAGTGTGGACGGATGCAGACAACATCCAGTGCGAGTTTGCCGTTATGGTGCGCGATGATCTGCGCGGCGAGGGTCTGGGCCGGATCCTGATGGAGAAGATGATCCGCTACTGCAAGGCCCGCGGCACCCTCGAGATGGTGGGTCACGTCCTCCCCGGCAATGAGGCCATGGCCGGTCTTGCCAGGGCGCTCGGGTTCTCGGTTACCTACGATCAGGAAGAAGACGTTGTGGCCCTGAAGCTGCCCCTGAACAAGCCTACCGAGGACTGGCACCTGGACCGGTTGGATGGCGAGATGCCGCCGATCTGAATGGTTTCATGGTGGATTCGCGGCATGGGTCGCGGCCATGGCCGCTCCTACGGAAGGAGGACGATATTGCGTAGGAGCGACCCCCGGTCGCGATCGGTTTTCTATTCCCGCGTAAACACCCAGTTTTCCCCGCCGGACAGCTCTTCGTTGAACGCGTAGCCGTCGGTATCAAACCCTTTCACGTCTTCGGGGTTGGTCAGGCGGTGGCGGATGATGTAGGCGGCCATCATGCCGCGGGCCTTCTTGGCGTAGAAGCTGATCATCTTGTACTGGCCGTTCTTCCAGTCCTTGAACTGGGGCGTGATGATGCGGGCACCCAGCTTCTTATGGTCCACGGCCTTGAAGTACTCGTTGGAGGCGAGGTTGATCAGCACACCGTCGTCCTGTTCCAGCTCATTCTTCAGGTGGGCGGTGATGGTGTCCTTCCAGAAGGCATAGAGGTCCTTGCCCCGGGCATTCTGGAACTTCGTGCCCATTTCCAGCCGGTAGGGCTGCATCAGGTCCAGCGGGCGCAGCACGCCGTAGAGGCCGGAGAGGATGCGCAGGTGGTGCTGGGCGAAGTCGAAGTCGTTCTGGGTGAACTTTTCCGGCGCCATGCCTTCGTAGACGTCGCCTTTGAACGCGAGGACGCTCGGGCGCGCGTTGTCGGGCGTGAAGGGGGTGTGCCATTCCTGATAGCGTTGGGCGTTGAGTTCGCCGAGCTGCTGGCTGATGCCCATGAGGTTGCTGACCTGGTGGGGTTCCAGCTGCTTGAGGTCGTCGATCAGTTCCCGGCTGTGTTCGAGGAACTGGGGTTGGGAGTAGCTGCTCGTGGGGAGCTTGCTTTCGTAGTCGAGTTTTTTGGCGGGTGAGACAACCATTAACATTTTCTATCCTCCCAAGGTTTCTGTTAGGGGCAGTCTAACATTTTTCTGGTGAGTGGGCGTGGGGGTCGCGGCTACAGCCGCGATAGTAACGCCCCCTTTATCTGGCCCAGCCCACACGACTATCGGTCAGTGGTTTCCCAGAAACGCGATCACATCCTCCGCCGTAAACGGCCAGTCCAGTTCCTTTCCTTCAGGTTCCATACGCAGAACCGGAATGCGCTCACCGTATTGTTCCACCAGCTCCTCGGATTCGCTGATGTCGACGACGTCCACCGGGATGGGGGTCTCGAGTGGGGTGCGGACGAGGATCTGTTCGGCCTGTTCGCAGAGTTCGCAGTTTTCAGTGATGTAGAAATAGAGGCTGGTGCCTGTGGACATGGTGCTGGCTTCCCCCGGATAATCCCGGCCCTGTTTGGTCAATGCCGGGGATCTGGTTCATGTGGTTTCGTAACGCGCGTCTCTATCGTATCACTAAAGCCTTCGAGTGGTCCGCCGAGGCCCTGGAGGAGGCGCTGGCAAAGCGGGCGTTCCAGCCCTGCGGGCCCCAGGACACCGAGCGTATGGGCTGGGTGTCGCCGCTTGGGCGTGATGGCGATCAGCTGGTATTTACGTCCGGCGAGTGCCATCTGGTTTGCCTGCGCCGCGAGGAGAAGGTGCTGCCGCCGGCGGTGATCCGCGAGGAGGTGGATGAGCGCGTTGCCGCGGCTGAGGAAGAGCGGGGGCAACCGCTGCGGCGCAAGGATAAGACGGAGATCAAGGAGCAGGTGACGCTGGAACTGTTGCCCCGGGCGTTCACCAAGTCGCGGTTCATTCATGCCTATATTGCGCCGTCCCAGGAACTGGTTGTGGTGGACTCCGCTGCCAGTAACGCGGCCGAGACACTGCTTTCGGAGCTGCGTGAGACGTTGGGCTCCATGCCAGTTCGTCCGCCGGCGGTACAGCAATCGCCGGCGTTCACTATGACCCAATGGCTACGCGGTGAAGCGCATCCTCCAGCTGGGTTGGTGCCAGCGGATGAGTGTGAGCTGCGCGATGATGAGGAGCAGGGCGGTGTGGTCCGCATCAAGGGCGTGGGTCTGGATGGGGATGAGGTTCGTGCCCATCTGGATAACGCCATGAGCGTGACGCGGCTGGCGCTGGACTGGGAGGATCAGCTGTCGTTCATGCTGGACGATGAGCTGACGATCCGTCGGCTGCGCTTCGGGGATGACCTGAAGGAGAAGCTGGACGACGATGCCGGGGATGACCGCGTCGCCCGCTTTGATGCCGCCTTCAGCCTGATGACACTGGAGTTGTCACGCCTGGTTCCGGCGCTGCTGGAGGCCTTTGGCGGCGAGGACCGTTCCGCGCTCAGCGCTTGATCTGGGCGTCGAACTGCTGGCCGGTTACGCCTTTTGAATCCGGGCCCATCAGGTACAGGTAGGCGCCCATGATGGCGTCCGGTTCCGGGTTGCTGGCCGGGTCCTCGGCCGGGTAGGCGAGGTGGCGCATGTAGGTGCGGGTGGCGCCGGGGTTGAGGCTGTTCACCCGCACGGCGGTGCGCGCATCGTCCAGTTCATCGGCGAGGGTTTCCACCAGGCCTTCGGTGGCGAACTTGGAGATGGCGTAGGCACCCCAGTTGGCGCGCCCCTTACGGCCCACGCTTGATGACGTGAAGATCACTGAGGCGTCCGGAGCGGCGCGCAGCAGTGGGGTCATGGCCTGGCTGAGCAGGAAGGCGCCGGTTACATTGGTGCGCATCACCCGTTCCCATTCCTCCGGATTGTAGTACTCCAGCGGCGTGCGGTCGCCGAGACGGCTGGCATTGTGCAGCAGGCCGTCCAGTCGGCCGAAGTCCTCCTCGATGCGTTCCACCACCTGGTCATAGTCCGCCGCGCCAGCGCCTTCAATATCCAGCGGCAGGATCAACGGTTCCGGGTGGCCAGCGGCGTCGATCTCGTCATAGACCTTTTCCAGCTTCTTGATGGTGCGGCCCAGGAGAATAACGGTGGCGCCGTGTGCCGCGTAGGCTTTGGCAGCGGCGCGGCCGATGCCGTCACCGGCGCCGGTGACCATGATGATGCGGTCCTTCAACAGGTCC
>ENA-ORCO01000573-ORCO01000573.1-marine-metagenome-genome-assembly--contig:-NODE-573-length-16032-cov-4.099342_pt1 | contig 16032 bp, 7 predicted proteins | sample MGYA00248633_ERZ508508 | MGnify/ENA primary metagenome ERZ508508 (study PRJEB26179, sample SAMN06268845) | marine metagenome | isolation source: A23 P1 aerobic enrichment on pine of planktonic cells taken...
AGCCACCCGGGTGGGTCAGTCCTCCGGTCTTGAAATGCCTCCCCCAGTAGAAGTCGTCTGGACGACATGTTTATTACTGACAGTCGATATGTGGGACCATGAGCCTGGTCGAAGAGATGGAAGGAGCGAAGATCGTCGTCGAGCGATGTGCGAACGCCGAAGCAGGCGAGCACGTGTTGATCGTCGGCGACTGGCGGTCGGAAGAGACGGCTCGACGACTGGCGGCGGCCGTTGAACTGATCGACGCTGAGGCCTCGGTGGCGCTGATGCGTCCCCGGGAACACGACGGGAACGAACCCCCGGACCCCGTCGCAGCGGCCATGCAGACCCACTCGCCCCGACGCAGTGACCGATCGAACAACGACGTCGGGACACCACCACGCATCCCGACGGCTGTCCCCGCCCATCAAACCCATGGTCACTCTCACTACTACTCGCAGCGCCAGGCCCACCACAGCCTGCCACACGAGCAGCCACAGCCCGACGTGACCGGTGCTCCACCACGAGCACCGCCGCTCTGCCACGACGGCTACGCCCCCCACCACGGCACCCCCAGCCAACCGGCATCACCTCCCACCCCCGAAACCGCTACCACTCTCCTCATCCGACGCACCCGCATCACCGTCATCACCCGCAGCATCGAGATCGGATGGGATCTGCGCCGTCCGAACCGCCGACGACACTGGAGCTAATTCATCCAACCCCGAGCCATCACCACCCGACCCCTTCGACTCCGCCTGCCCATCTCCAGCCTCCACTACTCGATCTGTCCCGCCCTCCTGCTCTTGAGCCGTCCGTAGCGACGACGACACCGGATGCAGCTCATCAAGATCCTCATCTGCGTCCACATCGTCATCGACCCCATCACCGTCAGCCTCGTCCGACCCCGTCACGCCGACTCACCCCCCGGCATCAGCACGTTACCGTCACGCGCAGCCGTCCGGGGATGCAACGCCCGCACGAACGCCTCACGACACTGGTCACGCCAAACATCGTCTTTCGTGTCCATCCCGCTCGTCGCGTCCTGCGCGCGATTATACACGCGCCGCAGCTCAGCGTCCGAGTACAACGGGTTCACCACCTCAGCATCGACAATCCCGGCACCGAAGTTCCGAGCACCGCCAAACTGCATCGCATACTTATCACCATGCGCATGCAAGTAATTGATCGCCTCAACGAGCAGCCCCACGTATTCGGGCTTCAGTTTGCGGAGCGTGAGTCGCCAAATTCCGACGAGATTGCCGACCACATCCCGCGTCGCCTGCCTGAGTGGTTGTCCCTCATCTTCAGCGTTCCGCGAGCGGACCTGGCTAAATTGTGATGTCTCTTCAATCAGTGATCTGTCGCTGCCTTCTTGTAGTCCCGAATTTGAATTTTCCATGGGTTCTCGGACCGTATTCGAAACCCAGCCTGGGTGCTCCAACACCCGGGCACTTCTGTCGTTTAGTGCCCAACGGCCGAGTTCACACCCATTAGTCATACGTCTAATGGTATAAACCTTTGGACACTCGACTAATGGAAACCCATCCAGCAGTCATATGTGAAATGGCACTCACATTCGTACTATGGGCGACCGGGATCGGGACGAAAAAAGTGGTAAGTTTACTGAGGAATACCCACCCCAGGATTTTCTGAAAGCCTTAGCTGAACTCGGGGCAAGTGGAACGACGGACATTTCCGATTATGTGGGCTGTGACCGTCGAACCGCCTATTTGAGATTGAAATCACTTGAAGAGGAAGGGGAAGTTAGAAGCAAAAAAGTTGGAAATTCTCTCCTCTGGGAGCTAGTTGAATAGTCATCTGTCCGGCGCATCATCCCGTACAAACCCCATTCCCGGTAGAGATAAGTGCGTTCTCTTTGCAGGTTATAAGCATCTTCAGTAGCCAACGTAGGAATATCTTAATCACCAACAAATGAGTTCACAACTGCCCTCAAATATCCAACCCGGTTCTGTGGTAGAAAACCGAAATCGCCTCTGGAGAGTTGACGCTGTAGACGGAAACGTTGTCACAGCGACCCCCCTGGATGGGAATACTACTGATCGACACCGGTTCTATACGCCGGTTGAAAACATCAGAGAAGGCAGTCTGGAACCGCCAGATCCTGAAAAGATCGGTAACCCCGAGTTTCAGCGCTTGTTGAATCGGGCCTATCGCCTCTCGATGCTACACGGGACTGCCCCTCTCGTAAGTCTTCAGCGATCTCGGGTGATCCCAACGGAGTACCAGCTTACCCCGGTCGTGATGGCTCTCGATATGCCTCGGGTCCGAATGCTACTGGCGGACGACGTCGGTCTCGGGAAAACCATCGAGGCGGGTCTCATCACGAGCGAGCTTATGGCTCGCAACAAGGCTGATCGAATCCTCATCATCACGCCTGCGAATCTCCGAGAACAATGGCGTGAAGCATTCAACTACTTCTTCCACATCGATGCGGACATCATCAGCCGTCGCCACCGGAAGGCGATGGAAAAGGAGATCCCACCGGGGACCAGTCCGTGGGAGCACTTCTCGAAGCTGATCGTCAGCATCGACTATGCGAAGCAGAACAGCGTTCGGCACGAGATTCTGGATCAGGACTGGGATCTCGTCATCATCGACGAGGCACACCAAGCGGCGAAGCCCCACGAATCCGGGGCGAACGAAACGGTCGATATGCAGCGCTGGGACTTTGCGACTGAGATCACCGACCACGCCGAACACTGTCTCCTCCTGACGGCTACGCCTCACAACGGGTACACGGATTCGTTCGCCAGTCTGATCCGAATGCTCGACGTCGACGCTGTCTCCGGGCCTCGACACGATCCCACTATTCATCGAGACGTTGCTCGAAATCACGTCGTCCAGCGGCGGCGAGACGACGTCAAGAAATGGTTCTCCGATGTCGACGGGGGGAGCCCCTTTCCAGAACGGGATCAGGACGAGGTACGGGTCTCTCCCACAGAATACGAACAAGAGACGTACGACGCCGTCCGAGAGTACGGCGAACTGCTGATGTCATCGGCCAAGCGTTCCAGTTCCAAGAGCCAGACGCTGGCACGCTGGTCCGTTATTCACTTCCTCAAGCGAGCGTTGAGTAGTCCCGAAGCACTCCGACGGTCCCTGAAGAACCGCCAGGATAAACTCGAAGGTCGGTTGGAGGATCTCGACGAGGAAGACACCCAGACTGTAATCGAGGAGACAGCCGGGGTCTCCGAATCGATGGCACAGGCGAATGCGCTCGACGACGATCCCGGAGAGGAGTACAGCGAGGAGGAAGTCGGAGAACGAGTCGAGCGAGTCGTCACGGGTGACAAAGCCGCCATCGAACAGGAGCTGGACGTTCTCGAAGACGTCGCAGAGAAGGCGGAGCGGGTCACCAAAACCCGTGACGCAAAGCTCCAGCGGCTCCTCGACGAAACACTCCCCAATCGGTTCCAGTACCCTCGTGTGATCGTTTTCACGAAGTACGTGGACACGCTGGAGTATCTCGAAGAGCAGATCAAGGACTCGCAGAGCGACGAGACCGAGGTCTTCACGCTTCACGGGTCTCTGAACGAAGCCCAGCGGAAAGAGCGGTTCAAGGAGTTCGAGGACTCTACACGGGGCGTTCTCATCGCTACCGACGTCATCAGCGAGGGGATGAACCTCCAACACGCCGCAAACCAGATCATCCACTACGAACTCCCGTGGAATCCGAACAGGCTGGAGCAACGGAACGGCCGAATCGACCGGTACGGACAGAAGAACGACGAGGTCGTCATCCGGACGATGGTCGTCGAGGACCAGATGGACGTCGCCATCCTCGAAAAACTGGTTCAGAAAGCGAACAACATCAGACAGGAGTACGGGTTCTCACCGCCGTACTTCGGTGACGACGAAGGAATCCTCGAACTCCTCAAAGACGAGGGGATCGATGCCGGCGTTCCACAGGCGACACTCGAAGAGTTCGGTGGCGGTTCCGCACCAGCAGAGCGGGAGAGTGCGAGCGTCTTCGACGACCAGACGCTCGACCGGATCAAGTCTGAGTCCTTCTACGGACACACTGAAGTCGGACTGCAAGAGGTTCAGAAGCGCCAAGAAGAGACGCACCAGCGGATCGGCGGTCAGGGAACCTTGGAACAGTTCGTGAAGAGCGCTCTGGACCTGTTCAGTTGCTCGTACGAGATGAACGTCCAAGGTCATCTCGACATCAAAATCACTGCTGATCGGCTTCAAGGGCCAGACATCAAGCGAGAGTACGAGGACGTGACGTTCGATCCGAACGAGGCATCCCAGTCCTCGGATACGGAGATGCTCGACATCGCCCATCCGCTTGTACAACGGCTTATCGAAGCCGTCAAGGAAACCGCGTTGACCGACGAGGATCGTTACGGGCGGACAGCAATACGGGGAACGAATGAAGTGAGCGAGCCGACAGCAGTGTATACAGCACTGGTTCGATACGTGGCAGACACCCAGCCCGATCCGACAATTATGGAGGAGTTGGTGCAGGTCGGATTGCCGATCTACGGGGACGAACCGCTCGATCAGAACCTCGTCGAGGCACTGGAGGAAAGCGAAGCCAAACCAGTTCAGCGTACCTCGATGGAGAAGGAGGACGATCTCAAAGACGCTCTCGGACACGGGGCGTTCGAACAGACGCTACAACGGCGAGCAGAACAGCGCCGGGACAAGATCGTCGAACAGCGAACGGAGATGCGAGCGGAGCTTGAGAAGTCCGGAAGTGGAAGCTGGCTGTCCGGGATTGACGACGTCGAGATTGCGAGCAAAGATCTGCTGACTGTCACCGTCTACTACGGGAGCAACTAACGATGAGTATCGATACACCCTCTACCGACGCCGAAGCTGAATCGAGTTCCAGTACGCCACGAACCGGATCGACGACGTTCATCAACACGAGCGGCGGTCTGCTCACGGACGAACTGGTGAGCAAGCTCCGCCAGCGTCATTGCGGGGAGTCCGCCGTCCGACCTGAGACCTTTGCGTTACCGAACACAGAGCCGCCCGAGGAGGCCGATATCGAAGCGGAGATCGGGGATACGTGGGACACGCTTCGAGAGCGGTGGGACGAGCTCACGATGGACGAGACGCTGTTCCATATGGACGTCTCGGATGCTCGTACGAAGTGGATCCTCAAGCTGTTCCAGAATCTTGGCTTCGAGCCGGTCTTCCAGCGAGAGAATCTCGAAGCAGGCGGCATCGAGTCGAATCTCTCCCACAAGGGGTGGCCCGACGGTGACATCGAAAGCTACGGCGAGATGGAGGGGCGGACGGCTCCGATCATTCATACCGTCGAACCTGAGCAGAAACTGGACGAGAAACCGGAGAATGCTCCCCGTGGAGCCAAGAGTCCACACGACACGCTCCAGGAGTTCCTGAATGCCAGCGACGAACACGACTGGGCCGTCGTAACCAACGGGCTAACGCTCCGGGTTCTTCGAGATTTCTACCACACGTACACCCGTGGGTACGTGGAGTTCGATCTGGAGAATATGTTCACGAGCCGGAACTACGGAGACTTCCGGGCACTCTACCGGCTCAGCCACGCCACACGGTTCATTAAACCGGTCGTAGCCGACGAAGAAGAGGATGACATTGAGACTCCGCTGGAGCAGCTGTATCAGGTCGCTCTGTCTACCGGGGTCAAGGTTGGTCAAGATCTCCAATCTAACGTCGTAAGCGCTATCGAGACGCTGGGAACTGGGCTACTCAGTCAGGAGATTCGGGAATACCTCGAAGAAGGCGGGGAAGAGGAAGCCAAAGAGTACTATCAGGAGGTCCTCCTCTTGGTGTATCGCCTGCTCTTCCTCATGTATGCGGAGCAGCGGGGGATGATGGCTTCCCGTGATAGCCTGTACACCGACGAGTACAGCATCACAAACCTTCGAGAGAAGGCCGAAACACGACGAAGCGGGAGCGACCGGAACACCGACCTCTGGCACGGATTGCAGTCCACGTTCCGCCTCGTCGAGAAGGGTGACGAGGAACTTGGTGTACCCTGCTACAACGGGATGCTCTTCGACTCTGATCGGCTCGACTGGGTGTCAGAAAGCGAGTGTTCCAACGATAACCTCTTGGACGCAATCGAAGACCTAACCCTCATTGAGCACGAGGGAACTCGCCAGCGAATCTCGTACGCCGACCTCGGTGTCGAGGAGATCGGCTCCGTCTACGAGAGCCTCCTTGAATTTACACCTAGACTGGCGACTGAGGTTATCGAACTGGAAGACCGGACTGTTTCTCGTGGAGAGTTCTATCTCGATGACAGGGGAACAGAACGCAAAGAGACCGGGAGCTACTACACGGATCCCGGTCTGGTGCAAGAACTAGTTCAGAGTGCGCTCAAACCCGTCGTGGAAGACCGTCTGGAAAACGCCACCACAACCGACGAAAAGGAAGATGCTCTCCTTGGTGTCTCAGTCTGTGACCCAGCAAGCGGAAGCGGTGCGTTCCTAATTGCTGCGAACAACTTCTTAGCGCAACGGCTCGCACGGATCCGCTCTGAAAGCGACTATCCGCCTGAGGATCAGATTCGTGAAGCTCGGCGAGACGTCCTTCAGCACTGTATCTACGCTGTCGACCTCAACCCAATGGCCGTCGAACTGGCGAAGGTCAGTCTTTGGATCAATTCCGCTGTAGAGGACAAACCGCTGAACTTCCTTGACCATCACATCAAATGCGGGAATTCTCTGATCGGAACTAACTCTGAGCTTCTCGAAGGTGAATTCCCTGCCGATGCCTACGAAACGTCAAGCGGGCGTGACTGGCACGTCGGTAACGAGATTCGAAAACGAGTCAGGAATGAAAACAAAGAGAGGTCGAAAGGTTCCTCTGAATCATCTCTCCAGCAATGGGGGGCGGGTAAGGAGGAGTATGTCAATATAGCCGAACAGCTTGATGCGATTGAAGAAAAGGATACAGAAGATATAGAGAGGAAGAAGCAACTGTACGACGAGCTTCGCCAATCGGAAGGGTTCCAGCAAGAGAAGTTGGCGTACGACATCTGGACTGCGGCGTTTTACTGGCCGATGGATGGCTCTGCGAAAGAATACCCATCGCCGTCAACTATCGAGAAGATTCGTCGTAATCCAAACCCAGATGATGAAGCACTCCGAGATCTAATAGATCGGGCTACAAAAATAGCAAACCAACAGCGATTTTTCCACTGGGAATTGGAATTCCCAGAGATATATGGCGGCTCATCCGCTGGATTCGATTGTATACTTGGGAATCCCCCCTGGGAGCGGGTAAAGTTTCAAGAAAAGGAATTCTTTGCAACTCGCAACAAAGAGATTGCTGACGCATCTACAAAATCGAAACGGCAGAATTTAATTCAACAGTTAGAAGATGAGGATCCAGAACTCTATCAAGAATATCAGGAAGCCGTTAAAGCTAGTCAAAATACAAGCAATTTCCTCCGGGAATCCAGAAAATATGAGCTAACTGCGAAGGGCGACATCAATTACTATCCATTATTCACCGGACTTGGCCGGGATTTGATCAATCCCCGAGGTCGTGCCGGGATGGTTGTTCCCAGTGGGATCGCTACCGATTACTATACACAAGACTTCTTTAGCGATCTTGTTGAGAACAAGCAACTTGTCAGTCTATATGACTTTGAGAATAGTAAGGGCATATTCCAAGAAGTACATCGATCATACAAATTCTCTTTAATAACACTTACCGGCCGAGATCTCCCCTCGCAAGAGGCAGACTTTGCATTCTACCTCACAGAGGTACAACAGCTACAAGATGATGACCGGCATTTCTCGTTGACCGAAGAGGATCTGAGACAAATCAATCCCAATACCGGTTCCTGTCCTATTTTCCGATCTCAATCTGATGCAGAGGTTGCCCGACGGCTGTACGAAGGGGCACCTGTCCTAATTAACGAAAACGAAGACAGGAACCCGTGGGGCGTGGACATATCAAGGCTAATTGATCTGAATGGTGATTCTGAACTATTAGCCACAGAGGAAGATCTGGCGGAGAAAAACGCAGAATTGAGTGCCAATCTGAATTATATCGACGGAGAGGATCGATGGTTGCGTGTATATGAGGGGAAGATGATCAATATATACAATCATCGTTTCGCAAGTACCTATACTGTAGAGGGGAGCCAGCGTTCCGGTCGGTCAACTGAAACAGAAGGAAGTCAGCTGCTTGATCCAGAATATCTAGTCAACACACGGTTCTGGGTCGAAGAGGGGGACGTTGATGACAAAAATGGCAATTGGAGCCGTGACTGGTACTTTAGCTATATGGATGTCTGTGCTGCGACAAATAAGAGAACAATGATTGCGGGAATCATTCCTGAGTCAGCACCCTCATTCTCCCTACGGGTTCTAACCGATTCTAGTGCGGACGCCCCCTATATTTGTTGTCTATTGGCGAATTACAATTCCTTCTCCTATGATTTCGCCGCCAGACAATCTGTTGGTGGTGTTCATCTCTCGGATCACGTTGTTAAGCAACTCCCGGTAATTCCGCCAAAAAGGTACTCTGATGACATCCTCAGATTTGTCGTCCCTCGGGTGCTGGAATTGTCGTATACTGCGTGGGATTTAGCCCCCTTTGCCGATGATGTTTGGTCTGAAGCGAATGATGGGCTTCGAAAAGCGATAAGCGAGCAGTGGAATTCAAATTCAGATCTGCGTGATGGTAATGAGCTAGGGGAGCCTGAGTGGGTGAACCATTCTGATTCTACTGATGATTATTTCCCTCACACACCCTTTATCTGGGATGCAGAGCGGAGAGATAGAATCAGGGCACAATTAGATGCTCTGTTCGCCCGGCTATATGGCCTTGATGAAGACGACCTTGCCTATCTCTTAGATACCTTCCCAGTTGTTAAAAAGGAGGATAAAAAGGAATTTGGTGAGTATCGAACTAAGAAGCTCATTCTCGAAAGCTTCCATCAACTTGAAGATGAGTTTGCTACCATAGCAGAGGAGGAAAACGATGTCTGAGCCATCTCGTCTCAATCCCTTCGATGCACTGGATAACGTCCAATCCTCCTATCGCTCCTACGTCGAGACGTTCCAGAACGTCGATGACCAGACGATCAACGCTTGGATCGAGAACCGCATCGAGACGGGGAAGGTTCTGTGGAAGGAACCGTTCGTCCAACTGAATCAGCGCTTCCAATACGGCGACACCCTCGAAGACTTCGTTGCGGACGATAAGCTTCACGAGGGTATTCTGGACGTCTTTACCGGTGCTGGCGGTGATCCCATCGAACCGTACAAACATCAGACTGAGGCGATCCAGTCTATTCAGTCCGGGAACAACACCATCGTCTCCACGGGCACGGGGTCAGGGAAAAGCTTCGCTTTCGGGATCCCCATCGTCAGCCATTGTCTCGAAGCCAAAGAGCGGGGTGAGGACGGGATCAAGGCAGTCATCATCTACCCGATGAACGCTCTGGCGAACTCCCAGTACGAGGACTTTGCAGAGCGACTCGACGGGACGGGTCTCCGGCTGGGACTCTACACGGGCGACACGCCACACAATCCTGACGAAGCACCTGAGTTCCTCCGGCAGTTCGGCCGGGAGGAGGCGTTCGACTCCGAAGTCGTCTCTCGGGAGGAAATGCAGAACGACCCGCCGGACATCCTGATGACGAACTACGTCATGCTCGACCTCATCCTTACCAGGCATGACGACAAGAAGCTCTTCCCAGAGATGCACGAGGGAGTCCTGCAGTATCTGGTCCTCGACGAGATTCACACCTACACTGGCCATCAGGGAGCCGACGTCGCCGCACTCGTCCGCCGGCTGAAGCAGAATACCGACGCCGGAGAGGAACTCGTCTGTGTCGGTACCTCTGCGACGGTCCAGAGCGACGAGGGGATCAACGCCAACGACGAGATCGCCGAGTTTACCGGGAAGATCTTCGGCGAAGAGGTCGACGCCGACAATGTCGTTCGAGAGTCTCATTACCCGCTCCCCCTCTCTGACGACGAGCCGCTCCCCGACGACATCGAAGTCACCGAGGAGGACATAGTAACCTTCGACGGGAGTCTCGAAGCCGCACAGGACCTCACCGAGAAACTCCTCGACCGGGATCTGATGCCAGCCGAGACAACCGATGCGTCGGCACTCGGAAACACGCTGGAGGATCACCCCACGATCAAGTTCCTCGACGAAGAGCTTAGCTCCCAGAGCCAGCAGATCTTCGCCGGTGAGGATGACGGAAGCGAAGACGGGAAGGATCTCGTCAGTAGCTATCAGGAACAGTATCGACCCGACGCATCTCGGTACGACATCGAGCAAGAGCTACAGGCTGCTCTGCTCGTCGGAACGGTTGGAACAACCGAGATACAGGGTGAGGAACAGCCGATCTTCATCCCGAAGCTCCACACCTTCTTCAGTCAGGGGAGTGGTCTCGTCTCCTGTCTCACCGAGGAGTCTTTCGAGGACGACGATCCTCATCTGAGTGACGCCGGCGACATCGAGTGTCGTACGTGCGCCCAAGAACACGACCGCACCCGGACTGCCTATCCCCTCTCGTTCTGTCGGGGATGCGGTCAGGAGTACTACACCACCGTCGTCGATCAAGAGAACACCGTCACACAGGGTGCGCTGAGTACCTTCGTAGACACGGAGGAGGACGAAGAAGAGGCGTACCTGATGCGGGGCGATTGGGACCGAGAAACCGCTCCACTCCCCGATGAGTGGCTGAACGACAACGGACAGCTTCGAGACACCTACGTCGAGGCTGAACCCCGTCCGGCCACCTACTGCCCGGAATGCGACCAGCTTACCCCCGGACGAGTGGAACAGGGGCAGCTCGAATGTGGATGCTTCGCTGCGCAGGGCGTCGAGGTGATGCGAGTCAACCAGCCGTTCCTATTCTGCCCGAACTGCGGGGTTCACTACACTCGTCGGGTCAAGAACGAGTTCAACAAGCTGTTCACCTTCGGGACGGTCGGTCGTTCGACGGCGACGGACGTTCTCATCGGAAACACGATGCGGAATCTCCCCGACGACCAGCAGAAGACTATCGCCTTCTCCGACAATCGACAGGATACTGCGTTACAGGCGGCTCACCTCAACAATCTCTACCAGCGGGTTCGATTCCGACGCTCGCTGTACCATACCCTCGCAGAGGGCGACGACGTTAGCCTCACCACGCTCGGGAACGACGTCTTCGATCTCCTCGATGACGAGGAAGCCCTTCCGCCAGCTATAGACACAGGGATGTTCGGGCCGTCTGCAGAGGACCGCCAGAACTACAGCGACTACCTACTGTTCAACGCCATTCTCGAACTCGGTCGTGAACAGCAACGTACCCAGCAGAGTCTCGAAGATGTCGGGCTGATCGACGTCCAATACGAGAACCTCGATAAGCTGGCGGACGTCGATGAGGTCTGGAACTCGACACCGGTGCTTTCGAACGCCGACCCGAAGGTGCGGGAGGAGTACGTCCACGGCTTCTTGGACATCTTCCGCCGTAGCATTGCGATAGACCACGAGAGCACCACGAACTTCGCCGACTTCAAGCGGAACGTCATCAACCAGCTCGACGAAGAGGTCCATTTCCACGGGCAGGAGTTCTTCAACTTCCCGGTTGGCTACAGCGACACGGCAAGTACTAGTGGGAGACACCGTGTCCGTCGACTCACACACCCCCGATCTCGACACGTCCGTTGGACAGCCCGTGCGTTAGACGTCGACACCGATACTGCGAAAGCGATCATCAACAGCGTCATCGACCTCATCAGCGACGACGAGGTACTCAAGCTGTTGACGCAGGAGTCGCTGAAGTACACTGGGAAGGTGTATATGCTGAACCACAGTGCGATTCGGGTGACACACGCCGATCCCGAGGACGTGCGAGTCTGTCCGAAATGCGGAACACCGACAACTCGGGATGAACTCGACGTTTGTCTGAACTACAGTTGTGACTCGATCACGCCCGAGGAGACGGATCTCGAATCATCCTACTTCTACGATCTGTATACCGAATCATTCGACGACGCAGTAGACATCATCGCCGGCGAACACAGCGGACAGGTCGAGAACGAGAAGCGGAAGCAACTGGAGTCGGATTTCCGAGAAGGCGAGAAGATAAACACCATCGTCTCGACGCCGACGATGGAACTCGGGATCGACATTGGCGACCTCTCGAACGTCTATATGCGAAACGTCCCGCCCAATCCGAGTAATTACGCTCAGCGTTCCGGGCGAGCCGGACGACAGAACCAGCCGTCACTCGTCACGACGTTCTGTGGCCGTGGGTTCGGACGTGGCTCTCACGACCAGTACTTCTACCGAAACCCGGAACGAATTATTGCTGGGGAAATCAGCCCGCCTACGTTCCTGCTCAACAATCAGGACCTGGTTGAGGCGCACATCAACGCTCTCGTTCTCGAACAGATCGAACTGAAATTCCAGAGTAAGCCCCGCCAGATGCTGGTCATTGAGGAAGGGAGCGACTACGAGATTATGCCCGATTATCGGGCAGATCTGGAGAATGCCGTCAAAAACAACCGACAGAAGATCATCCGAGCGGTGAAGCAAGCGTTTGCCCGTGAGCGTGAACAGGATACCGTCGGGGAGTGGTTCACCGATGCCTTCATCGAGCGCCAAGTGGACAACTTTGTCGAGAATCTCGATGAAGCGTTCGAACCGTGGCGACGTGAGTACACCCGCCTGAGCCGTGAATTGCGGCGCTTGAACCAACTCCTCGCCACGGAAGGAGGGTCGTATCAAGATCGAATCGAGCGCAACGCCATCGAAGACCGGCTTGAGGATATGCGTTCGGGGAAGAAACGCTTCTACACTTATCAGTACCTCCGCTCACAAGGGTTCCTGCCGAATTACGGATTCCCCAGACAGAGTACGACGCTAACGTTCACTTCCCGAGAGGACGATATTCAGCGAGATCAGACACGGGCTATCAGCGAATTCGCCCCTGGAAACCACGTTTACTACGCTGGAGAGCGGTTTGCTGTTCGGTATGCCCGGCCTCGGACGAAGGATTCTGAGCCAGTCACGCGACATCTCCGTGTTTGTCCGGAGTGCGAGACCATCCTGATGGGAGAGAATGCTCAGGAGGCCGCAGCGTGTCCTTCCTGTGAGACGTCCTTTGATGGGACCCATCCGAACCCGAATGCGATGGAACTCCCGAACCAACACGCTCGGCCAGAAGAATACATCACCAGCGACGAGGAGGAACGTCGTCGACAGGGCTACGACATCAACAGCTACTACGAACGATCCGATCCCAAAGCATACGACTTAGAAGGAGATGGGATCAAGGCCCAAGTGACATACGAAGGAAGTGCGAATATTGTCTTAGTCAATAGCGGACTTCGAGACGCTGACGAAGAAGATCTCAACGGATTCGCACTCTGTATGGAGTGTAACCGCTGGCTGACCAGCGAGGACCAAATCGAGAGTCACATTGACGAAGACGACCCGGACTGCTACGCTAATGCGTCAGAGGAGGCGATCAAGTGTGAGATAGAGCTGTTCTCTGAGGGACAACACGACACAGTGACTCTGACTACGCCACTCCCCAGCGACCTTGAGCCTGAGCAGACTGAAGAATTCTATCGAACCCTCAAGGAAACCGTCTATCAGGGCATTCTGGTGGCGTTCGATCTGGACGAAGAAGAGATCGACACGTTCGTGAAACCAGCGACAGGGGAACACGGACAGGTTACCATCGTAATCTACGAAACCAGTGAGGGTGGCGCAGGTGTGCTCCACTCGCTGATGGACGAGGCACGCTTCAGAAAGGCAGTTCGAGAGGCACAAACTGTCCTCCACGGAGATCCCGATGACGACGGTTGTGAGCGTGCGTGCTATGAATGTCTCCTGTCCTTCTACAACCAGCCGGAACACGAGTTCCTCGATAGAACACTTGTGGGGTCGTGGTTAGGGGATATGGAGACTGCCACGCTAACGGAACAGGCTGGAGAAAGTAATGATGAGGACAAGGGGAACTTCGATAAGCTACTGGAGGCCTCTGAATCCAGTTTCGAGCGTGAAGTGCTTCATACCATCCGAGATCAAAGGTTCGAGCTTCCCGACGATGCCCAGAAAGTCATTTATGACGGGGACGAACCGGTCGCAAAGCCGGATTTCTTCTATGAACGGTCTGGCAGGTCAATTGCAGTATTTGTGGATGGCCCTGCTCACGAGAAGGATTACGTCAAAGAAGACGACGAGCAAAAGCGGACCAGACTCAAGCAGCTGGGATATCGGGTAGTCCCGATTACTGATATAGAACAAGTATCGGACGTATTGAGGACAATCTGATTAGCTGTGGCCTAGTGAACGTGTTTTATCAACCCTACACTAGAAATAGACGGGAGAGTTGCTGAATGTCCAAGTGCTGATGACTATCACTACTAATCCGATAACGTAGCGCTTCTCAAAGGGAATCATGCCTGGATCGGTTTTATTCTTGGGATAGATTTCGAATATTAGGATACTATGGGGAGCCCGGGCGGTTCGCAACAGTGCTGAGTAATGATACGGATTCGCTTACTACTGACGAGCAGGATCTTCAGCTCTACCAGCCTTCTTGAAACCCTTAAGCAGTGATGGGTTTCAGCAACCGTGCTGAATACAAGGCGCGAATCTTGTACGGGGTTTGATCCCACTTTCCTATGAGCGAATCCACACCTTCCAATACATAAAATTTTTCACAATTAGAGGAGTGGATCACCACCGCGACATCAGTCACCGTAGAAGAGGGATAGAACGAAGTGCCCTGTGTAGGAAGAATCCGGGTATACCTTGCCGAATAACCAGCACTCCCTCTTCGATCTAGACCTGGTGGAAGAGTATTTACAACAGCAAGAGGTGGAACGACCAACCGACACGGACGAGCTCATAGAAGCGGTCGAAGGCTGGACCGGTACGAGCACGTCACTTACCGAACGAAACCTGCAGCAGTCGTTCGTGAGCGACATCTTCTCAGATGTACTCGGATACAAGCGACCACGAGGCACCGCTGGTGAATTCCAGCTCCTTCCCGAATCACTCTCAGAAGGAGGTGACGGGTTCCCCGACGTCTTGTTAGGGCACTTCGAGCAGGAAGACGAGGAGCTCACCAAAGACGTTCGGAAGGTCGTTGGTGAACTGAAAGACCCAGGGACGGATCTCGATAAAGTCGATCCGAACCGCTTGAAATCACCGGTCGAGCAAGCCTTTGAGTACGCAATCACGAACGGCCTGTCTGTCCGATGGGTCGTCGCGTCGAACATGGAAGTGGTTCGGTTATACCACCACGGCAGCATCGACCACTATGAAGAGTGGGAAATCGACTCGTTCCTCGATGATAACGACGAGTTGACGGAGACGTTCTGGGAGTTCTACTTCATTATGAATCGCCGGTTCTTGATCGGCGAGGACGCCGATTCGGACATCGAGGACCTGATGGCGCAGAATTTGTCCGAACGGTTGGAGCTCACCGAAGATTTCTACGAGTTCTACCGTGAGGCAGTTGAGGACGTGTATGAGGCGATTATCGAGGAGGACTCAGACCTCGCGGAATCAAGCGAAGGGCAGCTAGAGGCGATTCAAGCCGCGCAGACGATGATTCACCGCGGTCTTGTGATTTGTTTCTTCAGCGACCACCCGTCTGGACTACTCCCCGACGACCTGCTAGAAGAAGTCCTCACCAGCGGGGCGACACTTCCAACGTTGGATGACCGGAATATCTACCCGCTCGTACAGGACCTTTTCCGCGTCATCGACACCGGCAGCCCGGACGAGTACCCATACGACATTTTCGGGTACGACGGTGGACTGTTCGAACCCGACGACGTGCTGCAGTCCGTGACGCTCCCAGACGAGTTGTTCACCCGTGAGTACGAAATCGGTGAAACAACGATTAACGGCGTGTACGGGTTCTACGAGTACGATTTTCACCGTGACCTGAACGAGCACGTTCTCGGCCGTATTTTTGAGGAGAGCGTCGGTGATATTGAGCAGGTGCGAGCGAATCTCGCAGAAGGCGAGTCGAACCCGTTTAGCGGTGACCGCGGGGACTACGGCCTGTACTTCACCAGGGAGGGTCTCACCGAGTTC
>ENA-ORCO01000575-ORCO01000575.1-marine-metagenome-genome-assembly--contig:-NODE-575-length-16007-cov-4.256434_pt1 | contig 16007 bp, 13 predicted proteins | sample MGYA00248633_ERZ508508 | MGnify/ENA primary metagenome ERZ508508 (study PRJEB26179, sample SAMN06268845) | marine metagenome | isolation source: A23 P1 aerobic enrichment on pine of planktonic cells taken...
AATGGCGTCACTACAGGCAACCTTGGAGGAGGTCTCTAACGCAGTAGAACAGATTCGAGATGCAATGAAGCAATACGAGGATCTCACGTCAACCGCGGCGTGATTTCCTAATAGACTGCACTCTCTATCAAATCCCTGCTCATCTGGCGAATCATCCGAGAGGAAACGTCATCGTACGCAGCGGCTCCTCTCTCGTCAAAATCCTCTCGAGAGATGCTACGTAACGTGCCTTGCCTCTCATCTTCACCCTCCCATCCCAGCTCTTGGTCAGAGTCGAGAACTGTAATAACAGTCTTGATGACTTCGATGTCTAAGTCTTCAGCACGCTGCTCCCACTCTTCAACCATTTCGCTATTTTCATCACTCGCCAAAACTATCATTATGTCCGCGGGTTCCATGACAATATCAAGTTCATCTGTTAGTTGCCCTGGTGCATCTGCGATTACAAGTTGTTCATCGCGTGACTCAAAGGTAGATCGCCTAACCCGTGCCGTCTCCTCATTCCACTCAATCTCTTCGTTCCGTCGAGAAATATCCCCTGTGTCGTCTAGGAGGTAAGCTAAGGAGTTGTCTGTTATGTCGAGCGACAGCCAATTGAATGAGATATTAAAGCCACGTTTTCGCTTTCGCTCACGAATCCGCTCAATAAGGCCCGCTGTGAAAGTGCTCTTCCCGGAGTGAGGGGGCCCTCCAACTACCACCTTCATAAGACAAACAGAACGACGAGTATTTAAGTAGTTACCGGGCTACTTGTCTGCCACTGACATCATCTGGTCGTATTTTTTGGCCTTATCCAGTAGTCCATCGATGCGGTCTTCGAAGGAATCTCCCTCGACAGGAGCATCATTTAGCATCGATTCAAAGCGTTTCAGACGTTCAGCAGCCTGCATCAGCTCGGGAAGCCATTCTTCGGGATCCTCCTCGGGATCGATGTCGAGGTCATCAAGCAGTTCGTCGTACTCATCGCGAAGTTCTCGCAGTTGACGGGCAACTCGATCCTCCTTAACCGTCGCCGATGTGGTGGTGGTCGGTTCAGCAGAGGTACTCGATTGGGATGATGTCGAAGCGGGAGTCGTATCCGAGGCTCCTGTATCCTCAAGAGTCCCCTGACTTTCGGTGGTTGTGTCAGATGTTTCGCTGCTGAGGGTTTCGGTATCGATGTCCAACGACCCAGATTCCGACTCCACAGGCTCAAAGGGTGCTTTCCCATCTGCTTCTGGCTTGTTTTCGCTAGCTTGGCGAGCCCCTGTTGTCGCCTGCTGCTGTCCTTCTTCAGTTTCTACGCTGCTCGCTTTCTCTTCGTCTTCGGTGGAGGGCTCTACTGCGGGCTCCTGCTGTTCATCGCTTTCGATAACTTCGAATTCTCCAGCGTCAGAGCCTAATTCATCGGCAGTCGCGTACAGGGTGTACTGGTAGCGATGGCGTTTCCAAGGTGCGATTTCCGCGGCTTCCTGTCGACGCTGTTTCTTGGCGTCTGATGCAGCAGTCTCGTCAATCTGAGACAGTTTCGCATCGATTGTGTCCTCGTCGTCCCAAGGCGAGGATTTGCCGTCAGGTGCTTCGTCAACTTCGTGGAGAGCAGCTAGAACCTCTTCCTTGTCGAATTTGCCATCCTTAACGATCTCACTGAGGGTATCGATGTCTAGCAGTTCAACGAGGGTCTCATCATCCGTGTCATATCGGTCGCTAAAGGCCGAGAAGACGCCTTCACGATAGGCAGGGAGCATCCAACTTTCGAACCAGTCAACTCTCTCAGACCGTATCCCTAGAGCGGCGTGAGCCTCGACGACTCGCTCCATCGCGTGGACGTCGGAAAGATCCTTATCGGGTTTCTGATGGATTCGAACTTGACCGACCTTGCCCTGTTTCAGACGCTGCTGCTTTGACCCAATATTCACGTGCTCAATCTCACCGCTATTAGCGGCGTGGGGGTCCTCAGCGTCATATGGAGTGAAGATCCAAGGCGGCGCTTCACCATATTTGCCGATCTTCTTGTGGCGATCAGCCATGCGGCGAAGCCAATAGTAAACGCCCTGTTCTCCTGAGAGAGCCTCATGCATTCGACTGATTCGGCTCTTGTCGGAATTCCATGGAAGATCGTCGGCGTCTCCTTTGGTATAGAAGTCAATCTCTATCCGAAGCCGCTTATCCTGGGCTGAATTGAATTTATTCAGTCCAGCAACCCCGAATCCACCTTTCTCTCCCGTTAGACCCTCTTCAACCAAGCGGTCTTGACAGTAGAAGGCGGTACCAGGCTCAATATTGGTGATGTCACTAGAGCGAAGAAGCCCGACAGTAATTTCAACTTCAATAGGTGCGGACCACTTTTGATTAGTGAATTCCAGCCCAGTAAATTTGCGAGGATGGAGTCCTTCCTGCCAAGGCGAGAATGTCCAAGTAGCATCTGCTGGTGGTTTGAGAGGTTCGCTATCTATGCGAACATTGAGACGTTCCGGTGTTTCGTGTGATTCTCCAAGGAACCGTTGATACGTCTGAGAGAGGGTCTCACGTATGGCCTCTTTTTCTTCTTGCCAGTCGAAGGTCAGTTCGTGAAGCCGGAGTTCGGTTTGCCCCGGTTCAAGATCGGCGGGCTCCATCTCGAACTCCCACTCCTCATTTTCTTCCTCGAAGAAGTCCTCACCAACATGGTATTTCCAGCCTTGATCGGCGTCGATGTGCCGACTAGCGATAGTGAAGCTATCAGCAAGGTGGTTTAATGCCTTTTTAGTACCCATCCCGAAGGCACCGATGTTCCTCCCCTGCGCACGTACGTCTTTACTCTGACCAAGGCCCAGGAAAACACCCATCTCATCCTCGGCCACACCACCAGCGGTGTCTGAGTATACGAGATCGCCCGTCTCCTCGTCGAAGTAAATCTCGGCATCGACGGGGTCAATGTCGTGGATTGCGGCTGAGTCCCTCGAATTGTCGATGAGCTCCGCGAAGGCTGACGAGACATCAACGTCTGCTGCAATTGATTTGTAAGATTTCTTTGACGGGTAGACCTTGGCTACTGGCCCATCCGAGGTCGAATCGGAGTTAGAGGACTCGTTTGACATGGCTTGCGAGTTATTTGAGGGTGATAGCATATAAGTTTGCTCGTGAGAGGACTTGCTAACCGGTTCAATCTGCTATTGCCGAGTTAGAGATGCCACCCGTAACTGCCGAGTTAGAGATGCCACCCGTAACTGCCGAGTTAGAGATGCCACCCGTAACTGCCGAGTTAGAGATTAACACACGCGTCGCGTGGCCGTGTCCTAACCGAGGGAGTGTCTATGGGGTCGTTCAGTTATTTTCGTATTCCTAAGTCAGCGTACTACCGAATAACACGTTACGCGTGTGCCCGTAAGTGCCATTTCATCCACCGGTAAATCTTTAATACCTCGAATAGCAGTTAGAGGTACGATGCAACCCGGAACCAACGCCGGTCGTTCGACGAACCGAGGAGGAGAACAATGAGCACGACGACTGTGCCAAAACGTCAGCAGAACTGTCCGGAGTGTGGGAATCGAATTACCCACGACGAACGGCGTGCCGAGCAGGTCTGTACTGGCTGTGGGCTGGTAATCGCCGATGAGCAAGTAGACCACGGGCCTGAATGGCGGGACTTCGAAGATGGCGAGGACCGAAGTCGTGTCGGCGCTCCACGCGATCCGACCCGGCACGACAACGGGTTATCGACTACCGTCGGTACGCCAGGGCGAGGGGGCGCGTGGTCTCCGGGGATGTCGGCCGAACGCCAGCGTCAGTTCAGCCGGATGCAGAAACACCACCAGCGGGCCCAGACAGCCTCCTCGGCCGATAAGAGCATCCGTGCTGGCTCCCTGGAGATAGAGCGGATTCGGAGTGCCCTCGGTCTCCCAGAGAACGTCGAGGAAACAGCCGCTATGCTGTTCAAGCGGGCCACCAAGGACGGTGTCCTCTACGGTTGGTCCATCGAGCGTATGGCGGCAGCGTGTGTCATAGGGGCAGCGCGTATGGCCGAAATCCCACTTCCGATGGTGAAGGTCGTAGAAGTCACTCAGGAATCGAAGTGCAGCATCCGGGGGCCCCTACAGGATCTGCAAGATGAGTACAACATCCAGGGGGGTGTGCCAGAACCACGCGAGTACCTTCCACGGATAGCGTCGGACATCGATAGTAGCAACAACCTACTGGAAACGGCGCGGGAACTCCTGAGCACCGCGGCAGACGCAGAACCCACCAGCGTCTACGGGAAGGACCCTGTTTGCGTCGTCTCGGGAGCACTCTACGCCGCCGGCCGTATCCGAGGCGACGGACCAGATCAACGGGAGATCGCGTTGGCGGCGCAGGTCTGTGTCAAAAGTGTTCGGACACACTACAAGAACCTCCTCCGGGTTACTGGACGAGAGCATCTAATCGACTGACAGCTCGGCTAACGCGAAACGTGTTTGCACACGTCGGCGGCAGGTGGGCGTTGCCGCCCTGATGAGCGAGCCCGTGAGCCACCATGAGTAGTGACAACTCTCTCCCGACTGACGCAACGGCCGCCCCGGCACCCGGGGCGTGGAGTATTGACCACCTCATCGCGACCTACGAGGCCGTGATGCGTGAAGAGACCGGCAACGACGACTGGTCGTTCAACGACGGCCAGCAACAGGTTATCCGAGAGGGTGATCGACCCGTGCACGTGACCGCTGGACCAGGCAGCGGGAAGTCCGAAGTGAGCATCGCACGAGTCGCGAAGTGGCTACTCGTCGACGGCGAGCCGCCGCGAAGCATCGTACTTACGACGTTCACGAAAAAGGCGGCACAGAACCTCGAGCAACGTCTCGTCGATCGCCTCTCTGCATTCGGGGTGGGAGGCGCTATCGACGCGAGCGAGGTCTGGGTTGGTACGCTGCACCAGCTATGCAGTGACATCATGCGGGAGTACCGGTGGGACGAGTACACCGACGTCGAACTTCTCGACGAAGACGCTCAGGAGTTATTCATCCGACGCGAGAGTGACTTCGTCGACTATCTCGCAGACGGTGAAACGGACTTCTTCGACGAGGTCATCCGGTGGACATACTCTGACGGGGGCTGTCGAAAGGTGTTCGCCGCAGACGCGGCGACCACCCTATTCAACCGCATTGGGCAGTACCGAGTCGATACTGGCGCACTCCAGACAGCCGATCACCCTGCTCTCCGCCGTCTGGGACAGGCGCGCGAGAACTACGAGGAGTCCCTGGTGGAATCTGCCCGATGTGACTTCACGACCGTGCAAGAGCGCTTCCGAGACTTCCTCGACAGTACCGCTGGTGAGCGGTTTGTCTCGGGAAGCGAGTCTCGGGACCTGCCCCCGCTCAAGCACGTTCTGGTCGACGAGTACCAGGACGTGAACCCGCTTCAAGAGGCGATATACTTCGACCTCGCTAGTCGAATGGACGTTCCGAGCCTGACTGTCGTCGGCGACGACGACCAGTCACTCTACCGCTTCCGTGGTGCAACTGTCGACGCCCTCATCGAATTTCCGCAGCGAGCCGAGCGTCGCCTCGGCGTCCCTGAGAGCGAAATCCCGACCATCCAGCTACGGCACAACTATCGCTCTCGTCCCGAGATCGTGCAGTGGATCAACCGCTTTATCGGGTACCACCCGCCGATGCAGGCTCCAGGTGCACGTGCCGACGGTAAAGAACCGATGCGGCCCGCCCGCCCGAGCACGCAGCATCCGAACGTGACTTGCCTCCCGGGCGATACCGAGGATAGCACTGCTCGGGCCTTCGCTGATGCGGTCGAGCGAATGCACGAGGAAGGCTACATCGAGGACTACAGTCAGGTAGCCCTTCTCACGCACAGCACGCGCGAGCGTAAGCCGTGGAATTCCGACCCAACACTAGTCGGCCGCTGCGTCCGGGAACTCGAAGATCGGGGTATCCCGTTCTACAACCCGCGAAACAAGGCGTTCCTACAACACGACGACATCCAGGTCATTCTAGCGTCGCTCATTCAGTGTCTCGACCCAGACCTCCAGTGGTTCGACGAGAACGTGAACGACAGTCAACTGAACCCCTCGGTCAACGACTGGCTCACGACCTTCGACCGGCGAGTTCCCGCCGACAGCGAGCTTCGAGACCGTATCGACTCCATTGCCACTAAAGTCCGGCAATCAGAGCCTGGTGACCCGATGGACATCGGGCTGCTCGAAGTATTCTACAAACTTCGGGGTAGTGACCCCATCTCGGGATGGACACAAGGACCAGATCGCAATCCGACCCGGTCTAAGCGAATCGGCAAGCTGACGAGCCTGCTGGAGTCCTTCGAGAGCATTGCGGATGGTCTCACTACGGCTCGTAACTTGTGCCGGACATCGTGGGATCAGTACGAAACCGTCTCGACGCGTTTCCTTGGCGGCTTCTACTGGCAGTTCCTCGAATACCTCAACAGTGCCGATCTCGACGACCCTGAGGAGGTACATGACCAGATCCCAGAAGGCCACGTACAGGTAATGACGGTCCATCAAGCGAAGGGACTAGAGTTCCCCGTCACATTCGTGGGGAGCCTCGACCGAGAGCCCAAGTCCGGCACCTCACACTGGATCGAAGACACGCTCGGCCCGTTCGGTGAACGCCGTGCTCCAGCGTCAGCAGACGAACGGGCGGCAAGGGACCTAGTCCGCCAGTTCTACGTTGCACACTCGCGCGCCGTCGACACACTGGTCCTACTCGGGGAACAAGACGACTTCGCCCCCGGTGACAGTGCTATCCCCTCTCTGGGATACGATAACGACGGGACACCTCTCGACCTCTGGTGGTTCTACCCAGACCGGGTAGCTCGAGAGGCTGACGAAGTCACGGATCTCTCAACGTCAGTTGGGGACCTCTCGCACGGTGACCCGAAACGTCAGTACAGCGTGGTTGCCGACATCTTGGCGTTCCGGCGATGTCAGCGGCAGTATGGCTTCGTCCGCGAATACAACTTCGAGGGCACTGGGGCAGCCCAGATGTTCGCCGGACTCGTCGTTCATCGAACGTTAGATCGTGCACATCGCCACTTCAGCGGTGACATCGAGGGGGTCGACGGGGGTGAAGTACCGTCTGAAGACGAACTGCGCGAGTATTTCGACGAGTCGGTAGAGGCTCTGCGCGAACAGCGCATCTTCCCCGTCGGTCGAGACATCGCAGACGCCGTCTTCGACCACCTTCGTGAGTTCAACGAGGAGATCGGACCTTCGCTGTATCCCAAAGTTCGCGACACCGAGTGTACTCTCCGCCACGACACCGAGGACTACGTCCTGAACGGCGTCGTGGACGTCCTCGTCGACGAGGATACTGGTGAAACCCGTGTGTGCGACTACAAGGCGTCAGAGCGGCCAGACGAAGATGATGACCTCCTCTCGGACTTCCGTGAACAGTTGCTCGTCTACGCGACGCTCTACCACCAGAAGCACGGTGAGTATCCCGACACGGGGGTCATCTACTTCGTCAACGAAGAGAACCCGGAAGACGGGAAGCTGACGGTAGAGTTCGACCCCGCTACTGTCGACGACGCTCTGGACCGCTTCAAGGACACCGTCGAGGAGATCGAACAAGTGCGAGAAAGGGACGGCTGGTCCGACATTAGTGAGTCTCCAGGTGAACAGACCTGCGCCGACTGTGAGTTCCGTTACGACTGCCCCGCGGTGGATCTCGACTGACCCTACGCCTTTTGTGGTTTCATAGCAGTGTAGTCTTGTGACGATATTCGGTCCAGACCTGGAATCCACAGGTACGAACCCGTTTAGTGACGAGATCATCACTATCCAGTATCGTGATAGCGAAACGAGCGCGACTCACGTTTATAAGCGGTGGGAGTTCGAAAACGAACGCGATCTGATCTTTGCCTTCCTAATGGACTGGAAGGACATTCGCTGGCATCGGAAAAGTGGCGGCCCACTCCGTGTTGGCTACCGAGTGACGGATTTTGACTTGCCGTTTCTGGTAGTTAGATGCTACGAAACTGGCGTTTTCGAAAAGTTGCGCGCTGGCCCAGATTTCGTCTGGAGTAACCTTGCTCACGGTCCCTCCTACCTAGACCTCGCTCAACTGCTCGGGGCCGATATGGTACCCTTCGAAGCATGGCGAGACGAACTTCTCGGCACCAGCTCGCCTGCTGACGGAAGTGAGATGGTAGAACTCTACGAGCAGGGGAACTATGAAGAGATTGAGGAATACGTCAATGACGAGATGAAGACGTTAGAACGTCTATACGATGAGATACAATCGACCGAATACTTCCAAGAGTTACTGGATATGCGTCAGAACATCGGCTTCGAGAGAGAACTTCAGTAGTCCACGTCGGCGCATACCTCGGGTCATGCCTTAGCTACTGATCTAGTGAGATTGATCGGCGAGTTCCTCGCTCAGAAGTTCAAGAAGCGAGTCAGAGCGCCCTTCAACGATTTCTTCGACTCGACCCAGGCAGGATTCACAAAACCAGACTGTTCGACTACTGCCATCAATTACAATCGATGTCCCTGAAACCGCGGTGTTTCCACAGACAACACATTTGGCAGGATCCGAATGCTCCTCCTGAAATGAATCAACAGCATCTAGCATTTGACGAGCATGTTCCTCTTCAGAAGGATTAGAGGCGTTAGAGAGCCGTTCTTCCCACTGTTGCTTCAGAATATCACTACGGCGTTCCAAGACCATCGTCATAGCACTTGGAACACAAGTGCTTCTTGGCACAGATTGTTCTGTCATGAACAGTCTCTGGTAGAACTGGCGAAGGTATAGATAATACCCCGATAGGATGCTCAATTATATCACTGTTCTAGGGAAGAGGGCTGTCTTCCGAGTCAGCGATCTATGCTGGTCTTGGAATCAGCAGTCTATCAAAGTATTGTTTCTACCAATCAGTGACCAATGTCTGAATACAGCCCCACCGGCGTTTGAGGATGTAGTCTATCGGCGACTGATGCACGATCGTAGCCTCAATGGCGAATAGGGTGGGGTTATTACGGACGCAAACCCACCTATTACGGGGTGTATTTGGGAGTGGAAACGCGCTTAGATTTTCTTAGAGGGCAAATAAGAATCTTAGAATCTGTCCCGTAAATCGGTGGCTTTGGCGCATTTCTACAGGACAGTTTCTAATAGCTTTAGAGAGTCTATAACTCCCCTAGATTCTTTTTCTTCGCCTCGCGTGTGGTTCGGCACTCAAACTGCCCACTGAAAGCATACGAAAAGCGACTGTAGAATATACTGAGAGTATAATTCTGAGGTGAATCGTGGGATGGCACGACCACTATTAGTTACGTAACGAGACAAGTCTATGCCACCTGAAATGACTGGTTCAATTTTTATCAGATTAGTTCTGGCCACCATGAGGAGAAATGGCTGGGATTTGATAGAGAATTATAGCGAGAGCATATTCATAGGTTGAATCGCAGGCAAGCAGCGGGGTAGAAATATATGGTATACCGAGAGAACGAACCTACACAAATTGATCATTCAAGAACTTGCATAGTTTTCAGCCAGTTATTTTCTGAGTGAATATATTGGCGTATAGCGAGAGTATAATTTCGCCCCTCTCGCCATCGCCATCCGTTGGTTTGTCTTGTCAGACTGTCCGAAGAGACACATTGTCTAATTATTTATTGTACTGAAGGAACTGTTCTAGACTGCTATTGTCATTTATTTGGTGGTAATGTTGGGTCGGCGTTGTACTTTGACCGCTAGAACGAATCGATGAGTCGAAACGTCTCGAGACAGTAATCCCGATGATGGACGTCCATTTTCTTGGGGGTGCTCGCGAGGTCGGCCGGAGTGCCATCCTCGTGAACGACTCTCTCCTTCTCGACTTCGGGATGCTGACTGGAAACCCCCCACAATTCCCGGTGGAAACGCCGACCCCCGATGCGGTCGTCGTCTCTCACGGCCATCTCGACCACGTGGGGATCATACCGTCGCTTCTCTCTGGAGACAACCGACCACCAATCCACTGGACGCCGCCAACGTATGAGCTCGCGCTCACACTTGCCCGCGACACGCTGAAGCTCCATGGGGGGACTTACAACTGCCCATTCACCGAGAACGACGTCAAACGCGTCACAGAAGTCTCGAAAACTCACGGCTACCGGGAGACGTTTGAGGCCGCGGGACACGAAATCACGTTCTACAACGCAGGCCACATTCCCGGGAGCGCGCACGTCCTCGTTGACGACGGGGACACCCGACTTCTCTACACTGGCGACTTCCATACCGATGATCAGCGTCTCGTCGCAGGGACCACGGCCCGACCTGACGCAGACATCGTCATCTGTGAGAGCACGTACAGCGAGGTGGAACACGAGGATCGGGTCAACGTCGAAGAACAATTCGCACAGAGCGTCAATACGACACTCTGGGAGGGGGGTACGGTCGTCGTCCCGGCGTTCGCCATCGGACGGACACAGGAGATGCTGCTCATCTGCGACGAGTACGATATTCCGTGTTACGTCGATGGGATGGGCAAGCAAGTCACCGAGATGCTGCGACAATACCCCGAATTCGTCCGCGACGCCGACGCGCTTCGGCGCGCGAAGTCCCACGCCCGATTCGTCACCGGTCGCGACGGGCAACGCAAGCGCATTACCGATCAGAAGGCCGCGATCATCACCACCAGTGGCATGCTGTCTGGTGGCCCCGCCATGACCTACATCCCCGAGATACGGTCCAATCCGGTGAACAAAATCACGATGACCGGCTATCAGGTCGAAGGAACTCCTGGGAGGGACCTCATCGAGTCGGGTAGTGCCGAGATAGACGGGCGAGTGATGCCCGTGAGCGCCCAAGTCGAACAGTACGATTTCTCCGCGCACGCCGACCGCGACGGGCTGCTTGAGTTCCTCGATTCCTATCGAGACTCCACAGTGCTCGTGAACCACGGCGACCGCTGCGAGCAGTTCGTCACTGAACTTCAGGAGGACGACATCGAAGCGACCGCGCCCGAAATCGGCTCTGTGCAGACCATTTGAGTAATCAAGCCGGACCAAGATTCGACTTGTATGGGTACATTCGTCGGCGTAGACTGGGGCGGGAAAAGATGGGTAACCGTTGAAGAACGCGATAGCAAGCTCACCTTTGCGACTGAACCGTCTTTTCAGGCAGTGTGCGACAGACATAGCGATGCTGACCTACTCCTCGTAGACATCCCGATTGGACTTCCCGAGGACCCGAGTATGAGTCCCCGAGACTGTGACCGAGCAGCACGCGAGCTCGTTCACCCGTCTCGAAAAGCATCTGTTTTCGATGTGCCAGCACGCCAAGCAGTGCAAGCGGCGACCTACGAGAGTGCCCGTGGGTGGAACCGCAAAGTTGTCGAAGAGGATATTGGCCCACAGACTTGGGGCATCATGGAGCGGATTCACGAAGTCGACCTCTTCATGCGTGAATCACCACCAGAAATCACCGTCCGAGAGAGCCATCCAGAGGTCTGCTTCGCTACTCTCTCAAAATCTGGGCCACTCATGGCCGACAAGAGCGATGCCGAGGGCATGGAGAGACGGCTATCGATTTTAGAAACCGTGTCTCCCTCGTATCGGAACGCATTCGAAGGGCTGGAGGAAGAGATCAGGTCGAAGGCTGCTTGGAAGCGACGAATCGGTGTAGGAATGTTGGATGATGTTGTCGATGCGCTCGCGCTCGTCGCTGCTGCACGCCTTTGTTTTGAACGTGGCTTGGAGGTCTTAGGCGGCCAGACTGATGAGCAAGGCCTGCCGATGGAAATCGTTCACCCGTCTTACGAATAAATACGGACTGTATCATCGATTCTTCTCTCATTCGTGATCTATCTGGATCTGGTTATGACCAAAGATTCCCCGATGACAGTCTAAACCAAAATAAGCGACTGCAACGGGTTCTACTTACTTAGCATCCATATCATTGCCAGGAATAGAATTTTTACCACAGGATAGCGACGTCCAGAGCGTGTCACGACAAATACTAGAACATGGTCAGGGGGAAGACATCACCACCAGAAAGGAGCTGATCAATCATCTGGACGAATTGGTTGAGAACCTCTGTAGCAGGCTTGAGTCCTTTGAGAAGTCGCCAGTGAACGGAAGAATCTATCCGGCATCCTCAATCAATTATACGAGAAACGGCGGCCATGTACAAACAGCCAGCTCGCCGTCGTACTGGGGCGGGATCTGGTCGCTGTCCTGCTGCAAGCACGATATGCGTCAGGAGCACTTCTTCGACTACTTTGAGGAACACGACTCCGGCGTCCTCCGGCCGACAGAACCGTTATTCATCTTTACTACTGCTGGCAAAGGAGGTTCAGAGCGGCCCGAGTGGGCTGAATCAAAGCATCGATGGCTTGTGAGTGTAGCCCTGGTTACGCACGCATTCCGTGACATGGAGGACTATGGCCGGTTCCTGCTAGAGCAGACCGAGAAGGCCTAGAAGCCGCGTATCTCGACTGACCCGGACGATGATTCTGCGTGGGCACAGAAGTACGGAGATTGCCACGCACTGGTCGACGACGGTGAAGTCGTCGGAACAGACGCTCCATACCCGGAGCACGATCACGTCTCGAGTTCCGGGACATCCTCCTGTGGATGCTCAGAGACTGTCAACCGAGAGTACGATCACGTCTATCACGAGGATCTGGATCCCAACCGGCTCAAGTTCGTTTCCACGTCTGAGCATTGGGTGAGTTGGAATGAGCCAGCATTCTATTGGACTGTCGGGAACGGTCCTGATCGATACGGTGGCGGGCAAGGTACGCGGGCATACGACCGCGACCGAAGCATCGGTACTGACACGATCGTCGATTCCCTTCACGAGGCCTTCTAATGACGGTTGTCCTCGTTGGGGTGGGTGCCGATTCAGAGCATCTCAGGCCGAAGCTACAGCTCACAGAAGAAGGATGCTTCGACTATATCCCGATTCCAGAATCTTACCCCACAACTGAAACCCTGACATACGGGACACTTGATCTTGATCACCGAGAGGGCACCGCAGACGACTACGTGTCGGCGATTAGTCCCAAAGGGAAGGATAGTGATTGGATCGACAACCCCACGGAGATCGAGTCGCATCCGGTTCACCATGACCCTAACTTCGAAGTGATGACGTTCGGTGATCGACGAGGCGGTGGCGGGAAAGGCAGTACACTCGTCGACAACTTCGGCTCATCTGATGAGACAGACGTCCTCGGCTTTTATACTGGCCTCAAAGAGGAAGCGGGTGATTCGAATCTAAATCGGTTCCTATACGGCTATATGACCGTTGAGGCGGTCCATGACCTCTCTACGTTAGATGGAGAGGAATATCATGAAGCACTGCGTGAGTTCCCCGAGAACGCACATACAAAGCGGTTACAAGCAGCTGAAACGCCAAAACACGACGACATTGTGATCGTCGAGGGGGGCTCACCGACTAAAAGACTTGACCAGCCCGTGCGGATTAGTGAACGGATTGACCAAGCACCGTGGTACCGTGTCACTCAAGAATTTGCCGGTGAGTATAACGTCGAAGGTGGTCAGAAGGGGATCGGACGAAAATTCCCGCTCGTACTCGATCTGGATGGTGAGGAGTTCATCGAAAAGGTCGCATCGGCATCTGATACGAGGTGAGTAGGAGATTACATCCATGCAGGAATGCACGAATATCCACTCTAAAATACATCAACCAATTTGGGATATGCCTGAACCGCGGAAAGAAGCAACAATCAGATTACCTTTATTGAGCTTTCTATCATTAGTGAACCCATGGGAGGAGACGCCTCGGACGTTGAGGCGTGGAAAGCAAAGACGAGTGCGTTTGACCGGGTTCGGTCAGTCGCAGAAGGCGTCTCACAGCCGCGGACAGTGGCCCAGATTTCGAAAGAAGCTCAGGTCTCAGAAGACACCGCTCGAGAACATCTCGAACGTCTCGAAGAGCTGAGCGTGCTCTTGAAGAGTGAGCACGGAGAAACGACCAGGTACGCTTCCGATCCACTCTACTCACGGTTGCAGACACTGCGAGACCTGATCGACAACAATGACCGCGATGAGCTCGTGGCATTGAAAGACGATTTACAAGATGAGATTAGGGAGTGGCGAAACGAGTACGGGGTGGATTCCCCCGAGGGATTACGCAAGCTCGCCGCCGACACGAGTACCGCCGCGGAGACACGGGACATAAAGCACACCGCGCGCAACTGGGAGCTCGTCAGTTACCGACTCAGCATCGTCGAGGAGGCACTCGACAGCTACGCGAGATACTGTTGCGACTCCCGGACCTAACCGGAGAATCGGCTAACAGGGCAGGGTTACGATCGCCGGCAGACTACTTGCACATCTTCGTTTGCGATGCTCTCCGGCGGCCCGGCCATGACGTACGTCCCGGCGATCCGGGCGAATCCGACGAACAAAGTTGCGCTGACGGGCTATCAGGTCGAGGGGACGCCGGGGCGCGACCTCTTGGAGACCGGGAGCGCCGAACTCGACGGTCGCGTGATGCCGGTCAGCGCCCAGGTCGAGTGGTACGACTTCTCCGCTCACGCCGACCGGCGTGGCCTCCGATCCCTCCTCGACTCGTATCGCCACGCCACGGTGCTCGTCAACCACGGCGACCGGTGTGCGGCGTTCGCCGACGACCTCGCCGAGGATGGCTTCCGGACCCTCGCTCCGGCGGTCGGCGAGACGGTGTCCGTCACCGGCACGACGCTGGAGCGAGAGGGCTGATACGCCCGTCGCCGCTCAGCCTCACTCCGCCGTATCGACGACTTCGTAGCTGATCGTCTCCTCACGGAGGCGGTCGAGATGTGTCGAGACTTCGTCCGCCACGGCCAGCAGCAGGACGTCCAGTCCCCGAACTGCGGCCTCACTCACCGCCTGCGGCGTGCCGAAGCGCACGTCCGGATCGAGGTCGGCCGCACGCGCGGCCACCAGCGCTTCCGTCCCCGCGGTCGCCACCAGATCGCAGTCGACCGCGTGATCGAGGATCGTCTCGCTCGCCACCACGGCGCTCCCGCCGTCCTGCACCCGCGGAATCGAGACGGCGGTCACCCGGCCGAGGTCGTAGTCGAGGACGCCTTCGAAATCCGTGACGCCAACGTCCTGCCCGGTCTCGGCAGCCGTTACCGCAACTGCAGTTGTACTGCCGGCCGTCCCCGGTGTCGCCCGGAGGACGCCGTCACGCATCGACAGAGAGACCGCGTCGCCCTCGGAGAGGTCGGCGGTGGCGATGGCGGTCTCGATCTCTACCTGTCCGATCACGTCCTCGGAGACGTGCGTGACGAACTCCCGGAGTTCGTCGGTGCGGCCGATGAGCCAGTCGACCCCTTCCTTGGTCACCTCGTATCGCCCACGGCCGGGGCTCCGAACGTACCCCTCCTCGATGAGTCCCTGCAGGTAGTCGCTCACCGCCTGCGCCGTGATACCAATGTCGTCGGCGATCTCTCGCTGACTGACTGCCGGCTGTCGCTCCGCGATCCCGACCAGAATCTGATACCGGGTCGCCGAGCGCTTGCTCCGGAGGACGCCCGATCCGTCGTCGGCGTTCTCTGCCATCGTCCCATCTCGGTCCCCGTTCCTCAAATATCTTTACGCTATTTCAGGTTGGATTGCGATGCTTCTGCCTAAGACACAATCTAACTTGTCTTTAGAACAGTGAATTTGTCCACCAGTTCAAGGTAGTTGCCGGTCAACCGCCGGCGTCACAACCCCTAACTGAGCCACCGCCCTCTCCCGTCCCATGTCACTCATCGATACGACGCTTCAGGATCGCTTGGCTCGCCGGATCGAGGGCCTCCGAAGTGCCCGTGAGATCAAACCCGGTCGCCCCGGCGTCGACGTCGAGACGGTTCGCAACTACCACGCCCGGGCGCACGCCGACGGCTTCGTCTTCGACGCCGACGAACCCGTCTCGAAAGTCGGCGGCACCGGGACAGCGCCCCGCCCACTGCGTTACTTTCTGGCCGGGTTCGCCTTCTGTCTGCAGGCACAGTACGTCCGCAACGCGATCCGGATGGGGATCGAACTCGACGACCTCTCGGTCGAGGTGGACAGCGAAATCGACCGCCGAGGTGGTCTCGGCCTCCGGGAGGACCCC
>ENA-ORCO01000578-ORCO01000578.1-marine-metagenome-genome-assembly--contig:-NODE-578-length-15941-cov-3.475920_pt1 | contig 15941 bp, 14 predicted proteins | sample MGYA00248633_ERZ508508 | MGnify/ENA primary metagenome ERZ508508 (study PRJEB26179, sample SAMN06268845) | marine metagenome | isolation source: A23 P1 aerobic enrichment on pine of planktonic cells taken...
TCTCCCGCTAGCGCGATGGCGATGGCGACCCGCTGGGCCATCCCGCCGGAGAACTCGTGGGGGTAGTCGTCGACCCGGACCTCGGCCCGTGGGATGCCGACCTGCCGCAGGAGGTCGACGGCTCGCTCGCGGGCCGCCCGCTTGGCCACGTCGCCGTGGGCGGTGATCGCCTCCACGAGCTGGTCGCCGACCGAGTACACCGGGTCGAGCGCGTGCTGTGGGTTCTGGAACACGTGGCCGATCCGGGCCCCCCTGATCGACCGCAGGTCCGTCGCCTCGTCGCGGAGGTCGACGCCGTCGAACGTGACCGACCCGCCGACGATGGACGCCGGCGGCTGGGGCACGATTCCCGTCAGGGACTCGCAGGTGACGCTCTTGCCGCTGCCGGACTCGCCGACGAGACAGACAGTCTCGCCGCGCGCGACGTCGAAGGAGACGCCGTCGACCGCCCGAACGACACCCTGGTCGGTGCGGAACTCGACGGTCAGGTCGTCGACGCGGAGGAGAGAGTCCTCGCTCATCGGCCGACCTCCTGCCGCGGATCGAGCGCGTCCCTGAGCGCGTCGCCGAGGAAGTTGAACGCGAGGATCGTCGCGAAGAGGAACAGTCCGGGGACCGTTGAGACCCACCACGCGGTCGCGAGATCACCGCGGCCCGCCGCGATCGTCTGCCCCCACGAGGGCAGCATCACGTCGCCGAGGCCGATGAACGAGAGCGCCGCCTCCGAGAGGATGAGCACCGGGACGTTCAGTGTCGCGGCGGTGACGATCGAGTTCGACACGTTCGGGACGATGTGCCGCCAGACGACGGACGCCCCGGACGCGCCGGCGCTTTGGGCCGCCTGGACGTACGTCTCCTCGCGGCGCTGAAGCGCCTCGCTGCGGACGATGCGGGCGATGCCGCCCCAGCCGGTCAGCCCGAAGATGACGATCAGCACGAACAGGCTGCCGCCGTAGAGGTACGCCAAGAACAGAAAGAGGAAGAACGTCGGAAACGTCTGCTGGACGTCGACGTAGCGCATCAGCGCTTCGTCGACCCAGCCGCCGGCGTACGCGGCCGTCGCCCCGACGGCGGTCGCGACGGTGACCGAGATGAGCGTCGCGATCAGGCCGACCTGCAGACTGACGCGCATCCCGAATATCGCGAGCGCCAAGAGCCCTTTCCCGCTACCGGTCGTCCCCAGCGGATAGCGCCACGTCCCCCGGCATTGACCGTCGACGACGGGGCCGAGACACTGGGTCGGGATCGACGCGTCGACGCTCAGGAAGACCGGCGGCTGATAGCCGGCCGCGACGTGCAGCGTCGGCGGGTCGATGAACAGCGTGCCGACCGTTCCGAGCAGAAAGATCACGAGGAGATACACCAAACTGAGCACCGCGAGACGGTGGCGACGAAAGCGCTGCCAGTAGTACGCGGTCAGACGTCGATTCCGTGCGAGCGGTACGGCAGCGAAGCCCAAGACGAGAAGCGTCGCGACGAACAGCCAGTCCACGCCGGTCGCGTCCCAGAGGAACGTCGATCCGGCGACGACGACCTCGACCGTCGGGTCGCCAGCAGCCAAGAGGACGTCGTACGCCAGCGCGAGCGCGTAGAGAACGCCGGCGGCGAGGGCGGCGAGTTGCGTTGCTGAAACGCGGTGTCCGTCCGCGTCGATCGCGTCCCAGTCGACGTCCTCGAAGCGCTCGCGAGGCCGAACCGGAGTCGAATCCGTCGCGTCGTCGCCGTCCGGTCCAGTCCTGTCGTCTCCCGGCATCACCGATCACCGTAGTCGATACGCGGGTCCAGCCAGCCGTAGGCGAGATCCTGCAGCAGATTCCCGACGACCGCTACGAACACCGGAACGAGCGTCGTCCCCAAGACCAGCGCCGTGTCCTGCCGGCGGATCGCGTCGAGGCTGAGTCGGCCCAGGCCGGGGATGCCGAAGACGACCTCGACGAGGTAGGAGGCCGACAGGATCACGCCGAGCAGGTCGCCGACGAGGATCGTCGACAACGGAACGAGCGTCGGTCGAAGGACGTGCCGCGTGATGATCCGCCAGTCGGACGCCCCCTTCGCTCGGGCCGTTTTCACGAACGCCGCACGGACGTACTCGAGCGCCTCCGCGCGCGCGTAGCGCATCGTACTCGCGATCGCGCTCGTCGCGAGCACGAACACCGGCAAGACGAGTTGGCGCGCGTTCGCGAGCGAGAGGGGTCGCGTCCGGGCCAGTTCGGAATCGAAGAGCACCGGGACCCAACCGAGGTGGACGGCGAAGATCAACAGCAGCACGATGCCGAACCAGAAGTTGGGGATGCTGACGCCGAAGAACGCCACGAACGTCGCCGCGTAGTCGGTCTTCGTGTACTGATTGAACGCCGAGTAGAGCCCGATCCCGATGCCGAGCACCGTCGAGAGGAGCACGGCGGGGACCGTGTACAGCAACGAGTAGGGGAGCGCCGTCAGAATCGCCGTCACGACGGGCTGAGAACGTGAGTCCGACCAGCCCCAATCGCCCGATACGAGATTTCCGAGGTAGTCGAGATAGCGCTCCCAGAGCGGTCCCTGCAACCCGCGGCGTCGGGCGTACGCCTCCGCGGCGGCCTCGGCGCTCCGGCCGCTGGCGGCCGCCCGAAACTGGACGCGTGCCAACTGTGCGTCGGGTGCGTACTCCAACAGGACGAACGTGACCGTCAGGATGACGAAGGCGACGACGCCCGCCCACGCGACCCGACGCGCCGTGTACCATTTCAGTCCCATCGTGGTGTGTCGCTCCCAGGCCGTACTCCGATTCCGCCGGCCGCCGTTGCCGGTCAGTTCCGTCGACCGCAGTTAATATTGTCGTCCGAACGGGGGTGGCCCCTCGGTGCTGCGGCCGAGAGCCGACTCATTGCTGGCCGAGTCGCCAGGTGTTCTGGTCCCAACTGTAGCCGAAGACCTCCTCGGGACCGCGCACGGCGCTGTCGTAGCCGACGATCTCGACACCCATATTGAGGAAGTTGAACGGTTGTTCGGTCGAGAGCGCGCCGAAGATCTCGGCGAGCGTGGCGCGTCGCGGTGCCTCGTCGACGGTGCTCGTCGCCGTCTCGAACAGCGAGGCGAAGTCCGTCTCGGGGTAGTAGCCGTAGAAGTTGATGCCGCCCCGTTCGAGCGTGAAGCCCTGAATCGAGGAGGGCGTCCGCGGATAGGTGTTGAACGTGATTCCAAGGATGAGATCCCACCGCTCCTGGCTCAGCGATTGGTCACGCGGACCGCCGTTGTACGGACCGGCGTCCCACGGCGAGTCGCCGTCGCCCTGCCAACTGTTGTAGAGGTGGTGTTCGACCAGCGTCCCGTATTGCTTGCCGGTGACGTCGACGTCGATGCCGATGGCGTCGTACTCCTGTGCGACGTACTGCGCCGTCGTCTCGACCGCCTGCGAGCCCTGTGCGAAGACGAGATCGAGCGTGAGTTGCTCCCCCTCGGCGTCGACGACGCGGTCGCCGTCGTAGCGGTACGGGGTAGATCCGAGGTGCTCCCGGAGGAGTTCCCGCGCTCGGTCGTGGCTGTATGTGTCGCCGACCCCGTATTCGGTCACCTGCTCGTCGGAGTACCACCGCGAGAACGTCGGTTGGAACGTGTGTGCGACCGTCGCGTAGCCGCGGAGAACGTCGTCGACGAGCGTTCGTTTGTCGACCGCGTGCGCGAGCGCGCGCCTCACCCCCGGTTTCCGCAGCGCCTCGTAGAACGAACCGTTGGCGCGCTGATTGTATATGAGCGACGTCATATACGCCTGCGGGAAGACCCTGACGTCGACGTCGTCTCGCCCCTCGAACTGTTCGACGCGCGTCTCGGGGATGTCAGTGGCGGTGAGTTCGCCCGACCGGAGCGCGGAGAGGCGCGTGCTCTCCTCGGGGACGACCTCGTAGGTGTAGGCATCGAAGTACGGCGCGTTCTGCCACTCGTCGGGGAGGTCGTCGGCTTCGCGCAGATAGTACTCCTCGTTGCGCGTGGCGACGAACTCCGATTCGCGGTTCCACCGCTCGAAGCTGTAGGGGCCGAGGTTTCCGGCGTACGCGAGCGTCTGGACCTCCTCGTCCTGTGCGAGCCCTTCCTGGTCCTCGTCGGGGCGGTACCGGGCGATGATCTCTTTCGGCATACAGAACGCGCCCCACATAATCGGCCGGAGCGGGAACGCGGGGTCGACGGACTGAAGTCTGATCTCGAAGGAGCGCGGACCGGTCTTTTCGACGGGAATCGGCTCGCCTTGTTGTCGCCAGTCGCCGGGGTTCGGGTATCCGGCCCAGTTCGAGTCGGCCTGGTAGACCTCAGAGATCATATACACCCAGTCTTCGGCCGTCATCTGGCCGTAGCCGGCCCCCCACCGGAGATTGTCGCGAAGTTCGACCGTGTAGACCCGCCCCTCCTCGGAGGTGATGTCCGCCCAGAGCGGAAAGACATCTTGTTCGGGCGTGATGGCGTACGCACCGTCGAGCGCCAGTTGGATCCGGTTCGCGGACGGCGTGTCGTCGACGCTCAGGAAGTTCAGCGTCTGTGTCCCCGTAGGCGTTCCCTCGACGTACTCTACAGCCTCTGCGTCCCCCGTCGGCGTCCCGTCTTGCTCCGGCGTGCTACAGCCCGCAACCGCCGTCGCCCCACCGAGACCGAGAAGTTGGAGAAAGGAACGGCGGGACCGGCCGACGATCGGGTTCGGTCCGCGGCCGTCTGAACCGCTACCGGATGGCATAGAAGCTACGTGCGCCCATCCGGTCAAATACCCATCGATAGATCGGCCGAAAACGTTCGTTCTGTCGCTCGTATTACCCGTTTGTGCGGTTGGGGTCTCCCAGGTCGACGCGGGAGTCAGTCGTCGCCGTGCTCGTCGACGATGACGACCTCGCCGTCCTCGACGCGCACGTTGATCAGCGTCTTGACGTGGTGGCCGCTGTCGTCGAGTTCGTTCGGCCCGGCCTTCTTGATCACGGCGACGGTGTCGACGACGTCCGCACCGATGTGTTCGAGCGCGTCGAGCACCGCGCGCATCGTCCCGCCAGTCGAGAGCACGTCGTCGAGGACGAGGACGCGGTCGCCCGGATCGACGTCGTTGATGTACATCTCGTTCTCGGAGTAGCCGGTCTGCTGGCTCAGCGGTTCCTCGCCGTCGAGACCGTACTGGCGCTTGCGGATGACGACGAGCGGAATGTCCGTCATCAGCGACACCGCAGTGGAGATGTGAATCCCCATCGCGGCCGGCGTGACGATCTTGTCGACGTCGTCGATCTCGGCCTTCCGGATGATCTTGATGACGATCTCGCGGAGCAGTTCCGGACGGAGCATCGGAACGCCGTCGCTGATGGGGTGGACGAAGTACTCGTACTCGCCTTTCTCGATAATCGGCGCTTCGAGGAGCGACTGCCGCAGTTGGTCCATGTCGTGGGTACTCCGGGTCGAAAATAAAAACTGGCGGTTCGGTCGCTCTAGCGCAGAGCGACACACGGGGTGCGTCAGCGAGCACCACTCCGTGCTGAGAACAGACGTTCGCCCCGTCAGACCGCCGGAGCGGTGGATTGACTCAACGTCGCGGACGTCGATCCGTCTTCGGACTCCCAGACGACGCGGACGGTTTCGCCGTTCCACTCGGTACCGGAGAGGCTGTAAGAGAGTATTTCTAAGTATATAACAATAATTTGGCTGGTGGTGGCACGGTTGCCAGTCGCGTGGCGCGGTCGAGAACGCAGGGTCGTTCTGGACGGTTAGGCAATCTATTTTAAGTGCCAATTGTCGGATCGAGAACGGAGTCACGCCAGAGCGGAAGACGTATTTGACCCCCTTAGTAAACGGTAGAGTAACGTATGAGCCGAGTGACCGACGGGAAACGGCCGGCGTCGATCGAGGCGGGTGGTGGCTGATGAGTGCCGGCAGCTCCCGGATCCTCGTTCCAGTCGGTGAATCCTCCACGTTCCGGAACACGGTCGCCTACGCCCTTCGCGAGGCGCGCTCGGGTGCCACGGAGGGCGACGAGCAGGCCACCGTTCACTTCGTGTATCCGGCACGGTGGCGCACCGTCGACGGCGGCTCGCTCGACGACACGGAGGTGGCCACCGACCTCCTCGAACGGGTGGCGGTCTGGGCCGAAGAGGATCTCGACTACGACGAAGAGGATGAACCGCCGGTAGAGATCGAGACGACCATCGTCGGGGCGGATCGCTATCTCTTCAGCCCCGGCGACTTCGCGGCGATCCTCGTCGAGTATGCGCATCGAACCGGACTCGACCGGGTCGTCGTCGATCCGGAGTTCCAGCCCGGAGGGAGCGCGCCGATGCTTCGGCCGTTCGAGGTCGAACTCTCACGGTCTGACCTCTCCGTCGAAGAAGCCCCGGTCGAGCGGCAGACGACTCGGACGCGCCTCGTCTCACGAGCGACCGTCTCGAAGGGGCTCGCGACGTTCGGTGCGACGTACGCCTTCTATCTCGTCATCGGCGGCCACCTCACCACGTTCAATCTGGTGACGGGCGGGCTCACGGCGTTGCTCGCCACGATCGCGTTCTCGAACGTTATGTTCGTCACGTCGCCCTCGCCGCGCCGAACCACGCTTCGAATCCTGCGGTTGGGCCTCTTCGTTCCGTACCTCGTCTGGGAGATCACGAAGGCCAACATCGCGATCGCGTACATCATCCTCCACCCGGATCTCCCGATCGACCCCGAGATGCGGCGGTTCCGCGCCGCGGTCTGGGGCGGCCTTCCGGTGACGACGCTCGCGAACAGCATCACGCTCACGCCGGGGACGCTGACAGTCGACGTCGGCCGCGACGGGCTCGACATCCACACGCTGACCGGTGACGCCCGCGACGATCTCGCCGCCGGGAGCTTAGAGCGGGCGGTCCGGTTCGTGTACTACGGTCGCTCGGGCGCGCGGATCCCGACCCCGACGGAGCGCGAGAGCATCTCGCTGCTCGGCCCCGACGGCGAGCCGATCGCGGAATCGACGGAGGAGGCCGAATAATGGCTGTCTCCGGACTCGTCGATACGGTACTGCTGACCGCGGCGGGCGCGTTCGTCCTGTTCGCTATCGTGTTGGTCTATCGGATCGTCGCGGGGCCGACGATGCAGGACCGCGTCATCGCGGTCAACGGCATCGGGACGAACGCGGTCGTCGTGCTCGCGCTGCTGGCGGCGGCGCTCGACCGGCCGGGGTTCCTCGACATCGCCCTCGTTTACGGGATGTTGAATTTCCTGATGAGCATCGCCATCTCGAAGTTCACCGTCGAACGCGGAGGGGTGATCTGAATGTCCATCACGGAGATCCTGGTCATCCTGCTGGTCGCTGCGGGAACGTTCTTCGGGTTCGTCGCGGTGGTCGGCATCGTCCGCCTTCCAGATCTCTATACACGCGCTCACGCGACCTCGAAGAGTGACACGCTCGGGATCATCCTGACGCTGAGCGGCGTCGCGCTAGTCTTCGGCGCGGACCTGGCCGTCGCGAAGACGGCCCTGCTCGGACTGTTCCTGTTCGTGACTAACCCGACGGCCGCCCACGCGATCACCCGAGCGGCCTACGATCAGGGCATCGCCCCGTGGACAACGGAGGGTGAGGAGTGACCCCCGTTTCGACCTCGCTCGCGGTCGTCCTCACGTTCGCCGTGCTCGCTGCGGTCGCGGCGATTCTCCTGCGAGACGTCCTCAACGCGATCATCGCGTTCACGGCGTTCAGCTTTGGCATTGCCGTCTCGTGGATACTGCTGGCCGCCCCGGACGTCGCGCTGACCGAAGCGGCCGTCGGTGCCGGCATCACCACGGTACTGTTCCTCGTGACGATCGCGAAGACCGTCCGCCCGGGCGGTGAGCGACTCTTCGAGCGGATCGCCTGGCGGTCCGTCGCGATCGTCGCGGTTCTGGTCGGTGCGCTGCTGACGACGATCCGATCGCTTCCGGCGGTCGGTTCCAGCGAGGCGCCGGTCGCGACGTCGCGGATCACGGAGTACTACCTGCAGAACGCCTACCCCGAGACCGGCGTCGAGAACGTCGTGACCGCCGTGTTGGCCGCCTACCGTGGGTTCGACACCCTCGGTGAGGCGACGGTGGTCATCGCCGCCGGCCTCGCGGTGCTTCTCGTCCTTCGACAGGAGGCGTACGTATGAGCCAAACAGATCCGAACCGAACCTACGTCGAGAGTACCATCATTATGACGACCGTCCGCGTGGTCGTCCCGTTCGTCTTCACGTTCGGGGTGTTCGTGATGTTCCACGGGGCGGAGTCCGCAGGCGGCGGCTTCCAGGGCGGCGTCATCGTCGCCTCGGCGGTCCTGTTACTTGCGTTCGCCTTCGGCATCGAACCGACGCGGGCGTGGCTGGAAGGGCCGCTCGCCCAGATCGCGATCGCTTCCGGCGGCGGCACGTTCGCGCTCATCGGACTGGGCGCGCTGGTCTCGGGCGGTGCGTTCCTCGAATACCCCGCCTACGGCTTCGGGACCGACGGCGTGAAATACGGCATCGAACTCGTTGAACTCGGGATCGGAGCAGTCGTCTCCGGCGTCCTCGTGAGCCTCTTCTTCAGCCTCTCGCAGGGGGACTTCCAGTCCGTCGGAAGCGGCGGGGCGAACAGCAATAGCAATGGAGACGGCGACGCCGCAGGAGGTGAGCGAGCGTGATCGACCTGCTCGCGACCCACTACAACTACCTCGTGTTCGTCGCGCTCGTCGCCATCGGACTGTACGGCGTCACCGCGAGTCCGAACCTAGTGAAGAAGGTCATCGGCCTGAACATCTTCCAGGTCGGCATCTTCCTGTTCTTCGTCACGAGCGGCTACGTCGACGGCGCTGCGCCGCCAGTAGTCCACGGAGACGCAGTAGGGACGTACGCCAGCCCGCTGCCGCACGTGCTCATCCTCACCGCCATCGTCGTCGGGGTCAGCCTGACCGCGGTGGCGCTCGCGCTCATCGTGCGCATCTACGGCGCGTACGGGACGCTCGACGAGGAAGCCATCCGGGAGGTGCAAACTGAATGACTGACGCCATCGCGCTCCTCGTAGTGGTCCCGATCGTGCTCGCGCTCGTCCCGATCGCGCTCGGTCGCCTGTGGGACGGCGCCGGCTGGGTCGCGGCCGCGCTCGCCGCGCTCGCCCACCTCGGACTCTCTGTGACCGTCGCGGCGAAGGTGTTCTCCACGGGGCGGTTCACCTACGCCGTCGGCGACTACACGCCGCCGTTCGGCATCGAACTCGTCACCGACGGTATCTCGGCGACGCTCGTCGTCCTCGTGTCGGTCGTAACCGTCGCCGTCGTCCTCTACGCGCGGCGGACCGGCCCGGACTCGAATAGCTTCTACAGCGAACTGCTGTTGCTCACCGCGGGCATCTCCGGCGTGTTCGTCACGGGCGACGTGTTCAATCTGTACGTCTTCATCGAGATCACCGGGCTGGCGACGTACGCGCTGGTCGCGACCGGTCGCTCGCCCGCCGCGGCGCTCGCGAGCCTGAAGTATCTCCTCGTCGGGACCATCGGCGCGTCGCTGTATCTGCTCGGCGTCGGCTACCTCTACATCGCGACGGGGACGCTGAATATGGCCGACCTGTCGACGCAACTGCAGGCAGTCGGCTACGACTCGCCGCTGGTCTTGACCGGCTTCGCGCTCCTCGTCGTCGGTCTCGCGGTGAAGTCGGCGCTCTATCCGCTGCACACGTGGCAACCGGGAGCCTACGCCGAATCGCCCGACAGCGTCACTGCGTACATCTCCGCGCTCGTCTCGACGGCGGCGGCGTACGCGCTGTTCCGCCTCGTCTACGCGGTTTTCACGCCCGCGTTCGACGCAGCGGTGCCGTTCGCACTCGACGCGCTGGTGCTCCTCGCGTCGGTCAGCGTCGTCGTCGGCTCGGTGCTCGCCGTGTTGCAGTCGGACCTCAAGCGGATGCTCGCGTACTCCTCTGTCGCACAGTTTGGTCTGGTGATCGCCGGCTTCTCGGTCGCGAACGCGACGGCCGTGACCGGCGGTCTCGTCCACCTGGTCGGCCACGCGGTTATGAAGGCGGGTCTCTTCGTCGGCGTCGGTGTGCTCGCGGGCGTCGCGGGCGGCCGCACCGTCGACGACCTCGCCGGCGTCGCCGACCGCGCGCCGGTCGTGAGCGCCGCCTTCGCAATCCTCGCGTTCGCGCTCGTCGGCGTCCCGCCGGCAGTCGGCTTCGCCGGTAAGTGGCACATCGTGCTCGGGGCGGTCGAGGGTGGCCGCTGGGGCGTCGCCGCCGTCGCGGTCGTGAGCACGCTCCTGACGCTCGCGTACTTCGCTCGCGTCGTCGAACGGATGTACTTCCAAGACGCACCGGCGGCGACGACCGACACCGTGAGTGGCCCCGACGCCACCGCGACGGCCGATACCGATTCCGCGCTGACGCCCGACGGCGGCGAGTCGGGTTCGGAGTCCACTGACGACGCGAAGACGACCGGAGGTTCGGGCATCACTATCGAGGCCCGCACTGTGGTCGTCGCCGCCGCGGTCGGCGCGGTCGTCCTCGGACTGTTCGCGTCTGATCTCATTGCCGTCTTCGAGCCCGTGCTGGAGGTGTACTTCCAATGACCGAGATCGACTCTCTCAGGCCGCTGGCGGCGGTGCTGCTCCCCGCCCTCGGCATTCTCACGATCGTCGCATCGCACCGCCGACCGAACGTCCGCGAGGGATTTACCATCCTCACGGCGCTCGGGACGTTCGGACTCGTCGCGAGCCTCGTGCCCGCGACGCTTGCCGGCACGACGCACGTCTCCCGGCTGGGGACGTTCGTGCCCGGCATCGACCTCACGCTCAGCGCGGACCCGCTCGGGATGATCTTCGCGCTGCTCGCGAGCGCGCTGTGGCTCGTCACGAGTTTCTACAGCATCGGGTATATGCGCGGCCTCGACGAGCACTCCCAGACGCGGTACTTCGCGGCGTTCGCGGGGAGCGTCGGCGCGGCGCTCGGCGTCGCGTTCGCGTCGAACCTCGTCGCGCTGTACGTCTTCTACGAACTGCTGACCGTCGCGACGTACCCGCTCGTCGCCCACGACGAGAGCGACACGGCCCGGAAAGCCGGTCGGAAGTACCTCACTTACACCTTCGGCGGCGGCGTCGCGGTCCTGGCCGGGACGGTGCTGGTCTTCTGGACGACCGGCACCGTCGCGTTCACGCCCGGCGGCATCGCCGAGTTGGCGACCGCTGATCCCGTCGTCGCACGGGCGGCGTTCGCGCTGCTCGCGGGGGGTTTCGGCGTGAAAGCCGCGCTCATCCCGGTCCACTCGTGGCTCCCGGACGCGATGGTCGCGCCGACGCCCGTCTCCGGCCTCCTGCACGCGGTAGCGGTCGTCAAGAGCGGCGTCTTCGGGGTCGCACGCGTCGTTCTCGACGTGTTCGGGCCCGAGACCGTCGGCGATCTCGGCGTCGGACTGCCGCTTGCGGCCATCGCCGCGGTCACCATCGTCGTCGCGAGTATCATAGCGCTCAGACAGGACAACCTCAAGCGCCGGCTGGCGTACTCGACGATCAGTCAGCTCTCGTACATCGTGCTCGGATTGGGACTGCTCTCGCCGGCGGCGCTCGTCGGCGGCCTGCTGCACATCCCGGCGCACGCGTTTATGAAGCTCACCCTGTTCTTCTGTGCGGGTGCGATCCACGTCGAGACGCACACCGACGACATCAGCGATATGGCGGGGATCGGTAAGCGAATGCCAGTCACGATGGCCGCCTTCGCCGTCGCGAGCGTCGGAATGGCCGGCCTCCCGCTCGTCGCCGGCTTCGTGAGCAAGTGGTACCTCCTGATCGGGAGCCTCGACGCCGGCAACGCGATCTTCGCCGGCGTCCTCCTCGTCTCGGGACTCCTGAACGTCGGCTACTTCTGGCCGATCGTCTACCAGGCGTTCTTCCAGACACCCGAAGACGCCGACTCGAAACCGCTCGTGGAGTTCCCGATCGGCGGGGCTCGCGTCCGCACGGACGGCGGCGAGCGGAGCGAGAGCGGTGAGCAGAGCGAGGACGTCGAGCGCGACGCAAGCGGTTCCGAACCCGAGACCGCCGGCTCGGAGGAAGTCCCGATCAACGCCGCCGAACCGGTCGACTCCGAGGTCGACCCCGACGTCGAGCCCTCCGAGTCGGAGGGCGACATCGAGGTGGACGCCCGCGTCGAAGAGGACGGCGAGTATGCCGTCGACCGCCACCCCAGTGATCACCTCGGCGACGAGGCGACAGACGACGGAACCGACTCCCACGACGCCGACTCTCACGAGGGGACGTCGCTGGCTGAAGCCGATACCGACGACCACCACGAGCACCACGGCGGCCCGCCGGCCGCCGGCTGGGAGCGCCGTGGGTTCGGCGAAGAGAGCACGTGGTTTATGCTCGGACCGATCACCGTCGCCGCGGCCGGGGCCGTCGCGCTCGGCCTCTTGCCCCGCGGGATGGTCTTCCTCGCGCTCGTTCAGCGTGTCGTCGCCGAGGCTACGGGGGTGGTGTTCTGATGAGCGCCGCCGTGTCGCCGCTCGCCGCCGACCTCTCGGCGACGGTGCTGGCGTCCGAGGTGCCGACGCTGCCGACGGCCGATATGCCGACCGTGGTGCCACCGGCGTTCGCCATCCTGGCGGTCGCGATCGTCGCGCCGTTCCTCTCGCGCCGCCTCGGCCACGCGCTGGGCGTGATCGCGACCGGAGGGGTCGCCGTCTGGTCGCTCCTGGTTCCAGCGGGCGTCTACCTGCAGACCACGTTCCTCGGCTTCGATGCGGTCCTCATCAACGTCGACGCCTTCTCCCGGCTGATGGGCGTCATCTTCGGGCTCATCGGTGCGGCCGCCGTGCTGTACTCGTACTCCTCGGAAGCGGAAAACCGACAGACTGCGTTCGCCCTCGGCTACGTCGGGACGAGCGTCGGGGCCGTCTTCGCCGGCGACTGGCTGACGATGGTGTTCTTCTGGGAACTGATGGCCGTCACGAGCACTCTCCTCGTGTGGGACTACGGCGGCGAGGCCGTCCGTGCGGGCTTCCGCTACGCCGTCTATCACGGCCTCGGCGGGAGTCTGCTGATGGCCGCGGTCATCTGGCACTACACGAACGTCGGGTCGTTCCTCTTCAGCGCCTCAGATGGCATCACTGCGGGGGTCCCAGCCGTGCTCGCCGCCATCGGGATCGGCGTCAACGTCGGCTTCGTCGGCCTGCACACGTGGCTGCCCGACACCTACCCGCGGCCGCACGTCGCCGCGAGCGTCTTCCTCTCGGTCTACACGACCAAGACGGGCGTTTACGGCCTCGCGCGCGCCTTCCCGGACGGCAACCTCGCGATCGCGTATATGGGCGCGGCGATGGCGCTGGTCGGCGTCGTCTACGCGCTCCTGCAGAACGATATGCGCCGCCTCCTGTCGTACCACATTCAGTCGCAGGTCGGCTATATGGTCGCCGGCGTCGGCGTCGGGACGGCGCTGGCGACGGCCGGCGCGTTCGCGCACGTGTTCAACCACATCCTCTACAAGGCGCTGCTCTTCATGACCGCGGGCGTCGTGATCGCGCGGACGGACGAGCAGAGCCTGAAGTACCTCGGCGGACTCGGTCGAGCGCTGCCGGTGACCGCGGTCGCGTTCACGGCGGCGGCGCTCTCGATCAGCGGCTTCCCCGGCTTCAACGGCTTCGTCAGCAAGGGGATGATCACCGCAGCCGCGCACAAAGAACACCTCGACGGTATCTTCTACATCCTGCTTCTCGCGGGCGTCGGGACGTTTATGTCGTTCATCAAGTTCGGCTACTACGCGTTCCTGAAAGAGCACAGCGGGACGTGGAACGTCCGTCGCTCGGTCACCGGCCAGCGGATCGCGATGCTCGGCGTCGCGGCGCTCTGTGTGGTGCTCGGGCTCTACCCGGACGCGCTGTTCGCGCTGCTGCCCGGCAGCACCGCCGACGCCCACCCCTTCACGCTGAGCCACCTCGGTGAGGGCTTCCTGCTGGCGTTCCTCGGTGTCGTCGGCTTCGCCGTGCTCAAGAAACCGCTCTCGAAGATCGGAAGCGGCATCGACGTCGACGCCGTCATCGAACCGATCACGTTCTACGGGATGCGCGGCCTCGTCCGCGGCGTCACCGACCTGTTCGCTACCGTCGACCGCGCTGTCGTCGCGACGGCCAACGCGGCGCTCGACGCCGCTTCCGACCCCTACGGTGCGATTCGCGGACCGGCGACCGCGGTCGTCGGCCGCGAGGGGAGTTCGTTGAAAGAGGGAAGCCTCAGAGCGAGCATCGCCACTAGCGTGCTCCTCGTCATCGTCGTGTTGGCGGCGACACTCGTCGGGTTGCTGTAGACCGACACTCGTCAGGTTTCTGGAAACTCTCTACACCCCGCTCGTTTTTCGGCCTCGACTGTGCCAGCGCCGAGTTGCTGCGGGGACAGATCGCGTCTCGTGATGCCAAAGGCAGAGAGCAGCAGTACTCCCATCCACGCCGCAGCAGAGGACTGTTTGTTTAATAATGCCATACTTCTAGGACAATTCAGCAATTTAAGAAAGAATTTATGACGTTCTGTCCTCTACATTTATTCGCGTGACTCCCACGAAGCCGTCCCGTGACACTTCACGATGACAGATACACACATACTCGTCCTCGGTGGCGGCCAGATCGGTCGTCGTCTTGCAGAGGACCTCACAGACCATCCAGCAACGGGCGACGTCGGATTCGTCGATGGAAGCGAAACGGCCGTCGAGACCGCGAGGTCGAACGGAGTGACCGCGACCCACGCACCAGTGACAGACACCGATTCTACGGCCGTCGAAACGGCTCGCGACGCGGAGATCGTGATCCTCACAGGTGACAACGACGGGATGAACCTCCTGTTGGCCCAGCGGTTACGGCTGCGTGACGCCGATATCGACCTCGTCGTTCTCGTCAACGACCCACGAAACCGCGACGCGTTCGACGAACTGGACGTCGACACCATCTGCGTCGCCGAGACCACTGCGGCCGCGCTCGACGTCCGGGTTTCGGCGCTCACGACCGCGAAGGAGAACGCCGATTCGATCGGGGACAGTCCGACGCGGGGCGCCGTCGCCGAGGGTTCCGACCGATCGACCGACCGGATGGTGAGGTGACGTGCCGAAGACGCTCGAACGCGACCTCGGACTCCCGGCGGTGCTCGCCATCAGCATCGGCGCGATGGTCGGCAGCGGCATCTTCATCCTCCCGGCCCTCGCGGTCGAGATTGCTGGCCCGGCCGTCATCCTCGCGTACCTCGTCGCGGGCGTGCTCGTGGTCCCGGCCGCCCTCGCGAAAGCCGAGATGGCGACGGCGATGCCGGAGGCGGGCGGCACCTACCTGTTCATCGAACGCGGGATGGGGCCACTTTTGGGCACTGTCGCCGGTATCGGAACGTGGTTCGCGCTGTCGTTCAAGGGCGCGCTCGCGCTCGTCGGCGGCGTTCCCTACCTCCTGTTGCTGTTCGACGTGTCGCCCGGCGCCACGACACAGGTCGCGCTCGCGCTGGCGGCGCTCCTCGTCGTCGTGAACGTCCTCGGGGCGAAACAGACCGGGCGACTGCAGGTCGTCATCGTGGTCGTGATGCTCGCTGCGCTCGTGTGGTTCGTCGTCGGGGGCGGCCCGTCGATCCGCCAACCAAACTACGCGCCGTTCTTCAGCGACGGCGCGGGCGGCCTGCTGGCGGCGACCGGACTGGTGTTCGTCTCGTACGCGGGCGTCACGAAAGTCGCGAGCGTCGCCGAGGAGATCGCCGACCCCGACCGGAACATCCCGCTCGGGATCCTCGGGTCGCTCGCGTTCACGACGGTCCTCTACGTGCTGATCGTCGCGGTGATGGTCGGGGTGACGGAGCCGACGACGATCGCCGAGAGCGCGACCCCGATGGCCGTCGCCGCCGGGGCGACGCTCGGAACCCCCGGAGTGGTCGCCGTGGTCCTCGCCGCGGTCCTTGCACTCGTGAGTACGGCGAACGCCGGGATCCTCTCCTCGTCGCGGTACCCCTTCGCGATGGCGCGCGACGATCTCGTCC
>ENA-ORCO01000596-ORCO01000596.1-marine-metagenome-genome-assembly--contig:-NODE-596-length-15543-cov-3.790379_pt1 | contig 15543 bp, 6 predicted proteins | sample MGYA00248633_ERZ508508 | MGnify/ENA primary metagenome ERZ508508 (study PRJEB26179, sample SAMN06268845) | marine metagenome | isolation source: A23 P1 aerobic enrichment on pine of planktonic cells taken...
GTCGATGCCGTCGCCGTCGGTGTCGGCGTCGTTCGGATCTGTCTCACCGGAACCAGCAGGATCGAGGTTCCCGTCGCCGTTCGTGTCTTCGTCACCGTCGGTGATGCCGTCGCCGTCGTTGTCGTCGTCGAGGTAGTTCGGCGTGCCGTCGCTGTCAGTGTTTGTCGTTCCCTCGGTGGGTGAGCCGTCGTCGAGGTCGCCGTCACCGGTTCGATCGGTGGGGTCGTCGCTGTCTGCGTCACGATAGTTCCCCCATCCATCGCTGTCAGCGTCACTCGCTCCTTCTGTGCTGTCGTCGATCCCGTCCCCGTCGGCGTCGGTGTCCTGCGCGTCGATGGTCCCGTCGCCGTCGGTATCGACTGCTTCGCCGGGACCTGTCCCATCCACCCGTGTCGTCTCGACGTCGTCGTCGATGCCGTCACCGTCTGTGTCCGCGTCGTACGGATCCGTCTCATCACTGTCCAGTGACCCGTTGCCGTTTTTGTCCTCGTTCTCGTCGAGGACCCCGTCGTCGTCGGAATCTGTATCCCGGTAATCCGCAGTGCCGTCGCTATCGGTGTCACCCCCTCCTTCTATGCTGTCGGGGATGCCATCGCCGTCCGAGTCGTCGTCTCGGGCGTCGATCGTTCCGTCGTTGTCGGTATCGGTCTCGCTGGCGGCACCCTCAGTGCTGTCGTCGATGCCGTCGCCGTCGGTGTCGGCGTCGTTGGGGTCAGTCTCACCGGGATCGAGGCTTCCGTTACCGTTCTCGTCCTCGTTGCCATCGGTGATGCCGTCGCCGTCGTTGTCGTCGTCGAGGTAGTTGTCCGTACCATCGCCGTCGGTGTCGGTCGTTCCCTCCGTGGCCGAGCCATCGTCCAGGCTGCCGTCACCGTCCTGATCGGTGGGGTCGTCGCTATCTCCGTCCCGATAGTTCGCGGTCCCGTCGCCGTCGGCATCCCCTGCACCCTCCGTGCTGTCGTCGATGCCGTCGTCGTCGGAGTCACTGTCCTGTGCGTCGATATCACCATCACCGTCCGTGTTGACCGGGTTCCCAGGGCCAGACCCGTCTGTTTTGGTCGTCTCGACATTGTCGTTGATGCCGTCACCGTCGGTGTCGGCGTCTGTCGGATCTGTCTCGTCCGCATCGAGACTGCCGTCTCCGTTCTTGTCCTCGTCTGTGTCCGGGACTCCATCGCCGTCCGAGTCCGTGCTCTGGAAGTCAGGCGTCCCGTCTGAATTACTGTCGGTCGCCTGCCCGTTGCCCACGGTGTCGTCCCCATCCTCGATGTCGTCGGCGATGCCGTCACCATCCGCGTCGTCGTCGCGGTAGTCGGGCGTTCCATCCCCGTCGGTATCCGTCGCCGGGCCGTCGTCGTCGGTCAGGTCCTCGGTCGCGTCGCCGATGTTGTCGTTGTCGGAGTCTTCGTCCCGGTAGTCTGGGGTGCTGTCTCCGTCGGTGTCGGTCGGTGAGTCCCCGATCGCTCCAGTATCGTCTTCGATATCATCCGTGATCCCGTCGTCGTCGCTATCCGAATCCTGGAAGTCCGGCGTGCCATCGCCATCAGTGTCGGTCGCATCGCCGTTCCCTATCGTATCGTCGTCGTCTTCGACGTCGTCGCCGATGCCGTCACCGTCCGAGTCGGCATCGCGGTAGTCCGGCGTGCCGTCACCGTCGGTGTCGGTCGCCATACCGTCGTCGGGGGTCAGGTCTTCGACGCTGTCCTCGACGCCGTCGCCGTCCGCGTCGTTGTCCCGCGCGTCGATGTCGCCGGTGCCGTCAGTGTCGGTCTCGCTGTCGGCACCCTCCAGACTGTCCGAGAGCCCGTCGCCATCGGTGTCGGGATCGTTCGGGTCTGTCTCACCGGTGTCGAGGACGCCGTCCCCGTTCTCGTCCTCGTTGGCATCGTTGATCCCGTCGCCGTCGTTATCGTCGTCGAGGTAGTTCGGTGTCCCGTCACCGTCCGCGTCACCGGTCCCCTCGGTGGCCGATCCATCGTCCAGGTTACCGTCGCCGGTGTACGTGCTGTCGGTGGCATCGTCACTGTCGCCGTCACGGTAGTTAGGAACGCCGTCGCCGTCTGAATCAGTCGCCTGGTCGTCGTCGGGGGTCAGGTCCTCGTTTTCGTCGAGAATGCCGTCGTTGTCCGAGTCGAGGTCCAAAGCGTCGATGGTACCGTCGCCGTCGGTGTCGACCTCGGAAGCAGCTCCCTCGACGTCGTCGGCGATTCCGTCACCGTCGCTGTCTGCCTTCCCCGGGTCGGTCACACCGTCCTCGTCTTCGTCCGGGATGCCGTCGTCGTCCGAATCCAGATCCTGGAAGTTCGGCTTCCCGTCGCCGGCCGGGTCCCCGGTTCCTTCCTCGCTGTCGGTGAGTCCATCGCCGTCTGCGTCGTCGTCACGGTAGTCCGGCGTCCCGTCACCGTCGGTGTCGGTCGCCATACCGTCGTCGGGGGTCAGGTCTTCGACGTTGTCGGTAATGCCGTCGCCGTCTGTGTCCGTGTCCCGCGCGTCGATGTCACCGTCGTTATCGGTGTCAGTATCCGAGGTGGCGTCCTCCAGGCTGTCCGAGAGCCCGTCGCCGTCGGTGTCTGGATCGTGGGGGTCGGTCTCGCCATCGTCGAGTACGCCATCTCCGTTCTCGTCCTCGTTGGTATCCAGAATCCCGTCGCCATCGGACTCGGTGTCCTGGAAGTTTGGCTTCCCGTCGCCATCCGGGTCCCCGGTTCCTTCATCGCTGTCTGAGATGCCGTCGCCGTCCGAGTCGGTGTCACGGGCGTCGATGCCGTCGTTTTGACCGTCAGTATTAGTATCGCTGGCGGCACCCTCGGTGCCATCGTCGATACCGTCGCCGTCGGTGTCGGCGTCGTTGGGGTCGGTCTCACCGGAACCAACAGAACCGAGGCTCCCGTCGCCGTTCGTGTCTTCGTCACCGTCGTCGATGCCGTCGCCGTCGTTGTCGCTATCGAGGAAGTTCGGCGTCCCGTTGCCGTCTACGTCGTCCGTTCCCTCGGTGGTCGACCCGTCGTCCAGGTTGCCGTCGCCGGTCTGATCGTCCGGGTCGTCGCTGTCTACGTCCCGGTAGTTCGCGGTCCCGTCACCGTCGGCATCCCCTGCGCCCTCAGTGCTGTCTAGGATGCCGTCGTCGTCGGAGTCGGTGTCACGAGCGTCGATCGTTCCGTCGCTGTCTGTGTCGGTCTCGCTGTCTGCACCCTCAGTACCGTCGTCGATGCCGTCGCCATCAGTGTCGGCGTCGTTAGGGTCGGTCTCACCACTGTCGAGAGCCCCGTCGCCGTTCTCGTCCTCGTTGCCGTCAGTGATGCCGTCGCCGTCGTTGTCGTCGTCGAGGTAGTTCGCCGTGCCGTCGCCGTCCGTATCGGTCGTCCCCTCGGTGGCCGACCCGTCGTCCAAGTTACCGTCCCCTGTCTGATCACTGGCGTCGTCGCTGTCTCCGTCCCGGTAATTTGCGGTGCCGTCGCCGTCGGCATCACCGGCACCCTCTGTGCTGTCGTCGATGCCGTCACCGTCTGAATCGCTATCCAGTGCGTCGATGGGTCCGTCACCGTCCGTGTTGACTGATTCACCGGGGCCGGTCCCGCCAACGGTTGTCGTCTCGGTGCCGTCGTCGATGCCGTCGCCGTCAGAATCGGTATTCGTTCGGCCGGTTCCGAGCGAAGATTCGGTGCTATCGGTCACACCGTCGCCGTCGGAGTCGGTATCGAGGGCGTCGATCGTGCCATCTCCGTCGGTGTCGACTGCCCCTTCAGTACTGTCCGAGAACCCGTCGTTGTCCGCATCCTCGTCACGGAAGTTCGGCGTGCCATCGCCGTCCTTGTCACCGCCACCTTCGGTCGCGTCCGGGATTCCGTCGTTGTCTGAATCGTCGTCGAGTGCGTCGATGGTGCCGTCGCCGTCGGTGTCTCTGTCGCTGCCAGCACCTTCTGCATCGTCCGTGATGCCGTCGCCGTCGGAGTCCTGGTCAAATGGGTCGGTCCCCTTCGAGTCTTCGTCTGCGTCACTGATTCCGTCGCCATCGGAGTCCTCGTCGAGATAGTTCGGCGTTCCATCGCCGTCGACATCGTCGTTCCCCTCGACTGCGTCGTCGATACCGTCCCCGTCCGTGTCAGTGTCACGGAAGTTCGGGATTCCGTCACCGTCGTCGTCACCATTGGTCTCCTCACTATCCGGCGTCAATTCGGGCAGACCGGATGAATCACTGTCCGTATCGAGCGCGTCGATGGTGCCGTCACCGTCCGAGTCGATGGACTGTCCGGGGTTCGTTCCGTCGTTGTTCGACGTCTCGGTCCCATCGTCGATGCCGTCACCGTCGCTGTCGGTATCTAAATAGTCAGTCCCGAGTGACTCCTCGGTGGCGTCGTCGACACCGTCACCGTCGGCGTCGATATCGAGGTAATTTCCGGTTCCGTCGCCGTCCTCGTCGGCTGCTGTCTCCTCACGGTCGCTAATCCCGTCGCCGTCCGAATCCTTGTCCAGGTAGTTCACCAGGTTATCCGTGTCGCCATCGTCGTCAGTCTCGGTACTGTCTGGGATCCCGTCGCCGTCCGAATCAGGGTCGCGATAGTTGGGGATACCGTCGTTGTCGGCGTCTTTGTCCAGATACGCGGGCGCGCCCGAGACTGCTAGGTTGGTGTCACTTTCGCTCCGGTCGGAGATCCCGTCGCCGTCGCTGTCGGTATCTTTGAAATCTGCGATGTTGTCACCGTCTGTGTCGACCGTCTGGCCGCCGTCCGACTCCGACAGATCGGAGATACCGTCGCCGTCGGCGTCACTGTCGCGGTAGTCCGCGACGCCGTCGTCGTCAGTGTCACCGGCACCCTCGGTCGAGTCCTGAATCCTGTCGTCGTCGCTGTCGGAATCGAGCGCGTCGATAGTCCCGTCGCCGTCGGTATCGACTGCTTCACCAGGCCCTGTTCCGTCCGGACGTGTCGTTTCGACGTCGTCGGTGATACCGTCGCCATCCGAGTCCTCATCACGCGGGTCGGTTCCGAGAGCGAACTCAGTGCTGTCCTGCACCCCGTCGCCGTCCGAGTCGTCGTCCCGGTAGTTCGGCGTTCCGTCGTTATCGAGGTCGTTCGCTCCTTCCGTCCCGTCTCCAATCCCGTCACCGTCCGTATCGCTGTCGAGGTAATCGGGCGTGCCGTCCCCATCCTGATCACCAGTTCCCTCCGTGCTGTCGGGAATCCCACCGCCGTCGGCGTCAGTGTCGAGGAAGTTTGGCGTGCCGTCGCCATCGGCATCGCTCGCGGTTTCGGCGCTGTCGTCGACGCCGTCACCGTCCGAATCGAGATCGAGGAAGTTCGGTGTGCTGTCGCCGTCTTTGTCGGACTCGCCTTCGACCTCGTCGTCGATGCCGTCACCGTCCGAATCGAGGTCGAAGTAATTGGGCGTCCCGTCGTTGTCTTGATCGTCCGTTCCCTCAACGCCGTCGTCGATCGTGTCGCCGTCGTTATCGACATCGGCGTTGTTCCCCGTCCCGTCGCCATCGGCGTCGTCGCTCCCCTCTGTGCTGTCCGGGATACCGTTCCCGTCGGCGTCGGTATCGAGGTAGTTCGGGTCCCCGTCGCCATCGGCGTCACCGAACCCATCGACGAGGTTCGGGATGCCATCGTTGTCGTCGTCGCCGTTCGGATCGAATCCACCCCCAACCTGGCTGTCGGGGTCGAGGTAGTTCGGCGTCCCGTCGTTGTCCGCGTCGTCCGTGCCTTCGTTGAGATCGAACGCGCCGTCGTCGTCGCTGTCGGCATCGAGGTAGTTCGGGATGCCGTCACCATCAGGATCGCCTTGACCTTCGGTCGCGTCCGAAATTCCGTCTGCGTCGCTGTCCGTGTCGAGGAAGTTTGGTATCCCGTCGTCGTCGGTGTCCTTGTCGCTGTTACCGGCACCAGGGTCGTTGGTATACTCGTCAACGTCGTCGATACCGTCACCGTCACTATCGGTATCGAGGAAGTTTGCATCCCCATCACCGTCAGTATCGTCTGTCCCTTCAATCCGGTCAGGGATGCTGTCACCGTCGGCGTCCGTATCGCGGTAGTTCGCCGTGCCGTCCCCGTCAGCGTCGCCGCTTCCCTCCGTACTGTCGGCGATCCCGTCGCCGTCGCTGTCGGTGTCCCGCGCGTCGATGGTCCCGTCACCGTCCGTGTCGACACTATTGCCGTCGTTCGTCTCGACTGCGTCCGAGATCCCGTCGCCATCAGAATCATCGCTCGTCCGGCTCGTGCCTAGATTCGACTCCACATCATCGGACAGCCCGTCACCGTCACTGTCGGTGTCCAGCGCGTCGATGGTCCCGTCACCGTCCGTGTCGACGCCCGTTCCATCGGGTGCCTCCGTCCCGTCGCTGACACCGTCGCCGTCGGTGTCGCTATCTTGGTTATCGGTTCCAAGTGAATTCTCTTCACTGTTCGTCAGTCCGTCACCGTCGGGGTCGCCGTCGGGCCCGTCCTGATCGTCGGTGTCGAGGTAGTCCGGAACCCCGTCGCCGTCGTTGTCTCCGTCGCTATCTCTGCTGTCCGGGATACCGTTTTCGTCGCTGTCGGTATCGAGGTAATTCGGCGTCCCATCGCCGTCAGCGTCACTGGTCCCCTCGTCTGCGTCGTTCCGGAAGTCGCCATCGCTGTCGAGGTCCGCGTAGTTCGGCGTTCCGTCGCCGTCAGGATCACTTGTTCCCTCCACCGAGTCGTCAATGCCATCGCCGTCCGCGTCGGTGCTCAGGTAGTTCGGCGTGCCGTCACTGTCAGTGTCGCCGGTCCCCTCGGTATTGTCGAGAATTCCGTCACCGTCAGAGTCCTCGTCTCTGTAGTTCGGTGTGCCATCGTTGTCGGCATCGCCGTCACCTTCCTCGGTATCCGGAATACCATCCCCGTCGCTGTCCGTGTCTTTTGCATCTATCTTGCCGTCACCGTCCGTGTCGACGTTGTTTCCATCGTTCGTCTCGACGTCGTCGGGAATGCCGTCGTCGTCGCTGTCGTCGTTGTTGGCGTCAGTACCGAGCGTTCGTTCCTGGCTGTTGGTCAGGCCGTCACCGTCCAGGTCGCCGTCTGGACCGTCTTCATCTTTCGGATCGCGGTAATCAGGAGTGCCGTCGCCGTCGTTGTCGCCGGTCCCTTCGGTCGCGTCGTTCGTTCCGTCCCCATCGCTGTCGGTATCGAGTGCGTCGATTGTGCCGTCGCCGTCGGTGTCGACTGCCTCGCCCGGTCCGGTTCCGTCAGGACGTGTCGTTTCGACGGTGTCGCTAATTCCATCACCGTCAGAGTCTGCGTCACGTGGGGCTGTTCCGAGAGCCACTTCGCCCGCGTCAGTAATTCCATCCCCGTCAGCATCCGTATCGCGGTAGTTTGCCGTCCCGTCTCCGTCAACATCGTTCGCTGTCTCCGTGCTATCAGCGATTCCGTCCCCGTCGCTGTCGGTATCTAGCGCATCGATAGTCCCGTCACCGTCGGTATCGACCGCCTCACCTGGCCCGGTCCCATCCGTCCGTGTTGTCTCTACGTCGTCGGTTATTCCGTCGTCGTCAGTGTCCGGATCGTTCGGGTCGGTTCCGAGGGCGTTCTCTGTCGCGTCAGTCAGTCCGTCGCCGTCACTATCAGTAGCCGCGACAGAAGTATCAACTGCCGCACTAGAAATGGCTGCAAACGCAAACAAAAATATAAAAGTAGCTACAAGTATTTGTCGGAAGTTCAACACAGTAGCCATTTCTTACCGATTAAGATGCTGGTTATAAAGAGCTAATGATTTAATAATAGTATATGACCCTCCCGACTGAGACTTGGTTCAAGTAGCGGATGCTTTGAGAAGGCTCGTCTCAAGCACTGATAGTGTTTATCCCCAGGGTGTCATAGAACGGTTGGCACACCCATCTTCTGACCTCCCGAATCACTCAATGCAGGCTATCCACTGAACAACTGCGGTGGCGCGCGCCGTTGCGTGTTCCGAACGAGAGCATACGCTGAGCGGGTATCGAATGTAGCGCGGAGGCGGGTCGATTTGCGTCGTCTACGCCAGCGCGATCCCGGCACCGACGGCGACACTCGTCAGCGCGAGGCCGGCAAGCGCGACTGTTGTCCGGTCGTGGTGTCCATCGAAGTCGTCGTCGGAGTCGAATCCACCGAGACCGGTCAGAACGCCGAGGCCGACAGCGACCGCGGAGATACCACCGGTGAGCGCCAGCGTCGTCCAGATTTCGAGTCCGTTCTGTGCGACTTCTCGTGCCGCCGTCCCGGCGAGAAGGACGCCAGTTGCTATCGGGGCCGCGGCTGCCGCTTTGGTGGAGGGCATCGATTAGATTTCCGACGTGATTCTGAAAACTATGGCGATGCCGCTCCGCGGACGGTGGTCAGTACAGGAGAGACAGTGACCGCTGAGGTGTACTGTCTATCAGGAAGTCATCAGAAAACCCGTGCAAGATACAGAGGTTCTATCTATCACTGTGCAACATCCACCCTCAGTGATCACGACAGGGTTCTGGTAATGTTCCGAGATTGCTTCGTTCTCATCGGTTCAGGCCACTATCCAAGCAACCACTCCTCTCCCGACTTCCCGAGAATCTCTCGAAGTCCGACTTTTTGGAGAAGACTTTCTCCGAAGTCGGGAACGATAACACCATTTAAAATCCTCGAAACCCAATATTCGATCATTATGGGGCCTCAAGAAGCCAAAACCCGTCTCGAATCCAGGTTACAATCTGCCGTCCAAAACAACTCCGACCTCCACTCCGCGTACTTGCTGGTCCATTCCGACAGCCGTGATCTTCACTGGAATCTAGCCACCGGTCAGACGGCGGGTATCGAAGTCGCTCCAGAGCAACCATACTACGCAGCCAGCATTGGCAAGACCTTTACCTCGACAATTGTGGCTATGCTCGCCGATGACGGGCAACTGAGCTTCGATGACCCGATCTCGGAGTACCTGTCAGAATCACTTCTCGATGGTCTTCACACGATCAACGGCACAGACCACACAGAAGATATCCGTATCCGTCATCTCCTCGGTCACACCTCTGGACTCCCTCATTCCCTTCCTGAAGGCGGGAAGATGTTCTTCAACACTCGATTGGAAGAATCCCCCGAGGGGAAAACATTGTTCGACGAGATGTTAGAGGAACCAGATCGGATATGGGAACCGGCAGAGACGATTGACTGGGCAAAACAAAATCTGGAACCGCACTTCCCGCCTGGGGAGGACTGCTACTATTCAGAGTTCGGGTACAACCTGCTCGGATTGATCATCGAAAGCGTAACCGATCAGCCGTATCACGAGGCCCTATCGGAGTTCCTGTTTGATCCCTTGGAGATGGAGCATTCGTACTTACCGCCGTTCTCTGACCCTGCTGTCGAAAGTGAGCTTCCCACGACCCCGTTTTACATTGACGAGACGAGGATCGATGTGGATGACGTGTCCTCGTTGAGCGCATTCTACGCTGGTGGGCAGACGGTAAACACTGCAGAAGAACTATTCCGGTTCCATCGGGCCTTAGTCGAAGGGGAGCTCGTAGCCGAGGAGACGCTCCAGAAGATGCAGCAGTGGAACAAACTGTGGCAGGGAATCGACTACGGCTACGGCATCGTCCGCATCCGTCCGTTGCCGTTTCTCAAACGCTTCCACTCGTGGGGCGGATTGGGTGCGAGCAGTGCCTTCATGGTGTACAATCCCACGATTGACGTCTATCTAATCGGGACCTTCAACCAGTGGTCGTATATGCGGAAGAGCATGATGTTCCTCCTCCGTACGCTGCGTTCGATTTCGAAGGTGGAGCGATCCGGACAATAGCTTTGGAGGGGATAACAACCCACGTTCCGAGTTCGCAGTCAAGAGCCCTAGTACCAACCTTGGGCATATGGATGAGTATCCGATACGGTGGCTGTATCTACCAACTTGAATAGCCTGACCCATAGGTCGCTCCGATGCTGAATAATGGGCGAGTTACGATGCACTCGGTATGATGAGACAACTCAGTATTCTTCCGGACAGCCCGTGACCGATTCGCGCGTTGTATTCAGCACGACGCTGTTAACCTTGACGCGATCTGACAAACGTTCCGGCGATACATTCGCAGGCCTACTGAGCAGTCCATTCAACCAGTTCTTCTGTGAAAACAAGCCCTTGTGAATAGTTCTATGACACCCTCTTTATCCCAAGAGATTCAACGGTTCCCCGCCAGATTGGCCGGGAGAAACGCTGTCGGCTGGCTCACCGGCCGACACACCGGTAAAGACTTGGAATAAACACTATGAATGTTCAACCTTACGAGGGTCCGCCTAAGGTGTGACCGATCCACCGACCTTACACGAGAATGCCCAAGATTTCATTTCACTGTTTCCGTCGATCAACAATGCCCGCTGAAACTTCAGGGCTTGACAACTGGGGCATCTCAATGTGTGGTTCAGTCATTGAAACTACCCCCACTTCGTGTGGATCAGCTGGAACCTGACCCGTTTTGGGTGCGGGTTTTTTCATTTTGTGCCCTTAGGCACACGCGTAAGAGGAAACCGGAATCTGAGATTCCGAGTTTCACTCGTTCGCACAGCTGGTGATACTCGAATCACGAATATCTCTAGCCCAGATAATCGACTTCGGGGGACGAAACCAGCAAAAATTACTGCTAATCAGGCGCGGGATACAGTGATGCCTCTAACCAGGTCGGCGGCTATCCGTCGCTACCCCACTCGTCGGCAGGTGGACAACCAGCGTCCATCCAAGCGTCGAAATCGAATATTTCTCGTGCCTTCTTGTTGTGTTCTGCTAACTCCTGGTGACGCTTTGCAGAAGTTTGAAACGCGTCGCTCAGGTCACGCCATCTCTTGCGGGTCCCATCGGCTAGCGTAACGACGACATGGACGCCATATGTATTTTCCTCGACGTGCTGGCGATAGGTCGTCTTGATTTTGCGGATAATCTCTCTGGCCTCGAGTTCGTCACTCGGCTGATATCCGATCTTCAGTAGCTTCCGGCAATCATCCCTGTCTACCTCACTAATCGCGTACTCGCGGCGAAGGCGGACCCATGCGCCCGGTAACCGTTCGTCAGCCGCGTCAGCTAAGTCCATCGTTGCGCTCTCGACGGACTGCTCAAATCTGTTTCCAGCCGCTCGAACCCGCTTGAGCAGTTCCTGCTGAATCTTCTTCGACTCCAGTTCCATCTCACCGTAGGTGTGACGAATCAACCCTTCCATTCGGTCGATAACCTTCCGAACCGTTCGATAGGTGTTTCCTGTCTGTTCCGCGGCTTCCCTGGGTGAGACCTTTCCTCCATCGGTCAACAGCAATTCTGTCACGTCACGATCGGCGTCCGTCATTTCGCCCCACAACTGCATCACTCGGTGCTCCTGATCGTTTTCGATTTTCGGCAAAGGGCATTTGACGAGTTTCCGGGACTCGTGAGTACTATCGAGACGCCAGTATGGATCGAACGGTACGAATATATCACTTTCAGCAGTCGCCGCAAGCCCGCACCATTCGAGACAGTTCAGTATCGTTTCCTCAAGTTCCCGACGAACGTCTTCGAGGTTTTCCCAACGTACCGTCTCCTCGGTTCGTTTGGTCTGGTACGAGACTTCGAATTTTGGGTGATAGGGGGCGTCGTCAGGATCGTAATTGTCTGGATGGTTTGGGTAGTAGTGTTTCAGCTCTTTCCCGAGACTGTGACCACGGACTAGTTCGCCAGCTTTCTCGTCTTCGACGGTGGCGGTGACATAGTATCCCTCAATTTTGGTGTGGTTCTCGACGTGTTTTCGGTATCCGGTTCGGTCACCCTGGATGAGTGTGTGAGCACGTGCAATCGGGCCGTCCGGGGCGTATAGTGGACCGCTCTCACCACGGAACAGCCGTACGTAGTAGGCAAGATCGTCGATGTGACTATCCGGGTGGGGGTTATCGAAATATCGCGAAGCAACATCATAAGCAGCCATCACACGCTTCACAAGCGTCAGATACTCTTCGTGGGGTATATTGGATGCTTGGACCTGGACGTCAATGTATGGTGCTCCGTATTCTGGGACAGACACAGGCTTTCCGTTCGATCTGAGGTCCGGCCAACGGGGACGCACTGTAATAGTACCGCCTTTCACCCGGTCATCCTGGTCAGCGCGCTTGCCGCTATAGTGGGGCGACTCCGTCGCAACAAAATAGAATTGAAACTCACGGACCTGCTGAATCTGGAAGTCTTTGTGTTCCCACGGGTCGAGACCACTCTTCGAGTAGTCGAAACAGGTGGCCCATTCTTCACCCATGAACTGAACAGTTTCTGTCGGTTTCCCTTCTGTCTCCCATCGGTCGCCCCAGTCTTTGATGAGGCCGTCCATCGCGTAGTAGGGTGCAAGTCCGTGGTCAATCACTTGCTCGTCGGGATGGACTCCAATAGTGAAGCGGACGTCGCCTTCGTGCGGAGCAGCTGCGACGTGCTTCATACCGCCCACCCCCTGACAGGGGAAAGTTGAAGAGAGAGCAGCCGCTTTCGGACTGTGTCGAACTTAAAGAAGTGTAGATATTCGGCGGTTCTAACCGAACATCTGGCGCATCATCGGGTGCATCTCCATGAGTTGCTCCTCTGCGATCTCTTCGTAGATCTTGTAGGTGATAGACACCGTCAGGAGCAGGCCCGTGCCGGAGACGCCACCGATGGTGCCGAGCATGTTCGCCATGACGGCGAGCAGGCCGACCAAGGCCCCGCCGATGACGGTCACCTGCGGGATGTAGCGCTCGAGGACCTTCTCGATGACGCTGACGTTGCGCCGGAAGCCGGGGATCTCCATCCCGGAGTTGTGGATCTGCTGGGCCGTCGCTTCCGGGCCCATGTCGGTCGTCTCGACCCAGAAGATGGCGAAGATGCCGCCACCGATGACCATGAACGTCAGGTCGACGCCGATACGGAGCATGATCTGCCAGGGCTCCTGGGCGACGCCGGTGACGAACCACATCCAGTCACCGGGGTCGCGGATCGGCGCCATGTAGTAGAACAGGCCGTCGACCGGATTGGCCGTGCCGCTCCCCGAATCCTGATAGACGCCGAGCCAGGCCGGCAGGTCGTTGCCGAGCTGCGCGTGGAGGATCCGTCCGAGGAACTGCAGGTTGGCCTGCAGCGCGCGGACGAGGATCATCGGCAGGACGCTCGCGTAGATGAGCTTCACGGGGAAGCGACCGCGCGCGCCCTTGACCCGCGTGTTCGACAGCGGGATCTCGACGCGGACACTCTCCGCGTAGACGACGACGACGAAGATGAAGATGGTCGTCAGGATGGCGACGAGGCTGCCCTGATTGAACAACAGGGCCTCCAGTCCGCCGCCGCCGAGCACCGACCCGATATTCACGTTGGGCGCGAGGGTCGTCCCGAACAGCGTTATCTCACCGAGCAGGATGCCGATCCACGTCGGGATGACGCCGACGTTGCCGGCGCTCCCGATGGCGGGGATGGAGATGAGGCCGCCGATGAGCTGCTGGCTCACGCCCGCGATGATGAACAGGCCGATACCGGAGCCGACGCCCCACTTCGAGATGACCTCGTCCATGTAGAGGATGAGGACGCCGCCGACGAAGATCTGGGCGAACATCAGCCACTTGACGCCGGTCGTCCCGATACCCAGATCCGCGGCGACCGCGCCGCTGGCCGGGAGGAAACTCCCGGCGAAGACCATCGGCAGGCCAGTCAGGCAGATCATCACCAGGACGAGGAACTTCTGGAGGCCCTGGTAGAGGATCTGGTCGCGCGGGTTGTTCTGCGTGTCGAGTCCGAGGAGGTCGGCACCGCCGAGCAACTGTAGGACGATGCTCGCCGTGACGATGGGCCCGATGCCCAACTGGAGTATCGTCCCCTGGCCACCGGCCAGGATCGAGCGGAACTGCCCGAAGATGTCGCTTCCCTGTCCGCCTCCGAGGCCGAACAGGTAGACGTTCGTCAGGAAGAAGTACAGCACCAGCACGCCGGCGGTCCAGCCCAGCTTGCGCTTGAAGGGGACGTGCCCCTCCGGCCGGGCGACCGAAGGCATGCGGGTGAGTACTGGTTCGGCGGTGTCCTTCCAGCCCATATCTATGACTCGTCTTGTTCGTCCGGTGTATCCTTGTCGGTTTCAGCGGCGCGCTCTTTCCCACTGACCGTCAGTTCGACCGAGCCGCCCGCGGCCTCGACTTTCTCCTCGGCCGCCTCGGAGAAGTCGTCCGCGAGCAGGTGGAGCTCGTTGCGGACCTGGCCGCCGCCGAGCACCTTCACGACGTCGACCTCGTGACCGTCCTCGACGACGTCCCGGGCGTCGATCCGGTAGCCGTCGCCTTCGGCTTCGGCGACGCCATCCGCGGCCAGCAGCGCGGCGTCCTCGTCGAGGGTCCGCACCTCGACCGTCGCCACGTCTTCCTGGGCCTCTTCCGGGCGCGTGAACCCGTGCTTGCGCCAGGGGCCGTGGTGGTGCATCTCGTGTTTGCGGCTGCCGGCGTTGCCGCGGCCGCCGCGGTGGCCCGCGCCGCGCCGGTTCTTGTGCGACCCGCCGCTGTGCGTGCGCGACCCGCGCTGTCGTTTCTTCTTGGATGTCATCGCATGGCCTCCAGGAGGTCGTCGATGGCCTCCGTCGAGTGCTTGCCGAGCTGGCCACCCTCTTTGGTCGGGTGCTTGATGCCGTCGTGCCCGCCCCGCGGCGGGTGCAGACGGAGCGTCGGGGCCAGCCCCTCTGCCTTCAGCGTCGTCTCCTCGTCGACGATGGCCTGTGCCAGCGCGTCGACGTCGTCGTAGTCGGTGTTGTCGGCGATCCACTCGTCGTCGACGTCGGCGTCGCCCTCGAGGGGCTCGCCGCGGCGCTCGATCAACAGCGCGACCGTCTCGACGCTGGGCTCGCCGTGAGCCACGTAGTCGTTGACCTTCGTGACCATCCCGCTGTAGGTTTCGGTCTCGGGCACGAAGGTAGCGTGGTTGACGCTGTGGACGTTCAGCATGCCCAGCGTGTCCTGGATGTCCTGACTCATGTCGACTTCACCGCGGAGCTGGACGAGTGCTTTCATTCTATCACCTCGCGCTTCTCCCAGGTCTCCTGGGGGACGCGCGCCTCGGCCGTGTTCTGGAGCGCGTTGAACGTCGCCTTCGCGAAGTTCACCGTCGTCCGGGTGTTGCCCGACGAGCGCGTCCAGATGTCCTCGATGCCGGCGAGTTCGAGCACGTGGCGGACGGTCTCCCCGCCCGCGAGCCCGAGCCCGCGCGGCGCGGGCTGCAGTTCGACCTCGACGCTCCCGGCCTTGCCGGTCGTTCGGAGCGCGACGGTGTGGGGGCGCCCACAGCCACACTCCCAGGACCCGCAGCCCCGGGAGACGTCGATGAGGTTCAGCTTCGCGACCTCGATGGCCTTCTGGATGGCGCCGCCGACCTGGTCGTCGCGACCCTCGGCGTAGCCGACGAGACCGTCGCGGTTGCCGACGACGACGACGCAGCGGAACTTCACGCGTCGTCCGGAGTCGGTCATGCGCTGGACCATGTTGATGTCCAGCACCTCGTCTTCCAGCCCGGGTTCGAGCTGGTCGACGATCTCCGGCTCCTTCAGCGGGAGTCCGGAGTTCAGCGCGTCGGTCATCGAGT
>ENA-ORCO01000603-ORCO01000603.1-marine-metagenome-genome-assembly--contig:-NODE-603-length-15464-cov-3.805680_pt1 | contig 15464 bp, 14 predicted proteins | sample MGYA00248633_ERZ508508 | MGnify/ENA primary metagenome ERZ508508 (study PRJEB26179, sample SAMN06268845) | marine metagenome | isolation source: A23 P1 aerobic enrichment on pine of planktonic cells taken...
TGGTAGAACGACTCCAGCGAGACGTTGTTCGAGAGCGCCCACTGCTTGAACTCGGCGACGCGGTTGAGGATGTACTCGCCCTCCTCGGTGCGCGAGCCCGCTGACTCGTGGGCGATCTGCTTGCCCCAGACGATCACCGAGAAGTCGGCGATCTCGTCTTCGGCGTCGAGGCGCTGGAGCTGTTCGATGACCGCTTCCTGTCGGTGCCCTGCCCCGTCGGGCAGGAGCGACCGAACGTACAGTTCGATCCGCGGCTGTGTCCCCGTCATCGTACCCGATAGCGCGACTGGCTAGGTAAAAAATCTTCCCCTCATGTCCGTTTCTGGCCCGTGTTTGTGTTTGCCACACCACCTCTACAGGGGATAAGTTGAACGAACGTTAACTTCTGGTTGGATCGTCCTTCGACCCGAGCGGAAATAGTACGATTCGATTAACATCGTAGCAATCTTCGACTATCGTCGAAGTCGGCGAATCGTTCGGGCGTGGCGATTGCGCCCGAGTCGGTCGATGCCCGCGGAACGAGGGGGAGTCCGAAGGGGTATCTGTCGCCTACCGACCGACTGCCGGCGGGCCATCGTCAGCGGGGTCGGGCGAGCGCTCTTCGGTCGTGGCGACGCTTTCGGCGACCGTCCCGACCGGTCGCGGAGCGTCCGCGCGCGGTTCGGCGCCGGCGCGCGCGGTGTCTCGTCCGTCGCGGCGCTCCGTGCCCTCGGACTCCCGCTCCAGCGCCCGGATCCGGTCGGAGACCGAGTGAACCGCCGTCTCGGTGGCGTACGGCGCGACGTGGACGAGGCCGTCGTCGTCGTCGTACTCGGCGAGACAGCAGACGGGCAACACCAGAGCGGTGTGGGGTTCGCCCGTGAGTCCGGCGCCGACCGCGCGCGTCTCGAAAAAGAGGTCCAGCGAGACGTCCCGCCGCTCGGCCCAGGCTCTGAACGCGGCGACGCGGTCGAGGACGTGGACCCCGGCGTCCGTCCGGGCGGCAGTCGTCGAGAGCCCGACTTCCCGGCCCCACACGTCCACCGACAGGTCCGCGACGGACCCGTCCGCCGCGAGCGCACGGAGCCGTCGGAGATGGTCGTCGACCGGACTCCGCGCTGGGGCCGGTGAGAGTGACCGCACGAACAGTTCCACGCGCCGCGATGAGAGGTCTGTGACCATGGCGCTCGTTCGAGGGCTCGCTCGCACTCGACTAATAATTTCCTTCGATCGATACGTTATCTCACACAAATATATATAGTTCACTCGCGCTCTGGCGCAGCGCCGTCGGCGGGGCCGAACCGCTTTCGCAGGCTCTCGTGGGCGCCGACGACCATCGCGGGGACGACGAGCATGAAGATGTGCTCTTCGACGGGGATGCCGAGGAACTCGTAGCCGGTCCGCATCGGGATGGCGAAGACGCCGACTTCGAGGGTGTACCAGTCCCAGACGAACGCGAAGGGGTAGAGGACGGCGACGGTACGGGCGGCCGCGCGAAAGGCACCGGCGTAAGAGAGCAGCGCGACCGCGACCGCTCCCCACATGACCTCGGTCACGAGATACGTATACTCGCCGAAGACGGTGATATCGGGCAGCACGGGCGCTCGTAGGGACCGGGCGGCCAAGACAGTACCGCCGGTGTGGCTACGGGGGTGGGGCGTCGGCCGTGGCTCGGGAGGAAATCCCGTCCAGTGAGACTGTTCGCCAACTTTGATTATGCCTCGCGTCGAACCTTCAAAACGGGAGATCCAGATGGATATCGCCGATATCGCCACCAGCGAGTACGTAGCCGTCGACGTTGATGAACGCCTCGGAAAGATCCGCTCACGGTTCGAGCGGGAGAACCCCAAAGGACTTCTCGTGACCGACGACGGCGAGTACGAGGGCGTGATCACCCAGAAACAGCTGGTGCAGTCTCACATCGAGGACGACGCCAAAGCCGGCGCCGTCGTGCAGTCGGGCCCGAAGGTCGAACGCACCGACGACGTCCGGGAAGTGGCGCGCGTCCTCGTCGAGGGCGGCACGAAGGTCGCCCCCGTCTTCGAGGCGGGCAAGCTCTGGGGGATCGTCACCGAAGACGCGATCCTCCAGGCCGTCCTCGAACACCTCGACGCGCTCACCGTCGACCAGATCTACACCGACGACGTCGTCACCGTCACCGAGGACACCAACGTCGGGCAGGCGATCAACCTCCTGCGCGAGCACGGCATCTCACGCCTCCCCGTCCTTGACGAGGACGGTCTGCTCACGGGCATGGTCACCCGCCACGACATCGTCGACATCGTCGTCCGCGACATGGACAAGGCCACCCGCGGCGAGCGTCGCGGCGACATCGAGCGCGTGCTCGACCCCCCGCCGAATCGGTGCGCGACGCCGTCGAACGCATGCTCGAACACGATTACGCCGGCCTCGTCGTCACCCCCGAGGACGACGACCGCACCGTCGCCGGCATCATCACCAAGACCGACGTCCTCCGCGCGCTCACGTTCACCGAGGAGGAACACATGGACGTCCAGATCACCAACATCACCCTCCTCGACACGATCTCGCGCGAGGACATCCGCCAGCGCATCGAGAAGGTCGCTGACAAGTACCAGCAGATGCAGGTCCAGCACGCTCACGTCCGCTTCCACGAGCACAAGGAGAAGCTCCGTGGCACGCCGCTGATCCAGTGTCAGATCCGACTGCGCACCAACAAGGGCCAGGCCGCCGGATCCGGCGAGGGTTACGGCGCGGACAGCGCCTTCCGCGTCGCCTCCGACAAACTCCAGCGCAACGTCCTCGAAATGAAGGGCGTCCGCGCCGACGAGGAGTACCGCGGCCAGTTGCTGCGAAAGCTCGGCGAACTCTAAACCACCTTTTTCGTCGTCGGGTATCCTCGCGCCCTGCGGGCGCAGCGGGTACCGCTCCTCGAAAAAGCTGGACCAAAAAACCGGACGACCCGGTCGCTGCGCTCCCTCCCGTCCGGTGAACCGCGCGCTCAGCGCGCGGACGCCTGTCGTCTCCGCGCTACTACTGTGACGAGCTGCCGCGTCAGTACCGCAACCGCCGCGTCAGTACCGCAACCGCCGCGTCAGTACCGCAACCGCCGCGTCAGTACCGCAACCGCCGCGCCAGACCGCGGCGCCACAGCTTCCGCGAAGCCCGCTGTTAAGTCCCGCTCGCCCGTCAGTGCTCGTATGCGAGTCGCAGTTCTCACCGAACCGGGCGAGTTCGCCATCGAGGAGCGCCCGCGTCCCGAGCCGGCGGCCGACGAGGTGCTCGTGCGGATCCGCGAGGTCGGCATCTGCGGGTCCGACGTCCACTACTACGAACACGGGCGCATCGGCGAGCACGTCGTCGAGGACCCGCTCGTCCTCGGCCACGAGAGCGCCGGCGAGGTCGCCGCGGTCGGCGCCGACGTCTCAGGCCTCGCGGCTGGCGACCGCGTAGCCATCGAACCCGGTGTCCCCTGCCGGCGATGCGACCACTGCAAGCGCGGGGAGTACCACCTCTGTCCCGACGTGACGTTCATGGCGACGCCGCCCCACGACGGCGCGTTCGCCGAGTACGTCGCCTGGCCCGCCGACTTCGTCTACCGCCTGCCCGAGGAGGTGTCGACGCGGGAGGGCGCGCTCTGTGAACCCCTCTCGGTGGGGATCCACGTCGCCCGTCGCGGGGACGTCTCCACCGGTGACACGGTCCTCGTCACGGGCGCGGGACCGATCGGACTCTGCGTGATGGAGGCGGTCCGCGCCGCCGGCGCGACGGACGTGCTCATCTCCGACGTGGTCGGATCGAAACTCGACCTGGCCGCTGCGCGCGGCGCCGACCGGACCGTCGACGTGAGCGAGGAGTCGCTGGTCGACGCCGTCGACGACTATACGAACGGCCGGGGCACCGACGTGGTCGTCGAGGCGTCGGGGGCCGATCCGGCGGTCCGTGCCACGACCGAAGCGGTTCGCCACGGTGGGACAGTCGTCCTCGTCGGTCTCGGCGACGACGAACCCGTCCCGCTCGACGTGGTCGAGTTGATCCACCAGGAAGTCGACATCCACACCTCCTTCCGCTACGCCAACACTTACCCGACGGCCATCGACCTGCTCGCCGACGAGCGTGTCGATGTGGAGGGGTTCGTCGACTTCGAAATGGGTCTGCGCGACGTGGACGACGCCTTCCAGCGCGCGACCGAGGCCGAGACGGTCAAGGGCGTCCTGACGCTGTAGCGGTAAGCAGGGGGGGGGCGCTCAGTCCTGTGCGACGGCGGCGTCCGAGGGCTGGGTCGCCTCGGACCCGGGGAGATAGCGCGTCCAGAGGACGAGCGCGCTGGGGAGGACGACGACGCTCACGAGGAAGGCGATGAGCAAGGCGACGACGACGATCGTCGCGAAGCCGCGGAACTGCGAGACAGGGACGAGGAGCAGGGCGCTGAACGCGCCGGCCGAAGTGAGCGTGCTGCCAAGGAGCGCGCCGCCGGTCCCGGCGACGGCGGCCTCGAGCGCCTCGAACGTCGGCTTCCCCTCCCGGAGTTCGTCGGCGAACCGGTCGCCGATGTGGATGTTGTAGTCCACGCCCAGCCCGATGACGAGACTCATCAACAGCGCGGTCAGGAGGTTCAGGGGGAGTTCGAGCAGGTACATCGCGCCCACGACCAGTCCGACGACCAGCGCGATCGGAATGGCGACGACCGCCCCCAGCGTCGCGCTCCCGTGCATCACCCTGAACACGACTGCCAGGACGAGGACGATTGCGGTCAGCGCGACGATCATCGTCTCCAGGATGCCGTCGATGAGGTCGGCGAGTACCACCTCGTTGACCGAGAACGACCCGACGAGAGTCACCGTCAGCCCGTTGCGCTCCATCTCCGTCTCGCCCGTCTCGAGCGTCGCGACCGTCTGTGAGCGTTCGGTCCACTCGGTGTCGAGCGGCAGCGTCACCAGCGCCGACCTGTACTCGCCGTTCGTGCGTTCGAGGACGCGACTCGCGGCGTCCGCGTCGGCCGCGTAGAAAGCGTCGTACACCGCTTCGAGGTCGGTGTCCGGGACCCCGTCACCGTTCTCGTCGTGGTTTTCGAGCACGGCCGCGAACGACTCGTTTTGCCGCGCGACGGCCTGCATGACGGTCGTCGGCGACTGGATCTGCGGTCCACCCTCGGTCGAGACGATCAGCGACTCGTCCTCTGTCCGGATCCGCTCGATCCCGCTCTGGATATCCACCAGCGTGTTCTCGCGTGTCATCTCGCCCTCGACGAGTATCCGCTCCTGTATCGCGTCGGACTCGCCGGCGGGCTGGTATATCGACGTTCGCTCGTAGCGCTCGACCCAGGGGTCGACTTCCCAGCCGAGCGGGCCGGGGAGCTGTTGTTTCCACTCGGCGACCTCGCCGATGTCCTGCTCGAACTCTTCTCTGTCGAGCTCCGCCCACGCGAGGCCGCCGGCCGCGCTGACGAGCACCGCCAGCACGAGCACTGCCGGCGCGGCCCGCCGGGCCAGAGTGACCGTCGACCGCAGCGCCGGCGCGAGGTACCGCCCGCGCCCGAGCGCGAGTTTCCGCCGGTCGAAGCCGAACCGTTCGAGGAGACCGTCGATGCCGACTTTCATCGCCGGTACGACGGTCAGGAAGATGACGAACGCCGACACCACCCCGAGCGTGATGCTCACGCCCAGGTCGCGGATCACAGGTAGCGGGTTCGTCAGGTTCGAGAGGAACCCGATCGCGGCCGTCAGCGTGACCAGCACGAGCGCCGTCGCGACCAGGCGCGTCCCGCGGCTCATCGGCTCGCGGATCCCCTCGTCGGGTCCGCGCTGTTCGCGGTAGCGGTTGAACACGTGAAAGCCGAAGTCGATGCTCAGGCCCGTAATGAGCACAGCCGGGATGATGCTGATGAAGCCGGCGCTGACGCCGAGCCAGCCCATGATGCCGAACATCCAGGCGACCGAGAGGCCGACGCCGGTCATCCCGACGACGATGTCGACCAGGTCGCGATAGGAGAAGGCGAGCACGACGAGGATGACCAGCAGCGCGACCGGGAGGACGAGCTGGGCCATCTCGCCGAAGAAGTGCTGGTTGTACTCGGTGAAGGCGTGCTGGTTGACGGCGAAGAAGCCGGCCTCCGAGCGCTCGTCGGTCGCGTCGTCGATGGCCTCCGAGGCGTCGGCGTAAGCATCGGATCCCGGATCGACGTCGAGCGTGACGACGAGTCGCCGGTCCTCTGAACTCGTCGCGCCCGACTGTGACTCGGGCGGGAGGAATCGCGCGGCCCTGGGGTCCTCGGCGAGGGTCGTCTCGACCGCATCGGCGACCGCCGCGTCGCTCGCGCCGTCGAGGGCCTCGATCTGCGCGGCCAGGTCCGGGTTAGACCCATCGGCGACTCGCGTCGCCACCAGGTTCGACAGGCCGACGATCCCGTCCTCGTGGAGGGCCGACCGGACGGCGTCGCTCTCGGAGAGCGCCTGTTGCAACTGTAACTCCTCGATCAACGCCGTTCGAGAGAGGGCGTTACCGTCCTCTTTCCACACGTACACCGCTTGCACAGTGCGGTTGGTGTCTGTCTCGTTCGTCGTGTACTGTGCGTCGACGTAGTTCATCTTCTGGACGCGTTCGATGTGGTCGAACGAGTCCGGGTCGGCGCCCGCCTGGCTCCCGGTGTCGAGCATCGGAATCCCCGCGAGCACCGCCGCCGAAACGACCGCCATCACGAGCAGCGTGATGCGGTTGTGGTTCGCGACGAAGTCAGTCGCTGCCTGGAGGGCGTTGCGTATCATTCCGTCTCGTTCGCGATTTCTCGGAGGTCGTTCTTATAATTCGGGGAACCGTTTCAAACTCGGAAACCGGCGTCACAGCGACGGTCGACACCGGACGGACGGTTGCGACGAACGGCGGCACAAAAAACAGCGGGATGTCGACTGCGGAGCTACTGGAAGCCGATGCGGCCGCCCGAACGGCGGTCCTGGCGGTCGGGGCCGCCCGATTTGAACTCGTCTTCCATCTGCTCGTAGTAGTCGCGGATGTCGTCGGTGATGGTCGGGCGGACGTTGTCCATCGCCTGCCGGAAGTGACTCATCTCGACGATCTCGGCGTCCTCGTCCTCGCGAAGCGCCTCGATGGCTGCCTCGCGAGCGATGGACTCGAGGTCCGAGCCGACGTAACCGTCCGTTATCTCGGCCAGCTCGCGGAGGCTCACGTCCGCGCCCAGCGGCGAGTCGTCGGTGTGGATCTTGAGGATCTGCTCGCGACCCTCGGTGTCGGGCTCGCCGATCATCACGAGCCTGTCGAACCGGCCCGAGCGGATCAGGGCGGGGTCGATCATGTCCGGGCGGTTGGTCGCGCCGATGACCATCACGTTCTCCATGTCCTCCAGCCCGTCGAGTTCGGTCAGCAGCTGGTTGACGACGCGCTCGGAGACGTTCGAACCGACGTCGCCACCTCGACCGGGCGCCAGCGAGTCGAGTTCGTCGAAGAAGATGACCGTCGGCGACACCTGCTTGGCCTTCCGGAAGGTCTGCCTGATGGCCTTCTCCGACTCGCCGACCCACTTCGAGAGCAGTTGCGGCCCGCGCACCGAGATGAAGTTCGCGTCCGTCTCGTTGGCGACGGCTTTCGCCATCAGCGTCTTCCCGGTACCGGGCGGGCCGTACAGCAGGACCCCCGACGGCGGGTTGATACCCATTCTGGTGAACTTCTCGGGCTGGTTCAGCGGCCACTCGACGGACTCCTGGACGTTGCTCTTGGCGTCCTCCAGGCCGCCCACGTCGTCCCACGAGACCTTCGGGAGTTCGACGAGCACCTCCCGCATCGCGCTCGGACTCACCTCGTTCAGTGCCCCGCGGAAGTCGTCGCGTTTGATGATCATCCGGTCGATCAGACTCGGCGGGATGTCCTCCTCGTCTAAGTCGATCTCGGGGAGGTAGCGCCGCAGCGCCTTCATCGCCGCCTCCTTCGTCAGGCTCTCGATGTCCGCGCCGACGAAGCCGTGGGTCTCGCTCGCGAGGCGACCGAGCGCCACGTCGTCCGACAGCGGCATCCCGCGGGTGTGGATCTGGAGGATCTCCTCGCGACCCACCTCGTCGGGGACGCCGATCTCGATCTCCCGGTCGAACCGACCGGGCCGCCGCAGGGCCGGGTCGACCGAATCGACCCGATTGGTGGCGGCGATGACGATGACCTGCCCGCGCGATTCGAGGCCGTCCATCATCGTCAGCAGTTGCGCGACGACGCGGCGTTCGACCTCACCGGTGACGTCCTCGCGCTTGGGCGCGATGGAGTCGAGTTCGTCGATGAAGATAATCGAGGGCGACTCCTCGCTCGCGTCCTCGAAAATCTCGCGTAACTGCTGTTCGGACTCACCGTAGTACTTCGAGATGATCTCCGGGCCAGCGATAGAGAAGAAACTGGCCGAGGTCTCGTTGGCGACGGCCTTGGCGAGCAGGGTTTTCCCCGTCCCTGGCGGGCCGTGCAGCAACACCCCCTGGGGCGGCTCGATGCCGAGTTTCTTGAAGATCTGGGGGTGTTTCATCGGGAGTTCGACCATCTCCCGGACGCGCTGGATCTCGTTTTGCAGACCGCCGATGTCCTCGTAGGTGATGCCGCCGCCGGTCTTCTCGAACCCGGAGATCGGTTCCTCGCGCAACTCGACGTCGGTGTCCTCGGTGATGAGGACCACTCCCTCGGGTTCGGTCTCGACGGCGATGAGCGGGATCGCTTGCCCGGGCGAGCGCATGAACGGGTGGTTCGTCGAGCTCATGACGGGGACGATGTCGCGCTCGACGACCGGTCGCTTGAGGATCTGTCGTTTGACCATCCCCGCCGCGTCGGAGCCGAACTGCACGGACGCTTCCTCGGGCGGCGCGAGCACGAGCGAGTCGGCCTTCTCGGCTTCGGCCTTGCGGATCTCGACGCGTTCGCCGATACCCACGTCGGCGTTCTGGCGGGTGAACCCGTCGATGCGCACGGTGTCGGTGTTCCAGTCCTGGCGGTCGGCGCGCCAGACCTTCGCCGCGGTCGTGTCCGCACCCTCGATCTCGATGATGTCTCCCGGAGAGAGCTTGAGGTGGAGGAGCGTGTCCGGGTCCAGGCGGGCGATGCCGCGCCCCGAGTCGTTCGGGTACGCTTTCGCCACTTCGAGTTGGACTTCGTTCATAGTGAGAGGTTGTCACTGACTCGGGTACCCCCGCGGATATGCTTTTTGCTACCGGCGGTTTGGCATCGCCAGTAGATACATACGGCCGCGGGACGAATCTCCTGTATGGACCTCGCAACCGTCGGCCTCGGCGTCGCCGCCTTCTCGCTGATCGTGCTCGCCGACCGGATCGACGCCGTGGTCGACGTCCTCTGGTCGTCGGACGACCCGCTCACCGACTTCGACCCGAGTTCCGACGCACCCAGCGACGACGCGTCAGGCGACGACGGAACGCCCCCCTTCGACGACTCCTGAACCACGGCCGATTCTCGAACCCGTTCCGGCTCCGACGGAGCGGCCGCTATGGCGTGTCAGTCCCGACGACATCGATTTCGATGTCCCGGCGACCGCGCGGGTGTCTGAATTCGAGCGCGATCCGTCCCGATTCGTACGGCTCGAACGTTCTCACCGCCAGTCCGGTTTCGCCGGGATCGACCTCGACCGCCAGCAGGCTCGGCACACCGCCCCGCTGGAACCCGCCGAGGAAGACCCCTCGCCGGTCTCCCGCGTTCCGGACGGTCACCTCGACTCGCGCCGCTCCGTCAGAGGCCACGCGGTCGGGCGCCGACACCGATTCGACGACCAGATCGGGAACGCCGGACAGATCCGCGACGGCTTCCGGGGGAAGCCGGTACTCGTGGTTCGGACCCACGAGCGTCGCCTCGTCGGCCTCGACGCGCGGCACGTCGAACCCGACCCAGCCCGACGGCTCCCTGACCGTGTGCAGTTCTTCCATTCGAAGCATGTGCGGCGGTCCACTGTCGATATCGGCCACCTCGAACCGCCGGTCGCCGACGGCCAACTCGAACGAGGACGGGTACTGGTCCGTCGACGCCGCCGGCACGCTGGCGAACAGGAACTGCGCCCGGTCGGGTCGCACGAAGCGAAACGCGTCGGCGGAGAACCGATGTCTGTAGGCCGGTCTGACGACGGCCGCGGTCTCCGAGACCGGGGTCGCCGTCCGCGGGGATCGAGGACCGTCGCCAGCGCCGGTCGCGAGCGTCTGGCTCCCCGTCGACTCGTCGGGCGTTTCGGACCCGACGGAGTCCTGTGGCGTCTCGGAGGACGGGCCCGATAACTGTCCACAGCCCGCCAGTCCGGCCGCGAGGGGAACCGACGCGAGGAACTGTCGGCGGCGCATACTGTCACTGGATGGAGGGATCGCGAAGTGCCTTGTGGCGATCCAGGCGACCGGACGCTTTTTGCCGCCGCGCGACCCCGGTTCGGGTATGCGAACCCTCGCGTTCGACGGCCGGATGGGCGCCAGCGGCGACATGATACTGGGGGCGCTGCTGGCGGCCGGCGCTGACCGCGACCGCCTCGATGCGGTCGAAAACCGCCTGCCGGTCCGATACGACGTCGGGAGCGTCACGAAAAACGGCATCGCCGCGACCAGCGTCACGGTCCGCCACGTGGGGGGCGAATCGGCGGATGGATCCACGGATTCCGAAGACGACGACCACGGCCATGACAGTCACGATCACCACGACCACAGCCATGATCGTGACGGCCACGACCACGACGACCATCACGACAGTCACGGCCACGATCACGACCACGACCACGCCGAGGGTCACGGTCCGCAGCGGACCTACGCCGAGGTGGTCGAACTGGTCGCGTCGATGGATCTGCCCGCCGCGGTCGAGCGCGACGCGCTGGCGGTGTTCGAAATCCTCGGCGAGGCCGAGGCGAGCGTCCACGGGACGGACCTCGACTCCACGCATTTTCACGAGGTGGGCGCGGACGACGCCATCGCCGACGTGGTGGGCGCCGCGCTCCTCCTCGAGGATCTCGACGTCGAGCGCGTCGTGACCACACCGCTTTCGACAGGCGGCGGCGAGGTGTCGATGAGCCACGGGACCTACCCGGTCCCCGCGCCCGCGGTGGTCGAAATCGCCGAACGGGCCGACTGGTCGCTGCGGGGCGGCCCGGTCGAGAGAGAACTGCTCACGCCGACCGGCGCCGCGATCATGACGCACTTCGCCGAGGGCGTCGACCGCCTCCCGACGCTCCGTGTCACCGGGTCGGGGTACGGCGCCGGCGGCTACGACCTCCCGGACCACCCGAACGTCCTCCGCGCCATCGTCGGCGAGAGCGCGGGCGGACTGGCTCACGACGAGATAACCGTCCTGGAGACGAACGTCGACGACGTGACCCCCGAGGTGCTGGGCGGCCTCCAGGAGTCGCTCGCCGAGGTCGGCGCGCGCGACGTGTCCGTGCTCCCGGCGACGATGAAGAAGTCCCGGCCGGGCCACCTCGTGAAGGTGGTCGTCAAACCAGAGGACGCCGACCGTGTTGCCCGGCGACTCGCGAGGGAGACGGGGACGCTCGGCGTCCGCGAACACGGCGCCGGCCACCGCTGGGTCGCCGCCCGCGAGATCAGGCGAGTGTCCGTCGAGGTCGACGGCGAGACCTACGAGGTCGACGTGAAAGTCGGGACCGACGACGCCGACGAAACCTTCGACGTGAGCGCAGAGTACGACGACGCGGCCGCCGTGGCCGCGGAGACCGACCGGCCGGTACGCGAGGTGCGCCGACTGGCCGAGGAGTCCGTCGCGGAGCGCGAGTGATAGTGTGAGCGGAACGGCGCTGGTCGTCGGCGCGAGCGGGTTCCTCGGCCGCGCCGTCGTCCGGCGACTCCGGGCCGACGGCTGGACTGTGGTCGGGACCTACTGTTCGACGCCGCCCGCGGCTGTCGGGGACAGTCGCGACGGGGGCGCCGGTGGTTCCGACGACGGGCGCCACCTGCCGGACGAGACCGTCCAGTTCGACTTCTGGACCGACGACCTCCGCACACACGTCACCGACTGCGACGCCGACGCGGTGGTCTTCGCCGCGGCCGTCGAGTACGGCGGCGAGGCCGACACCGGCGAGACGTCCGCGGGCCCCTCCTTCGAGCGCGCCGCCGAGCGGTTCGTCGAGGCCTGTCGCGACCGCCGCCTGGTCTACGTCTCCAGCGCGGCCGTCTTCGACGGGACGCAGGGACGGTACACCGAAGACGCCGAGCGCTCGCCGCGCGACGCCTACGGTCGCCGACTGGCGACGGTCGAGGACCTCGTCAGCGAGCGCGTGGACGGGTCCGTGATCCTCCGGACGAGCTACCTGTTCGGCGTCGACAGGGAGAATCTCGACCGTCGGCTGGCCTTCACGCGCGAGGCGGTGGCGGCCGGCGAGTCCGTCTGTTACTTCGAGGATATGTACAAGAGTCCGGTCCACGTGCGGGAGGCCGCGCGGGCGGTGCGGGCGCTGGTCGAGTCCGATGCCGGGGGCGTCGTCCACGCGCCCGCGCCCCGGATCAGCGTCTGCGAGTTCCATCGCGAGGCGATGACCGCGCTGGGCTACGACGCCTCGCTCGTGGAGTCCGAACCGATGCCCGACGACCCGACGCTGGCGCCCGACCGGTCGCTCGCCTCGAACCGGTTCGAGTCGCTGGTCGGCTTCCGTCCCTCGACCGTCGCGGACGCGTTCGACGACGGCTGGTAGTGCTTATTGTAGCGATGTACCGGTACGCGCCGACGACGTGGTCGGCGCGATCCGGAAATGATCTACGATAATCACTATCAGGCCCGCCAGCGATCTCACTCCTCGCGGTGTTCGGCCAGCGCCTCGTCGATGGTCAGCTCGCCGGCGGCGACGCGGCGGGCGAGGTGTTCGTCGATGGCGCGGTTCGTCTCGCTCTCCTCGCGCGAGCGGTCCTTGATGCGCTGGAGTTCGCCGGGGGTCGGGTTCACCGGCCGCGAGTCGACGCGCTCGCCCTCCAGTCGCGCGATGTTGACCGCAGCGACCACGTCGCCCATGCCGCGCGCACCGGTGCCGAGATAGGGCGTGGTTCCGGTCTCGTCGACGAGTTCGACCGGTACGTCTTCCAGGTCGTCGATGATCTTCGAACTCTGGAGGCGTGCGCCGTCGCCGACGCGGACCAGTGGGTCGACCGCGTCGTCGACTTCCTCGCGGACCACCTCGGCCGCGTCGGCCAGTGGGACGTGGAAGACGGCGACGACCGTCTCACCCGAGCAAACGGCGATCCCCGGCCGTTCGCCAGGGTCGACGCCGACGATAGTCCGACCGCCCCCGCCGCGAAGGGTTGCGAGCACTTCGTCGACCGCCCGGCGAGGGTCGGCGGGATCGGCGCTCACGACGGGCACGCCCTCGGGGGTCGCGTGGGCTTCGCCGTCGGCGACGACGACGAGCGTCGTCTGTGCGGGCCAGTCGTCGCCGGGTTCGATGGTGGTGAACTCCACGGCGCGGTCCCGGAGTTCGTTGACCACTCCGTGGTACACCTCGAAGTCGGCGGTCGCGACGACTATCACACGTCGCCTTCGCCGTCCACGTACCTAAGTGTTCGACCGTCGCGACGACCTGACGGTTCACCGCGGTGGGTCCGCGGGGAGCCCGTTTGCCAGCGTTTTTGTCGGGTGCCGACGAACGGAGGGATGTGTCAGAGCGCATTCCGACGGGGTGTGGGGCCGTCGACGAACTGCTCGGCGGCGGATTCGAACGCGGCGCCGTCACGCAGGTGTACGGTCCGCCGGCCGCGGGCAAGACGAACATCGTCCTCTCGGCCGCCGTCGAGCAGGCCGCACGCGGTGACTCCGCGCTGTTGATCGACACCGAGGGGGTCTCGATCGACCGGCTCGAACAGCTCGCGAGCGGCCGCGAGGACTCGGTCGAGGAGATCGCCTCGCGGATCGTCATCTCGGAGGCGCTCACCTTCGAGGAACAGGAGGAGGCGGTCCGCGACGTCGAGGGGTTCGTCGACGCGGTGGATCTGGTCGTCCTCGACAGCGCGACCGGCTTCTACCGGCTCCAGCGCACCGAACAGGACGAGGGCGAAGCCCTGCGAGCGGTCGGGCGCCAGCTCGCCCACCTCCTCTCGCTGGCCCGCAGACACGACATCGCCATTGCGTTCACCAACCAGGTGTTCACCGACCCCGACTCCGAGCAGGCCCGCGCGCTCGGCGGGCACACGCTCAATCACTGGTCGGCCACGATCCTCCGCGTCGAGCGGTTCCGCGGCGGTAACCGCCGCGCCACGCTCGAGAAACACCGCGCCAAACCCGCCGGCGAGTCCGCGCGCTTCCGGATCACCGGCGACGGCCTCGAAAGCGGCGAGTGACGTCCTTTCGACTCTCTCTCCCGTCGAGTATCAGAATTTGAAATTCGGGCTCTAGTATTAAGCCACTGAATCCGGCTTGTGTGGGTATCTGATTCACCGATGAGACTCGAAACCGTACTCGTGACGGGGAGCAAGGGATCGGTCGGGGCGGGCGTCGTCGCGGAACTGAAGCGGGCCGGGTATCGGGTGGTCAGCGTGGACCGGGAGGCGGGGACGCCGGCCGCGGCGGCGACCCACAGGACCGTCGACCTGCTGGACCCGGAGGCCGTCGAAGGGGCCGTCGCGGAGAGCGACCCGGACGCCGTGGTCCACCTCGGGACGATCCCGCATCCGCTCGACCGGCCGGGTCACGAGACGTACGAGAGCAATGCGATGACGACCTACCACGTGCTCGAAGCGGCGGCAGAGGCTGGCGTCGAGCGCGTCTCGCTCGCTTCCAGCGTCAACGCGATGGGCGCGGTTTTCCAGGAGGAACCGATGGACGTCGAGTACCTGCCGGTCGACGAGGAGCATCCGGTGACGCCGCGGGACCCGTACGCGCTGGGCAAGCGGACGATCGAACTCCAGGCCGACGGCTTCGCCCGGCGTGTCGGCGAGCCGAGTTCGGTCGCGTCGTTCAGGTTCCCGTTCGTCGCCGACGCGGCGGCGTTGCGGCGGTGGTTCTACGAGCCCGAGCGGACGCTCGCGAGCATCGACGGCGAGTCGATGGCGACCCGGAACGACCTGTTCGCCTACGTCGCGCTCGAGGACGCCGCGCGAGCCATCCGCCGAGGTATCGAGACCGATCTGGGCGGACACGAGCGATTCTTCGTCTCCGCGCCGGACACGACGATGCGAACGCCGACGGAGACGCTCGTCGACGAGTGTTATCAGGACGCCGACGGCGACGACCTTTCGGGGCGGGATCCGCTCGTCTCCACCGAGAAGGCGAAGCGACTGCTCGGCTGGGAACCCGAGCGGAGCTGGCGGGATCTCAGCGGGACCGTTCCGACGGCACAGGCGGAGGTCGTCGGCGGGCAGGAAGCGAAGGAGTGACCGGTTGCGGCGGCGGTCCGGTAGCGGTTGCGGCGGCGGAGCGGTGGCGGTTGCGGCGGCGGTCCGGTAGCGGTTGCGGCGGCGGAGCGGTGGCGGTTGCGGCGGCGGAGCGGTGGCGGTTGCGGCGGCGGAGCGGTGGCGGAGCGGTGGCGGTTGCGGCGGCGGAGCGGTGGCGGA
>ENA-ORCO01000610-ORCO01000610.1-marine-metagenome-genome-assembly--contig:-NODE-610-length-15295-cov-3.610921_pt1 | contig 15295 bp, 14 predicted proteins | sample MGYA00248633_ERZ508508 | MGnify/ENA primary metagenome ERZ508508 (study PRJEB26179, sample SAMN06268845) | marine metagenome | isolation source: A23 P1 aerobic enrichment on pine of planktonic cells taken...
CGACCTCGTCCCCGCGACGCGACAGCTCGGCCGCAACGCCGCCGTGAGCCAGCTCGACGCCGGCCTCGTCATCGTCGACAACGCCCGGCGGGTGGTCTACTGCAACGCCGCCGCCGGCGAGGTGTTCGGCGTCGACCCCGCGGACGCGCTCGACCGACCCACCGACGAACTGGTCGACGAGTCCCAGCTCGATTTCGACGCCGAGGACGCGCTCGCGGAGGTCGAACGCGATGGTCGGACCTACGAGATCCGAACGTCGCCGGTCACCGACCGCCACGACCGGCGGATCGGCCACACCATCGTCGTCCACGACGTGACCGCACGGGCCAGACGCGAGCGGGCACTGGCCGCCCAGCGCGACGAACTCGCGCGCCTCGACGACCTCAACGCGACGATCCGCGGCGTCAATCAGGTGCTCGTCTCGGCGACCAGCCGCGCGGAGATCGAACGCGCAGTCTGTGAGCGCGTCATCGGGGCCGACCGCTACGTGACCGCCTGCATCGGCGACCTGCAGACCTGGACCGGCGACGCCGACCGCTGGGTCGTCGCCGGCCGCGGGGCCGAAACCGACGGCGCACCGCCCGACGTAAATACCGAGTTCGTCCGCGAGGAGTTCGACACCGACCCGGAGACGGCTGCCGAGACGCTCCCCGCAGTCGACGACGCTGCCGGCGAGGGGTCGTGGGCCGTCGTCCCGCTCGCGTACGGCCACACCGTGTACGGCGCGCTCGGCCTCTACGCCGAGGGCGAGGTGACCGACCGCGAGCGCGACGTGCTGGGTGAACTCGGCGAGACGATCGGACTGGCGATCGATGCCGTCGAGACTCAGCAACTCCTCTCGACGGACATCGTCGTCGAAGTCGAACTCGAGACGACCGACGCGGCGAGTCCGCTCGTCGCCGCCTCGACGGACGCGGCCAGCGGATCCGACGGCGACGCCGTTCTGGAAGTGGCGGGCCTGGTCCCCGGCGACGACGGCAACCGGGCGTACGTCCGCGTCACCGAGGGCGACGCTAGCGCGGTCCGCGACCGCCTCGATGCGGCCGCGACGGGCGCGGTGCGGGCGGTTCGGGACGGCGAGGCCGACACCGGCCTCGTCGAGTGGCAGGTGACCGGCGAGTCGCTGCTTGGCGCACTCGCCGACCGCGGCGCGCAGGTCCGCCGTGCCCGCGCCGACGGCGGTCGCGCCAGCGTCGGCGTGGAAGTCGCCTCCGAAGCGGACCTGCGGACGCTGCTGGACCGCATCGAGGGTGAGTTCCCCGACACGACCGTCGTCTCGAAGCGGGAGCGGGCCCGCGCGCCGGACGCCAGCGGGGGAGTGCTCACCGAGGAGGGACTGGCCGACCTCACCGACCGCCAGCGCGAAGTGATCGAGGTGGCCTACCGCTCGGGGTATTTCAACTGGCCGCGGGATTCGACCGCCGAAGAGGTCGCCGAGTCGCTCGACATCACCTCACCGACGCTGCACTCGCATCTCCGCCAGGCCGAACAGTCGCTGCTCGCCGACCTGTTCGACCCGGAACTCCCCGAAAAGTGACCACATCCCGGCCAGGGCCCCGTGCTCCGGCCGACGCTCCGCCCCCGGCCGGCACTTCACGTACCGGCCGACGCTCCGCCTGGTCGACGCCCCGCCTGGTCGACGCTCCGCGCTACTCGACGCGCTGGGCGAAGCCGAAGTCGGACTTGACCTCGTCGACGCGAACCGTGACCGTCTCACCTTCGTCGGCGCCCGAGACGAACAGCGTGTAGCCGTCGACCTTGGCGACGCCGTCGCCGTCGCTCCCGATGTCGACGATTTCGACCGTGAGGCGGTCGTCCTCGCGGACCGGTGCGGTGAGGAAGTTCTTCGCGACGAGGTACAGTTCCGAGGAGGAATCCCGCGAGGCCTCGGGCCGGACCTGCCGGACGTACTCGAACTGGGCCTCCAGGTCGGTCTGGAGGGCGTCCAGGTCCTGCCCGTCGAAGACCTTCACGGCGAGGTCACCGCCCGCTTCGAGGACGCGGTCGGCGACTGCGAAGGCCTGGCGGGCGAGGTGGACCGACCGGGCGTGGTCCAGGTCGTAGTCGCCGGTCATGTTCGGCGCCATGTCCGAGAGGACCACGTCGACCGGGCCGCCGCGGTCGCGACCGCTGTCGGCGCTCCCGTCGCCGCCGGCGCCGTCTCCGCTCTCGCTCGCGTCGCCCCCGACGCGCTCGACCACGTCGTCGATGGTGTCCTCGTCGGTGAGGTCCCCGCGGACCAGTTCGACCGTCGCGGCCGGGTCCTCGAGCGCGTCGATGCGCTGGCGGTCGACGCCGACGACGGTGCCGCGGGAGCCGACGCGCTCGGCGGCGACCTGGAGCCAGCCGCCCGGCGCGGCGCCGAGGTCGACGACGGTGTTGCCGTCGCCGAGCAGGCCGGCCGTCTCGTCGAGTTGCTGGAGTTTGTACGCCGAGCGGGCGCGGTACCCCTCCTGTTTGGCCCTGTTGTAGTAGCGATCGCGATTGGTCATTTCGTACTCTCTACTACCCAGTCGTGGAGTTTACGCGCTTCGATGCTGTTGTGCCTACTAACTACGTGCCTTCAGATTCGACACTGCGTTTCTCGACGGCGTCGATCCGTGACCTCTGCACGAGCGAGGTGTTCGATCGCGCTCGCAACTACCGCGACGAGAACCGGATCGAGCGCATCGACCGCTTCGAGCAGACCGTGAGCGCCGCCGTGCAAGGCTCTCGACCCGACCCCTACGAGGTCGAGATCCAGTTCGTGGATGGCGCTGCCGAGCCCGAAAACGTGGATGCCACCTGCACGTGTCCGTACGACTGGGGTGGCTACTGCAAGCACATCATCGCGGTGCTGCTGGAACTCGCCGAGGGCGACATCGATCTCGAAGACGAGTGCGAAGCGGTCGAACGCGTCCTCTCGGACGCCCATCCCCAGGAACTTCGGGAATTCCTGCTCGACGAGTCCGAGCGCGACGCCGATCTGCGCCGGCGACTGCTGACACGCTTCGAGGAACAGGACACCCAGAGCCTCTACGACTACAAGAAGGAGATGAGCCAGCGGTACCGCGGCTCCCACACCTATCGATACGAGGGCCCCTCGCTCGACGAGTTTCACGACCTCGCGGAGACTCATCGCAAGCAGGTCAATCCGCTGGAGGCGGCCACCATCTACCGCGCGATGACCGAAGTGCGGATCGAGAACATGGATATGGTGCAGGACTACTACGGCGAGGACTTCGAGGCGGAACTCGCCGCGTTCGTCGAGTGCATCCACGAGGCCGACCCCGACCACGGGGACAAACGCGAGTACATCGACTATCTCTTCGAACGGTGGGGAAGCGACGATTCTGCTGTCGGAACGTTCTCGGGCGACTACAGGGACGCACTATGGGAACTCTGCCGGGACGATACCGACCTGCGGTACTGGCGGGGCCTGCTCGAAGCGGAACTGCCGGAGGAGATCCCCGAAAAAGGTGGGATCGATCCCGAGACGCGCGAACTCGAGACGACTGGACGTTTCGAGGTCAAACGACGCCTCGAAACCTACGCCGAGGTTCTCGACACACTCGACGAGACAGAGACGCTCCGGGAGGTGTGCGAGGAACATCATCTCGACATCCGCGAGTTCTGTCTGCGGTACGCCCGTCTACTCGCAGCCGAAGGCGAGGTCGACCGGGCAATCGAGGTCGCTGAACAGGGGCTGGACGCGTTCTCGAACGTCGGAAAGCTTCGACACTTTCTGATCGACGCGTACGCCGACCGCGACTCGGAGCGGCACAAGGAACTTCTACGGGAGCAATTTCTCCAGTCGGGGGACTGGGAGTACTACGAGCAACTGCGGTCACGCTGCTCGGACGACGAGTGGGTGGAGATGATCGCGGAGTTCGAAGAGCGACTCGAGGACTCCAACACGCATCGCTTGATCGACGTCTATCTGCGCGAGGGACGTACGGCTGACGCATTTGAGACCGTCGTCGAGGCCGCTCGCGACGACCCCGACGACGCGTTCCAGCGAGCAGTCGGCGACAATGGTCTCGCGGTTCTGAGCGAATACCGTGATGACGTCGCGGACTACGACCCGGAGACCTACTACGAGGTCTACGAGGAACGTCTCGAACCGTTCCTCGCGGACACGACGGGCCGCAACCACTATCAGACGGTCGTGGAGTACCTCGAAGAGATGCGCGAACTGGGGTTCGACGACGAATTCGAGGCGTTTGTCGCGCACCTGACAGAGAAACACTCGAACCGACCCGCCTTCCTCGACGAGATGGAGGCGCTCGATGCGTGAGGCTGAGTAGCATCGGATCCGAACCCATCTTAGAAATAGAAGTGGGAACAAGGATTAAATATTCCCACACCCTCGTTTCGGACATGAGTGGAGAAGTGCGAACGGACGAGCGTGGGCGCGTGACGATTCCGAAGGAGATACGCGACCGCTACGGCGAGAAGTTCCGCCTCGTCGAACTGGACAGCGGTATCAAACTGGTGCCGATCCCCGACGATCCACTGGCGGAACTACGGGCAGCCGCTTCCGATGAACTTCGCGAAGCGTCGCTCGATGATCTCGAAGAAGCGGCTCGTGAACAGGCACGCGAACAGGCCAGCGAGCATGTACGCTGATCTCGACTTCTGGCTGGCGTTACTGAAAGATGACGACTGGCTGGCCGATCGCGCCGAGTCCCTCCTCGACGAACACGAGGCCGATCTCGAGGTGTCGCTGGCGACATTCATCGAGCTGTTCCTCGTCGAAGAGCGGTTCGCCTTCGACCGCGAACGTGCCGTGACGGCGATTCTCGAACTGGCGGCGTACGAGGGCGATCCAAATGTCGTGTATCAGGCCTCGGAGAACATCGGTGAAGGGTTGAACACGTTCGATGCGTTCCATGCGGCGCTCTCCGGTGGCAGCATCATCTCCAGTGACGGTGCATACGATGATCTCGGTGGTGTCGAACGTGTTCGACTCGAACCCGACGAGAACGAGGATTACACACCGTAAGTTCGACGGCGTTCAGTTAGTAGTCACAACAGATCGGGCCGAGTAGTTGTAGTACTCGTCTTTACCTGACATGGTTATCTCTTCGAATATCGCGGTCCGTCTCGGCCGTCACTATCGCGCGAGAGTTCGATCATATCGGAACTGACGCCGGCGATGCTAAAATGGATGCCGACTCGGTAGGCGCGGGAAATGAGGGCGTCGTGTTGCTCCTCCCCTGCCAGGCACATTACACCGTTGGTTTTTCGACCAATAGACCTATGCCACTGGCCGCTGTACCAATAGCAGAGGATGGGTGACCCGTCGGCGGACGACTTGGACGGTATCAGTCGAGTCGGGAAATACGCCGACGATACTGTCGTTCGCGTCTTCGTGATGCGGACGTCGGCAGACACCTACCCTTCGGGATGGGCCTACAAGCTCCACTACGGCGCGACCCGACCGAGTCCCCCGGACACCCTCGACGACGGGACGATCCGCCGCTACGACAACTCCCACGAGGACACGAAAGGACACGAACTGCACGCGGCACCCGACCCGGAGCCGACGACCATCGAGTTCCCCGGGATGGTGGAACTCTGGGATCGGTTCTGGAGCGAGATACCGAAAGAAGCGTTCGAGGTCGAGTGAGCGAACTGTCCCACGAGGTGATTCCAATGACTGACACGCCACCGCTACATCCGATGGAACGCGAACGGCTCCAGCGCGAATCGACGCTCGTCGTGACGGTACAGGCGTCCGACGAGTTCCACGACGATGTCCGAAGCGCGATACGGGCGCTCGAAGCGGGCGAGAGCGTCGAGTCGCACCCGACGGTATCGTTCGGGAGTTACGACGAGTTGATGGGGACGCTCACCCCGAGAGTTCTCGACCTGATCGAGGCGATCCGACGGGACGAACCCGAGAGCATCAACGAGGCCGCACGCGTCGTCGATCGGGACGTCAAGAACGTCCACGAGGAACTCGCTCGACTCGCTCGACTGGGGATCATCTACTTCGAGGAGGAGGGGCAACGGAAACGGCCGGTCGTCTGGTTCGACGAACTCGTCGTCACCCTCCCGTTCGACCCCGAGGCCGGTAACACTGCTTCGGTGCCGTCGTAGCGGCGATCAGGAACGAATCGGTCAGACAGACCGGTAGGGGTAGCTGTGGGGCCGTCTTTGCTGGACGACCGTGTGAGCGAGCCGAACGAGGGCCGTTCAGAACGTCAGCCGTTCCAGCAGCCGCCGGAATCGACTCGGTCTGTTCCGGTCGTGGAGGTGGACCGTGAGCACCGGCTCCGACCGGCGCTCCGGCCGGTCGTCGGCGCTCGCGAGCGTCAGGTCGGGGGCACGGACGCGTCCCCCGTCGGAACGCGCGACCACGGTCTGCCCGGGGCTGCCGACGACTTCCCGGAGGTCACCGTGATAGGCGTCGATGGCGTCGGCCCGGCGGTCGGTCGTGTGCCGACCCACGCGGTACTCCAGGTGCATGCGTGCGTCGCTGCCGACGGCGAGCGCGTCGCCCAGCGCCAGTTTGACCGGGTCGTACGGTCCGCGGTCGGTGACGACGCGGACGTCCGTCACGTCGCCGACGGCGCCCGCCGACAGCGTCCCGACGTCACAGGGGGCGTGCCTGCGGATCCACCGGACCCCGCCTCGCAGGAGGCCGCCCGTGAAGGCGGGGTCGCCCTCGGGGAGCAAGAGGAGGTCGGCGTCGTGCTCGTCGGCGACGTTGACGACCGCGTGGGCGGCGTCGTGGCTGACGACCTCCCCGAAACTCACCGGGACGTCCACCTCGGCGGCCAGGCGTTCGGTGAACGCCTCGAAGGCCTCGTCGCCGGGCGACTGGACCTCCGCGGCGTACGCGAGCGGTACCTGATCGGGTTCGACGTCGAAGCGGACGACGGAGACGCCGCCGTCGTGGGCGCTCGCGATAGCGGCCGCGGCGCGCACCAGCGACCGCTCGCGCTCCGGGGACGTCTCCTCACCGACGCCGACGAGCACCTCGTAGCCGGGCTGGGACAGCGCCTGACGGGTGTCGCCGACGAGGTCCGCGCCGATACGGCGCCGGAGTTCCTCGATGGCCGCGCCCTCGCGTTCGACGCGCTGGCGGGCGTACGCGAGGTACCACACCACTCCGACCGCGACGATAGCCACCGCACCGACCAGCGGGACGGGGCCCATCTGTGTCAGCAGGGCCAGCCCCGTCACGGCGCCGAAGACCTGCGTCCACGGGTACAGCGGCGCCCGGAAGCTCGGCTCGTACTCGGCGTGGCCCTCGCGGAACGCGACGACGGCGGCGTTGACGAGGACGAACACGAGGATCTGGAACGCGCTCGCGAGCTTCGCGATCTCCATGATCGGGACGAACGCGATGAGCACGAGCAGGACGGCGCCGGTGAGCGCGATAGCGGTCGCGGGCGTTCCGAGCCCCTCGTGGACGGCGCCCAGTCGTTCCGGGACGAGCCTGTCGCGCGCCATCGCGAACGGGTACCGCGACGACGAGAGGATCCCCGCGTTGGCCGTCGAAATCAGCGCGAGGACGGCCGCGACGACGACCGCGGCGACGCCGGCCCCGCCGAGCGTGACCGCGGCGACGTCCGCCATCGGGGTGAGCGTGTCGCCGATGGTCGAGAGGTCGGCGACGCCGACCATCACGGCGACGATCAGGACGTACAGCAGGGTCGTGAACGCGAGCGAGGCGAGGATGCCCAGCGGGATGTTCCGGTCCGGGTCCTCGATCTCCTCGGCGACGCTGGCGACCTTCGTGACGCCGGCGTACGAGACGAACACGAGCCCCGTCGCGGCGAGGAGCCCGCCCGGGCCCTCCCCGAAGAACCCGGCGAAGTTGGCGCTTCGCACGTCGCCGGTGCCGCCCGCGACGAACCAGACCATCGCGGCGAGCATCACGGCGACGATGGCCACCTGGAGCCGTCCGGTGAGTTTGGCGCCGACGAGGTTGACGCCTACCAGGGCGACAGCCAGCCCGAGGGTCAGCGGCAGTATCCACGCGTCGGGCACCGAGACGAGCAAGAGGAGGTACGGCACGCCGCCGACGAGCGCGAGCGCGCCCTTGAACGACAGCGAGAACCACGTGCCGATCCCGGCGACGGTCCCGAGCAGCGGCCCCATCCCGCGCTCGATGTAGACGTAGGAGCCGCCGGACTCCGGCATGGCCGTCGCCATCTCCGCCTTCGAGAGCGCTGCAGGCAAAACGAGGACGCCGGCGAGGAGGTAGGCGAGGACGACCGCCGGACCGGCGATACCGACGGCCAGCGCGGGCAGGATGAAGATGCCGCTGCCGACCATCGCGCCGATGCTGATAGCGACGACGCTCGCGAGTCCGAGGTCGCGCTCGAGTTCTTTCGCCATCAGTCCCGAAGCCTCACTCGCTCGTCGGTTTCGGCCGCTCGGTCCGGAGTCGTCGAATCCTCGACGACGCTGGAGTCCTCGACGGCGAGGGAACCGACCGTCGCCCCCGCGACGGCCCGCGAGACACAGACCGTCTCGATCCCTGCGTCCTCGAACACGGCCCGCCTGTCGGGGTCGTTGACGAGCGCGATCACTCTGTCTGCGCCGAACGCGCGGGGCGCGGCCGCCCCGAGCAGCAGGTTCCGCCCGTCCGACGGCGTCGCGACGACGACGGTCGCCGCGGAACAGTCGACCGACGGCGTCGTCTCGAGCGTCGATTCGTGCGCGGTCAGGCCGGCCTCGCGTGCGCGGTTCGCCATCGATTCGCCGTCGACGAACGTGACCGACTGGCTCCGTGTCGCTATCTCGGTCGCGAGCTCGAGGCCGATCGGTCCGCCCCCGAGTACGAGTATGTCATGGGTCATGTCGTATGGCCCCGAGCCACCCTTCCGAGGGCGACGACCGGTGGCTATCCGCCAATAATATCCAATACGTCATAATACTTCCGGCAGAAGACCAATATTTTTTCTTCGATGTCGTAGAAGTTGAAATAGTAGGGTTTTTCGGTAGATTTCGGTACTGACCGAATCGCCGGGTTGGAGACGTGCGTCTCCTCTCGCTGGTCACTGCGATCGGGTAGGAGGGTCTATCGAGGGTCTGTCAGGCGGTTTCGACCGGGGGACGTCCCCGGGGCGGAGACCGTGTCGGAGCGGGCATCGAGCCGGGCGGCCTCGGCGGGGTCACTCTGTGGTCGAGTCGGGTTCGGACTCGCGGAACGGGGACAGTGCGTCCCCGCCCTCACCGGTTCTGGAGAGGACCGTCACGATGTCGTCCGGCTGGATGACCGTGTCGCCGTGCGGCGTGATCTCGCGGTCGTCGCGCTCGATGGCGATGACGAGCGTCTCCTCGTCCAGGATCCCTTCCCCGGCGGCGTCCTCGAGCGTGAGACCGGCGATCGGTGCCCCGGACCGGACGGTGACCGCCACCACGCTCGCCGCCCCGGTGAGGTACTTCCTGTACGCGCGCAGACACACCACCAGACAGGGACTGCTCGGGCGCCACATCCTCGCCCGGGACGACGACCTGCCGTCCGCTGTCGTGGGTGCGGCAGCGACCGTCGCTCCGGACGGCTCCGGGCCCGTCGAGGACGCGACGACGACGATGGTCGCGCTCTCGAACCCCAGGACCGAGCGGTCGCTCGTGTCCCTGAGCGCCGCGCTCGCGAACCACGACAGGGGCCGCGTCCTCGCGACACACGTCATCCAGGTGCCCGACCAGACGTCACTGGCGGCCGCCGCCGACCAGCGCGACCGGATCTCGGAGACGTCCGAACAGCTCCTGGCCGACGCGCGAGCCGACGCCGAGCGACTGGGCGTACCGGTCGAGACGCGGACGATCCTCTCCCACGAGGGGCTCGCCGAGGTGTTCGACGCGGCCCGCGACCACGGCGTCGACAGGCTGGTCATGGGACACAGCGGCGCGAAACTCGCCGGGGGGCGGGTCGAAGGCGCCCTCGACGAACTGACACACGACCTGCCCTGTGACGTGCTCGTCCTCGACGACGTGGAGCTGCTGGTCGAGACCGGCGACGTGGAGACCGCGATCGGGGCGGCGGCGGCCGACAGGTCGCTCGTCCTCGTCGGGGCGACCGAACGGGGCCTGCTGTCCCGGCTCGTCGGCGGGTCGCTGACGCTGTCGGTGCTCGACGACCTCGACGCGAGCGTCCTGCTGGCAGAGCGGCCGCGGCCACGGTCCCTCCGGGAGCGACTGCTCGGCCGGCCGTGAGAGGACAGGGCGGGAGCTGTTCCCCGGTTGAGGGGTCGGTTTCGTACTTCGGCCGGGGCCGACGCTTCGGATCCCGACGCGATCGGGCGGGCGCTCAGACCAGTCGGTCGAGATGTCCGCTGGCCCATCCAGTCGGGATGCCCGCTGGCGGTAGTCGCACGCACGCGCGGCTGCAATGAAGTGACTTTTTAGGGGATGGGGGCGTAGCCGGGGCCAAGATGTTCAACGCGATCGTGAGCGCGGACACGCTCCGGACGACGCTCGATTCCGTGAGCGTGCTGGTGGACGAATGCAAGATCCACCTCGAGGAAGACGGGCTGGAGATCCGGGCAGTCGACCCGGCGAACGTGGGCATGGTCGACCTCGAGTTGTCGGCGGCGGCCTTCGAGTCCTACGAGACCGACGGGGGCGTCATCGGCGTCAACCTCTCGCGGCTGGAGGATATCGCCGGCATGGCCGACTCCGACCAGCTCGTTCACCTCGAACTCGACGAGGAGACCCGCAAGCTCCACATCGCCATCGACGGCCTCGAGTACACGCTCGCGCTCATCGACCCCGACTCCATCCGCCAGGAGCCGGACCTGCCCGACCTGGATCTCGCCGCCGAGATCGTCATCGAGGGCCGCGACATCGACCGCGCAGTCACCGCCGCGGACATGGTCTCGGACCACATCGCGCTGGGCGTCGACGCCGACGCCGAGCAGTTCTACGTCGACGCCGCCGGCGACACCGACGACGTCCATCTCGAACTCGGCCGCGACGACCTCATCGACCTGACCGCCGGGACGGCCCACTCGCTGTTCTCGCTCGACTACCTGCAGGACATGAACAAGGCCATCCCGAAAGACGCCGAGGTCCGGATGGAACTGGGCGAGGAGTTCCCCGTCAAGATGCACTTCGACATCGCCGAGGGCGAGGGCAAGGTCACCTACATGCTCGCGCCGCGCATCCAGAGCGACTGAGCTCGCGCTCGCTGCTTTCTCCCGACCCCGTTTCTGTCCGCTCCGTGCCGACAACGGTAAACCGAACCGGGGTGTAACCCAGGTGAATGAGCGACCGCGCCGACGACGCTGCCGACGCCGATGGCGTCGCGGGTCCCGAGGAGGCCACCGTCGACGACCTCGGAGATCACGACGAGAGCAGCCTCGACGCCGTGGCGGTCCCCGACGACGGCTCGGCCCCGATCGCCACCCATCCCGACGGTGACGGCGAGGTTCACGTCCTCGGGACCGCCCACGTCTCCCACGAGAGCGTCGACGAGGTCGAGGCGACTATCACCGAGCGCCGCCCGGACGTCGTCGCCGTCGAACTCGACGAGGGCCGCTACCGCCAGCTCCAGGGCGAAGCGCCCGAGGACCTGGAGCCGAGCGACCTGCTGGGCGGCAACACCGTCTTCCAGTTTCTCGCCTACTGGATGCTATCCTACGTCCAGACGCGCCTGGGTGAGCGCTTCGACATCCAGCCCGGCGCCGACATGCTCGCCGCCGTCGAGACCGCCGAGAAGCTCGGCCTCGGCGTCGCCCTCGTCGACCGTGACATCCAGATGACCGTCCAGCGCTTCTGGAAACGGCTCACATTCCTCGAGAAACTCGCCCTCGTGGGCAATCTGACGCTCGCCTTCGGCTCGCCGCTGGCGGTCGGCATCGGCGCCGGCGCCGCGTTCGGCGCCGTGCTCGGATTGACGGCGTCGATGATCGCCGCCGGCCCGCTCGGATTCGCAGGCAGTGACTTCGTCGCCGCCGTCGGCGCCGACCCCGTGGCGCTCGTCGGCGGTGCGGTCGGCGGCGCCGTCGCGGGCGTCGTTCTCTGGACGTTCCTCGAACCGTGGCTCGCGGACCTGTTCGACGCCGTCCCGGTGCCGAACACGACCGCCTCGCGCCTCGGCGCGGGCGTCCTCCTCGGGTCGGTCGGCGGCGTCGCTATCGCCGCCTCCGGCGGCGCGGCCCTCGGCCCCGTCTCCGTCGGGATGGACCGGCTCACGTCGACGGGCGGGTTCGTCCTCCAGACGCTCGCGGGACTGGTCGGCGGGGGCGTCGTCGGCGCGGGCCTCGGCCTCGTCGTCGGCGGTGTCCTCGCGGGCTTCGTGCCCGAAGAGGAGGAACTGGACGAACTCGACATCGAGGAGATGACCGACACCGACGTCGTCAGCGCGATGATGGAGGAGTTCCGCCGGTTCTCGCCGGGCGGCGCCGAGGCGCTCATCGACGAGCGCGACGCCTTCATCGCCCACCGCCTCGTGGCGCTGCGCGAGGCCGGCTACTCCGTCGTCGCCGTCGTCGGCGCCGGCCACCGCGAGGGGATCGAGCGCTACCTCGCCAACCCCGAGACGCTGCCGCCGATGGAATCGCTCGTCGGCGAAGCCACGGGTAGCGGACTCGGCGCCTACCTCTACAAGGCCGTCGGCTACGCGATCACGCTCGGCTTCGTGGTCTTCTTCGTCCTGCTGGCTATCGGCGGCGCGAGCAACGCCCTGCTGGTCGAGATCTTCGTCGCGTGGTTCGTCGTCAACGCCGTGTTCGCGGGCGGGCTGGCGAAACTCGCCGGCGCGCGCTGGCCGAGCGCGGCCGTCGGCGGCGGCGTCGCCTGGCTCACGAGCGTCAACCCCCTGCTCGCGCCGGGCTGGTTCGCCGGCTACGTCGAACTGAAATACCAGCGGGTCAGCGTCGCCGATATCTCGACGCTCAATTCGATCCTCGACGACGAGGAGGCTCCGCTCAGCGACATCGTCCGGCGGATGCGCGAGGTGCCTCTCTTTCGCCTGATCCTCGTCGTCGCGATGACGAACATCGGGAGCATGGTCGCCAGCCTCGTCGTCTTCCCCGTCGTGTTGACGTGGCTCTCGGCGGACGTGGGCGGCGTCGGCGCCATCGGCGGAATGCTGCTGGAGGGTGCCCGGACCGGCGCCGAAACCGTCTGGGGGGCGATACAGTGAGTCACCGCAGGGGCCGGCGCGACCCCAGCATCGAGTTCGGCGCCCGCGAACTGCGGGATCTGGCGGTCGCCTGGCTGGCGCTCGGCGTCGCCTTCGCCTTCTTCCTGAACCCCGAGGTCAGGGGTGCGGTCCAGGGCGGGTCACTGGACACCGCGGCGGTGGGCGAGAGCTTCGCGCTCTCGCTCGTGACCGTCGGCGTCGCCTTCCTCCTGCATGAACTGGCCCACAAGGTTGTCGCGGTCAGGTTCGGCCAGTTAGCGGCGTTTCGCGCCGACTACGGGATGCTCTTTCTCGCGGTGATGGCCGGCATGGCTGGCTTTTTCTTCGCCGCGCCGGGCGCCGTCGTCCACCGCGGCCGGATCACGAAACGGGAGAACGGCCTCATCGCGGTCGCAGGGCCGGTGACGAACCTCGCGCTCGCCGTCGCCTTCGCACCCCTGTTGCTCGTCGAGGGCGGGTTCGTCGCCGCCGTCGGGTCGATGGGCGTGACGATCAACCTCCTGCTCGCCGGCTTCAACATGCTCCCCTACGGCCCGCTCGACGGCCGGAAAGTGCTCGACTGGAGCACGGTGGGGTTCGCCGCCGTCGCCATCCCGAGTTTCCTGCTTGCCGTCTACGCACTCTTTTTCATCGGGATCTGAGACGGGGGAAGGTTGCTCGCTAACTGTGATATTGGCCGTGTTCGATCCTGAGCACTGAAAGCCCTCGGCTCGCTCGCTCGCAGTGACAGCGACCGCGACTGGCTCTGAGCGATGAAAGCCCTCGGCGCGCTCGCTATGAGTCACAGCCACCGCAACCGCGACTGGCTCTGAGCGATGAAAGCCCTCGGCGCGCTCGACTCGGGGGACTCGCTGCGCTCCTCACTTCGTTGCGGTGCTTGCGTCGTCTCGCACCTCGAACGAGTCGCCCCTTTCATTCCCACCCGATTCAGCCGGGTGAACGGTCTGAGCGGGTGGGAATGAAACGGGCCAGCGGCTCCGGAAAGACGGGCGACGTAAGCACCGCAGGCCGAGGAGCGCAGCGAGCCCCTCGACCGGAGCCGCTGGGGGCTTTCACGCTGTTCTCGATCGAGTCGAACAAGACGAATGCGTATCTGAACACTATCGTACCGGATGGCGGCTTCCCGCGACCGGTGGGACAGTTTCTTCACCCGTCCCCGCGACCGTCGGGTTCCTCGACACCTGCCACCGACCCTACGAACCGCTCGTCGAAGCCGCCCGCGCGAGCCACGACCGCCTGTACGGCGTGGCGACCGGCCAGCGGGTGCCGTACGACGACGAATCCGAGTATCCCTCCGGTCTCTAACGGAGGAGATGCCGGTGACGGGGGAGGCCAGCGACGAGGGATTTTTTGTATACAGAACCGTATACAAACACTCGTGAGCAAGAGCATCCGGGTCGACGAGGAGACCCACGCGGCGCTGGCGGCGCTGAAGCGGGACGACGAGACGTTCGACGACTTGCTCTCGCGACTCGTCGCGGAACGACGGGAACTCGTCCGGGAGGGGGCGGGGCTCTGGGAGGGGACCGACGCGGCCGAGAAAGCCCGCGGGGCTCGTGACGAGATGAAAGAGGACGTGGGCGCTCGATGACCCTTTACGACAGTAGCGTCCTCATCGATTATCTGGACGGTGACGACGCCGCAGTCGACTACGTGGACGACCACGCCACGGAGCGTGCCGTGGTGCCGTCGCTCGTGCTGTTCGAGGTGTACCAGGGCGAAGTCTTCAAATCGGGACCGGCTGATTTCGACGCCGTCGACCGGGCTCTGACGTGGCTGACTGTCGTCGACGGGACGCGGGACGTCGCTCGCACTGCCGCGGAACTGCAGGCCGAACTCCAGGCTCGGGGTGACGCGCTCGCCGCACGGGACGCCTACATCGCGGGCACCGCAGACGTACTCGACGAACGGCTCGCGGTGTCCGATCCGGATTTCGCAGTAGACGGGCTCACCGACGTCCTCGACGTGGACTTCGTCTGACGACCGGCGCTCACTGCGTGTAGTAGTACTCGCCGCTCTGTTTCTGCTCGCGGTCGAGCTGGCTGCCGGGCTTGTTGATCCGGGGGCGACCGGTCCGCTGGTCGCGGCGGAAGGTGATGTCGAGGTCCGCGAGGAAGTCGTTCATCCCCTCGCGCATGCCGACGGGCGGGGCGGCGTGGCCGTGGTCGGCGGGTTCGCCGTCGAAGACGAGCAGGCGGTCCGAGA
>ENA-ORCO01000615-ORCO01000615.1-marine-metagenome-genome-assembly--contig:-NODE-615-length-15182-cov-3.678848_pt1 | contig 15182 bp, 13 predicted proteins | sample MGYA00248633_ERZ508508 | MGnify/ENA primary metagenome ERZ508508 (study PRJEB26179, sample SAMN06268845) | marine metagenome | isolation source: A23 P1 aerobic enrichment on pine of planktonic cells taken...
TGCTGGTGCTGTTGCCGGCGCTCGGTTCGGAGCGAGTGGGCTTCCTGAGAGTTGGATTGATTCACTCACTTCCGATGAGGAACTTCGTCGATTAGCGACTCACATACGGAGCTGACCTTCACTCGGTGAACGTTTTAGTCACGTCCCCACATTGCGTGAGGCGTGCCTATACGCCGGGGGAAATCAACCGACCGCCTGTACGAGGACTGCCGGGGATTCGACTTGGTCATCGTTCCGGATGCACCGCTTGCAGATGCGTTGAATCGTCGTCTGGACCGACCGCATTTTGGAACGTTTGCAATCACACCGCGACGTCTCGCCACGCGTCGACGCGAAGAAGCCGAGGACCGACTTGCGTTTCTCGAGGTAATCGAGGAGACCGACCTCAGTTGGAAGCAAGCCGCCTACGTCGTGGGGAACATCCTCCAGTGTTGGGAGTATCAAGGCGAACTCGACTCCATCCTGGAGTACGATTCCTACGCTGACGATGCGACTCGAACCGTTGTCGACACGCTCGAAGAGATTGAGATTACGTCTCGACAACTGACCGCGTTCAGTCTTGACGACGACCAATCGGTTGCCGTCGTCGGCCGCGAGCGGCTCACGCCGCTTGAGGCATCCATCTTGCCCGCCGATTACACCGACGTCAGTCAGTTTACCGACGATGCCTTCGACTATCCAACGTTCCGCATCTTCGATTCATCAGCCGCGATCATCGACACGGTGCTTGATTCCATTCCGGCCGACAATGCAGATGAGTTCGCGATCGTCTTGGATCAAGAGAGCGCCTACTCGTCGCTCATCGAATCCGGACTCGAAGCTGCCGATATCCCATACTATGGTGGCCCAGGGTTCATTGACCAACCGACGAATCGGGGTTTTCTCCGCCTCCTTCGAACGGCGTACGCTGGGCGAGATACACGCGTCACGACGGTTCGGCCGATACTGGCGCAGCTCGGGTCGGACATCTCCATCGAACACGATGACAAGCGTGTCGTAGATATCGACCACCCTGCCGCTCGTGAGCTGCTTCGGCTCCGGGATCGGATTACCGATGGCGCTGTCGCCGACGCTATCGAAGCATACGAGGCCGCCACTGGCGCGGACTTAGACTCGCTTCGGGCGGAACTCGAACGATTGGGGGTTCTCTCTGAACCGGTTTCGGAACGCCTCGTCAATCGGCTTCATTTCTATTTCCAGACCTACGAGGTACCGATCGACAGGGAAAACGAGGGCGTCCTGTTGGCGGATGCGAAAGCGGCTGCACACGTCGGCCGGCCGGTGGTGTTCTACCTCGGCCTTGACGAGGGCTGGACACACCAGTCGCCGAGACGGCCGTGGGTCGACAATGACGCCGAATACGTCCGAAACATCCAGCAGTTCCAACTGTTGCTTCAGAACGGCGTCGAGCAGCACTTCCTTGTCCAAGACGCCTCCGGTGGCCAGCCGATCACGCCCTGTCTGTATTTCGAGGAGTTACTCGAGGCAGAGTTCGAGCGCTTCAGCGATCTCGAATCGAGTTCGCACACGAGTGGTAGTCGAGCGGACGGTGAGGGCTTCGACCGAGAATCGCTGAATGTCGATGCCGAGTCACTGTCGACCATCAGTCAGTCGAGTCTCAACAGCTACGTCAACTCTCCACGGGACTACTTCTTCGACCGTCTTGTCGACGCCCCGGATGCGGACCATTTCACCGAAGGGAATCTTTTCCATGACTTCGCGGAGTTCTACGTATCCCATCCGGAGTTCGTTGGTGAGGCCGAACTCGAATCGGTCGTTGCATTGCTACTCGAAGAGACGACGCCGTACCACCGAGAACCGGACCGGGCCGTCAAGCGGACGGAATACCGCGCGGCCCTGGAGACCATCGTCTCGTATTTCGATGAGAACCCACCAGAGGAACCGCCGTTCCTAACGCCCGTCGAACGTCGTGGCGAAAACGACATTGCAGCGCATTTCGACCGGCCAATCGATTCATCAGTCACCGAGCGCTGGTTCGAAAACGACTCGTTGGGCATCAAGGGAAAGATCGACCTCGTCCATAGCCCGACGCGGCTCCTTGACCACAAGAGCGGGTCGAAAAAGTCCGCCTCAGAGGTGGTGAAAAACGCCGCGCTGGAGCAGCCGAGCGATACGCCGAACTTCCAAGCGCTGTTGTACCTCGCACATTATCGGACTGTCAAGCCGGATGAACCGCTGTCGTTCACGTTCTTCCACTTCACGGAAGTGGTCGACGACCTCCTTCGTGGCGATGCTGAACTCGATGACTGCCTGACGACGGTTCGGTATCAACCGACCACGTTCGCATCGTACATTGAGCGCAAGCCCGTGTTCGAAGACCTGCAAAGCGATGCATCGAACAAGTGCGAAAAGACGTTCTCACAAGTCGACTATACCGCCTTTCGAGAGGTTGTGGAGAGCCACGATATCCCGTCGACGCGAGATAGCGACGAGCTGATCGAATCCGAATTCGGGCAGGCACTCACCAACCGAATGCGAAACGAGGTTGGTGACTACAAGTATGTCACCATTGGCTGTAAGCAGGCCCTCAGACAGTTGACCGGCATCCGCTCAGAGACGTTCTTCACCGAAGACCTCGACGCCTTCGAGACGTTCATTGAGGAGCGATTGGCCGAACTGAACGAGCGGCGTGCCGGAACGGAGCGGTTCCCGGTTGAGGGATTGGGGGGAGAGCCGAATGAGCGCCGACTTGACCACCGCGATTTGCTTCTGGAGGGTGAGATCGATGGTTGAACCCAACGAGAAACAGAAGCAGCTCATCCGCAACCACGAGGGGCTCTATCTCGTCGACGCTGGTCCGGGTACGGGGAAGACGTTCACCGTCACTCGCCGATATGCCCGGATTCTCGATGAGAAGCCTGTCGACCCAGAGGACGTCCTCTTGGTGACGTTCACGGACAACGCCGCGGCGGAGATGAAAGATCGAATCGTCGCTCAATCGGAGTACGGGATGCGGGAGTTGGCCGACGCCCCGATTCAGACCTTCCACAGTCGGTGTTACGATATCCTCACCGAACACGGCTTCTCGGCGCCGACACATCTCGGCATTGACGACCGAATCACTGGCTCGACACGGATACTCGAGGACGAGAGCTTGGAAGCGGACCGCTTCGAAGAGTTCGTCGACCGATTCAGCGATTCCCATCCGGAGTATCACGAGCTTTTCCGAGTGGTTGATTCACCCTCGGAGCTCTTGGGGCTCATCAAGCAACTCGCAGCCAAAGGCGTGTTTCCGACCGCCGATGGATGGTATCGAGATGGAGCACGATTCCTTGATGGCGACTTTGAGACGTTCAAACAACAGTTCAACGAGGCGAACGAGCCGCGCAAGGGAGGGAGCAAACAATCCAAACTCCGCTCGAAGCTCAATGAATACGACAAGGACAGTTGCTATCTTCCTGAGGCGCCGCCGAAATCGGAAATTCGTGGCGATGGCAAGCAGGTTCCGGACTCGCTTGCTGAGCGCGTGTTCGAAGAGGACCGAACGGATCTGCAGACCTTCGTTCACGACCTCTACTACGGCTATCTCGAATTCACACTGGAGCGTAACTACCTGAACTTCGCGTTCATCCAGCTGTTCGCATTTGTCTTGCTCTGTGAGGAGCCCGCCCTACGCGAAGACATCGAATACGAGTACGCGATGGTCGACGAGTTCCAAGACTCCAGTGAGATTCAATTCAAACTGGTGTTACTGCTCGCGGGGACGAACAACATCTGTGTCGTCGGTGACTGGAAGCAGAGCATCTACTCGTTCCAATACGCGGCCGTCGAGAACATCCAAGAGTTCCCGAGCCGCCTCGACCGATTCACCGCGGAGCTGAATGCGGATTCTGAACGGGTCGGCTTCGATACCCGGCCCATCACCGATATCGAACTCGAAGAGAACTACCGCTCCACGCAGGCAATCATCGACTTCGCCGAGGACGGATTGGTTGCCCCGGCGACTGGCAGTGAGTCCGTCGACGCCGCAGCGGTGCGGGAACGAATCGTTGAGTTGAATTCGAATGCTTCCCACGAGAACTCCCGGCTCGAATCGATTTACCACGAGGACGAACATGAGGCCGTCCTCACGAAGATTCAGGAGATCGTCGGCAACGACACCTATCAAATCGAAGCGGATGGCGAGCTACGACTGCCGACACACGGCGACATCACCGTCCTGACGCGAACACGCGATTTCGGTCGGGAACTGCTGACAGTGGCCGAACAACACGACCTGCCGATGGCCTACGAAGGTGGTATCGAACTCTTCCGGACCGATCCGGCAAAGCTTCTGTTGGCGTGGCTTCGCATCTTGGAGTTCGATGCTGACCGTGGCTGGGCCCCCGTCCTCGAACAAGCGGGCTACACGCTCGATGAGATCGACCACATTCTCGACAGCGAGTCCTATCCCGAGGCGATGCAGCAGTTCGCGACCGATTTGGCAGGCTTGGAGTCGGTCGGCGCCGTTGCACAGCGTGTCTTCGACCGCTACGGCTACGATGGTGAGTACGCGGACGTGCTCATGAGTACGATTCAGTCGGTGCATGAATCGACGACGCTGACTCGTGGCGATTTGATTCGGTTCATCGAACGCGGCATTGAATCGGGAACGACACACGAGATCAGTGCAGGCTCGGGAACCGATTCCGTCACGGTCCAGACGATTCACGCAACCAAGGGACTCGAACATCCCATCGTGATTCTGGCGAACATGAACACCTACCGCTTCCCGCCATCGGGTGGTGACGATGCCGTGATTACCTACGATGAGTCGATCGGCCTTCGTCAGCGAACGGTCTACAGCGAGGTCCACGGTGAGCCGTACGTCTACGACAACTGGCGTGTCGACGTGCTGAAGCGGTGTCTGCCGCGTAATTACGATGAAGAGCGGCGGTTGCTCTACGTGGCGTTGTCCAGAGCGAAGAACCACATCGTCCTCGCTGCCGGCGAACGGCCGAACTCCTTTATTGAGGCGTTAGCTGACGACATCGTTGAAGTTGAGCCCGATATCGACACTGGAATCGGGGCGGCGTCGACCCAGTCTCCACTTGACGTTTCGATTCCCGCCCCCGAAGGCCCGCGTACTGAGTCACCGCACTCGCTGATGGATGACGATGTCTTCGATGATGTTTCGGAGGGACATGGCACCGAGTTCGGGACGGACGTTCACGATTTCGCCGAAGCGTATGCACTCGGTGAAGACGTCGCCCCCTCGAACCCTCATGAGCGACATATCGTCGCGTTCCTCGATTCGTTGGATGGGGACACGCAAGTTGAGGAAGAGGTCTACCTGCCATTGAACGTCGACGGAGAGCAGGTTACGATTTCGGGTGTCGCCGACCTCGTACATCTGACTCCGGAGTCTGCCGAAATTGTAGATTACAAGACTACGGTCGGGCGGCATGCTGAAGCGGAGTACCGCAAGCAGCTGAGCGTCTACTACCACGTGTTGACCCAGGTGTTCCCGGATCGCGAGGTGACGACGAGTATCTTCTATACTGAAGACGGTTCTCGAATCAATATTGAACCCCTTTCGGAGCAAGAGATCATTGAATTAGTCCGAAATAAATGAAGTGACCGTCTATCGAGTGTCTGCCACTCCCTGCGTGTTGGCCGGGGACTGAACGTTTTAATAACGAGGGAGAAGACCACGCACCAACATGGACGCAGAGGCCGTTCGAAACTACGTCGACCGCTCTCAGTCGATTATCGAGGCCTCTCCGCAAATGGATGAGGAAAACACGAAGACGAAGATCATCAATCCGCTAATCGAGCTTCTGGGGTGGGATCTCTACTCGATGGACGTCGAACTGGAGTACACCGTCCAGATTGCGACTGGCACTCGCAAAGTCGACTACGCGCTTTTCATTGACGACGTGCCACGCGTCTTCGTCGAAGCGAAGGGCTGCGATACTGATGTGGAGCAAGCCACCGGGCAGGTCAAGGACTACATGCGTCAGGAATTGCCCGTCAAGTGGGGCATCGCCACGAACGGCAAAACGATCGAGATTCTGCGAAAAAGCGAGCGGAGCGAGAGCGAGGAGATTCGGTTCGGACGCTATACACTGGCCGACCTCCGTTCACGTCCGACTGTATTGGATGTCGTCTCCAAGGACGCGATCGTCTCTGGCGAGGACGACGAAACCGTCAATCGAATGCTACAGCTTCGAAGAGCGATTTCTGACCTCCAACACCAGAAAGAGCCGCTCGCTGAGGATATTACTAATTTAGTGGTTGACCGTGTTGATGAGGTCAGCGCACTTTCTCTGGAGAGCCAATCGAAGGCGTTCGTTGATGATCTCATTGCGTCGCTTGAGGCGAAAGAACACGAAATCACGAAGCAGGGAGATGACACAGAGAGTGGCGAAAAAGGGGAAGGGGAGGGCCACACCAATGGTGGGGGCAGTAGACAGGGCGATGGAGCACTCGCAGGGATGATTCGACGCGAAGAACTCGAGGGCCCGGCTGATGCGAAGGTAGCCGTCTTTCCGGCTCGCCCATCGGGCGTCAAGTTCCTGAAAGACAACAATGCGTGGGGCTTCGTGAAAATCAACCAGGCCCCGATGTACGTGGCGATGTACGTCACCGATGACAACAGCGAAATTCGCTACGTCGCTGAAGTCGATCGAATCGTCGGCGCGACGGAGGCCGATCTCGTAAAGCCAGCAGAGGAGTACGAGCATGAGGCTGAGTTTGACCCCACTGACCAGGTCGTCGTGTTCAAGCCAGGGACACTCTATGAGCTGGAAAACCCGATTCCATACAAGGAGAAGTACCCCCAGAGTCTCCGGTATTCGACGCTTGGGAAACTTCGAGACGCGGACACGACATGGGACGTCTTCTAAGGTTGCCTAACAGGATTGCCGTACACTCTGCTTAGCAACGTGCACAGTCTCAAATTTGATGTTTCGAAGCAATCTTCCCTGCTGATTCGATTGTATGGAGTATGACCGGGATCGAGGTTGGCGATCGAATCCGTGTGGATATCCCGGATGAGTCTGATCCTGACCACGATGTATATCATGGCCGTCACGGGACGGTCGTCAGGATGCTGGGCGATGACGCAGCCGAAGAGACCGGTGATTCGAGAGATTCGACACTCTATCGTGTCGAGTTCGAGGACGGAACACACGCCGATTTTCGTTGGCGTGATCTCCGACCACCGTTTGAGTGAACCGCTTGAAGCGACGCCGACAAAACTAGCTGCTGGCGCTGACTGAATTCCTGGTTATTCAGAATCCCGCAACCAGTGATAGGTGTTGGATAGAGGGCGCATGTCTCACACGAGGTTCCGTCGAAAAAGAGCTGCAAAGGTCGGTCGAGATTCGTACCACCCTGTTCTTATCATTAGACTTGAAAATGACTTAAATCGTGTATCTTCCAAAGGAGATTAATTTGATGAATGCTTACAGGTATTTCGTGAGTGAATTGGGAAGACTGGCGATTTCTTGACGTACTTCATGATCAAATTCGAATTGAATGCCATGGCGCGCAAGAGTGATTTTAGCAGGTTTTGAGGTGCTGGGTATACCAAACCCTACGGCATATTTGCAGGTTTCACCAGAGTACACCCAACCGTCATCGACTAGTTCCCCTTTTCCCCCATGCTTTTTCCAGTCACCAAAACTACCTTTGCCCAGATTGCCTGCCGAGTAGGCGATCCCGTTCTGGTCGATGAGCTGGAATTGGTCAATCTCTTCAATAATGAGAGGCTCGTCAACTCGATTGAAGAGATTGAAAGCCGCGATGATACCCTCAAAGTGATTACTACTTTTCCGAAACACAGAGTAGCCTGAAGTCTGAGTACTGACTCGATCCATCCCCACCAGTTCAGCGGTTAGATCTTCACCATTAGAAACCAATGTAAGAGGTTCACTGCCTTTTTTGGTTGGTTTTGTTTCAATGTCTTTTGATGGTGTTTGACTCTCTACTTCATCTACGGTAACTTCGTCAGTATATTTTTTAACTAAATCTTCTGCACCGGATTTATCAACCATCTTCGCAAGAGTAGTCCCGTTAATCGGCTTTACATTAGACTTCTTAGCTTCTGATAGAGCACTATCAGTGAAGTCGCTTGTAGTGACAACGATTACTTTATCGACATTTTCACGGTGATGAAGCGATCCGTACTGCTGTAATTCGGGTCCGCCAATCCGATTCGATTCATGATAGCGCTTAGCCTGTATCAACTCTTTTTCGGGGAATGGATCCTCTCGAATCGCGATAACATCAATCCCCTCGTCCCGTGGATCGGTTGTCTTTGTTTTCCACCCGCGCCGCTCCCAAAGTTCGGCGATAAAGTGCTCGAACTTCTCATTATCCATCCGTTGAAGTCTTTTAACGAGTTCTGCCTGTGAAAGTGACATTAGGATCTAAAGAAGCAATTCTCATTGATACCTCAAATACGTATGGTTGAAATGAGAGCAGCAGCTTTAGCTGACTCTTCTGACTTGCACTCAATACAGCTTCCGTATCTCGCAAGCCAATACTGTCTGAGATTGAGTGTTTCAACGATCTTAATTTATCTATTCTGCCGTTTCACATAATATTCATCCTGGTGCCGATAGCGAGCTATTACCTCCTCCAGCAGATACGAAGTTGCCTGTGTTTCGGTGAATACTCCGCGGTCGATGAACTCTCCGAGTATCCGCTTCATTCCTCCAAACCAGCCACGGAGATACCCATCGCCAACCGGCTGGCCGTCGTGCCACCGAACGGTCATCAAGACACCGTGACCGATACTCGGGCTGTTCTCGACGCTTTCGGCCTGGCTGCTGAATCCCGGCCACAACGTCCGATAGGCGGTTACTTCGAAGGATTGCGGAACCACATAGAACGCTTCGTGCATGAGGTAATCGAGGTATTCGGTGATGATTTCCTCAATAGTGAGGCCGACTGCCCACGGCTCCGGTTCGACAGCTGTTGACGGTCGTTCCGCGTTCTCGATGTCTGGAAGGTCGGTTGCTTCTGCCGTCTGGTAGTGTTCGTAGACGGCAGTCGTCCATGGGTGGTGTTCTTCGTCGCCACCAAGCGGTGTTCGTTTGGTGAGGTCGTGTTTCAGACGGAGATTGCAACCGCCCCAGTGACTGTAATGTAGGTTGTACGTCTCGTCGGGTCGTTCGTACGCAACGAGTGCTCGATGTCCCATTGAGAATCAGCGAAGGGCTTTCTGTGGCCCCCGCACTCGTTAGGGGGCATAAAATATGCTCTCAGTAAGCTGAGCGGTGGTAGAATCCGATTACTCCTCTGACGCTTCAGCTATCGCTTTGACAGCTTCCTCGGGTGCGTTCGGTCCTGCCCCGCCCACCTTCCCACAGAACGGGCAATACGGTGTTGGGTCATCCTCCCACTCCCAAGCCCAGCCGCATTCACAGTGCATCATAGATATGTAACATACAGTGTCGTAGTGTAAATATCCCCCTGCAGTTCTCGCCTATTGGGGACTCTGCGTGGGGAAAGCGGTAGTAGGTGAGATCGATTCGGGGAAAGGTTCTAACATGGCTGACAGCGATAGCCACGTCAGAAGGTATTGATGGGGGCAAACACCGAACTAGCCGCTGACCTCAAGCGGCTTCATCGGCGGTGGGAGGATAGCACAGATGTTTTAGAGCAACCGCGCTCGACGATCGACATCATCGAGTACGGACTCGGGAAACAGCAGCGGGCAGAGGTGTATTTGAACCACTTGTTTTGCTACTTGCTTGATCCCGAACAGTCACACCGTATGGGAACGACGTTTCTTGATGCCTTTCTGTCGGGGCTTCCGGAGACGGCTCACTTCGATGAGGACACCTACGACCTCTCTGATGTTCAGGTTTCCCAGCAGGCTCCTGTCTGGGGGAAGCCAAGTACGGAACGGGACGACGATGCCACGCCGGGCTATCTCGACCTTCTCCTCGAGGTCCCGAACGAGTGGTTCCTGCTGGTGGAGCTCAAGTTCTCCGCCAAAGAGACTGGTACAGAATTCTATTGTAATGCGAGCCAGTTCGGCGATCGGCTTGCCACTGAGTACGAATCTGGTCACTACTACCTCTATATGCACCAAGCGGACCGCCCTGAGGCACGCGGCGACTGCTTCGTGAACTGGACATGGCAGGCCTTCGTCGAAGACGTGCTCGATCCCTTCCTGGCCGAGGAGACGCCTCGATATCCCCAGCGGACAGTGGTCCAGCTACACGACCTCAGAGACGACATTCAGAACATTGCAGGTATGACCGAACGCTCCGAAAGCGAACGCGAAAAAGTGGCACTGTATCTCGAACATGCCGACGCGATTGCCGACGTTACTGAAACGTTCGAACGCGAGTGGGAGGCCTACAGCGAGCGATGGGGGCAGGCGATGCAAGAGTCACTTGACCACGATCGGGTTAGTCCGACGACTGGCACCGAAGGGGGCATCCAGCGGTTTCTGTCGACCGTGATGGTGGTGACTCGGAACGCTGGATTCTCCGAGATAGCGGTGGCGACTGGCAGCACGTTTTCAAGCATGGCTGGTGGCGGCGAGCGGACGACTCGGAGATCCTCGAAGGGCGAGCGGAGGACACGAACGACCTCCGAATTGGGTTCTACCATCGGATGGAAGACAATCGAGAGACAGCTATCAGCGACCACGAACTGCGGTTCAATTTCCGCTGTATGGGATCTAACCCGACGAAGTTTACTGACATCTACAAGCACCACTTCGACGAACACAGAAGCGAAATCGAAGAGCTCCTCATGCCAACGCGGGCTGCTATTTCCGGAAACAAGCTAACGCTCATCAGGGGCTCTTATCCGATTAATACTGATGACCATGAGCACTTCTTTAACGCCTATACTGCTACGCTGAACGAGGCATTCGTCGAGCTCGTCTTGAATAGCCCGAGATTGATACAGCTATTTACCGAGATATTTGAGGAGTCGATTTCAGACTACCGATGAAATCTCTCGATAGTCTTCGTACCGATATCTAAGAACCTAACCTCACTTCAGATGGCTTCGAGATGTCTCTCGTCTGTTCAGTGGACAAAATCCGCTTGGCCGCCGCAAGGTCCTCTCAAAACTGCCCCGAGCTGGCCCCCCAATACTCATTTACTATCTAGGAACAACCACGAAATAATGCAGAAGCACCAGCCACACTGCCAGTGGGAGGATTGCCCACGCGATGCGACCGACCTAATCAAATCTGGTCTTGATAAGTTCTATTTTTGTGAGGAACATCACGACGAGCTAGCTGCAACGACAGACGCTGACGAATTGAATCTCGATCCAATTGACGACAAGCCCCAATCCCCGAGTAGACACCCAGACGTCGAATCTGAAATTCTGTATTTCACGTGTGGACAATGCGGTGAACCTTTTGGCCGCGAGGGAACGGTCTTTCTCTCCACGACGTTCACCTGTTCGTCATGTAAACACGAAGCTCGAGCAAAGCCGCGCTTCGAACTTCCCTCCGGAAACAGTTACTAGCCTTCTAGTGCGAGAGTGTCGGCCAAGGCTGAGACAGCGGCAGCGGTAAGCGGTCCAGGGAGCATTTCAGTCGTCAGTTCTACACAAATGGCGACCGCGAACCACCCGGGCAGCCGGTGTGGCTGTTTCTTGCCATCCCGCAAATTCATAATATGTCGCTATGTATCGGAAATAGGAGATGAGCGCCGGGCTGGCTCAAGAGAAGAGCTCCGTTCGGGGGCGTACAACAGCGTTCGAAATCCCCGGAAAGGGGCAACTGCCCGATAGTTGCGGGAATTGGTACGCTGACGGATTTTGCGACGAATGCGGTGAGCCTCATTTCGGCCGAAGTGCATGCCAGCAACGGCAATGTCCAAACTGCTGGACGACGTGGTCAATACAGCGAGCTAAAAAAGTAGCAAAACGTCTCGGGGCCGCTCGGTATGTTGCGGGCAACGGTATTGATCGCCGAACGATTCATGCGACCGTTTCTCCGGCACCTGGAGCAATCGAAAGCCCAAAAGAGTTCTATGAGGGGATCAAGGTGGCCTATCAGCAGGCCAAAGAGCGGGGTATTCGTGGCGGCATCTGTATCCCGCATGCGTACCGAGTAAGAGACGAAATTAAAGAATGCTGGAGGGAAGAGGTTGCTGAGGTTTTCGATGGCGGAATCTGGAACTGGGTCAGGGAAAACGAACGAGCATGGGCAGACCAGGTCCGTTGGGCGCCACATTATCATATAATCGGGCTTGGACGAGATATCGATGTAGAAGCCGACGGGCAGTGGGTTTTCAAAACGATTCGATCACTGGAACCGTTCAGGATCCATCAGGAAGATGGGTATGAGGATATGATTGGCTGTACTCGATATCTTCTGTCGCATGTCGCCTATACTCCCGACGAGCAGAGAGCAACACTCAGGTGGTTCGGTTCAGTTGCAGCAAGCTCGTTCTCCACCGACGAAGCACTCTCAAGCGGTATTAGGGACGTTCTGGAGCGGTATGCGACGGCTGCACTACGTGGCGAAGATGTCAATAGCGGTGTGTCCTGCCGGAGAGAGGAGTGTGATGGAACCGTACAGCCGATATGTATCGCGATTACGGAAGGTCATGGTGGCCTAAATCTCACCGAGAGCAAACAGAGGAAACTCACTCGGACGATTCAATGGGCTACTGGGGAAAACAAGCCACCACCGGAGTTACGCAGTCGGGGTGCACGTCAAGATATTCATGAGTGGCTCGATGAGTGACTACTAATCTTCTTCCCGGACGCTTTGTCTATTCTGTTGATATAACATCAATAGAGTCCCATCTAATCACGGAAATTATAGACATCGAAAAGACGAGAACAACTAAACATCTCCACGATAGCTACCTACCACCCAGAAATTAAGAATAGTATGTCGGAAAAGATAGATGAATCTGAAACTACCGAGGCCGAGGTTGAATCCACGGATCAGTACGTAGTTGACGATACACCAGACATTCAAGCCTCTCGACAGCAGGAACGAGATCACGCACCTGATGCCTACACTACCGGCTACGACCCATCTGGAGACACACGAGTCGGAATTGGAACCGCTAGCGGTGACGTCGAACGCTTAGTTCGCCACAACGAAGGCCGTCACCGAACGGATGGGAACCATAGTGCTCGTGAGGCCGCTCGCGATAAAAAGCGAATAACGCAATCGTTTTGCTCCTATCTGGAGGTTACACCGTACCAGAAGCGCGAAGTCCTGAATGCCATCGGGAAGCTGAATCTTGACCGCTTCGGGCAACAAAAACGACTGGAAAAAGTTGCATTGGCAGTTATCAAAGTGATCGTGGAGCGGGACCGTTTTCACCGGCTCAAAGAGCTTGATCTCTCGAAGCTTGATAACGAGAAGCTCCCTGATCGAATGACGGAGGACACGAACTATTGTAAACTTCTAGATACTTATGAGGTCTCTCGGAAGGATCTGTATAGCGTGTCCCAGTTAGTGAAGCGGGAGCTACAGAAGTGTGACCATTTCAAGTCGACCGGAGATGCACGACCAGCGATCGGTCTCTCCAGTGATTCTGACTCGCTTTCATAGGATAATGTTGCTTGCTGACCTTCCTATTCCTCTTCGCGAGTGGGAATATCTCCAGAGGCGACGTTCCTTTAAGTACTTCTTGCGACAATATGCGCAATTAGGGCGGTCGGTCGGTGGACCCGTCGAAGACGGGCCACTGCCGGCTACCAGGCCTCGCGTTTTCCCGCGTTACTCCTCCGTTAAGGAGGAGCTGATACTCTCTTGAGACCCCTTTGGGGTCAATGAGGGGATAACTGGACCCTTTGGGGTACCCAGTTTACACGCGCACGATTTGCCCCTCCCTCAGTTTCCTGAGAGAGGGTTCACCTTCGCGCGTAATGGATCGCTTCTCGCCGCTGTTCAGTGATAGCTCTTAAACCCGTCTCCAGCTTCAGAGACACCGTTCTTCGGCTGAAGTTGGCCGATACATAGCCACTACGTGATTTCGCGCCCAGTGGCAACGCTGTCAATCGGGGTTCGAGGCCTGGATATCACTGGTCAGCTGACGATGCAATTCTCGACGCCGAACTAACACTACAATGTCCGCACGTAACAACCTCGAACAGACGTACGTCCCGCCAATCAAAGAACACGCCCGCGCCCGCTGGCACGAACGGACGCCCGCAGACCGCCCGCTCGAGGCCGCATGGCGCGCTGGAAAGCCCGTCAGCGCGCCCGCAGCACGGTGCTCGGATGCACGCCTGTACGAACCCTCCAACGCGCTCATGGTTGTCCGGAACGGCTGGCTGCGGACGGTGCTGGTCAACGATGGCCGGCTGGAGAAAGACGGGCTCGTGATGTGCGAGGCCTGCGATGATCTCGTTGACCCGATCTCGGATTCGGAGTGTCCGTGGTGTGGAGAACCGCAGCCGCGAACCCGTACGTGCGGTGCGATTACCGTGGTTCGAGGGGGTGAGACGCGATGAGCGACATCCCGTTCATCTCGATCGATGAGTTCGACGGCACCAACGGCTTCGTGAAGACGAAGGCGTTTGTGAACTGGGAGGTTGATCTGAACGCTCACCAGCCGCGACAAAAGGTGGTGTTGGGTGACAGCGAAGCTGGGGACGTCACCCTTCCCTGTGTGGTTTACACCGGAGACATTGATTTGGAGCCCGGCTGCGGCTACTATTTCGGTGGTGTCGATTACGAGTGGGAGTCCGGCGAACAGATTCAGCTCTGTCTTGGTACGAACAGCTGGGCGACGAAGTTCCACGATCCCGCTGAGTCATAGAGCGCTAACGGAGCCGAATTAGGTTCGATATTTCAAACGTAGGTGTGGGCTCGCTAGAATCGACTCACGACCTCGTGGAATAAGCAATCAGGGGTATCTCCCGGTACTCATACGTTGCTTGCATAACCAGGGGTCACTATGATCGAAAATATCGATGCTGAGGTCTCCGATGCGGTCCAATGGTACTGGGAGACCCTCTCCGGGCAGGCCGAGTCACAGCGTGACTCCGAGGACAGCACGCGAGGCCGACGGGCTGAAGTCCTCGGTGGAAAGCAGATGGATAGCTTTGCGGGACTCGTCGAGGATATTTTAGTGAATGCTGGTGTTCCGAGAGAATCGGTTCACCACGACTACTACGCGACGCTGCCGGGCTACTACAGACACGAAAAAGAGTGGGACACCGCAGTCGTCCACGATGCTGAACTGCTCGCCGTTATCGAATATAAGAGTCAAGCCAGTAGCTTC
>ENA-ORCO01000616-ORCO01000616.1-marine-metagenome-genome-assembly--contig:-NODE-616-length-15176-cov-4.003444_pt1 | contig 15176 bp, 8 predicted proteins | sample MGYA00248633_ERZ508508 | MGnify/ENA primary metagenome ERZ508508 (study PRJEB26179, sample SAMN06268845) | marine metagenome | isolation source: A23 P1 aerobic enrichment on pine of planktonic cells taken...
CTCGTCTCGTCGGCCAGCTCCTTGATCTCATCGGCGACGACCGCGAAGCCCTCGCCCGCCTCGCCGGCGCGGGCGGCCTCGATCGAGGCGTTGAGCGCCAGCATGTTCGTCTGGTCGGCGACGTCGTTGATGACGCCGACGACCTCCTCGATCTCGTTCATCTCCGATTCGAGTTCCTGGACGCTGCCGACGAGTTCCTCGCTCGTCTCGAGGACGTCGTCGGTCGCCTCGTGTGCGTCGCCGCTCGCCGACAGACCGCGGTCGGCCGCCGACTGTGCCTCGCCGGCCGCTGTCGCGACCTGCTCGGAGTTGGCCGCGACCTGCTCCATCGTCGCGCTGAACGTCTGGATCTCGGCGACGACGTCGTCCAGCAGGTCCGACTGGTCGGTGACTCTCCGGTCGATCCGCTCGGTCGCGCCCGAGGCCTGCTCGACCAGCCCCTCCATCTCCCGCGTTCCGTCGTCGACGCGGGTCACCAGCGATTCCATGCCTTCGGCCATCTCGTTGACGTCGTCGACGACCGCCAGCAGGTCCTCGGCGATGACGTCGTGGTCGTCGCGGAACTGCGCCCGCGCCGAGAGGTCGCCGTTCGACAGTCGCTGGAGCGTGTCGCCGATCTCCGTGACGAACCCCTCGATCGCTTCGTCGCGTCTGACTTCGAGCGTCCGGTCCTGAACGATCTGCATCACCGCCGCGAGTTCGCCGTCCTTGTACAGCGGCCGCGCCGAGAACTCGCAGTGGTGGACCTCCCCGGCGCCACCCATCGCCAGCTCGCGTTGCGCGCCAAAGATACCCAGGTTCTCGTCTTCGAGCGTGACCCCGTCGTCTCGTTCGTGCGCGTCGTCGGGCGCCTCGAGGACCTCCTCTGCGAGCGTCGACTCGTGCGGTCCGAGCCCGAACGCCTCGTGGACGTCCTCGGCCGACCCGACGCCGTCGCGCTCGACACCGGTCAGTCGCTCCATGCTCGCGTTCCAGGCGATGACCGAACCGGACTTGGTGATCGTGAAGACGGGGAGACTGATACCGTCGAGGAGTTTCTCGTCGTCGAAGTCGATCTCCTCGTCCTCGCTCTCGTCTCCCGCTGGCGACCCGTCGACGCCAGTGGGATCCCCATCACCTGTCGGTTCAACCGCGACGCCACCGTCCGTGACGCGCCCGTCGTCTCCCTCCGAATCTGACAAACCCTGGTCCGGGGCCACGTCGCGCCGTGGCCGGGATTCGTCGCCAACCATACGCTCACTCCACTACCACCCGTCTTAAATCCCGCCGTGAGATTATAGAAGTTGATAGTGAGGGATGGCGGTGTGCCTGCCCCGCTGTCGACTCTCCAGTTGCACACTCCCTGTTTCGGATTCCATCCGTCGGTTTCCGGGCGGCCACACTTGGGTCGGCCATCGCCTCGGCAGGCAGACCTGAATCACTCGGTCCGGGCCGGGACAGCGTTCTTGGGCCCGGCTGTCGTTGCCGATGTATGGACGATTCGTTGCCCGATCGAATGGAACGGTTCCGGTCGCTCACGACTGATATCGACGACGCGACCGCCGAGCGTGACGCTATCGCGACCGATATCGGTGCGGAACTCGCCGACCACATCGAGGACGCGGTGGCCGACCACGGCGCGAGCCTCACCGCCGTCGACCGCTCGGACCGCGACGGCCGGTTCAGGTTCGAGGCGCGCCTCGACCGGGCGGCCGTCGTCGCGGCGCTCACGGACAGCCTCCCCGAGGGGTTCGTCGTCTCGCACCTGAACGACGACGGGTCGCTCTCCGTCGAGTGGACTGGGAGCGGTCGGACGCCGACCGGTCGGAACCACGACGCCGTTTTGAAAGCCATCGTCGCCGAAGAGACGACGATCGACGAGGACGGCTTCATCACTTCGGTCCCGTCGCGTGACCGCGTTCTCGACCGGGCCGCGGAGTTCGGCGTCCCGCGTGAGCAGGCGACGGATCGAATGGACCGGCTCGTCCGCCTCGACATGGTCGATGTCGACGACGGCCTCGTCTACCCGGACGAGAACTTCTCGCGAGTCTGAACTCACAATGAATTACTGAACGCGTGGCGACGTATGCGGAAGTGGAAATACCGATTCTGTTCCGGTCCGGTGGCACTGTAAATTAGATCGTACCGTCGCGCTATCGAGTTCGAAGGCCGTGGTTCCGGGCGAGCCGAGAAGCTGGGCCTGGTCTACGAGAGTCTCGAAGTCGACATTTCCTTCGCCGGATCGGAGGATGGCATCGGTACAGCAGAACCGTACCACCCGAGCATCGCGAGTAGGATGAGCGCATCGATGTGAACAGCGAAGCCGTGAGCATACCGAACGATTGCTCGGCGGCCAGGAGGGTCCGGATCGACTCCCGGATGCACTGTGGGGAGGTCTGACCGGTTCCAATCGACGGACATCTGTGTGGGGTTGAAAGCGCCGTCCGGAACATCCAGTGCGAGGTCCGCGCGCCCGAACCCGGCGTATCATCGCGGTGCTTTCGACGGCCACCGCGTCGGACTGGACAAACGGTGGGCCATAACACTGCGACAGATGTAACCTCGGGATTTCCGAATCGCCCGTCTATCAACTCCGAAAATCACGACCGAACCATCAAGAACGCACAGTCAAACCTGCGGTATAGAATTGTGTTCGGGTCAAAAAGCGACTGTCCGTCGATGGACCGGCGACGATACCTGCTGGCTGTCCTCGGTGTCTCGACTATCATGGCTGGCTGTAGCGACGAGTCGACGACCGACGCCTCGGACGGGACGGGCGAGACGACTGTGGCCGGGACTGCAACGACCGCCCCCGGGTCAGCGAAGGAACCCACGAGTCCGACGACGAACCCCCCCTCGACGACCAGTGGAGAGAGGACTACCACTCGCGACGGTAACGAGTCGGCCGACGCGGTTTCGACAGCCGACGACGCTATGTCGACCCCCGATGGGCCGGCGGGAGACGGCGAAACGGGTCTCGATGTGATCCACGTCGCGGGTGAGGAACTGACAGACGACGGTGTCACCCGCGTTCGAATGCTGGTCTCGCCGGCCACGGACGGCAACGTGAACCTCGGCGGCGTGACCACCGAGTTGCGCGACGACGAGGGTACGACGACAGTGACACACTCGGGCGCCGGCAGCGATGGATCCTTCGAGGTCAGGTCAGTGCGAGACGAAAACGACTCGCTGGCGGCCGATACCTCCGTTCTCGACGGTCTGGCCGAGCACGCGGAACTGCAATTCGACGTGCCGGCGGCCGCAGGTGGGGCCTTCGAAGGCGGTAGCTCTGTCGAGTTGACTCTGCGCACGGCGGGTGGCATCGAGAGCAGCGGGCGACTCGTCGTCCCCGACACCCTGGTCGGGTCCGCCGTCGCGCTGGGGACCGGTATCGACGCCGAGACCGGCGACGGAGTAGCGACCGCTCGACCGGCGGTGGAAGACGTCAGCGGGAAGGTGACTGGCGGGACGGTCGAGAGTGTTGTTTTGCGGCTACTGCTGTCTCCCGGCACTGAGGTCGACGAGTTCGACCTCCGGGAGATGGTTCTCCGGTATCTCGGCCCCGTCGGAGTTTTCGATCTGGTCCACGACAGTGCCGGGACCGGCGACGCCACGTTCACGACGACCGCGAAAACGGACGCCGACGACTCGGCGCCAGTATTGAACGACGGGGACGACCGGATCGACCTCGAGTTCGACGTTTCGGCGCTTCGCGGAGACGACGGGTTCACCGGTGGCGAGACGGTCAGCGTTCACCTGGTTACACCGTCCGGCGAGACGACGACGGTCCTGCTCTTCGTTCCGGAGTCACTCCCGGAGAGCGGGGAGATACCGCTGTAGGCCATCCGGTAGGGCGTCGCCGGGGCAACAGGAGTTTTCAAACGAAATCATCCGGCTGTTCTCGGCTCGGGTCGGTGTCGGCATCAGCGGCACACCACCGCGGCGAAACCGGCCATACCGAAGAGACACCGGTCGAAGGGTGGGGCTATCAGCCGAACATCTGGCGCGTTTTAGGACAAAAACAATTAATATATGGCCATAGTTAGGAGGTATACGGTGAACGTCAACGACACCAACAACACCGAGGGGAAAGTGAATCGGCAATGGGAGTTGCTGGAAGAGGCTGATATCCCCGAGAAGGACCGAGAAGCCATTACTGACTTCGCCCGGATCGAGCGGCAAGGGAACCAAACCCGAGCCGATAATACGCTCTACTCGGACCTCAGTAACCTCCGGAACGCTTCCGAGCGGGCGGACACGGCACTGGTCGAGATGGATCGCGCCGACCTCAGAGGCCTCATGCGCGTCCTGACAAAGCCGAAAAGTCAGGGTGGGTACGGTCTCGACCCAAGTGGAGGGGGAATCTACAACTACAAACGGGCGCTCCGCGTCTTCCTCCAGTGGCTCCACGAGCAACCGGATTACTCGGACTTCGGTTTCTACGATAGTATTGAGATTCCGTCTCAATCGGTGAGCCGAGTCAACGAGGACGAAATGCTCGAGGACGACGAGATTGAGGAGCTGAAACAGCACGCTCGGAACCCGCGCGACCCTGCTATCATCGAGTTTTTGGCTGATACCGGAGCTCGCGTTTCGCTGGCTTCGCAGCTCCGCATCAAGGACCTCCACGATCTCGAAACCAAACGACCCTACTTCACACCGAACCCGAACGGGAACGGGCACAAGGGTGCTCCCGACAAACGCTACCCGATTCTCCAGAGTCGTGCAGAGATTCGCAGTTGGGTGAACCAATATCACCCCGATCCCCGCCCAGAATCCCCCCTCTGGCCGATCATCAGGGGCTACGACCGAGACAACCCGCAGGAATGCGCCCTCAGTAGCGATCGGTTGCGTGACGCACTCCGAGCCTGTGCTCGACGGGCCGGTATCGAGAAGCCAGTCAACCCTCACAACTTCCGGCACACTGCAATCACCCGGCTTTCCAGACAGGGATACACGCCTCAAGAGATCCAGCATATCGCCGGCTGGGCCGACGATAGGATGTTGGAAGCCTACGATCATACGACTGACCGGCAGCGGAACGAAGAGATGCGCCTCAAGGCCGGTTTCATCGAGGAGTCCGAAACAGAGAACGGACCCGCCGAACCGAAGAGCTGTGGGAACTGTCGAGAGACTCTCAAACCGACTGCGAAGTTCTGTCCCCGATGTGGTGCTCCGGCTACGAAGGAGATTGAGGATGTCATCAGCCAACAGGACGACCGGATCGTCGAATCGGCTGCAATGGCCGATGGGGAATTGGCCGATGCTGTCCTGGAGTTCCGACGGCTGGTCGAGGAGTCGCCCGAACTCAGGCGAATGCTGCTCGACGTGTGAGCAGCTCACTGGTCTTGACCCCCGTCAGTGAGGGCAACCGCCTTCTCGGCGTCCTCGGCTATCGGTAGGTCTGACTCGGCCAATTCGACAAAAGTGGTCAGATTTTCTTGAACCAACTCATCGGCCGTATTCGTACGGTTCCGGCCGATAGAGTTAGGCGAATCCGTCGTTTGCTCGTTCTGCGCTTCCTCAGTACCGTTCTCGTCGGATTTGTCCGTCATATCTGTCGTTTTCCCAGGCGATCCCGGGTCTCGCGGACGGACAGGCCGACCAATTAGGAAGATCCCGACGAATGGCCCGAAACCATTTTGTTAGTCGGATTCTCACTTGATGGTAGCCGGTGATGGTCGACCATCATGGTCGGTCTGTCCGGTCGGTTTGCTTCAGATGTCGGCGAAGACCTTGGCCGGGTTCGCCGACATCGATCGTTACGCTTCCGAGCTCCACGCTTCTGCAGGGCCGGGTTTCACTGACCTCTGCGTGACCGCCGTGCGACCTGATGAACAGCATGTTCACCGTCGATGGTCGGGCCACGCCTGCGTATACAAGGATAGGCCACCGACAAAACTATTTCGCCCGACTACAGAACCCTAGTTAGGAGATATTCGACTTACATGGCAGAGGAAAATGACGACGAAAGTCCGGACTTATTCACTGGCGTCGAGGACACTCCGGAGAAAATCGACTCAGACGGGTCGTTTCTGACACCGGTTGACCGACCAAGGGGTATTCTGTCACCGACCGACCGTGACTATTTGTGTGGCCTGAAAGACTACAGCCATAGCCAGACGGAACTGAACCGTCGGCAAGAAATACGCGAGCGAACTATCGAAGGGATCCGGGATTTCAATCTTCTGTGGCTACTATTAGAGGAACCGGAACGGGAGAAGGTCATCGAAGCCTTCGAGACTGAAGAGTTGAATGCGATTCTTTCGTCTATGATTGCGTTCGTCTATACAGGGATCGATCAAGACACTGGTCGCATGGAGGAGATTCTTGAGAGTGGCCTCTACCAAGGTGCTAACTACGATATCTCTGGCCGTTGGTCGGGGAAAGTGAATGACGTGACTGTTGATATTGATATCGACTACGAGCCCAACGTTGAAGAGTTGTATACGCGGGTTCAACAGGGTAAGGGAGCTAGTTTGACACCGGCCCAAATCGGCGCTTTAGTACAAGCCGGCAAGCTTGATTCGGAAGATCTTGAGACATTGGAAGATACTGGTTCGGAGTTCCCCGGCGTATCCGCCGGTGGAGCTATCGAACGCGCCGATGACGCCGACGTGGAAGACTGACCCCTCTCTATTAACTTGAGACTCTTTTACAAGTCCTGAGGAAGTCAATTTCTAGACAGACCGGTGTGTTGACTATGATGTCTTTTTCTCGACCAATCCCGGTAGTACATCGTTGGTTCTACAAAATATTGTCACCAATTCTTGATTGATCAGCACACCGCTCATCAGTATTCGGCTATCGGTTGACGATTTTGCTGCGTTCCAAGGACAATTCTCGAACAATTCCCGACCAATTCTCGGGTTGGTCTATCGCCACCAACTCTCGACTGATGTCCGGTATTGGAGCCCCAGGACAGACGTATTGAATAGCCGTATGGTCGTGGGGTCCAATTCTTCCCGGGCGTCGTCAAGGTTCTGTTCGGACTCGATGAGATGGGTGAGCGCCGCATCGATGACGTCGGAATTGGGCGGGTCATCGTGTGGGCCGTCGGCAACTATCCCACTGGCCCGCTCTAGAAGGCGTTCGCGCTCGTCGGTCATCCGGATCGTGGTTCGTTTCGTTGAACCCATGATAAATCAATGTATGCACTGGGGATCCTAGAGTGTTTCTCCCGACTCACTCGGCCATTAATTGGTATAAATTAGGGGAGTTCGATCCCCACCTCGCCCAAAATTGCTCGTCCAGTTCTGTGGAACCTATATACATCCCCGGCGATCGGTCCCAGGGGATTGTGCATACATCCCGGATGCTGAACACATCCATGTCCAACCCCGTGGAAAGTGTCTTTATCGTCCCGATAGATGGGTGTCTATCAATTGCCACGGCAATAATTGGACGGCGAATTGAGAGTAGCAGTACACAGAGATCTATAGAATTGGGGCCAGGGTGTCATGGAACAGCTGGCATACCCCCTCGTTTGACCCCCGGATCGCTCAATACATGGGATTGAGATACCACTGGAGCATCCGCCGAGCGAACGAAGTGAGCGAGGCGGATCACCTGACGCAGGCGAGTACGCCGTCCGGCCTTTTTCCCTAATACGCGGGTATGCATACCTGCTAAGCAACTGATTTTCCCAAAGAGTTCTGAGATCGACTACCTTGCGAATTGTTCTATAATACCCTTTATACATTAGGAGTTGTCGTTTCCGAGGTATATTGAAACCCACTCCGGTGGGACTGCACAGGTGTGGAACCGGAAAGACGCCTATGCGTGCTTTGTGGCACAGTACGCTTCGTCTTTCCACGGGCCTTGGACCAGTCTTCCGCACCGTGCTGAACGCACCAGTACCGACACGGTCTCATACAATCCCGAGTGTCTAGTTCGGACGCGATGAACTTAATTGCGAGATATTTATAGCGCCTTCCCAAAACGCTCAGAATTGACGGGTGTGTACGATTAGGAGTTTTCTACCACTATTGAAGCAAAACCAGCGACACATCGAAGCTGAGCATGACTTCGTCCTTGATTTTCAGCGTCGGCGTCTGATCAAGTCGACTGGTCACTGCCCATTCGTCCTCACCTCCTGTTCTTATTCTTCCGGCTTAGAGACCGTCTCCGAGACAATAATCTATCCCTATCCAACAGGCCTTCTGCATACCTAGTGCTGGTTTCGCCTTGTTCGTTAGGTGTCGATAACCACCCCAGATGCGCCGACAACCAGTATAGTAACACCAATTAACATAGCAAAAAGACTCTGATTATCGACACCGTATCCGAGCATAACTACACCGGCCATCGCCGAAATCACTCCACCAGTGTAGAGGGAACCTGAGTACTGCGCCCAACGAATTGCGGCCACGGAAACGCCGCAGATCGCGAGCAAATTTCCGGCCCAGTACAGTAGAGCAACCGAATCGAGGCCTATGACAGATACGGACGCGGACAATACCGCGAACAGTACACCGACAACAGCGAGCCGACTACCCCAGAGAACGGCGTTCGAGGGGGTGCCAGGAAGCTCACTCATCGTAATCACCTCCGACATCGTCATTACCCGTTCCGAAAACTTGTCCTAACATATCCCGGTGCCAAACACGGTACACGACGAGGGAGAGACCGACGATAGCCGCAAGGAACCACCAGTACCAACAAATAATGAAAGACCCGAAATCGAATCCAAATAGTTCACAGCTCCCGTGACTGTCGTCGTCGGGACGGGGCGTGGCTGTGCGCGCCGTCCCGCTCGATGTGGGATTGGGGGTCGCGGTGGGCGTCGGCGAGGTGGTCGTAGTCGCGGTTGACGTGGGTTTAGCTGTCGAGCCGCCGTCGCTATCATCGGTCGATGTATCGATGTCTACAGTGTCTTGTTGGCCCTCAGCACCATCGTTGCCTGCTTCGTCTTCTGCAATATCCATTGTCGCGATGTAAGTGCCATCACTGTTGCCAACGTATGTGGTGGTGTACGTTCCGGTACTTTCGTCGTACACGAAGTCACTCTCAGTTAGCGTAACGTTCTCCGGGCCGCTGAGTGCAATAGTGATATCTGTCAATTCCTCGCTACTGTCGAAGCTAACTGTGGCATTCTGTCCCTCCACGTTCGCCACACTGAAGTTGGTGATATCCGGTGCTGTTGTGTCACTACCATCGGTATCAGGATCGAGGTAGTCAGGTATTCCGTCATCGTCCCTATCGCCAGCCCCTTCCTCAGCATCTGGAACGCTGTCACCGTCAGCATCAGTATCCCTGTAATTGGAAATACCGTCGTCGTCGACGTCACTGTCGCCCTCTTGTGAGTCCGGAATGCCGTCGCCGTCTGTGTCCGTGTCGAGTGCGTCGATCGTGCCATCGCCATCAGTGTCTATCTCGCTCCCTCCATCAGTCTCGGTGAAGTCATCGATTCCGTCGCCGTCTGAGTCAGCACTGGTCGGATCGGTCCCCAGCGCCTGTTCCTCAGCGTTTGTCAGTCCGTCATCATCACTGTCGCCGTCTGGACCGTCGTCCTCATTCGGGTCCAGATAGTTCGGCACTCCGTCTCCGTCGTCGTCTCCGATACCTTCGTCAGTATCAAGCTTCCCGTCGCCATCTGAATCGGTATCGAGGTAGTTCGGTGTGCTATCTTCATCGACATCTCTAGTGCCCTCTGTACTGTCTGGAATCCCGTCTCCGTCGCTGTCCGTGTCAAGATAGTTTGGTGTGCTGTCGCCGTCGACATCATTGGTTCCCTCGGTACCATCGCTGATACCGTCGCCATCACTGTCTGAATCGAGATAGTCTGGGACACCGTCACCGTCGGAGTCCGTCGTACTCTCGGTACTGTCGGAGATACCGTCGCCGTCCGAATCCGTATCGAGGGCATCGATATCACCGTCGTTGTCCGTGTCGACCGGGCTCCCGCCGTCGGTTTCGACGAAGTCGTTTATTCCGTCGCCATCTGTGTCGGCGTCGTTCGGGTCGGTTCCGAGCGACTGCTCCTCGCTGTTTGTCAGGCCGTCGTCGTCGCTGTCACCTGCTGGGCCGTCGTCGTCATTTGGATCGAGGTAGTTCGGCGTTCCGTCCCCGTCGTCGTCTCCGGTTCCCTCGTCAGCATCTGGTTTCCCATCGCCGTCGGCGTCTGTATCGAGATAGTTCGGCGTACTATCCCCGTCGACATCGCCAGTTCCCTCGGTGCTGTCGTCGATGCCGTCGCCATCCGAGTCGGTATCCACGTAGTTCGGCGTTCCGTCTCCGTCTTTATCAGAGGTCCCTTCGGTCCCGTCCGGAATACCGTCGTCGTCGCTGTCAGTATCCAGGTAGTTGGGGGATCCGTCACCGTCTGCGTCGGTGGACCCGTCTGTACTGTCGGGGAGACCGTCCCCGTCACTGTCGGTATCCAGATAGTTCGGCGTTCCGTCGCCATCGGCGTCGTTAGAACCCTCCTGTGAGTCGGGAATTCCGTCGCCGTCGCTGTCGGTATCGAGGTAGCTCGGCGTCCCGTCTCCGTCAACGTCGGTCGTCCCTTCGGTGTTGTCCGGGATGCCGTCGTCGTCGCTATCGGTGTCGAGGGCGTCAATAGTCCCGTCACTGTCGGTATCGACTGCGCTTCCACCGTCGGTTTCGAGGAAGTCGTCGATGCCGTCACCGTCTGTGTCGGCGTCGTTCGGATCAGTTCCCAGCGACTGTTCCTGGCTGTTCGTCAGTCCGTCGTTGTCGGCGTCACCTTCCGGGCCGTCGGTATCGGTTGGATCGAGGTAGTTCGGGGTTCCGTCACCGTCTGCGTCACCGGTCCCTTCGGTGGCATCGGGGGTTCCGTCACCGTCACTATCAGTATCTCGATAGTTTTCGATACCGTCGCCGTCGGTATCGGCCGTCCCTTCGACACTATCCGAGATGCCATCACCGTCGGCGTCCGTGTCCAGGGCGTCGATGTCCCCGTCGGCGTCGGTGTCGACCGCACTGCCGCTGTTGGTCTCAATGAAGTCGTTGATGCCGTCTCCGTCCGAGTCGGGATCGGTGGGATCGGTCCCGACGGTGTTCTCTTCGTTGTTCGTCAGGCCGTCGTTGTCGCTGTCACCCGCTGGACCGTCGTCGTCATCCGAGTCGAGGTAGTTCGGGGCACCGTCTCCGTCGGCGTCCCCCGTTCCCTCGTCAGCGTCTGCCTTCCCGTCACCGTCCGAATCGGTATCGAGATAGTTGGGCGATCCGTCGCCGTCTGCGTCGCCGGCGCCCTCGGTACTATCACTGATGCCGTCACCGTCGCTGTCGGTATCCAGATAGTTCGGCGTTCCGTCGCCATCGGCATCATCTGTTCCTTCCTGTGAGTCGAGAATACCGTCACCGTCGGAGTCGGAATCGAGGTAGCTGGGCGTCCCGTCTCCGTCGACGTCGGTCGTCCCCTCGGTATTGTCCGGGATGCCGTCGTCGTCACTGTCGGTATCCAGGTAGTTCGGTGTGCCGTCACCATCGGCATCACCAGTGCCTTCCTGCGCGTCGGAGATTCCGTCGCCGTCACTGTCTGTATCCAGATAGTCTGGCGTCCCGTCACCGTCGGCGTCGCCCGCGCCTTCGGTACTATCGGTGATGCCGTCATCGTCGCTGTCGGTATCCCGGTAGTCTGGGACACCATCGCCGTCGGTGTCGGTCGTCCCTTCGGTACTATCGTCAATCCCGTCACCGTCAGCGTCGGTATCAAGCGCGTCGATATCGCCATCGCCGTCGGTGTCGACCGCACTGCCGCCGTCAGTCTCGATGAAGTCGTTGATGCCATCTCCGTCCGAGTCGGCGTCGTTCGGGTCGGTACCGAGAGACTGCTCTTCGCTGTTCGTTAGCCCATCGTTGTCGCTGTCACCTGCTGGTCCATCGGAATCACTGGGGTCAAGGTAATTCGGCGTCCCGTCGCCGTCTGCGTCGCCGGTTCCCTCGTCAGCGTCTGCCTTCCCGTCACCGTCCGAGTCGGTATCGAGGTAGTTAGACGTGCTATCCCCGTCGACGTCCCCAGTTCCCTCTGTGCTGTCGTCGATGCCGTCGCCATCGCTGTCGGTATCCAGATAGTTCGGCGTTCCGTCGCCATCTCGGTCGGTGGTTCCCTCGGTCCCATCCGAGATACCGTCGTCGTCGGAGTCGGTATCCAGATAGTTCGGCGTTCCGTCGCCATCTGCGTCGGTAGATCCGTCGGTACTATCGGGGAGACCGTCACCGTCGCTGTCGGTATCCAGATAGTTCGGCGTTCCGTCGCCATCGGCGTCATCTGTTCCTTCCTGTGAGTCGGGAATTCCGTCACCGTCCGAGTCAGTGTCGAGGTAGCTGGGCGTCCCGTCTCCGTCGACGTCGGTCGTCCCCTCGGTATTGTCCGGGATGCCGTCGTCGTCGCTGTCGGTATCGAGATAGTTCGGCGTGCCGTCGCTATCTACGTCGTCAGTGCCTTCGACACTGTCGGGGATGCCGTCTCCATCGCTGTCCGTATCCCGGTAGTCTGGGACACCATCGCCGTCGCTATCGGACGCCCCTTCCTTCGAGTCGGCGATGCCGTCACCATCCGCGTCGCTATCGCGGTAGTTCGGCGTCCCGTCCCCGTCGGTGTCAGTCGTGCCTTCGGCCGAGTCGGAGATGCCGTCGTCGTCACTGTCCGTGTCGAGTGGGTCGATGTCACCGTCGCCGTCAGTATCGACCGGGCTCCCGCCGTCGGTTTCGACGAAGTCGTTGATCCCGTCACCATCGGTGTCGGGGTCGTTGGGGTCGGTGCCAAGGTTGTTTTCCTCGCTGTTGGTTAGGCCGTCGTTGTCGCTGTCGCCGGCCGGACCGTCGCCGTCATCTGGGTCGAGGTAATTCGGCGTTCCGTCCCCGTCAGCATCTCCGGTTCCCTCGGTAGCGTCGGTCGCGCCGTCACCGTCGCTATCTGTATCCAGATAGTTCGGCGTGCCGTCGCCATCAGCGTCACCGATGCTTTCCTGTGAGTCGGGGATGCCGTCCCCGTCGGAATCGGAGTCGAGATAATTGGGTGTGCCGTCTCCGTCAGCGTCACTCTCTCCTTCGGTGTTATCGGGGATGCCGTCGTCGTCGCTGTCGGAGTCGAGATAGTTGGGTGTGCCGTCCCCGTCTGCATCGCTGGCACCCTCGGTACTGTCGTCGATGCCGTCGCCGTCACTGTCCGTATCCAGGTAGTCCGCGACACCGTCACCGTCGCTGTCGCCCGCGCCCTCGGTACTATCGTCGATACCGTCGTCGTCGGAGTCGCTATCCCGGTAGTCCGCGACACCATCGCCGTCGGTGTCGGTCGTCCCTTCCGTGCTGTCGTCGATCCCGTCGCCGTCAGCGTCGGTATCGAGTGCGTCGATGGTTCCGTCGCCGTCGGTATCGACCGAGCTGCCGCCGTCGGTCTCGGTGAAGTCGTCGATCCCGTCACCGTCCGAGTCGACACTGGTCGGATCGGTGCCCAGGTTGTTCTCTTCGCTGTTGGTCAGCCCGTCACCGTCTTTGTCGCCGTCCGAACCGTCTTCGTCGTTCGCGTCGAGGTAGTTCGGCGTCCCGTCGCCGTCAGTATCTCCAATTCCCTCTGTGCTGTCGGGAGTACCGTCGTCGTCGCTGTCGGTATCGAGGTAGTTCGGCGTCCCGTCGTTATCCGCATCACTAGTCCCCTCCTGTGAGTCGGGGATGCCGTCGCCGTCGGAGTCTGTGTCGCGGTAATTGGCGGTTCCGTCGCCATCAGTGTCGGTCTTTCCTTCCGTACTGTCGTCGATTCCGTCACCGTCGGAGTCGGTGTCCCGCGCGTCGATGGTACCATCTCCGTCAGTATCCCGATCGCTCTCGGCACCCTCGATGTCGTCGTCGATCCCGTCACCGTCGGTGTCGGCGTCGTTCGGATCTGTCTCACCTGAGCCAGCAGAATCGAGGCTCCCATCGCCGTTCTCGTCCTCATTGCCGTCCGCAATGCCGTCGCCGTCGTTGTCGTCGTCGAGGTAGTTCGCCGTGCCGTCGCTATCAGTATCCGTTGTTCCCTCCGTGGCGGAGCCATCGTCCAGGTTGCCGTCACCATCCTGATCGGTCGGGTCGTCACTGTCTCCGTCCCGATAGTTCGCCCGTCCATCGCTGTCAGCGTCACCCGCTCCTTCCGTGCTGTCGTCGATGCTGTCACCGTCGCTGTCTGTATCGAGGTAGTCTGCAGCACCATCGCCGTCGGTGTCGGTCGTCCCCTCGGTGCTGTCGTCGATGCCGTCACCGTCGCTGTCCGTGTCGCGGTAGTTGGGGCTGCTATCGTTGTCCGTGTCGTCGGTTCCCTCGGTGGAGTCGGGAATGCCGTCGTCGTCTGTGTCGGTGTCCAGATAGTTCGGTGTTCCATCCCCGTCCTCGTCCGAGTCACCGGTGTCTTCGACACCGTCACCGATACCGTCTCCGTCACTGTCCGTGTCGAGATAGTTCGCCATGCCGTCGCCGTCGGTGTCGGTCGTCCCTTCCGTGCTGTCGTCGAGGCCGTCACCGTCGCTGTCCGTGTCGCGGTAGTTCGGTGTCCCGTCGTTGTCGGTGTCGGTCGTTCCTTCGGTGCCGTCGGGAATTCCGTCGTCGTCTGCGTCCGTGTCCTGCGCGTCGATGTCACCGTCGCTGTCGGTGTCGATCGAGTTCCCCCCATCGGTCTCGACGAAGTCGTTGATGCCGTCTCCATCCGAGTCGGCGTCGTCCGGGTCAGTGCCCAGACTGTTCTCTTCACTGTTGGTCAGGCCGTCGTCGTCGCGGTCACCTGCTGGACCGTCGTCGTCACTGGGGTCAAGGTAGTTCGGCGTTCCGTCGTTGTCGGCGTCGCCAGTTCCTTCGTCAGCGTCTGCCTTCCCGTCACCGTCCGAGTCGGTATCGAGGTAGTTAGACGTGCTATCCCCGTCGACATCGCCAGTCCCCTCGGTGCTGTCGTCGATACCGTCGCCGTCGCTGTCGGTATCTAGGTAGTTCGCGGGTCCGTCTCCATCTTGATCAGTCGTTCCCTCAGTTCCGTCCGGGATCCCGTCGTCGTCGCTGTCGGTATCCAGATAGTTGGGTGATCCGTCACTGTCCGCGTCGGTGGATCCCTCGGTACTATCGGGGATACCGTCGCCGTCGCTGTCGGTATCTAGATAGTTCGGCGTGCTGTCGCCATCGGCATCACCGGTTCCTTCCTGTGAGTCGAGAATACCGTCACCGTCGGAGTCGGAATCGAGGTAGCTGGGCGTCCCGTCTCCGTCGAC
>ENA-ORCO01000620-ORCO01000620.1-marine-metagenome-genome-assembly--contig:-NODE-620-length-15089-cov-4.726819_pt1 | contig 15089 bp, 15 predicted proteins | sample MGYA00248633_ERZ508508 | MGnify/ENA primary metagenome ERZ508508 (study PRJEB26179, sample SAMN06268845) | marine metagenome | isolation source: A23 P1 aerobic enrichment on pine of planktonic cells taken...
CCCGCCGCGTCCGCGAGACGATCGGCTACATGGCCCAGGAGACGAGCGTCGACCAGGAACTCACGGCGCGTGAGAACATCCGTTTCGCCGCGCAGGCCTACGGCGTCCCCAAGAGCGAGCGGGCCGACCGCATCGAGGAACTGCTCGACCTCGTGGATCTGGCCGACGTGGCCGACAAGCGCGCCGGCGAGTTCTCCGGCGGGATGAAAAAGCGGCTGGACGCCGCGACCGCGCTGGTCCACAGTCCCCCGCTCGTCTTTCTCGACGAGCCGACGACCGGGCTCGACCCCAAGGCGCGAAACCGCCTCTGGGAGTACTTCGAGCGCATCAACGAGCGCGGGACGACCCTGTTCCTGACCACGCAGTACCTCGAAGAGGCCGACCAGCTCTGCGACCGGATCTCGGTCATCCTCGACGGCGAGATCGTCGCCACGGGGTCGCCGATGGAGCTGAAACGCCGCGTCGGCGGGGAGATCCTCGACGTCGAGGTCGCCGGTAGCGAGCCCGGAGACACCCACGACCCCCGCGAGCGCGCCGCCGAGATCGCCCGCACGGGCGACGTGTTCGGCGCCGACGCCGACGTGGCGGTCACCGACGACGGCGTCACCGTCACCTCCGAGCGAGCGCGCCAGCACGGGACGGACCTGCTGGTCGCGCTCCGGGACGCCGGGATCACGGTGACCGGCTTCAACATCCGCGCGCCGACGCTGGACGACGTGTTCCTCGCGATCACCGGCGAGGAACTCGACTCGGAGGACCGCTCGGCCGACCCCGGCGACGTGACGGGGCCGGAGGTGACCGCCGAATGAGCGACGACGCCGACACGCGCGATAGCGCCGCTCGCTCCGACGACGGCGCTCGCACCGACGGCGGTCTGGCGAGCGAAGCGAGCCAGACCTCGTCAGAGCTCCGCTCTGACGGCGGCACCGCCCGCCCCACCGGCGACCGGCTGTCGGGCAACTCCTTCCTGGGCGACTTCTGGGTGAACTTCGTCCGCTGGAACCTGAAAGCGGTGCGAAACCCCTTCGTCGTCGTCGGGTCGCTCGTCCAGCCGATCATCTTCCTCGTCCTGTTCACGCAGGTGTTCGGCCAGATCGCGACGGGAGCCATCAGCGGCGGCGCCGCCGGCGACATCACCTACGAGACGTTCCTGCTGCCGGCCATCGCGATGCAGGTGTCGCTGGCGGCCGCCGCGGGGTCGGGGATCGGCCTCGTCAACGACATGGAGGAGGGCCTGTTCGAGAAGACGCTCGTGATGCCGATGAGTCGCTCGGCGATGTTCCTCGGCAAGACCGCCGCGGAGATCCTCCGCATCGTCGTCCAGATCGCCATCATCCTCGGTCTCGGCACCCTCCTGGGCGCCAACGTCGCCACCGGGTTCGTCGGCGCGGTCGGGATCGTCCTCATCGGGATCTGCTTCTCGCTGTGGTTCGTCGCGCTCTCGAACATCATCGCCGTCGTCACGCGCGACCAGGAGTCGACGATCATCGGCGCGAACCTCCTGCAGTTCCCCCTGCTGTTCGTCTCGACGGCCTTCCTCCCGCTGTCGGCGATGCCCGACTGGATCCAGACCGTCGCGACCGTCAACCCGATCACCTACGGCGTCGACGCCGCCCGCGCGCTGATGCTCGACCAGGACGTGATGACCGTGATCGAGGTCACCCGCTTCGGCGGGATCTGGGACACGCTCGTCCCCGCGCTGGTCATCCTGGTCGCGCTCGACGTCCTCTTCGGCGGGATCGCCGTCTACCTGCTCAACCGCGCCTCCTCGTCGGACGTGCAGTAAGCCAGCCGTCTCCCGCTCGGCCGCCGGCCGCTACAGGTCCGGCTCCTCCCTGTCGGGGTTCTCGACGATCTCGATCTCCACGTCCGTCCCCGCGAGCCCGAGCCGGGCGAACTGCGTGCGGACGTGCTCTTTCGCCGCGTCGAGCGCCGCGTCGCGCGTGTCGAACCCGCGGGTCGTCGGCGCTTCGAAGGCCACCCGCCGTTCCGTGCCGTCGATCCGCTGGAGCTGCCCGCCCGACTCGACCTCGTAGAACTCGTCGCAGATCCAGACGTAGGGGGCGCCCTCGTCCGGTGCGCCCTCGAACGTCGGCGGCCGCTCGCCGCGCTCGTAGAGCGTCCCCGTCAGTGCCGTCCCGCCCGCGTGGCCGCGTACCAGTAGCATATCCCCGATAGTAGGGTCCCGAGCGGCAAAAGCGCGCCGGGCACCCCGCCGCGCCGACGGCTCGGCGCTCGCTTCCAGAACGACTATCCTGTCGGCCTTCCGACCGCTCGGTAATGTCCCCGGATCTCGGTCCCCTCGCTCGTCGCCTGGCGGTGCCGTACTACGACGACGCCCTCCCGGCCCACGACAGCCACCACGCCAGGCGTGTCCGCGACCTGTCGCTCCGGCTCGCTGCCGAGTGGGACGAACCGGTCGACCGCGGCGTCCTCGCCGCCGCGGCCTGGCTGCACGACATCGGTCGACCGCTCGAACGGACCGGTGAGATCGACGACCACGGCGAGTGGGCGGCCGCTCAGGCTTCGGACCTGCTGCCCTCCGAAGGCGTGGCGGCCGACCGGGTCGACGCCGTCGTCCACTGCCTGCGGAGTCACAGCATCCGGCGGAGTTCCCCCGAGCCGGAAGCCCCGGCGGCGAAACTCCTGTTCGACGCGGACAAGCTGGACGCCGCCGGAGCGGTCGGACTCGTCCGCCTGGCCTGTCTCGTCGGCGAGCGCTCCGGTCGCGCCGGCGGGCAGTACGCGACCATCGACACCGGGTCGGTCCCGGGCGCGGACGACGCCGGTACGCCCGACCTGTCGCTCCTCTACGAGTGGGCGCGTGAGCGACTGGACGCCCTGCACACGCCGCCCGGTCGCCGCCACGGCGAATCGCGCTGGGCGTTCATGCAGGACTTCTTCGACCGGTTCGAGGCCGAGACGGCGGTTCCCGACGACTGACCGGTCGGTGATCGGTCACGAGGCGTCCGCTCACGTCCAGGGCGTCAGGTCGACGACGACGGGCAGGTGGTCGGACGGGAACCAGCCGTCGCCGACCACGTCGGCGGCGACGCCGTAGCCCTCCACGGCCGCCCCAGCGACGAAGACGTGGTCGATCTGCCGGTCCGGCCGCAGCGACTCGAAGTCGGTCCGGGTGGTGTCGGGGCCGTGTGCGGGGTACGGGCTCGCCTCGCGCGCGTCGACCAGCGCGCGCTCGCTCCGTTCGCCCTCCCGGTCGTCGTCGCTGGCGCCGGCCAGCACCCGATAGGGGTCGTCCCCGGCCACGCAGTTGAAATCCCCGCCGACGACCACCGGTTCGTCGCCCTCGCGGAGCGCTCGCACGCGCTCGCGGAGCACTCGCGCCCCCTCGACGCGGGCGCGGGCGCCCTCGTGGTCGAAGTGGGTGTTGCAGTACAGCACCGTCCCGCCGCCGTCGCGGTCGCGCAGGCGGGCCCACGTGGCGACCCGCGGGTAGGTGGCGTCCCAGCCGACGCTGCCCGGGTCGTCCGGGGTCGGCGAGAGCCAGAACGTGCCCGCGTCGAGCCGTTCGAAGCGGTCGCGGCGGTAGCCGACCGGGCAGAACTCCCCCTCGCCCTCGCCGGCCTCCCGCGACTGCCCGACCCACTCGAACCCGGGGAGCGCGTCGCGCAGGTCCGCGTACTGGTGCGCGAGCGGTTCCTGCAGCCCGACGACCGCGGGGCGGTGAAAGCGGACCGTGCCCGCGACTGCGTCGCGCCGACCCGCCCAGTCGAACTCTCCGTCGTCCGCCACGTCGCGGCGAACGTTGTACGTGAGCACCCGGACCGCCTCGCCGTTCATACCCGCCTCTCGGGCGCCGGGGGTCTTGAGGCTACCGTGGCCGTCGGCTCGACCGCCCGGCGTGCCGGTGGTCGGCTCGGCGGCTTCGACCGCGACTGCTGGACCGCGACCGCTCGACCGCGACTCGCCGTTGGTCCCCGCTCACCCGGTCGCGTTGGCGGGCAGGTCGACGGCGCGGGGGACCACCAGTCCGTTGCCGGCGGCGGTGTCGGTGCCGTTCGGGCCCACGTCGCGGGCCGTCCGTTCGAGGCGCAACTCGATCTCCCGGGGCGAGCGGTCGGGGTCGGCGTCGAGCGCGAGCGCGGCGAGCCCACCGACGTACGGTGTCGCGGCCGAGGAGCCGACCAGCGGCTCGTCGTACCCCCCGATTTCGTGTCGAGCGGGCGCGACCACGTCGACGCCGAGGCGGCCGTCGGCGGTGGGCCCGCGGGAGCTGAACGGTTCGACGCGGCCTGCTACGGGGTCGTAGGCGCCGACGCCGATCACGCCGCGGCCGGTCGCCGGCGCGGCGACGCTCCCGTCGGGGCGGTTCCGCTGGAAGCGGTGCGTCGGCGAGGCGAGGCGGACCCGCGCGCCGGTCGCGTTCGACGGCCCGCGGACGACGACGTAGTAGGTGCCGCCCTGCAGACGGGCGTTGATCCGGGCGTTGGGGACGCCGTCGCCCGGGAACGGTTCCGACCGGGCGACCAGACTGCGCTCGCCGTCGTCGGTCCGGTAGAGTTCGGCGACGTAGGTCTCGTTCGCGTGGGCGCGGTCCCAGGCGAGCCAGACCCGCGTCTCGCTCCCGCGGCCGGCGAGGTAGTTTCGCGTCCGCTCGCCGAACCGGAGGCGACCGTCGCTGGGGTCGTCGTAGCGGCCGGCCCAGTGGCCGCGAGCGAGGTTGCCGGTCGGCGCGACGAAGACGACGCCCTGGCGGCGCGCCCACTCGCCGAGTCGGGCGACCGTCGAGGTGCCGTCGCCGGGACGGCCGTAGAAGGACACCGGGGCGACGATCACGTCCGCGTCGGCGGTGACCAGCCACGTCACCGCCCGGCGGAAGCCGGCCGTGTCGTCGAACGTCGCGAGCCGCAGGTCGGCGTCGGGCGCGGTCCGGGCGACGACGGCGGCGGTTGCGGTGCCGTGGCGGTTGCGGCCGCCGTTCGCCACGGTCGCGCCGTCGCCGAACGCCTGGGCCGCCTCGACCCGGTCGGCGATCGCGGGGTGATCGGTGTCGAAGCCGGTGACGCCGACGACGCCGACGGTGACGTTCTCGCCGGTGACGCCGGCAGCGTGGAGGCGCTGGAGGCCGCCGTCGGTCGCGTTGGACCGCTGGACGTCGGCGGGGGCGCCGGGGACCGACAGCGCGAGGGCACCGATCGCGGCCAGGACGCAGCAGAGGGCGACCGCGACGACCCCCAGCGCGCGGATTCGGGCGGGCATGGAGGGGCTAGCGACCGATCGCGTCGCCGCGATCAAAACGATACCGGTGTTCGGTCGTCTCGTCGCCGCTTCCGACCGTCACTCGCTGTCGAGCGGGTCGGCAAGGGAGGTCCCGTCGCTCGCCCCGAAGGGTCGGGGAGCGACGAAAAAGCGTGCGGCACGGGGCGGGCGCGTCGGAACGGCCGCGCTACTCGTCGAGGAAGTCCGGTTCGAGCCGCTTCTGCTCGCGCTCCTCGCGGAGGTGTGCGAGGAACTCCTCGGGGTCCACGTCGCGGGTCTCGCGCTCGGCGCGGTCGCGCACCGAGACGGTGCCGGACTCCTCCTCGTCGGGGCCGACGATGAGCATGTACGGGACGTTCTCGTCGTGAGCGGCGCGGATCCTCCGCTGGAGCGTGTCGTCGCCGTCGGCGACGGTCGCGCGGAAGCCGCCCTCCTCGAAGTCGTTGCGCAGGCGGTGAGCGTAGCCGAGGGTGTCCTCGTTGACCGGGAGGACGCGGACCTGCTCGGGCGCGAGCCACAGCGGGAAGCGGCCGGCGAAGTGCTCGATCATGACGGCCATGAACCGCTCGAACGTCCCGAGGAGGGCGCGGTGGATCATCACCGGCGTGTGTTCCTCGTTGTCCTCGCCGACGTAGACCAGATCGAACCGGTCGGGCTGGACGAAGTCCAACTGCACGGTGCCGACGGTCCACTCGCGGCCGATGGCGTCCTCGGCGTCGGCGGCGATCTTCGGGCCGTAGAAGGCGCCCTCGCCGGCCTCGACCTCGTAGCCCTCGCCCAGCGCGTCGAGGGAACTGCGGAGGTCGCTCTCGGCGCGCTCCCACAGCTCGTCGTCGCCGAACGAATCGTCGGGCTGGGTCTCGAGCTTGAACGTCACGTCCAGGCCGAAGTCGGCGAGCACGTCGTCGATGACTTCGAGCGTGCGGGTGACTTCGCCCTGGATCTGGTCGCGGGTGACGAAGGCGTGACCGTCGTCCTGGGTGAACCCGCGGACGCGGAGCATCCCGGAGAGCTCCCCCGAGCGCTCGTTGCGGTAGCAGGTGCCGAACTCGCAGTACCGCTTGGGGAGTTCGCGATAGGAGCGTCGCTCGCGCTGGTAGAGGTGGACGTGGTTGGCGCAGTTCATGGGCTTGAGGCCGTACTCGTCGGCGTCGTCGCCCTCCGTGCGGGCGCTGGCCTGGTCCCAGTGGAACATCTCGTCCTCCTCGCAGAAGTGCTCGTAGTGGCCCGAGGTCTTCCACAGGTCGACCTTGTTCAGCTCGGGCGTCCACACCTCCTCGTAGCCGAGTTCGTCGTTCTTCGCGCGGATGTAGTCCTCCAGCTCGCGCCGGATGGCCATCCCGTCGGGATGGAAGTGCACGCAGCCAGGGGAGTGTTCGGGGATCGAGAAGAGGTTCATCTCCCGGCCGATGCGGCGGTGGTCACGGCGCTCGGCCTCCTCCTTGCGCTCCCAGTAGTCCTCGAGATCCGACTCGGAGCCGAAGGCGGTGCCGTAGACGCGGGTGAGCCGGGCCTCGTCCTCGTCGCCGCGCCAGTTGGTGGCGGCGATCTCTCGCAGGTCGATAGCGCCGATCTCGCCGGTCGAAGCGACGTGGGGGCCGGCACAGAGGTCCGAGAAGTCCCCCTGGGTGTAGAAGGACACCTCCTCGATATCCTCGTCGGCGCCGCGCTCGCCCGCGGCGAGGTCGGCGAGGATCTCCTCCTTGTAGGGGTCGCCGGCGACGCGCTCGCGGGCTTCGTCCAGCGAGACCTCCTCGCGTTCGATGTCGAGGTCCTCGTCGACGATGGACTCCATCTCGGCGACCAGCTCGTCGAAGTCGCCCTCGTCGACGTCGATCCCGTCGAAGTCGTAGTAGAAGCCCTCCTCGGTGGGCGGGCCGGTGGCGAGGGAGGCGTCGGGGTACTCCCGGAGGATCGCCTGGGCGAGGACGTGCGCGGCGGAGTGGCGCATCACCTGCAGGTACTCGTCGGCCGAGGGGGTGACGATCTCGACGCGTGCGCCGTCGTAGACCGGCTCCTCCTTGGCGACGAGCTCGCCGTCGAGCTTGCCGGCGACGGTGTCGCTTCCGAGCCCCGGACCGATCTCGTAGGCCACGTCTTCGACTGTGGCGCCCGACGGAACGTCGAGCGTGCTTCCATCGGGCAGTTCCACCGTGACTGAGGATTCCTGCTGTGACATGTCATCGACCTCCACTGCGCCAGGCGCCGCTGTCGGGCAGCGAGCGACGAGCGCGAGAACGTGGCAGTGACTGGTTATGGGGCGCGGGGCCCGCGTGTAAAGCAGTCACCTGCCATCTTGCTCTCCGCTAACGCGCTTTCGGATAAAAGCGTTGTGACGTGCGCCGACCGGCGATCCTCGTGGTAGTCATTCACAGGCGCAGAGCGGCCGGATACCGCCGTCCGCCGCTCGGTGAATCTCGCGGGAACCGAAACCGGGCCGCGTGGGGCGTCGCCGCGGGTCGCGCGCTCACCGGCGGTCGCGGTGGCCCCGGCGCGCCAGGTCGTGCGCGCGGGCGTTGCACGAACGGTCGACCGCCCGGTAGGTGACGACGGGCACGTCGGTCAGCAGGTCTCGGACCTCGTGGACCCGGCGGCGGCCGACCGGATCGGTCGGTTCGGTTGGGTGGGCGGGGTCGGTCGCGCGCAGGGCGGCGTCGGCGTCGCCGTGGAGGTGCAGGGAGCTCACGCGGTCGAACCGGTCGACGACGGCCCGGACCGTCTCGGCGAGCGCCCGGAGTTCCAGGGCCGAACTGGAGACGAACGCGTCGACGCGCATCGACCGCTCGACGTACGTCTCGACGCCGTCCTCGACGAGGAAGCCGACGGCGGCCGAGACGGGCGTGGCGTTGTCCGGCCCGTAGTGGACGCTCGCGTCGAAGTACGCGAGCAGCGAGGGCGGGGCCGTCGTCATCGGCGGCGCTACGCCGCGTCGACGTCGTCGGGGGCGTCCTCGAGCAGGTCCGAGGCGGTCACGAGCGACTGTAGTTCGAGGTCGTGCTCGGCGAGGTTCTCGACGGCCCCCTCCTCGCGGTCGACGACGACGACCACGCGGTCGACGACGGCGCCGGCCTCTCGCAGGGCCTCGGCGGCGTCGATCGCGCTCTGGCCGGTCGTCGCGATGTCTTCGAGGACGACTACTTCCTCGCCTTCTGCGAGTTCCCCCTCGACGAGGTTGGCGGTGCCGTACTCCTTCTGCTGTTTGCGGACGATGACGTAGGGGGTGTCCGACTCGACGCTCGCGACCGCGACCAGCGGGACGGCGCCCAGCGCGACGCCGGCGAGTTTGGTCTCGCCGTCGGTCGTCCGCGCGAGGTGGTCGGCGAACGCCTCACCGATGCGTTCGAGGCAGTCGGGGTCGGTCTCGAAGAGGTACTTGTCGACGTAGTAGTTCGAGGTGCCGCCGTGGGACAGCTCGAACTCGCCGAACTTGACGGCGTCGGCCTCGCGGAGCGCGTCGATGAGTCCCTGGGTGTCCATACCTGCGGTGTCGGTACCCCGCGGTTTAGCCGGTTCGATACGCGCCGACGACGCCGCCGGCCGCCGGGCGTCACCCGCGCACTTGCGAGCGCAAGCCGATCGGATCGCCGGCGGGGCGGGAGTCGCCGCCGCGCTCCGGAACCACTATGCGGCCGGACCGCTGACTAGACCCCAATGAGGGTCTTCGGGTCCAGCGGCGTGCGCGGCGTGGTCAACGACGACCTGACGCCGGGCGACGCCACGGACGTGGCGCAGGCGGCCGGCACCGTCTGGCACGCCGGTGGCGTCGACCGGGTCGCCGTCGCCCGGGACACCCGTCGGACCGGCCCGATGCTCGTCGACTCCGTCGCCGGCGGCCTCGCCAGCGTCGGCGTCTCCGTCGACCGCCTCGGCGTCGTCCCCACGCCCGGCCTTCAGGCCTACGCCGAGCGGGAGGGCGTCCCAGGCCTGATGGTCACCGCCTCGCACAACCCCCCCGAGTACAACGGTATCAAGCTCGTCGGCGCCGGCGGCGTCGAGCTCCCGCGCGAACGCCTCGAGGCCATCGAGTCCCGACTGCTCGACGAGGCCCCCCACCGCGTCGCCTGGGACGAGACCGGGCGGAGCCGCCGCGTCGACGGCGCCGGCCGCGCCTACGTCGACGAACTGCTGGCCGCCGTCGACCGCGACGCCGTCGCCGACGCCGCCCTGACAGTCGCCGTCGACCCCGGCCACGGCGCCGGCGCGGTCACCAGCCCCGACTTCTTCCGGCGGCTGGGCTGTCGCGTCAAGACGATCCACGCCCAGCCCGACGGCCACTTCCCCGGTCGCGACCCCGAGCCCGTCGCGGGCAATCTCGGCGACCTCCGGCGGTTCGTCCGCGCCACGGGCGCCGACCTGGGCGTCGCTCACGACGGCGACGCCGACCGCGCCATCTTCGTCGACGAACGGGGCGAGCACGTCGAGGGCGGCGCCGCCCTCGCCGCGCTGGCCGCCGACGCGCTCGGCGAGGGCGACACCGTCGTCTCCGCCGTCAACGCCTCTCAGCGTCTCGTCGACGTGGTCGAGGCGGCCGGCGCGGACCTGAGTCTGACGCCCATCGGGTCGACGTACATCGTCTCGCGCATCCGCGACCTGCTGGCGACCGGCGAGTCGGTCCCCGTCGCCGGCGAGGGCAACGGCGGCGTCCTGTTCCCCGGCTACCGGATCGCCCGCGACGGCGCCTACACCGCCGCGCGCTTCCTCGAACTACTGGCCCGCCGTGGCGAGCCCGCCAGCTCCCTCGCGGCCCGCTACGACGACTACGTGAACGTTCGCCGCGACGTGACCTACGACAGCGAGCGCCAGCGCGAGGCCATGCTCGACGCCATCGAACGCGCCGCCGAGGAGTCGGTCGCCGACCTCGACACCACCGACGGCTACCGCCTCGACTACGGCGACGGCTGGGCGCTCGCCCGCCCCTCCGGCACCGAGCCCGTCGTCCGGGTGTACGCCGAGGCCCGTTCGGCCGACCGCGCCGCCGATCTCGCCGACCGCCTCCACGACGCCGTTTCCGGCATCCGCGTCGATTGATTGCGGGCTACCCCTCCGTTTCGTGTCGAACGGCGAGAGCCAGACCGTGTCTGCCGGGTGAGCGCGCTGTCCGGTGTGGAGCGAAGCACGGGCGGATCGATCCGAAGCCGCGACTCAGAAGTCCATCTCGCCGGGGCCGTCCATCGTCTCGCCGAGGGCTTCGCGTTTGTCCACGTCGTCGACCGACAGCGCCCCTTCGACGGCTTCCATCGCGCCCTCGATCGGCTCGTGGGTCTCGACGAAGGCGGCGAGGGCGAACGCCTGGTCCGATACGCCGGCGAGTTCGACGGCCTCGGTGCGCGGTAGCTCGCCGGCCAGCCAGTCGGCGACGATCTCCCGCCCCATCGGGCCGACGGGGGAGACGTTCTCGCCGAACAGATGCAGCGCCTTCGCCCCGTCGGTCGGCGGGATGTCGGCGACGCGGGCGGCGGCGCCGACGCCCTTACCGGCGGCGTAGGCGTCGACGAGCGCCGCGGCCTCGGCGGGCGAACAGGGCAGTTCCTCGGCGAAGGGCCCGAGGCGATCGGCCAGCGGGCCGTCGGTGCGGTCGACGGTGGCGACGCCGCCGTCGCGCTGCTCGTCGACCACCTCGATCCCCGCGGCGATGTCCGACAGCCCCATTACCAGCGATGTCACTCGTCTCCGATTTAATAGTTGGGGAACGAACACGAGCGCGTCGAGCGTCTGACGGGCTTTCTTGTCGGTGGCGGCCCCGATCGCCGCCCATGCAGGAGATCCCCGGCGGGAGCTGCGACCACTCGGAGCGGGGCGGCCACGGCCACGACGGCGGTAGCGATTCGGCGGGAGAGGCGGAGCGCGACTCGTCAGCGGACGACGACACCTGTGACGACTGCGGGGCGCCCTACGAGTGGCGACTCGATATCGACGGCGTCCAGCACTACGACTGTCCGAACTGCGACGCGGACTGACTCGGGGCCGAAGCACGTCTCTCCGGCGACGGCGGATACTTACGGGTGGCCGCGCCCAGGGAGTGCATGGCTGACTCACTGCGATACGGGATCGTCGGCTGCGCCGGTATCGGCAACACCCACGCCGAGGCCGTCGCCGCGGTCGACGGCGCCGAGCTGGTCGCCTGCGCGGATCTCGACCCCGACGCGGCGGCGGCGTTCGCCGACGACCACGACGTGGCCCACACCTTCGCGGACCCGGCCACGATGGTCGCCGAGGCCGACGTCGACGCCGCGAGCGTCTGCACGCCGAGCGGGACCCACGCCGAGGTGACGACCGACCTCGCGGCGGCGGGCGCGGGCGTCCTCTGCGAGAAGCCGCTGGACGTGACCGCCGAGCGGGTCGACCGGATGGTCGAGGCCTGTGACGAGGCGGGCGTGACGCTGGCGGGCGTCTTCCAGCGGCGGTCCGCCGCGCCAAGCAGGCCGTCGACGAGGGAGAGATCGGCCGGCCGGTGCTGGCCGACACCCACCTCAAGTGGTTCCGTCCGCAGGCCTACTACGACTCCGCCGGGTGGCGGGGCACCCGCGAGATGGACGGCGGCGCGTTCATGAACCAGGGGATCCACTCGCTGGACGCCCTGCAGTGGGTCGTGGGCGGCGTCGAGTCCGTCCGGGCCGAGGCGGGCGCGCTCGCCCGCGACCTGGAGTGCGAGGACACCGGCGCCATGATCCTGCGCTTCGAGAACGGGGCCGTCGGGACCGTCGCCGTCACGGTGGCGACCAAGGGCGGCACCGACCGGACGGAGATAAACGGCACCGAGGGGTCGCTCGCGCTCGGCGACGACGGGATCGAGATCCGGCTCGGCACCGGCGAGGAGACACTGTGGGGCGCCGAGACCGAATCGCCGGCGCCGGCGGTCGAGAGCGCGGCACATCCGGCGGGCGCCGGCCACGAGGGCGTCGTCCGGGACTTCGTCGACGCGGTCCGCGAGGGTCGCGAACCCGAAGTGCCCGCCCGCGAGGCCCGCGCAGCCGTCGACATCGTCTTCGCCGCCTACCGCTCGGCCGAGACCGGGGAACGCGTCGCCCTCGACGATGTCCGAGACGACTGACCGCGTCCGCGCAGAGCTATATAACTGATTGCAATTCTAAATGTCATCTTCGAACGTCCGTTTATATTAGGGATATCAGTGGCCGAACTGTATGTTTTATCGATTATGATACTGTGGGGGGTGGATTGAATACCGGGAATCGAGGTCTTTCGAGTATGCCGCGCCAGGTCGCAGCAGACACCGAGAAGTACACGATCGAGATCGACGACGACATCGACGCGATCGTCCACACGTGGGACGAGTTCGCGGCCGGCCAGGAGTTCCGCGACGGCTGTAACGAGTTGCTCGACGTGATCCGACGCAACGACAAGTCGAAACTGCTCGTCGACACCAGCGGGATCCAGGCCCACGACGAGGCGGACAAGAAGTGGCTCCAGGAGGAGTGGATACCCAACCAGATCGACGCGGGGATCGAGTACAGCGTCTCGGTCACCGCCGACAGCGTCATTTCCGAGATGGAGATGGAGGAGTTCGTCGACCAGACTCAGGACCTGCCGTACACCTACGTGTTGGCGGGTAACATGAGCGAAGCCCGCGAGTGGCTCGACGAGCAGTAGACACGACTCGCCGTTCCGGCCGGGCCGACCCCGTCGCCCGCACCACCTACCGGTAACCGGTCGGTGGATCGGCGGGCTCACGGTCCGAAACGGGGGGTCACCGCACCGTTTATTAACCCCCTCGCGGGCGAACCGTCGTGTATGAGCACGACAGTGACCGCGTGCCCCGAGTGCGAGGGGAGTCTGCGAAGCGACGACAGCGAGACGGTCTGTGCCAGCTGCGGCCTCGTGGTCGCCGAGGACGAGATCGACCACGGCCCCGAGTGGCGCTCGTTCGAAGACGACGAGACCAACCGCGAGCGCACCGGCGCGCCGCTGACCCGCTCGCGCCACGACCGGGGGCTCTCGACGGAGATCGGCCGTTCGACCCGACTCAAGGGTCGCAAGCGTCGGCGGATGGCACGCCTGCGTCGCCAGCACAACCGCACGAAGATCGGTTCGAAGGCCGAGCGCAACCAGGTGTACGGCTTCACGGAGATCCGACGACTCGTCGGCTCGCTCGGCCTGTCGGACCACATCCGCGACCGGGCCTGTGTCCTCTTCGAGTCCGCCCAGGACGAGGACCTGTTGCGCGGCCGTTCGCTGGAGGGGTTCGCCGCCGCGACGGTGTACGCCACCTGCCGCACCGCCGAGGTCTCCCGCACCATCGACGAGGTGGTCGCCGACGCCCGCGCCTCGAAGGCGGAACTCTCGGCGGCCTACGACGCCCTCAATCGCGAACTCGGGCTCCCGACGGGACCGATCGACCCCGCGGAGTACCTTCCCCGGTTCGCCAGCGAACTCGACCTCCCCACTGACGTTGAGATGCGCGCCCGCGAGCACCTCGACGAACTCCGGGAGGGCCGCCACGTCGACGGCCGGGACCCAAGTGGGGTCGCCGCGGGCTGTCTCTACGCCGCCGCCAAGGAGGCGGACCGCTCGCTCACCCAGAGGGAGGCCGCCGACGTGGCCGACGTGACGCCCGTGACCCTCCGGACGACGGTGAAAGCGATCCGCGGCACGGACGGCGACTGACCCGAGGGGGTCACGTCGTCCGCAGGTACCCCTGCTGGGGCTCGTACAGCTCGCCTTTCTGTTTGAGCTTCTCGATCTCGTGGTCGGCCTTGTCGTCCATCCCGAGCTCCTCGGCCCGCTCGATGACCTCCTCGACCGGCGCGCCCTCCTCGTATTCGTCCTGTAGCTCCCTGATAACCTCTTTAATCCCCTTCACCCTGTCGCGCTGGGACTTGGACATCTCCGTCTCGATGATGTCGGCGTCGAACTCGCCGGTCTCGGGGTCCATCCCGACGTCCCGCAGGCTCGCCTGCACGATGTCGATCACCCGTTCGGCGTCCTTCTCCTCGACCGAATCCGACAGGCGGATCCGGGCGCTGGCCTCCGCGAGCCTGACGAGCGCCTCCAGCTTCCGGGCCGTGATCGGCACCGGGGCGTCCTCGCCGGTCCCCTGTGTGCGCATGTCGACGTAGAACTCCCGGATGCGCTCGCGCGCGGCCTCGGTCATCGTCGGGAACACGTCCCGTTTCGCGTAGGCGACGTACTTCCGGAACAGGTCGGCGTCGATGGTGGGCTCGACGTTCCGTGCGGCCTCCGTGGCCTGCTCCATGCTGACGTTCGGGGAGGCCAACTTCTCGTGCTGGGTGCTCAACTCGCCCGCGTAGTTCGACTGGATGATGTGTTCCGCGAGCCGGCGGTCCTCCTCCTCGTCGGGCTGGTCGGTGACGGTGAAAATGAGGTCAAAGCGGGAGATCAGGGCGGGATCGAGTTCGATCTGCTCGGCGATGGGCTCGTACTCGTCGAACCGGCCGTACTTGGGGTTGGCCGCCCCGAGCAGCGAACACCGGGACTTGAGCGTCGCGTTGATCCCTGCCTTGGAGATGCTGATGGAGTTGTGGAGCACGACGCCCTGACTAACGAACGTGTTCGTCGGCTCGACGGTCACGTCGTAGACCCACTCGCAGGCGTGCTCGCCCTCGTTGGGGATCGTCTCGACGTCGGTGACTCGGTAGTAGCGGAGATCACACCGCGATTCGAGCGCATCTACTCTCCGCTCGGCTTCGTCGAGCGCAGCATCGATCGCCTCGACTGCCTCGTTGCGCATCGACTCACGTTTCGCGGCCGTATAGCCTCCGTCTTCGGCGTAGTGAACTGCGCTGGTAGTCGTTTCTGAGAGTCGCTCCGCGAGCTGTCGTCCGGACCATCCGACGTGCTCTCTGGCTTCCGCGAGCGTCGACACGGAATCGATGCCGTTTCGAATCGTATCG
>ENA-ORCO01000621-ORCO01000621.1-marine-metagenome-genome-assembly--contig:-NODE-621-length-15077-cov-3.113600_pt1 | contig 15077 bp, 17 predicted proteins | sample MGYA00248633_ERZ508508 | MGnify/ENA primary metagenome ERZ508508 (study PRJEB26179, sample SAMN06268845) | marine metagenome | isolation source: A23 P1 aerobic enrichment on pine of planktonic cells taken...
CGAACCGCCGCGACGACGTCTCCGTCGAGCGCGGCTTCGTCCTCCTGGTGCTTGGCGTGGTCTGTCTGCTATTCGGGTTTTTCGCGCTGTGAACAAGCAGCGATGCGCGCGTCGGAGCAGCGAGGCTATCAGTCTCGCCCCTCGAGCGCAGTCCGGAGTGCGTCGGCCGCCTCCTCGGCGAGGTTGCGGGCGCGTGACTCCGAGCGCGCTTCGGCGTAGACGCGCACTTTCGGTTCGGTTCCGGAGGGGCGGACGAGCACCCAGGCGTCGCCGTAGTCGAGGCGGTAGCCGTCCTTCGTGTTCGGCTCGGCGTCGGCCGCCTCGGCGTACTGTCGGGCCGCCTCCAGCATCGCGTCGAGTTCGGCTTCGGTCTCGTAGCCGATGTTCACCCGGACGTTCTCGTAGTCGGTGTACGGTTCGATGACGTCGCTCGCGGGCCGATCAGCGACGAGTTCGAGGAAGCGTGCGCCGACGTACGCGCCGTCGCGGACGAGCCAGTGCTCGGGGAAGAAGATCCCGCCGTTGCCCTCGCCCGCGATGGGGACCCGCACGCCGTCGGCTTTGAGTTCGCGGATCCGGGTGATGATGTTCGTCGAGCCGATCGGCGTCAGTTCGAGATCCGCGCCGATCGCCTCGCAGACGTCGACGAGTCGCTGGGAGACATTGACCGCAGCGACGGCCGCATCGCTGGGTTCGAGTTCGGCGGCCGCGAGCGCCGCGAGCGACGCCTCTCCCGAAATGAACTCCCCGCGCTCGTCGACGAAGACGGCGCGATCGGCGTCACCGTCGTGGGCGATCCCGAGGTCGGCGTCGGCCGCACTCACGAGCGATTTGAGGTCTCTCAGGTTCGGTTCGACCGGTTCGGATTGCCGCCCGGGGAAGTGCCCGTCGGGGTTGGCGTTGACGGTGACGACCTCACAGCCGAGTTCGCGGTAGAACTCGGGGCTCGTGAGCGCACCCGCGCCGTGACCCGGGTCGAGCGCGACGGTGAGGTCGGCGTCGGCAATCGCCTCGCGGTCGACCGACGCGAGGAGATCCTCGACGTACTCGCGGTTGACCGCGTCGATCGTTCGCGAGTCGCCGACCGCGTCCCAGGCGGCGGTCCCGAAGTCCTCGCTGAGAACGTGCTCTTCGATCCGTTCGAGGTCGGCGACGCTGAGTTCGACCCCGTCCGCGCCGACGAGTTTGACGCCGTTGTACTCCGGCGGGTTGTGCGAGGCCGTGATGATGATCCCCGGGCGCTCGTACTCACCGGCGTAGCGGACGGCGCTCGGCGTCGGGGTCGTCCCGAGCCGGTCGACGTCGACGCCGACGCTCTCTAAGCCGCTCACGGCCGCATTCGCGAGCATCTCGCCGGTGGTTCGGGTATCGCGTGCGACGACGGCGCGGTCCGTCTCCCACACTGTCCCCGCCGCCTTCGCGACGCGGAGGACGAACTCGGGCGTCAGGCCGTCGCCGACGACGCCACGAGTGCCGCTCGAACCGAACAGTTTCATTACGTCGTCTTCCTCAGCGCGCCGTAAAAGCGGTTGCGAAGGAGTCTCCGGTCAGAGAGCGTCGATCGCCTGCCGGAGAGGGCAAGCAATCGCGCGCCGGCACCGGCTCGACTGGCTTGGTCGGCTCACTCGGCGGCGTCGCCGAGGGCGCGCTTGAATTCCGTCATCGTCGGCAGGGCCTTGTCGACGGCGACGTAGTACGCGAAGTACAGCGCGACAGCGCCGATGACCGCGGCCCACAGGCCGAGCGTTAGCTCGCCGCCCTGGGCGGTCGTGAGCGCGAAGCGTTCGAGAGACGCCCCGACGAGCGAGAGGCCGACCGAGCCCAGACTGAAGAACAGGACTTCAAGCAGTTCGGGAACGAGTTCGAGGGGTGCGCTTGTCATACCTCCAATGGAGGAGTCACTGCTGTGGCTCTTTCGGTTCGGGTGACACAGACAAGCACTCTCGCCACGACTGCAAGGGCGCGGTCTCGAACCGCTGCGTCCGATCCGACCGCCCAGCGGCACGCCGCTCCGGAGACTTTAGGCCGCTCCCCCGTCGACACTCGCGCGTGAGCGATCCATTCCCCACTTTCGAGGTCGTCCCCGCGGTCGATATGCAGGACGGCGAGGTCGTCCAACTCGTACAGGGCGAACGCGGCACCGAGAAACGCTACGGCGACCCGGTCGCGGCCGCCGAGCGCTGGGTCGACGCCGGCGCCGAGACCCTGCACCTCGTCGATCTCGACGGAGCGTTCGAGGGCGAGAGACAGAACGCCGACGCGGTCGAGGCCGTCGTCGACGCCGTCGACGTGCCGGTGCAACTCGGCGGCGGGATTCGCACTGCGGCGGACGCGATCGACCTGCTCGACCGCGGCGTCGAGCGCGTCATCCTCGGGACGGCGGCCGTCGAGGAGCCCGAATTGGTCGAAGAAATCTCCGCGGAGTACCCCGGACGCGTGATGGTGAGCCTCGACGCCAAAGACGGCGAGGTCGTCGTCTCCGGGTGGACCGAGGGCACCGGACTCGATCCCGCAGACGCCGCGGCGCGCTACGAGGACCTCGGCGCGGGCGCGATTCTGTTTACCGACGTCGACGTCGAAGGCCAACACGAAGGCGTCCAGGCGGGCGTGACGCGCCGCGTCGTCGACGCTGTCGACATCCCGGTCGTCGCCTCCGGCGGGGTCGCGTCGCTCGACGACGTCCGAACGCTGAAAGACGCCGGTGCGGCGGCCGTCGTCGTCGGAACCGCGCTCTACGAGGGGACGTTCACCCTCGCGGACGCGATGGCTGTACAGTAGCGTTTGCAAACTTTCGCACGCTGACCGACGTGCCAGACGTTGCAAACGCTACTGTATAGTCCCGTACTGGGCGACGACTGCGACGCCCGTAAGCGCGACGAGCGTTACCCCCAACCCGGTCGCGACGCCCGAATCCGAGAACAACAGCAGTCCCCCGAGACAGAGCGCGTACGCGCCGAGTACGACTCCCTTGATCCCCATAATCGGGTAGATTAGCGGCTCACGAATATCAAGCTCAGCAAGACGAGCGTCAGACGGCCGCAGTGGCAGGGAGGCGACGTCGGTAGAGGAGGCCGGCGACAGCGCTTCAGTCCCGCTGCTCGCGGATCTTCTCGCGACCGGGCGCGATGAGATCGTTCAAGTACGTCGTGAGCGCGCCTTTCGCGTCCGCCGGGTGGAGTTCGCCGGATTCGAGGTCGTCTTCGAGGTCCTGGTAGCGCTCGTAGGTCAGATCGCCGCCGTACTGCTCGGGGCGTTCGACGACGACTTCGCCGAACCGCGGGAAGACGTGGTACTCGAAGATCTGGAGGACGGGATTCTCCCGCTCTTCACCCTCGTCGGTCGGATCTGGGTCCGCGGTCGGCGGGCAGTACGCCTTGTTGACCTTGTCTTCGATGTCGGAGGCGGAGTCCTCCATCGAGATGGAGACGCCAGTGGAGGTCGACATCTTGCCGATGCCGGTCGTCAGATCCGCGATCAAGGGCGTGTGGAGACACGTCGGCGCGTCGGCGTCGATGCTCGGCAGGGTGTCGCGGGCGAGCATATGCACCTTGCGCTGTTCCATCCCGCCGATCGCGAGGTCGACGTCGAGATAGACGATGTCGAGCGCCTGCATCAGCGGGTAGACCGCCTGTGCGACGGTCGCGGTGTCGCCGCTCTGAATCTCTGCCATCGCGCGCTCGGCCCGCGAGAGCGACGTTTCGAGTTCGAGCGCGTGCAGGTCGAGGATGTACTCCTCGTCGAGTTGGAACTCCGAACCGAGGACGAATTCGGTCTGGGACTCCTCGAGGCCGTAGGCGACGAACTGCTCTTGCATTCGGGTCGCGGTCTCTCGAATCTCGTCGAACGTCCCCTTGTCGTTCAGGTAGGCGTGGACGTCCGCCAGCAGCACGACGACCTCGAAGCCCGCCTCCTGGAGGTCGATGAGTTTGTTCGCGGTCAGCATGTGACCGATGTGGAGGACGCCGGAGGGCTCGTAGCCGACGTACGCCCGCTTTCCGTCCGGGGATTCGGCTAGCGCGCGCACTTCGTCCTCTGTGACCACCTCGGAGACGTTCCGGGTGATCTGCTCGTAGGCGTCCATACGTGCGGGAAGTCGCGACTCTGCAATATGACTTCTGGGATGTCGTCGCGAGCGGTTCGGGGACGCCCGTGACGGCGACGCGGTTACGACGGGATCCCGTAGATCTCGTCGTCGAGGTCGATCATATAGACGTTCTCCATCCGGTCGACGCCGTCGAGGCGGGCGACCGTGTCCGCGTCGAGGTCCCAGTCGAAGAGGTCGATGTTCGACTCGATGTGTTCGGGGTCCGACGACTTCGGGAGGACGACGACGCCTTTCTCGACGGCCCACTTCAGGACGATCTGGGCGGGCGAGACGCCGTAGGCGTCGGCTGGTTCGGTCACGAGCGGGTCGTCGAGGAACTCCGCGCGGGCCAGCGGAGCCGACGCCTCGACGACGATGTCGTGTTCGTCACAGAATTCGAGGTGGTCCGCCTGGAAGTACCAGGGGTGGAATTCGATCTGGTTCGCGGCGATCGGCACGTCGGCGACCTTCTGGGCGAACCGGAGCTGGTAGGGTGTGAAGTTGCTCACGCCGACGTTGCGGATCAGGCCATCGTCGTGCGCGCGTTCGAGCGCCTGGAACGTCTCGCGCAGCGAGATGGTCGGGTTCGGCCAGTGGATCAGATACAGGTCGAGATAGTCGGTACCGAGGCGCTCGAGCGAGGCCGACAGCGACTCCAGGACGTCCTCGTAGTGGAGATTCGAGGGGAGCACCTTCGACGTCACAAAGAGGTCGTCGCGGTCGTACTCGGCGATGACCTCGCCGATCGTGTCCTCGTTCTGGTAGCCCTCGGCGGTGTCGATGTGGGTGTAGCCCGCATCGAGCGCGGTTCGAAGGCCGTCGCGGAGGTCCTCGCCCGCACTGTCCCACGTCCCGTAGCCGACGAGCGGGAGTTCATCGCCACTCGGAAGCGTCCGGCTCGGCATCGAACTCATAGTCGGCCGTAGATACCTCGCGCGGCGTTGTAAAGAAGTGGGTCGGAGGCGGCCGGAGCGGGCAGCCCCGTGCGGACGTCGCCTGCAGAGTGACCGCCGACCCACTGGAAAGCGTCATACGCACGCGGTCCCAACAGATCGGCGATGGCAACGACCCGTTCGCCGCTCGTCGTCCTCGGGGGGTTAGTCGCCGTGGCGTTCCTCCCGCTGCTCGTGATGTGGATCGTCGTCACCGACGTCGGGACGTTCGCGTACTTCGCGGGCTTTGCGCTGTACTTCCTCGTCGCCCACGTCGCGCTGCCGGGGTGGGTCTACCTCGACGCGACGGGGCGCGGGAGTAACGCCGCGCTAGCGTGGACGGCGCTGTGTTTTTTCCTCCCGTTCGTGGGCTTCGTCGTGTACTACTTCCTCGGTCAGCCTGACGCGCCCTACGAAGTCGACGCCACCGCCCGGGCGCGGTGAGAGACAGAACCCGTTATCGGCTCTCGCTGCGCGTCTCCGCCCGGTGCTCGGAGATGATCTGATCGACCATCGACGCCTTCCGTTCTTTCCGGCGTTCCTCCGCGCGGCGCTCCCAGTCGTCGATAGCGGCCTCGACGTCGGCCTCGCTGGCGACCGCGAGTTCGTCGACTTCTTGGATCGCGACGTCGTCGGCAGGCGCGACGGGGATGTCGTGCTCGAAGAGAATCTGGTCAGCGATCTCCGAGAGATTGCCGCCCGAGCGGAGGACGACGCGTGGGTCGACGTCCGCCAACCGTTCGGCAGTCGATCGGCCGGCCCCGGAAGCGTCGCGGAGGTAGACGACGTCGCCCGCCGCGAGGCCGTACTGCTCGTCTGTCGTCTCGATGGCGTCCCGCGTGAACTGTTCGACCACCTTCACTGAGACGAGGTCGCCGTCGGTGTCGACGTCGGCGAAGTTCGAGTGATCGAGCTTCCAGAGCCGCTTCAGCCGCTCTAACTTCCCGTCGAGTTCCTCGTTTTCCTCCTCTAAGGTCTCGACGCGGCGTTCGAGTCGGTCGTTATCGCGTTCGAGACGCTTCACCTCGCGGCGCTCTCTGGCCTTCCGACGCTCCTCGCGTTTTGCCTCCGAGAGCTTCTCTTTGTACTCGTCGATGGTCGACTCGCGCTCGTCGATCGTCTCGTTGAGGTCGTCGACGTGCGATTCGAGCCGTTCGACGCGCTTTTTGAGCCGCCGGATCTCCTTTTCGTCGTCGGAGAGTTCACGCTCCTCGTGCTCGGGTTCGGACTCCTCGTCGTCTTCGTCGTCCCGGAGGTCACGGAGGACGGCCTCGACAGACTCCTCGCCCGCGACGACGCGGGAGATGACCGTACCGCGCTCGACGTCCGGCGGCACCTTCTGTGAGATGCGCTCGAACTGGTCCTCGTGGTCGTCGAGGGCGAAAAGCGCCGCGGCGAGGGCGTCGCGCTGGTGGTCGTTCTCGTAGGCGGCCTCGCGCGTGCGGTGGAGTTTCTCGTCGACCGGGAGGTCCGAATGCGGCGTCCACGCGGCGGCGTCGAAGCTCCGGCGGAACTTCTCGACGGTCTCGGGCATCGGCGTGACGTCGGCCGCGACGACGATCGGTCGCCCACGCTCGATGAGCCACTCGATCACGTCGGCCGTATCGGCGGTCCGCGTCGAGTAGACGTCGAGGACGGAGCCGTCGAGGCCGACGACCGCCGCGGCGGTCGTCGTTCCGGGGTCGATCCCGACGACGACGTGGTCGCGGCGCTTGACTAACGGCTCGAACTCGATGCCGTCGTGCCGCTCGCGTTCGATCTCGATTCGCGTGTCGCCGGAGCGCCCGCGGGAGACCGGGATGTCGGTGGGCGGCGCTTCGACCGTGAACACGGCGTTCGCGTAGCCGCCATACTTCTCTGTGACTTCTTTTTCGAAGTCGAGGTCGGCCTGTCGGAGCCGCTCTTGGACCTCACGAGAGCGGCGCTTCACGGAGCCGTGAATCCGCCGCGTGTAGCGGTCCTGGCTCCACCCACCCTTGCCGGTCGAGCGCCCGCGAGACACCTTGACTGTCGTGGTGTCACCGAACGCCGCCACCTCGTAGCCGACGTTCGCCGCCGCGAGCCGCGCCGCGGCTTCGGCCTCCTTCATCGGCTTCTTCCCGTAGGGAACGCCGTGTCTGGAGGCGACGCGCGAGAGCGGTTCCGGCCGCTCTGCGCCGGTCACCTGCACGAGTTTCGTCTCCGCCGGGAGCGCTCGTAGAAAGTGGACGAGTTCGTCCTTGTCGGCCGCCAGCTCGTACATATTGTCTGTCGCGAGCATCGCCGGTTCCTCGCGGTCGAGCAGGCGGCGGAGCTTTCGGTGGGAGACCACGTCGCGGTCGACGTTCTCGCCATCGAAGGCGACGAGGGCGTACGAGGGCGCGTCCCCGCGGACGTCGCCACTCTGGATGTCCACGCCGAAGACGAGGGTGTCGAGTGCGCTCGTCCGGTCGTTCACACCGTCGTTTGGTCGTCTGCGGATATATATGCCACGCCGGATTGCATCACGAGCCTTTATACCGGAAGCCGGGACCATCGCCGCCGTGACGTAACGCTCACCCCGCGCCGGTCTGCGATTGTCCGGCCGCCCCGCGCGGGATCACTCGTGGCCGGCTGTTCGCAACCCTGATCCGATTACGACGAGCTGTCGCTCACTCGTCGTCCGGAAACGGGATCTCGACTTTCTGGCCGTCGTCGGGGACAAACGCTCGCTCACCGGTGAACGTCTGTTTCGCCTCGCGTTCGATCGGCGAGGCGTCGCCGGCGTACCGCGAGGAGATGTGCGTGAGCGCGAGCCGCTTCGTACCGGCGCGGTTGGCGATTTCGGCGGCCTCGCGGGCGGTCGAGTGGCCTGTCTGACGGGCGCGGTCGGCCCACTCCGTCGCGAAGGTGGCGTCGTGGACGAGCAGGTCGGGTTCGTCGACGACTTCGACGGTGGCGTCGACCGGGCGAGTGTCGCCCGTGTAGACGAAGCGCCGCCCGGGGCGGGGGTCGCCGACGACCTGTTCGGGGGAGATGATCGTGCCATCGTCGAGTTCGACGGATTCGCCGTCGTGGAGTTGGCCGAACTTCGGACCGACGGGGACGCCCAAGTCCTCGGCCTTCTCGCGGTCGAAGCGGCCGCGGCGGTCGTCCTCGACGAGCGCGTAGCCGATCGAACTCGCGCCGCGGTGTTCGGTCGCGAAGGTTCGAACCTCGTAGTCCTCGGCATCGAGCGCGACGCCGCCGGGCCGGGATTCGTGGACCGTAACGGGGAAACTCGGTCGATAGCCGCCGGCTTCGACGAGGCGTTCGAGGTGGCCCTTCGAGCCCGGTGGACCGTGGATGGCGATCGGCTCCTCGCGGTCGTTGAAATCGAGCGTCTGGATCAGCCCCGGAATGCCGAGGACGTGATCGCCGTGGAGGTGCGTGACGAACACGTGCGAGACCGAGAATCCGGTTCCGAACCGCATCATCTGCCGCTGGGTGCCCTCCCCGCAGTCGAACAGGAGCCGTTCCCCCTCCCGTTCGAGGAGGAACGCACTCGGCCCCCGCTCGGTCGTCGGTACGGCCCCACCCGTCCCGAGAAATGTCACGCGCATCGATATATCCGGTTCTGGGAGGCGACGGGGTAAACCCGTGTCGGATCATATCGGCGCGGCGTATCTTTTTGTTCGTCCTCCCAAACCGACAGGTATGGACGATCGCCGAGACCGACTGGACCGAGCGGGCTTCGATCCCGCCGACTCGGACGATCCTGTCGTCGCCGCCACTGCGCTCGTGGTTCTCGGAGCCGGGCTCGGATCGCTCTTCGGTGTCCCGCTTCTCGCCGCGGTGGACTTTTGGCTCGTCTTCGTCGTCGGCTACGCGGTCGTCGTTCCGCTGGTCTCACTCGCTCGCGGTAGACAACGCGCCGAAGCAGAGACCGGTTCGTCGACGGCGCGTACTCCTCGGGTTGAACGGTCAGACGGCACAGTGGGTGGTGACCAGTGGGACAACGCCGACGGAGGCGTCGACGCCGCTCTCGATCGACTTCGTGACCGCTACGCGCGTGGTGACCTCTCCGAGGCCCAGTTCGAGCGGAAGCTCGAAGTCCTCTTGGAGACGGACACACCCGAGAACGCCCGCGAACGCATCGAGCAGGGGAGAGCGCAAGAGCGGAGACAGGAGTACGTCAGGGACCAGCGAGGCGGCGATCGCGAACGGGAACGCAACGATACCGAAACCGAGCGCGCCCCGTAACGGCTGCCGAGCGGAAAGCGGCCGCGGAGGGAGAGTTTCTTAGCCCCCCGCCGACTACTCGCCGTCGATGGACGCGCCCCTGTGGACGGAGAAGCACGCGCCCTCGCTCTCGGAACTGCCGCAGCCGGAGGTCCGAGAGCGACTCGCCCGCACCGTCGACGAACCGATGAACCTCGTCGTGCAGGGCCCCCCGGGCGTCGGGAAGACCGCTGCCGTCCGCGCGCTCGCCCGCGAGGCACACGAAGATCCCGACGCCGACCTCGTCGAGATCAACGTCGCGGACTTCTTCAGCCGAAGCAAAAAGGAGATCCGCGAGGACCCGCGCTTCGAGCGCTTCCTGCAGGGACAGACGGCGTTCTCGAAACAGTATCGACGCGGCGGGAAGGGGAACAAGTACAAACGCGAGTGGTCCAAGCGCGATATGATCTCGCACGTGATGCAGGAGCTCGCGTCGTACAAGCCCGCCTCGGGAACGTACAAGACGGTGCTCCTCGACAACGCCGAGACCATCCGCGAGGACTTCCAGCAGGCCTTACGCCGCGTGATGGAGCAGTACCACGAGAGCACCCAGTTCGTGATCACGACGCGGCAGCCCTCGAAGCTCATCCCGCCGATCCGCTCGCGGTGTTTCCCCGTTCCCGTACGCGCGCCGACCACCGACGAGATCGAAGCCGTACTCGTCGATATCGCTGACGCCGAGGAGGTCGACGCCGAGCCGATGGCGCTGAACCTCATCGCCTCGAAGGCCGACGGCGACCTCCGCTACGCCGTACTCGCCGCCCAGCACGCCGCTATCGAGGGCGACGGAGAGATCACCGTCGACGCGGCACAGACGGCGCTCTCGGAGGCCGGCCACGACGACGCGCTAAAGAACGTCCTCGACGCCGCTGCAACAGGCGAGGTCAGCGACGCCCGCAAGCAAGTGACGTCACTCTTAGACGACGAGGGGTTCGGCGGCCAGGAACTCCTCTCGGAACTGCTTCGCGTCGCCGACACCTACCCCGAGGAGTTCGGCGAGGCGAACCTCGTGCGGTTGCACCGACTCGCCGGGCGCGTCGATCTCGACCTCGCGGAGGGCAACGACGGCCGCCTCCACATCACGCACCTCCTGGCTGCGTGGGCCGGCGGCCAGTCCGAACTCGACGAGGAGGCACTGGTCTGAGCGATGCGCTTCGCGCCGGGCGCTCGCCGCTTCGCGATTCCCGCGTTCGCCGCAGCCGCGGTACTCGCACCGCTCGCGTTCCCGCTGGCCGTCGTCGCGCTCGCCGCCGGCGGCTTCGTCGCGTGGTTCTTCCGTGATCCCGATCGACAGCCCTCGGGTCCGGGCGTCGTCTCGCCCGCCGACGGACACGTCTCAGTCGTGCGTGAGGAGGGCGACCAACTCCGCGTGGGCGTGTTTATGAACGTCACCGACGTGCACGTGAACCGCGCGCCGTTCGACGGGCACGTCGAGCGCGTCACCCACCGTCCGGGCGCACACCGACCGGCGTTCTCGAAGGAGTCAGAACGCAACGAGCGCGTCGACGTCGACGTCGCGACCGACGAAGGGCCTGCGGAACTCTCGCTCATCGCCGGTGCATTCGCGCGGCGCATCCACCCTTACGTCGCCGCCGGCGACAACCTTGAGCGCGCCCAGCGGATCGGCCACATCGACTTCGGGTCGCGCGCGGACGTCCTCTTACCGCCCACGTACGATCGCGAGGACCTGCTCGTCGAGAAGGGCGACAGCGTCCGCGCCGGCGAGTCTATTCTGGCAGCACAAGAGCGGTAGGCGGGTCGGGCTCCGACGGCGACAGGTCACGTGCGCTGTAACACGTGGACGTGCCGGACCAGCGACCGGTGGACGCGACGCTCGAAGTGCGCGTCGACGGTCCAGCCCGCCTCGCGGGCTTCGTCGTCCCAGGGGCGGTCGGCGACGAGGATGCACGCGGAGGCCACGCGCGCCGCTTCCGCGAGCGCGCCGCCGACGAGGTCCGCGAGTTCGTGGCCGGCGATCTTCGACTGGCGACCGTAGGGTGCGTCGAAGACGACGGCGTCGACCGCGTCGTCGGCGAACGGGAGTGCAGTGGCGTCGCCGCGGACGACGCCCCAGTCGGTCTCAGAGAGGTAGTGATCGAGGTTCTCGGCTGCGCCGTGTGCCATCTTTGGCTGGGCGTCCGAGCCGACGGCGCGCGCGCCGACGAGTCCCGCCTCGATGAGCAGCCCACCGGTACCACACATCGGATCGAGCACCGTCGCGTCCGGGAGCGCCGGGCCGGCCGCGAGGTTGACGTACGCGCGGGCGTCCATCGGAGCCATACTCCCGGGCTGGAAGAACGGCCGGTCCGTCGGTGCGCGCGAGCCGAACCCCGCATCGCGCTCGGCGGCGATCCAGCCGACGAGACAGACGTCGTCGGCGAAACAGACGCGGAGTTCGTGATCGGGGTCGTCGAGGTCGACCGAGAAGCCGCGGTCGACGAGCACCCCACCGAGTTCGCGCTCGGCCGCCGCAGTGCTCACCTCGGCCGTTGCGCGGACGTTCCGCGCCCGGACGGCGACGCTGCCACGCCGCTCGATCGAGGCCGCTTCGAGGAGCGCGACCGCACTCGACACCGACGCGTCGGTGCGGCCGACGAGTTCGGAGACGCAGCGCGTGTACGCGAGCGTCGGCACGCGGTCGAGGCGGACGCCGCGGGCGGTGGCGAGTCCCGGGGCGACGCGCGTCACGGCCGAAGCAGCAGCGCGCTCGGCCTCCAGGGCGGCGAACGCCTCGTCGTCCGCCTCGCCCGCGAGTTCCAGACAGTACACGCTCGTCCCTCGCTCTGCCCGCCAATGATAGTAGCGATTGCACGTCGAATCCAGAAATCCCAAAAGCGCCTCCCGTCGGTTCGAGGCCGCCCAGACGCCGCGCCGTCCGGTGCTTGCGGCCTGTCAGCACCCGCACCAACCTTTTTAAACCTTAAATACGTCGTTTAAGTCGTCAATGAGCGACCCCAAGGACACCATCAACATCGAGAACGTCGTCGCCTCCACCGGGATCGGTCAGGAGCTCGACCTCCAGAGCGTGGCGATGGACCTCGAAGGTGCTGATTACGACCCCGAGCAGTTTCCCGGTCTCGTGTACCGAACCCAGGAGCCGAAATCTGCGGCGCTCATCTTCCGTTCCGGCAAGATCGTCTGTACCGGCGCGAAATCGACCGACGACGTTCACGAGAGTCTCCACATCGTCTTCGAGAAGCTCCGTGATCTGCAGATCCCCGTCGACGACGACCCCGAAATCACCGTTCAGAACATCGTCACCTCCGCGGATCTCGGTCGGAATCTCAACCTCAACGCTATCGCCATCGGGCTCGGGCTGGAGAACATCGAATACGAGCCCGAGCAGTTCCCGGGGCTCGTCTACCGACTCGACGAGCCCGCGGTAGTCGCGTTGCTCTTCGGGTCGGGGAAGCTCGTCATCACCGGCGGCAAAGAGCCCGACGACGCCCGCGAGGCCGTCGACGTCATCGTCTCTCGGCTGAGCGAACTCGGCCTGCTAGAGGACTGAGGTCGCTCACTCGACGCTCTCGATTCGTTCTGTATGTTGCTGCCCATCCAATCCACCGCTGCCGGTAGTCCGATCGCGATCGCCGGAACGTTCGCCTCGTTCGCGATCTTCCTGTCGATCACCGCACATATCGCCGCACGCAACGTCCTCGGGGACGTCCCCGTCCGCAACGCGTTCGTCGTCGGTCCCGTACCCGCCGTGATCGCCATCCTCGTCACGACGTTCGGGGTGAATCCATTCGTGGGGCTCGTGGCCGCGCTCGTCCTCGATGGGGTCGCGATCGCGCTGCTCTACGAGCAGACGCGGCGGCTATCGGCGTACATCACGTTCATCCACTTCGTCGTCAGCGTCATCCTCGGGACCATTATCTTCGGCGTGCTGGCGCTGCTGACGAGCGCACCGGGGTAGCAAGTTCGTCCCCTACTCGACGAGCCGCTCGATCTCGGTGACGAGGATTCCGGACGCCCCGACTGATTTCAGGTCGTTGACGACCTCGAAGACGTCGTGTTCCTCAACGACGACGTGGACGGCGACGGTGTCGTCGCCCGCGACGTCCATCACCGTGGGGCCGCCGAGGCCTGGAATGACCTCGCGGACGTCGTCGAGGCGGTCCCGCGGCGCGTTCATCATCACGTAGCGCTTGTTCTCCGCGGCGAGAACGGACTCGAAAGCCGTCACGAGCTGTTCGACCTTCGAGTCGTCGGCGTAGTCCGGGTGGGCGTACAGCCGCACCGACGATTCGAGGACCTCGTCGACGATCGCGAGGCGGTTCATCCGCAGCGTCGTCCCCGTCGAGGTGATGTCGACGATGGCGTCGGCCATCTCGACGTGCGGCGTCAGCTCCGTCGCGCCCGTCACTTCGACCACGTCGGCGTCGATTCCCTCCTCGTCGAGGTACTGCCGTGTGATCCGCGGGAACTCGGTCGCGACGCTCTTGCCCGCGACGTCGGCGGGATCGGAGATATCGCCGTCCTCGGGCGCCGCGAGGACGAGTCGGCAGCGACCGAACTCGAGGTCGAGAAGTTCCACGAGGTCGCATCCGGACTCGACGGCCTGATCGCGGCCGGTGATGCCGACCGCGGCGGCCCCGTCCGAGACGTACTCCGGGATGTCGGCCGCGCGAGCGAACAGAACGCTCACGTCGGGATCGACGGTATCGGCGTAGAGTTTCCGGTCGGCGGCGCTCTCGAGGTGGAGGCCGGCGCGTTCGAGGAGGTCGACGCTCGGTTCGTGCAGGCGGCCCTTGTTGGGCACGGCGATGCGCATACCGGAGCGTCGCGCGCCCGGGACGTACCACTTTCGCTCGTTGTCGGGGGCGGTCAACTATCTATGAGCGCGCCACGGGAGCGAACGAGGCACAACGGTGATAGGCGCGCGCGTCGATTCGCCGGTATGAGCGACGACGACGGAACGGAGCGCACCGCGGCCGTCTCCCGCGAGACCTCGGAGACGACGATCGACCTCACGCTCGCGATCGACGGCGACGGCGACGCCGCGGTCGACACGGGCGTTGGGTTCTTCGATCACATGCTCGAATCGTTCGCGAAGCACGGCCTCTTCGACCTGACGGTGCGCTGCGACGGCGATCTGGAGATCGACGACCACCACACCGTCGAGGACGTCGCGATCGTCCTCGGCGAGGCGTTCACAGAGGCCCTCGGCGACAAGCGCGGCATCGTCCGCTACGCCGACCGCAAGGTCCCGCTGGACGAGGCCGTCGCGGGCGTCGTCGTCGACGTCAGCGGACGACCGCACTTCGAGTTCGAGGGCGACTTCTCACAGGAGCAGATCGGCGACTTCACGAGCGATATGGCTCGGCACTTCGCGTACTCGCTCGCGATGAACGCAGGATTGACGCTGCACGCCGACGTCGACGGCGTCAACGCGCACCACGAGGTCGAAGCGCTGTTTAAGGCCCTCACTCGTGCGCTCGACGACGCCACGCGACTCGATCCGCGCCGTAGCGACACACCGAGCACGAAAGGAGAACTGTAACGCGGGTCGGCGATCCGGCGTCAGCGCCGCGTGAGCGTGTCCCCGTCCGCAGTGAGCACGCCGCGGTCGATCGCGTGCTCCAGAATGCGGTCGACTTGAGAGTCGTCGAGACCGTAAGCGCTCCCCGCGAGGTCGGTTATTTCGCCGCGTTCGACCGGGAATTCTCGATTGCCGAGCAGGCGCATCACGGTCCGGAACTCGTCGGGTTCCGCACCGACCGCGTTCCGGTCCGAGCCCAACGTATCCCCACGGCCCGAGGCGTCGGGGGTCTCACGGTCCGGTGCGTCCGGGGATGCGGTGTCCTCGGCATCGATAGAGTCCTCGCTCGTGTCGCCCGCGG
>ENA-ORCO01000624-ORCO01000624.1-marine-metagenome-genome-assembly--contig:-NODE-624-length-15035-cov-4.151157_pt1 | contig 15035 bp, 7 predicted proteins | sample MGYA00248633_ERZ508508 | MGnify/ENA primary metagenome ERZ508508 (study PRJEB26179, sample SAMN06268845) | marine metagenome | isolation source: A23 P1 aerobic enrichment on pine of planktonic cells taken...
GTGTCCTCGGGTTGCTGTACTCGTCGTCGATGATTGTGAACTCATTGTGCTGGGTAGTAGAGGCCGATGGTCAACAGGTCAGTACTCGCTACAGAGAGGTTATCGATGCCAGCCATAGATTCCCCATACCCGGCATCTTCCAGTTTGGCTCGCATTTGACTGCGCTCTGTTTCGATGTCTTGGCGGCGTTCGTCGGCACGATGGGTGACTGCCCGCTCGCGTTGGTCGTGCTCGATTGCACGAGTGAGGTCACGCTGCCACTCCTGCTTCGTCCGGTTTGCAGCCGTCGCGTCAGTGTTGAGTAGTTCTTCCACTTCGCTTTCGGAAAGTGGTTCCTCACCGTACAGCGGCAATGCGAGCTGGAGTAGCTCCTCCATGATTGTTGGGTCCTCTCCAGTGTGGGCGAAATATCGCACTTTGACTGTATAGAGAGCCACTGGTTCGTCGACGGCCTCGGTTCCGCGCATCGCCGTTCGCCCGTATCGATCCTCACTGGTTAGGGCGACTTCTTTCACGGCGTCGATAAGCTGTTGGACAAGCGGGTGGGCGATATCGAGCATCTCCAGATCGCCTTCTTCGGCCGTCCGTTCGGGATCGAATGAGACGCGTTCGTATTCGTCCTTGATGTCGGGACCACGTAGCTCGTCACTCGTGATCGTGATCGAATAGGTGGCGTCCGATTTCATCTCGATCGGGCAGCCGAACAGATCGAGGCCGCTTTTGACGAACTCCTCGACTGCATCAGGGCCACCCAGAAGCTCTTGGGTTTCTTCCTGCCGTCGCTGGACTTCCGAGAGGTCGACCTCGCTGTGATTGTAGAAGGACTCGTCTTTGATTCGCTCAAGGACCTCATCATCGAAGGCCCCCTCCTCACTTTGATTCGGCTCTCCGGAGGTGTAGTCACCCAATTGCCGTTGTGGCATTATCGTATCCAGCTCATCGGGGTCGAGTAACTGCAAAATCCCGTCGTCGTCACCCAAGTATGGGGGTGAGAATCCGTACTCTGAACGGATCTCTTCGGCTTTCTTGATGAGCTTCGTGAGGACGGTCCGATCCATCGGATCGTCCATCACCATCGTGCGGATGAACACGGTGTCTTCGTGTTGCCCATATCGGTCTACACGCCCGTTCCGCTGTTCGAGGCGATTTGGGTTCCACGGAAGCTCGTAATGAATCACCTGATTCGCAGCGTACTGGAGGTTCATCCCCTCGCTGATGACGTCCGTCGCGACTAGCACGCCACGGTCGGCATCAGCAAACTGCTGGAAGCGTTCGTGCCGCTCCGCCTCATTGAGATCTCCGTAGAGGGTGTAGAGCTCGACATCGGGATACTCATCTTCGAGCATCTCCCCGATCTGCTCTTCGAGATACTCTAGGGTATCGACGTATTTGGTGAAAATAATCGTCCCACCGCTCGTGAATCTGGCAGGGAGTGTCTGTGTTAACAGCCGTTGGAGCTTGCTGTCCCGCGTTTTTGTGACCTTCTCTGCGGCTGCTAGTGTGTCCTCCAACGTATCGAGTTCCATCTCGATGGCTGCTCGATCACCGGAGACGACTCGCTCAACTCGGTCTCCGAGCTCGGCTTCCGAGTAGTCTTCACCGGGGTCATTGTCCAGGGCGTTCGCCTGTGCCAAGCCTTCGGAGATCCCGGCGTTTTCGTCAAGGTCATCCTCGTCCGCTTCGAGCTCTTCGAGTCGCGTTTCGATCTTATCCTGTCTGTTCTTGAGCGAGCGGCGCAGTGCTTCCGGGCTGGAAAGCGCCCGCTTGAGGAAGTGAACGACAGTCCACTGGGCGAGCGATCTGTTGTCGGATTGCTTCGCCGCCTCGACGAGGGTATCACCGTATTCTCGGACCGCATCGTAGGCGTCCGTCTCGTACTCGGTCGGCGTGACTTCGACTGTGTCCTGATCACGCTCCGGGAATGGATTGTTATCCTCGTCACCGAACCACTCCTCGACGTCTTCACGCCGTCGCTGGACGACGTGGCGCTTTGCCATCTCGCGGTCGATCGACGGATTGTGCTCATCCCCAGAGACGATATCGGGGTTCACCATCCGAAGCAAACTCGCGTAACTGTCGGTGTAGCCGTTATGCGGCGTCGCCGTGAGCAGTAGCGCGTGTGTTGCCGCGTTGGTAATCTCTTGAGCGAACTCCCAGCGTTGTTTCGATGGTGACTGTCCAGCCGATGCGGTGTGTGGCCTGGCTGCTTGATGCGCCTCGTCAATGATGACGAGATCCCAGTCCTGACTCAAAATTTGACCACGGATATGGGATTGTTTTGCGTAGTCGATCGAGACGATGTGCTTCGAGTAGTACTCCCAGACGCTGGTTCCTGGAGGCACGTTTGTTTCCATCGTCCGCCGGTTCCGGCGACTCGTTATCTGTATGTCAATGTGGAAGAAGTGCTCGAGGGCCTCCCGCCATTGGTCACGAAGATTCGCCGGTGTAACGACTAGAATCCGGTCTGCCCGGTTACGAGCGAGAAGCTCACTCGTGATCAGTCCAGCTTCGATGGTTTTCCCGAGCCCGACGTCGTCTGCAAGGAGCAGCCGGACAGCTGGCATCTCAAGCCCCATCACCACCGGTGTCAACTGATACTCAGTAGGAATCACCCGGGAGCGTTGGAGACTCATGAGGGGTGCCGTGCCGTGCAGCATGGAGAGCCGATTTGACCGAATCAGGAGATCCTGAAATTGTGGATTCCCCATCTTCGAGGTATCTGGGGCAGGGAGGCTCCCTTCTGTGATATTTTCAATTGGCGCATAGAAGCGGTGCGTAGCGGTTGGGCCATCAAGCGCCGTGGCCGTGACCTCATCCCCGTCGACCGCGTCAACCCGCCAAAGCCGATTCCGATTCCGAATGACTGTCCCCGGTAGAAGTTGCGTTGTATCGATACTCATGGGAGGGTGTTGGACATGGATTCTCGAGGTTCCATTCCGCAGATACTACCTCCTTTCACGAGAGGTACTTAACTATTGGTCTGGTCGTCGTCGCGAGTGGTTGGAAGTCGCCATCCGATGCGTGTTTACTGGTGATTGAATATCCTCACCGGGGACCTAATCGAGAAGTTTACTCAACCCGCCAATTATGTACATGGGGGACGCCGGAAGGGGTATGCCACCGGGGATCGTTCTCGCATCTGCAACAAGCCCTACCGAACAAGCGGTTTTTGATGAACTCGTCCATCGGGGTGTCGAGCGGGAGGCCATTCAGGCGCCCATCGTCCCGACGGATCACTCAATCATTCATGCATGGCCCGTCCCGGAGGCCGACCACGTCGATTCAACAACTATTGACGAAGGCGACTTCGTGTTGTTCTATCGGGGCAGTAATCGCTATACATGGGCTGCTCGCGTTCAACGTATCGATACCGCCCCTGAACTGAGTGGACAGCTGATTTCACGGGTTGCTGAACAGGGCTCACCGAACATACAGCCAAGTCAGGAATTTAGCGACACGATTCTCTGGCTAGATATTCCGATTCCGATTGAGCTGGAAAGCTATCGGCTGCACGATCTCCTTGATATCGATCAGGAAGCACTAACACGGACCGTCGTTCCCCGACGGCCAGCTGTACAAGCTCTCTACGATGAGTATGGCTCTATCGAGAAGATGCTCCAGTCGGTTCGTCAAGCCCCCTCAGTCTACATCGAGCTCACATCGACTGAAGATAAGCCGTACAAACAGCCCGGTGGGGAATACGAGCTCGGGACGTCTGCGTTCTCACGAAGCGAATCCAAACAAGGTCACGATATCTACGGTACGCTCCGTGAGCCGGAAGTCGGCGATCTCGTTTTGCACATTCTAAAAGATACCCGCGAGCTCCGGGGGGTGTCGACTGTCGCTTCAACACTTCGAACGGATTTCGAGGGGCCACCTGACGATTCATGGGAACCCGAAGCGCGTGGGGATGGGTACTTCCTTCCGCTTGGACAGTACCGAGAGTTCGATGAGCCGATGGATATCGATGTGGACTTCCTCCAGAATGAGGACTACCGCGAACGATTACAGACGATTTACGATACTCACGACGGACTGGTTTACGACAAGAACTTCGAGCTTGCACAAGGGGCCTACTTCACGGTTTGTCCGATTGACCTGTTCTACATCTTCCTCGCAGAAATTCCGGAACTATTGGGAGATGCCAAACGGCAGTATTGGATCATCGACCACCCGCCAACCGTCGACCAGTATGACTCAGTAACGGAGGCCGTCGTCGACGTTCGGATGCGTCTTCCCTTTGCGGATATCGACCGGGCCTGGTTCCGTGATGCGTTCACCAAAACAGTCCTCGAAGCGTTCACCAGCTCACTTTCGAGCGTACAGCCGAACGCTGAACTAACTGAAACGGAAGCGACGCACTGTCAGCTGATTGCTCAACTCTTTACCGACCGAGAGGAGGAATTCTCACGCGAGGCAGAGCGGCTCTCTGTAGGTGGCACAAATCAGGTCCCTCCGGCTGAAACGCTGTTTTTCGTTCTGTTTCGCGAGCTGCAGGACCGGATGGGCCTGTCGGCGAATATGAATCAGGTAAAAGCACGAACGATTCTAAACGAGGTCTATGAAGTAAAATCTCCGACACCAACGTTTTCAATTGATGAGGAGACGGGACCACTGGAAGCAAAGGATCGGCCTGAGCGTGGCGAGGAGATCGCCCGGCAGCTCACGGACGTTGGGCAGATGGTTTTCTACGGCCCGCCTGGAACCGGGAAAACCTACACCGCGAAACAGTTCGCTCACTGGTGGCTCAACGACCAAGACGGCGTCGACCCACATAGCGATCAGTTAGAGACGGTTACCTTCCACCCCTCATTCACGTACGAGGACTTCATCGAGGGACTGAGTGTTGACACAACCGAGAGCGGGACCGTAACCTACGACGAAGAACCCGGTGTCTTCCTCGAGTTCGCTGAGCGGGCTCGTCAAGAGTACTACGCAACCGATGAATCGGAGACAGCCCCCCGCTATGTGCTCATTATCGACGAGATCAATCGAGGGAATCTCGCCCAAATCTTCGGTGAGATGATTACTGCACTGGAGATGGACAAACGTCTCGACGGTGAGAACCAAACGCCCGTCTCATTAGCCCACACTGGTGAGCAGTTCACCATCCCGCCGAATCTCTATCTGATCGGGACGATGAACACAGCCGACCGTTCGATTGCGCTCGTCGATGCGGCACTGCGGCGCCGATTCCGGTTTCTCTCGTTCCCGCCAAAGCTTCGGCTTCTCCGAGATGAGTACGATCTCGGATCGTGGAGTGATGTTCAGACAACTGCTACCACGCCCGGGGCCGATGACCAGCTTCTCGCGAAATCTCTCATCGCGGTTCACGAACTCAACCGTCGGATTCGAACCGAACCGGACCTCGGTCGGGGAAAGCAGATCGGCCATTCGTTCCTATTCGGCATCGAATCAGATGAAGAAATAGTAGATACGTGGCAGTTCGAGATTCTTCCCCTCCTCGAAGAGTATCTCTTCGGGCAATACGACCGGATTCGAGAGGCGCTGTTTATGGGCGATGTGACGGGGTTGTTCGATTGGGACCGCCAACAGATCAAATCGTTTGATGCGGAGACGCTCTCAGCAGAGCTTGACACGTTCGTCGAGGCCTTCGACCCTGAGTCGGTGAGTGAGTCCGACTAATGAGTAGCATCTCGATGGTGGCTGAGGACGGGTTCGATGCCGATATCGAGCTTGGTGAGTACGAGTCCTCGGATCCAATCGAGCTGAGCGACACAGCAGCTCGAATGCTCACACAGGAGGTAAACGGTGGCGATGACCGCGACGGAGACCGTATCAAGCTTCGCTACAATCGGGACGGTGACGCGATTCTGACGGCAACGCAGTATGTCGGCGTCGTCTCTCTTCGTGACGGCCCAACGATTCAAATCCGACCGAAAGCAGCGGGGACGAACCTTCTGTATCTGCTCCAATACGCCCAGGACACGACGGCTACAACGTTTGACTCACAAACCCCGTTCCGCCGAGGACAAACGTTTCTTGATGCGTTCGGTGCCTTATTCGAAGCGGAACTTCGTCGTGTGCTCAGTCGCGGGCTACAAACGAATTATCGACGAGTAAGCAGTTCCGAAAAGCGCCTTCGTGGGCAAATTGATCTCCAACGGCAGCTGCAGCGACAGCCGCCGACTCCGACCAAATTCGAGTGCACATACGACGAACTCACGCACGATACTGACGTGAACCGTGCCATCCTGTATGCAACCTCTATCCTGTTGGGCGTCGTGTCTGATCGCTCGATCGCCCAAGCCCTTCGACAGCACCAACAGTCGCTTCGCCGCCGGGTTACGCTCACTCCGGTCACAGTAGAAACGGTCAACGCGATTCAGCTCAATCGGCTATCTGAGCAGTATGAGGATATTCTTCGCCTATCTCGATTGGTAATTGGAAATTCCTTTATCGGTGAACTCGAAGCAGGGTCGAGCGCCTCCTTTGCGATGTTGGTGAACATGAACACTGTCTTCGAAAATGCTGTTGAGCGAGCTGTTCGGACAATCATCAGTGAGCGTGCTGGATGGCGGATCGAACCCCAAGAAAAAACGCAATCACTGCTAACAGGAGGGAAACACCAGGTGACGCTCAAGCCAGACGTCACTGTGTACGACGATGCCGACCGTGTTCGTCTTATCGCAGATGCTAAATGGAAAACCGATCCGCCCTCGAACGCCGATTTTTACCAACTGACCTCATATATGCTTGCTCGCGATGTTCCCGGGCTGTTGATATATCCGGATTGTAACGGAAGGAACGCGACCACAACGGAAGTCGCTGGTCAGTACCCGCTCTCATTGATTGAATTACCGACTGCAACGAGTTGCAGCTCTCCAGAGGAATTTGTTCGGCTTTTCGAAGGGGAGGTACGGGACATGCTTCAGACGGTCCTCTCTGAATCGATGTAGTTGCCTCTCTTATCGAGTGCTAAATAATGGCAAGATGGCTCTGAACCCACGATAATACTCCTCCTCTCGTCCACGCTTAGAGCTTGACACGCGAGTACATATCCAACGTCACCGTCGATGAACGACAGCAAGGAGTTCGCCACCGTTCAGTACCACGACACTACGATCCACCCGTGGCAAATACATTCGAAAGGAGATCTGGGAGACGTGTACGGAGGTTCGAGGCTTGCACGATTGAAATCGGTGTTTGGACTGCTTGTGTGTTGGCCTCTTGCTCGAGGTCCTGTACTACGAGGAGTCCGCGACTACTGTTGACAAAGAGGCTCTCCGACGATGATTGTGGAAAAAGGAACTTTGGGGAAGATTGTGCTGTGATTGTGGCATACGCAAGGTAGCGCAGCAGCTGGCTGATACCCTGGTTGATGGTCTTCTTTGCGGTCGAATTTTTCACTTCTACGATGAGGATGTCAATCTCGGTGGCTGTGGTTTTGTCACCATGTGGTCTGATTAGAATCGCATCTGGCCGCCCAGTATACGAGTCGGAGTCAGTTCCCCAAAGGTCGGCTTTGGTTTCCTCAGTCCAGTAGGATACCGCTTGGGAGCGCCTAAGCCACTCATCACTGGTTTGGGCAGACTGGTACGCGTACGATTCCACAGTCTCGCTCTCTGGAACGGGCATCGAGGGGAATCGGAGGTTACGGTCCGCCGCTGAGCTTTCCTGATACACATAGACCGGGGGATCACCGATCTGCCCGAGTGCCTCACTGCCCCCTTCGATGGGTCGGATTCGGCTAGTCGCTGCAGTTGCGCTCTCTAACGCTTTGAGCAGTTCGAACACTACAAACAGTTCGAACAATCGGTCCGCAGATGGTTCAATGATCCCGGAATCGAACAGCGATTCAAGAGCATTTACGCGTCCCTCAAGTAGTTCATTTCGCCACTCGAGCTTCTGGGCTGCTGTTCGATAAAACGCCGTACGCGATGACTTTGCAGCCTGTATCATTCTATCCGTCGGCTTCGGTGGCTCGGGTGTCGTGATCCGGTTGAGATGGACGTTCCGATCGTACAGTCGTTTGAATTCCTCGATCGTGCTTTCATCACCTTCCGGCCATCGTGCTGTTACCCAATCGTACTGCAGCTGCCCCATCTCAGTGACCGTCTCGTAGAGCAGCGAAAGAAGTTTCTTTAGCACAACGTTTTCAGGAATGTCATAGGCTGTGGTCCGCCGTTCGGTAACGAATAGTGTTCGGTCGTTCGGAGCCCGGTTATTCCGTTCTTGGTAGGTCCGCGGCCAGTCGATATGGCCGTCGATCATGTCGCGACTCCGGTGCCGTTGGCGCTTCGTCTCAGTCTTGATATTCCGAAGATGTTCGTCAAGATGCCGCGCCAGCGCGGCGACTTCTTTATCGAGAGCAACGTGTAGATTGACCAGCCGTTCGTACTCGCGGAATCGTTCAGGGATCGCTGCTGGTGCGAACTGGTCACCCAGCCAGTCCTCACTGAGCTCGCCCTCCATGACGTATCCGAAGGCCAGCTCGCTTACTTCACGTCGCAGTGTCGCCTCGTCCATGCCTCCGGTTACTCACCGCTGCTGCCGCTTCCATCGTCAAGCGAGATATCGAGCATCGTTGCCGCGGTTGCCCGCAGTTGCGCAGCGCTATCGGCGAGCTCCGGCAGCTCGCACAGCTGTCTGACGATCTTTTTCCGGTCCGGAATCCCCTCTAGCTGTGAGAGGACGTGGCCACTAATTGCATCCGCGAGCCGTTCGTCAGCTGTGCCGTCGTGGTAATTCATATGACGAAGCATATCCTCCACGATAGCTGGCCCGATTGGACGTGTGAACTCGCCTGTCGCAAGGGTTTGCCAGACGGCGACGACAGCCTCGACATCGGCTTCATTTGGGAGTGCCTCATCGCTATCGAGGGCACCGCTCGTGATCGCCTCGGGGCTGGTTTCGAACCAGCCTGCCAGATACGGTGCCATGAACTCAACTGGGTCGTTACCAACGCGGTCAGATCCTAGGTCCGGGATTGCCACATTAATGAATGCGAGCCGACGCATGAACGCGTAACTCATCTCATACAGCGTCGTTTTGTCGTAGCTATTCATCGTCGCAAACAGTCGCCAGGATTCGGGGACGACGTATTCATGCGGCTCTGGATTATGTCCCTGGAATGATTCCGCTGGAATGATCTCGACCGACTCGCCGTCACGTTCAAACGGGAGCTGGACTCGCTGTCCCGAGAGGACAGTAAAGAGCTGACCGAACGCTTTGTCGATATCTGCCCGGTTGAGTTCGTCGATGATCAGGAGATCGTTTTGCTGGCGCTCGTTACGTTTGAACCGTTCGAGAACAATCCCTGGCGAAAACACGAGCTTATCACTGGCTCCTTGCGGTACCCGACCGCCAACGGTGTCAAACGTCGTCCAGTCCGCCGTAGCGGTGGTTAGCCGGGAGTCTGTGAACGGCGTGTTGTCGATCTCTAAGAGCGCTCCTGCGACGTTTTCTGCGAGTTCAGTTTTCCCCGTTCCCGGCGGGCCGGTGAACACGATATGCTTGCCTGCACGAAGTGCAGCAACAATCTGGTTTGCCAGCCGGTCGGCTTGCGGGTAATAGAGATGGCCGAACAACTCCTCATGGCTGAGATCTATTGCTGGGGGTTCTTCGCGGTCAATAATCTCTGCGGTGGTCGCTCCTTTGGTTGAATCTGCACCTTTGAATTCCGTTTCCGGACTCCCAGTATACTCTCGGCTTTGCCGCTCAAGCTCTTCGAACAAATCAGCTCCATCGGATAGCTTGGCTGCGAGCTTGTACCGAAGCTCCTCAAAATACCCATATTCATACACAGTGGCCCGGTCGAAACTCGTACTTAGATCGATCTCGGAAACCGTCCATCCATCGTCGTTCGTAATAATCCACTCAACTGACCGGATGTGGGGATGCTTTGCCGTCCCTCCGTTATCGAGCGGCGGATATCCCAGCCCCCCGACGTCATAGTCATATGATTTTGATTTGATGACGCCGATTCCTCGGAACTCCTTTTGTCCGTACTTTGCGATGACAATATCACCTGGCGACATCTCCGTGAACAGATTCCAGGCCTTTGTCGCTCCCCAACCGTGTTTCTTGCCCTCTGTTTTCCGTTTCTTCTCGCTTAACTCGCGAAGATCACCGTTTCCACCACCCACAGAGACGATGCCCTTCTCACGCCATACTTCCCACAGGGACGGTCTGACATCCGGGCCGCCATCACTTCCAGACGTTCCAGGCTGAATCCCATAGACATCGCGTGTGGAATCCCCGTCTTCAGTAAGCATCCAGGTCCAGTTGTGATCCCATCTCGTGCCTTTCTGATTCGCCCAAATGAAGAAGTAATCGAGGTCGCGAAAATGTTGCTCAAAACCGTACTGCTCACGTATCTGGCGGAACGTCTCACAGCACTCCAGATAGTCGTCGAAATCTTGTGACACCGACTCGCCAAAGTAGCGTTTCATCCCCCGTATCGGCTGCTTGTTGATCACCGGGAAGTGGGTCGGATGCAAATAGTGGAGAATCGGCGAAAGGGATCCGGATTGAAGTCCCAGAACTTCGTTCTCAGCGAATTCTGCAACCGCTGCGTCCAGAGCACTCGCGTCCTCGGTCGATAACAGCGTTTTCAATAACTTATGGACACGACGTCCGGTCTCCGCATCCGGGATCTCTTGGTTGAAATTTGGCCCTCCGACACTCCCGATCGTTTCGTCGATGTGTGCCAAAACCTCCTCCCGAGCCTCTTCTGGGAGTGCAAGGTTCCGGACCGCATCTCGTTTCGTCTCAACCCGTATCTGATCGCTATGCTGGCATAGACGGAATAACGCCGTTAGGTCATTGGTTTGGATGGGTTTCGATGACTCTACAAGCGCGTCCGCCAGTCGCCGTACAGCTGCCGAGGTTTGTTCAGCAGCACGCTTTCGCGCTTCCCAATCGCGGGCTTCCCGATACCGATCTCTGAGCCAGAGTGCCCGATATTCACGCTCCGTTGATGGTGTAATTTCTACTGCCTCTGATTGTTTTTCGTCATCGGATGTGCTTCGCCCTTCTACGAAATTCTCGTATGCAGTAACGATCGTCTGTAGATCCTTTTTGGCAGTTTGGGGGTCTGGGAGGGCGTCCAATGTGTAGGTCTTGTAAAAGATCGTGCCTGGGCCGTACAGCTTATTCCGATTTGATGCATGCGTGAATTCGAGCTCCCCGGCCGTGAATCCGTCTGGTGATAGTTGCTGCCGAACCGTCTGCGCATGCTCTCTTAACCGCCGTCGTGCGTCACCCATCCCAAATTCTTCTTTTAACCGTTTCACTCCCTGGTTGAGTGTGAGATGGACTCGCTGCTCCTGTGGTTCGAAGAGATACACGACATACACACCCTCGTTTATCGATGCGCTTTCTCGTGGATCCCGAACCGCAACCCAGGGTATCGCTGTCCATCGTCCCTGCCCCGCCGAGCCGTGGACCTCGAAACTTGTAGCTTCGATCCCTGCGTTGATCTGTGCCGGTAGCTCATCGGTGAGGAGTTGACGAACGTCGGGATCAGAGATGCCTTCGCCAATGTCTTCGACAGGGTACCGTTCCAGAATTTCCCCGAGTACCTCGGAAAGCCCCCCGTCTTGTGCGATAGACATAGACTTGCACTGTGGCGGCATGCAATTTATTCTTTGCGCGTAATAGTTACTCAAATAACATTCTCCAACCTGTATTGTAAATCAATTTAATGACATTTGTTCTAATTAAGGGGTACGATCAAGTTCGATCCCGTCGTGCTGGTATGTCTGATCTCAGTCAAGGGGCGCTGGTCGTGGCAAGCATAAAAACCAAGAACTGTTCGTCAAGTCCATAGAAGACGATGAATCACAGGAGATCGTGACGGATCTATTGCGAGAGGATGTCTACGAGGAGCACCAAGAGGACTAATCCCGCGCTTCAGATATCGTTGAAGTATCCACCCTCACGGAGGTATTCTTCTCGGTTGAACTCGGTATGCTCAGATGACTGGCTAGCTATAAACTCAAACATATCCTCAATATCTCCGACACTCATGTGGATCGATTTATAATCTGGTGAGTAGACCTTTTCTGGGTCATCCCCATGCTTCGAAGGGCTCGTTAGGTTTGCATGAAGGGCTTTTCTGAACAAATTCGGCTTGTATCGAACATCTCCCCGATTTTCTCGAACAGCACGTGCAAGTTCGATAAGGGCATCTAACTCGAAATATACTATTGAGCCATTCCACGTCTTTGGTGATGAAATCTCCCGCTCATGGATCGTTTCAGCTAACCGTCTGACATTGGCCTGCTTAATCCCTGGAGTAAATAGTAGGATACCAGAGACTCCATCGAACTCTCGCTGATATCTCTCTTGGGTATCCATTCGTTTCAGATGTCTGAATATCTTGTCGTACTCCCCACTGAGCTTCGTCTGCTCATTCTTTTCCAAGTCTACGAATTTCGCGTCCCACATGAACAGACTTTCTTCACGCCAATGTAGAGTGAGAGCACCATCAGGCTCTCCAGACCCCCGCTGAGTCTCCCCAAGTAAATAGCTCGTCCCGAGCGCGCCTTGTAGCAGCGTATGAACGCAATGTTCGAACTCTGCCCAGCCCATAGCCTCTAAAACATCTCGAGATGAACAGAGTTGAGTAGCACACTGGATAGCGACCTCCAGATGTTCCGTAGGCCTGCTTTCTGCCGTTCGCTCCAACCGTGAAGAGAGTCGTTCTTTCGCCGTCTCGCGCCCTACCCCGATGAGATCCCCAATCGTGAGGTAGTCGAAGTTGAGTTGACTCAAGGTATTTTTTTGCCCAAGGCCCCCACCAGCGAGGACCCAAACAAGATTATCTCCTTTTATCCTGGCAGTTTGAAGAGCTTCTTCGGGGATCCGTTCTGTTATTACTGGGGTCAGGACTGAGGTTCCACTAACGTTTGCTTGATTGACCTGTGGGAGTGTGTAGTCAAGATAATCAACCCCACCAGAAACCTTCGTAAAGTTCGAATTAGTGGCCTCGGTCGCAATCTTCCGAACAAATCTACGAAGACCATCCTCGTCGAGCTGAATACGCTTCCGATGGATCGGCGTTTTTTGATCCAGATAGATTGTTCTGCCACAGCTAGGACACTGTACGTCCGACTTGTCTTCCGAGACCCTCACACGCTCTTCACAGCGTGAATCTCGCACGCGGAGATAATCGTCATCTTCCTCATTTACACAGTGTACATATCTGAATTTCTCCGTAGAACAAACACCCACCTCGCATAGTTCCTCGATATCTTCAAACCGTTTAGGTTTGACCTCCCTTCCATCTCTAAGGAGCGCGTTCACGTTCATGTCTGCTCAAATATAACATTGATCTCAAAGAGGTCCTCTATCAGCCGTTCGAAATCTTTTCGCTCCTCTCTGGAAGGCGAGTGAGCATCGTATTTGAATGTCCAAGATACTTCTCCCTCGATTCGCTCTTGTTCTTTCGGCCGGATCGAATACTCTCGTCCGTCGAAGTCAGTATAGATGATGTCGATATCATCGATACTTGCGAGCAGATCAAACTCTACATCTTGTAAAGCGCGGATAGCGCGTCGAATCCCCTCATCACTTTTCATATCTATCTTGGGATGGCCTGGAAGAGGAGAACTCGATAATTTAAGACCAGTAACAGTAAACCGACCAAGGTCGATATCGGTTGAGGTCTCATCGTCAGTCGGGCCAACAGAATCGCCCGTAAGCAACCCTTCGACTGTCTTTTCCAAATCTTGTCTACCTGCACCCGCATCGACATCCTCGAAATTCACGTCGTCGATAGTCTGATTGATCCCTGTTCGAGTACGCCCGGCGATTTTTTTTGTACTGGAGATAATCTCTAGCTGATCCTCTGCATATCGGAGAACGATAAATTCTCCTGGTTCTTTCTGGATATTCCCCTGTGCTTGGCGCTCAACGTCGTCGTCAACTTCTCGTTTTATCATCACATAGTCTCTATCGTCATATTCAAACGAATGCCAAAGCTCGTAGGCTCGCTGGTGGTCGGACTGCATTTTCTCTACGATATCTTCTGCGTCCGATTTGGGATCAAAATCAGTTAATTCGGAATCAGTTGAAACGAGCTGGGGCTTCTTTTGGTCGCAATAGTTGAGCCCGTGAATCGTTTTCAATCGATTTCCTCCGTCGTCGAATAATTGTAGGAATCCAGCCAGCCCTATTTTATTCGTAGAGCTGTAGCACTGGTGGTAAACACTCTGCAAATCAGTTCCCTCAGATTCCTTGTACAGGAAGCTCTTGTATTGCTTGAAATATTCTGCATTCTTGTAGTCTGCAAATAGTTTTAAGCAGAGAAGATTATACCCCCACCGTTCATCGTGAGCTAAAATTTCATCGAGTGCTTCTTCTCGCTCTTCGGTATGGAATATGCCAGCGAGCGTGGTGTATATCTCCAACACGTCTTGGTTGATTCGTCGCTTTTCGACGTGCTCCCGTAGCTCTGCTTCGTATCGGTCCTCCCACTTTTGTTTTATCTTACCATAAGGAACTTCTAACTCAACCCAGAGATCTTCCTCGATATTAAGAGATGGTAGACTAGGTTCTGCTTCCGTTGTTGATTCACTCGACACAGTTGGAACATATTAATAATTGGTGGCTATTAAAATGTGTCTCGCATAGGTTAGAACGTAACTATGGGTCGTGGCTGCGCGCGCAGCGAAGCGAGCACGGAGCGGTGGGTGGGGAGGTGGTTGGTGGGTGGAGGCCAAAATAAAAAAGAAAGGGAGCCGCCTACGCGCTCACCACCAGTCGTCTCGATCCGGGAACTCGATGTTCGTCCGCCCGACGAACGCCACCGAACACCGGCCCTGATACCAGTTCTTGGCGGCATCCCGAATGCGCACGCGCTGTCCTTCGGCGACGACTGAGACGCCCGACTTCACCCAGCTGGTGAACTTCGTCGTCCCCGTCTCGTCCTCTAACAGCCCGACTTGGGCCATCTTCGGACTTGACGGCTCCCAGAGGGTCTTCACCGTCGCCTCGATATCCACGTACTTCGCTGGCACTCTCCCTAATTCTCCGAGTGCCACGATCGCGTCCGGCGACGCTTGCAC
>ENA-ORCO01000626-ORCO01000626.1-marine-metagenome-genome-assembly--contig:-NODE-626-length-15010-cov-3.436885_pt1 | contig 15010 bp, 16 predicted proteins | sample MGYA00248633_ERZ508508 | MGnify/ENA primary metagenome ERZ508508 (study PRJEB26179, sample SAMN06268845) | marine metagenome | isolation source: A23 P1 aerobic enrichment on pine of planktonic cells taken...
GCCGCTTCCTCCAGGCGGCCGCGGCGGCGGGCGCCCAGCCGGTCATGCGTCACCCCCGCGGCCGAGCAGCCGCCCGAGCAGGCCCATAGTACCGCGGACGACCATGCTCACACCCGAGAGTGCGGCCGAGAGCCCGCGTCGGGCGACCGGGAGTGCACGCTGGGCGAGCGAGACCACGCCCGGCCCACCCACGCGACGCCAGCCCCAGTAGCCGATGAGGCCGGCAACACCGATGGCGAGTTGCTGGCCGGCACCGAGCCCGCCACCACCGCCGCCGAGCGGGCCGCCGATGCTTCCACTTCCACCGCCACCGCCGCCGATGGAACTCGGGTCCTCGACTTCCGCACCGACGAAGAACGAGATGTAGTAGCTGTCCGTCGCGCCGTTGCTGTCGGTCACACGGATGCCGACCTCTCTGAGCCCGGCTTCCTCGGGGACGATCTCGGCGGTATCACCGGTCGCATCGTCGAAGGAGCCGTCGGCGTCGAGGTCCCACTCGACGGTCTCGATGCTGACGCCGTCGTCGGCCGAGGAGATGCTTTCGAGGGTGACGGGGTTGCCGACGGTGGGGCTGTCGGTGGCGACATCGGCGTCGGCGACGGGCGGGCTGGCACGGCTGGCTTCGTCTTCGGCGACGTAGACGGAATACTGCGTGGTGTCGAAGGTGCCTTCGTCGTCGTTGACGGTCACCTCGACGGTGTGTGCCGAGCCAGCGTCGTCGGCGTCGGGAGTCCACGTCGCGGTCTCGCCGGTCGCCGAGCCGCCACCGGGAAGCGTCCACTCGTAGCTGTCGATGACGGCGTCGTCGTAGGCGCGTGAGCCGCTGGCGTCGAATGTGACGGTCTCGCCGGCGACAGGCTGGCTGTTGTCGGCGGTGACCGACGCCGTCGGTGGGTAGTGAACGTCGGAGTCGTCGTCCCACGGTGAGTCGCCATCGTCGCCGGGGGCGTGCGGCGAATCGTCGGTCGTCCGATTTCGCATATCGGTATCATTCCACACCGATTCGGGACTCTCGATGTCGAAGACTACGGTCTCGTCGCTGACCTCTTTGAGCACGTTGAGTTCGCCGAGGTAGCGCTCGGCGCCGTCATCACGGACGGCGTAGATGTCGAGCGTTTCGCGGTCGGGCAACAGCAGCGTCCCGAGGTTCTCACTTCCGAGTGCGGCCGCGTCCACGGTCGTCCGCTCGCCGGTGGTGTTATCGACAGCGTCGGCGCGGATGTGCACGCGCTCGCTCGACCAGTTGCCTGCGGCCGTGAGATCGCGGACGGCCACGCGCACCTGGACGGCGTCGGTGCCGGTGAGGCGGACGGTCCAGTCCTGCGTGATGTCGGTCACGGGGATGGCGGCGTCTCGATACGTAGTTTCGCTTTGGGAGTCGTCACTGCGGAAGGCGACGACGTAGTTGTTCCCGCGAATCGCCTCATCGAGTGCGATGCTGGAGTCCGCTCCGGTGGCGATGGGCTCTTTCGAGCGGTCGTCGAGGAAGAATCCGGCGTCTTCACTGATGGTCTCGTTGTTCACGGGGTAGAGTTCGATGCGGGTCTGGCGGTCGGTAATCTCGGTGCCGTCCGCGCCGAGGAACGTCACCGAACCGGGTGCGTCGAGCAGCGAGAAGTCGACGCCGGTGATGCCACCGTCGGGGACATCGACGGTTTGCGTCGATGCGGAGTAGTTCTCGGCGTTGGCTGTGACATCGTACGTACCGGTTTCAGAAACTGTGAGTTCGTAGGTGCCGTCCGCACCAGTCGTCGTCGAGACGCCCGTGTCTGTGGAGACCTCCGCGCCGTCGACGGGGTCGCCGCCGTTGTCCGTGACGGTGCCCGAAATGGGGTGTCCGTCAAACTGTGTTTTGTCGTGGTGGCCGAGTGTTCGGAGATTCACGCGAGAACCGGATGAAAATGCTCCGGCATCTCCCGTATCAAGTGAAATAAGCGCGCCGTTGCGTGAACTCACAAAAACATTCCCGTCGGCAACAGTTGGGGAGGACCCTATCGAATCCGAACTGCTGTAATTCCACTGCTCAACTCCAGTTGAAGCATCAATGGCATACAGATGATTATCTACAGAGCCGGCATAAACAACACCTTCCGCTATTGTTGGCGATGAACTAAAAGATCCGCCAGCCGTGAAACTCCACTCTTGCGACCCAGTAGATGTGTCAAATGCGTATAGATTGTTGTCATCTGACCCAACGAATACTAAACCATCTTTGACTGTTGGAGATGAGTATATACTGTTACCCGTTGTTTTGTTCCATTCCTCCGTACCATTCGAAGCATCCACCGCGTAGAAGTTTGAATTTCTCGAACCAATGAACACCGTTCCATCGGCCACGGTTGGGGATGATGCTGAAAGCCCTCCGTGCGTAAATTCCCATTGTTGCGACCCAGTAGACGCATCAAGTGCAAAAAGCTTCTCCGCGTGTGAGGCGATATATACCGTCCCGTCCTTTACTGTCGGGGAAGTTTGATAAACGCCACCGCCAACCGATTGTGACCACTTTTGTGTACCATTTGATGCGTGGAAAGCGTAGGCGTTCCCGTCATTAGAGCCGATATACACTAAACCGTTGAGTACGGTTGGACTCGCATCAATAGCATCACCTGTTGATGCAACCCATTCTTCATCCCCGGTTGATGCGTCAATAGCGTAAAGATTGCCGTCGTTAGCTCCAACGTAGGCAGTACCATCCACGACTGTTACCGATGAATAATAGATATTGGTTCCAGTGCTGTAGGTCCATAATACATCCCCTGTCGAAGCATCAACCGCTTTAACGGCCCCACCTTCTGTGGATTGGTAAACAGTTCCATTTACGATAGTTGGTCCAGCTCTACTGTCACCGATTTGATTTGACCATTCTTTATCACCCTCCGCGGCGCTCGCCACCCCGTCGTGTTCCGTATCCACGACGCCGAACCCGACAAGCGGCCCGACACCCGAGACGACAAGCACCAGCGCGAACGCGACCGCGGCGGTCGCCTGCGGCGACGGCGACCACGCGGGCGTCCGGCGGCGAGCGGCCCGGAGGCCGGTGGTTATCTCGCGGCGGGCAGCACCCACGAGAGCCGCCCCAACCACGACCGCGGCGAACGTCGCCACGTCGGCGACGATGAACGACTCCGGCAGGCCCGTCCGGGCGAGGACGAGGAGGTCGTTCGCACCGTTGGCGAGATACAACAGTGCCGTCCCGGAGGCGAGGCAGGCGGCGAAGCGCGGCCGCCAGCGCCGAACCGGGCCACCGAGCGCCGCGAATGCCGCGAGGACGACCGCGATGCGGGCCAGCCCGACGGCTTCGATGCCGAAGCGGTCGATGAGGAGCGCCGACGCCGGGTTAAGTTCGGTCGCATGGACACCCAGGAGAAGATACGTCGACAGCACAGCAGCGATACTGCCGAGCATCGCAACGCCTTCGAGCGTTCTGATGAGTTGGCTGTACCCCCCTGTGCGCCCATCTGAGTACGCGCGCGCGGATGGCTGGCTGCCGGCGCGGTCTCGGCCGCGATTCCGGCCGTCTGGCGGTTTCGACCGCGGGCTGTTCTGCTGCGATTCGTCGTTCGATTTTTTTCGAGAAGTCATTGTGAGACGCTGATGTGGGGGTTGACCCGGACGTGGAGCTTCCAGTCGGTCCCTGTGGGCATCGGTTTCCAGCGGAACTGCTGGAACGACGATTCGGTAAACATGAGCGCCCGACCCGGTCCCCACTCAGAGGTCATGTCGGTGCGCATCGGCACGGTCTGAAAGCCGACGATACCGCTCGCCGACGTTGGATTCGACGAGGTGGGCATGGCGACCCGCCAGCGCATCTTCCGGCGGACCATGCCGTGCACGTCGGCCTCAGCGTGACCGAAGCCGTAGATCGAGAGGTGGTGCTTCCGGGCGTCGACCCAGGTATCCTTCAGCAACTCGACCTTCTGATACGTCGCGTAGGAGTCCTTCCGGGCACCGTGCGGACAGATGTCGCCGATTTCGTCACAAATCCACGTCGTCCAGTCGTGGGGCCCGGAGTCGACGCGGTCGAGCACCCACGCGAACCACCAGTGCTTGGTCGGGTCATCCGGCGAGAACAACTCTTCGCGGCCGTCTGGCGGCTCGACCTGTCGGGCGGACCGCTCGACGACGGTCTCACACCCGGACATCGCGGGGTCGGGATAGACGATGTTGATGCCGCTGTCCATCGAGTCGTTGAGATCGCGCGGCGTCGCGTAGCGCTCGATGTCGCGGACGATTGCTTCGAGGTCCTCGACGCCGACACGGACGGCTGACTCGCGTGGGTCGGTCGGCCGGAGTCGGGCTTCGACATCGCCTTCGGGCAGCCACAGCGTCGCCCAGGGGGCGAGCGGCAGCCACTCCGAGCGCGACGGCGAGGCTCGCCAGACGACTTTCTCGTCGTTGATTTCCGACAGTCGAACCGCCCAGTAGTTCGCCAGCGACGACTTCCCCGAGCCGGGCGCCCCGACGGCGAACACGTCGGTCCCGCCGGCGGTACGGCCGGCATCGGCGTCGACCTCGTGGACGAGCACGTCGTCGACGAGGCCCCACTCGAAGGCGTCGGGGTCGAACGGCGGGATGCCGAAGTGCCGACGCATATTCGCGGCGTCGCGGTGGGCGCCGGGGTGGCCGGTTACCTCGCGGCTCTTGAGATGCGGGTCCTTGAACTCCTCAAGGACCTCGGCCGGCGTCGTTTCGAGACCGTCACGGTGCTGGTAGCTGCTCATGCGAATGGAACCTCCTTGTCGAGCGGCGCGGCGTCGGGCACCTCGTTGGCGCCGACGGCGACACGCCGGAGTGCGAGACAGCAGACGGGGACGATCCAGCGGGCGGCGATGACCTCTCGCCCGCGGGCGTCGGCCGGTCGGCTGCCGGTCAGTAGCTGCTGGAAGGATGTCTCGACGGCCATGCGGTCGATGATGGCGAGCAGGCCGTCGGTCGCCACGTCGAGGCGGTCGAGCCAGTCGAGGATGTCCGCCGAATCGTCCAACTCGCCGTCGAGGAGTTCGGCGAGCACGTCGCGCTGTCGGTGGTACTCCTCGTCGACGGCCGGTCGCATCGCGGTCGCCCGCTGGCGCTCGGGGTCGTGGCTGGCGGCGCCGTCGCCGTCGTCGTCGACGTACTCGGTCGCCGAGACGGTGAGCACGCGAACGGCGCAGTGCGTCGCGGGCTCTATCATCCGAGCCGCCAGCGCCTCACGCATCCGTCGAGCGGCGGTGTCATCCATCGACCGGGTGCGGGCGGCGGGCGCCAGCATGGCGGCGACAGAGGCCACCTCGCCGTCGTCGGTGACGACGGTCATCTCGCGGCCGAGTTGGCACAGCAGGTCGATGTCGACCTGTCCGAGTGTCGCTCGCGAGAGGTCGAGCATCCAGCGGACGAGGTCGTCACGGCTGGCGAGCCCGTCGAGGAGTTCACTCCGAACCTCACGCACGTCGCGGGCGAGCACGTCGAGCGCCGGTCGGTGAAACTCTTCGCGGGAGGTCCGACTGCGCTGGCTCACGCCGGACCACCTCGACGACCACCTTCGAGGGCCCACAGACTCATGGCGAACAGGTAGAGTCCGACCCCGGCGCCGACAAGCGGACCCTCTAAAACGCCGACGACAACCGAACTGACAAGCGTGGTAACGGCGACTAACCCGCGAGCCGTCGATTCCTTCACGCCCCACCACCCCCGTCGGTGGCGGCTTCCGCCGAGCCGTCGGCGCCGTCGCCGTCCACGTCGATGCCGTCCACGATGGAGCGCTGGAGCGGGTCGTTGTCCTCGCCACCGCGGAGTAGCGCTTCGATGAGCGTGGCGTCCTGTGTGGCGAGGGCCTGCTCGATGTCGCGCTCGGACTGCCCGCGGAGTTTGATGTTCTCCTTACGGGCCTCGTCGAGCGTTTCGGCGTCGGCGATCTCCGAGGACATCACCATTGCGGTGATGATAGCCGAACGGAGGTGACCGGGCGCCGGGTCGAGCTTGACACGACCGTTCTTCGGGCGGGCGAGCCAGACCGTCGTGGCGGCAGCGCCGACGCCGAGCCCGAACCACACGCCGAGTGCGGCGTAGACGGCCGCCGATCCGAGCGCGATAGCGCCGGCGATACCGAAGGCACGGATACCGCCTTCAAGCGTGTCGAGTGGCGGCATCTCGAAGGCCCACCCTTCGGGCCGATAGCGAATCGCGCCGTCGGGAAGCGGCTCACCGTCCCGAACTTCTGGAAGGTTCTCGGGGTTCTCTTCGTCGGCATCGCCGTCGGCGTCGCCGTCGGCGGCGATTTCGTCGTAGTCGTCGGGTTTGACGAACACGAGTTCGTCGTGCGATGAGCCCTCCAGATTCACCGACGAGACCATGATGTCGGATTCTCGCAGGTAGGCGGCAGCGCCGAAGACGCGAGCGAGGAAGGCGCCGATGCCTTTGCGGACGACGGCGGTGCGCCCGTCGGGCATCTCGGCAACGGTTTCCTCATCGGATTCAGCGACGATGGCGTCGAGGCCTTTCTTCCCCGATGGCGAGGTGATGGCCTCGATGTCGGGTTTCACGAAGAGGACGTTCTTCGTGCGCTCGTCCCACGCTTCGAGCGTGACGATGCCGAAGATGGCGACAAGAACGCCTGCGAGCAGTGTTGGTGCGGCGACGAGCAGGTCTGCCGTGTCTTCGACCGGGCCGAAGATGAAGCCGAATAGCGCGCCGAAGAACAGCACGACAGCCCACTGTCCGAGCCCCCACTGCGGGCCGGTGCCAGCCTGTCGTTTCGCTGCTCTGGCGAGGATAACGACGATGAAGGCGCCGATGAGCGTCGGGAGGAAGACATCGGTCCCGACGCGCCAGAGGTAATCGCCCTGCGTGGAGATTGGAGCCGACTGACTGGTGGCGACGGGTTCGTGGCTGATGGTCCACCGGAGGTCATCGGGTGCGCTCTCGGCGTAGATGAGGACTTGGCGGTCCTCTTCGAGGTCGGGTAGGGGTACTTCGGCGATTGACCAGCCGGTGCCGAGCGTGGCGGTCACGTCTTTGGTGACGACCTCGCTGGCGACGCGCTCTTCTCTCGTCGAGCCGCTGTCGGTTTCGATGGTCCGGGTCTCGGTTTTGTAGGAGACGACGGTGAGGTCCATCTCCCGCTCGCCGTCGGTGTTGATGGTGCGGAGATAGACGCTGTTGTCAGTGACCGCCCCGGAGACGTACTTCCACTCGCCGTCGTTCGGGTTGCCGACATCCGCCCACACCGACCGAGCCGGCCAGTGGATGAGCCAGAACATCGACTCGTTGGCCTGTCGAACCGACGCCGGGCTGCCCGAGGGTTGCTGGCCGTCGCGTCTGAGTTCCTCGAGTGTCCACCCACCACCGTCGGCATCGGCGCCGGTGTCGTTGGTGGCGTTGGCACTCTCTTGGGCGGCGACCGGCGAGACCGTCGAGACGAGGACGACCCCACCGACGAGTAACACGAGGGCGAGCAGGCCGAGCGAGAGGACGGCTGTGTGGCGTTTCATTATTCTCTGAAGGCGATGGCGAGGCCGCCGATGATGAGCGCGATAGCGACGAACTGGATGGGCGAGAGGTCGGGAATCAGCCACGCGCCGGGGAAGTCTCCGCCGTAGCCGAGATACCCGAGCACGATAGTGCCGAGATACGCGGCTTCGCCGGCGAACTGTGCGAGCACGTCGCCGAACAGTTCGAGGCCCTGGACGAGCGCGAGTGCGACCGCGGATGCGGCGCCGAAGATGCCGACCAGCAGGCCGACAGAGGCGTCGCCGAAGTCCTCGCCAGCCCGTCGAACCCGACGGGCGGTCCACTGATTCGCGGTCTGGCCGCTGCCGGCGGATTCGCGCTCGGAGACGAACGCGAAGGCAGCGTAGCCGGCAATAGCGACGGGGATAGCCCACCAGTACGCCATCACGGCGTCGGCGATGCCGCCGATACCGGTGTTGAAGAGGACGTACCCGACGGAGACCGCGCCGCCGAGGGCGACCAGCGGCCACACCGTCGTCTCCTCGTCGGTGTTGACGGCCTGTCGAACCGAGACGATGAGTGCGAGCGCCCCACCGCCGAAGAGCAGTGCCTCGACGCTGGCGAGTGCCGTCACGGACGACCAGAGACCAGCCACCGACGCCCACAGCCCGCCGAGGGCGTTCATCGGGTCGCCGAGGCTGATGTCGCTGTTGACGGCGAGGATAGCGACGCCGACGGGGATGATGATGAGCAGCGACCCGAAGACGACCGAGAGTACGTTTCGGGCGCGTTGGGTAGCGCTCACGGCGGACCACCCCGGATGCGGGTGACGATTAGAGACGGTTCGAGTCGATGTCGATGGGTCGTGTTGGTGTGCATGGTTAGTTTGAGTCTCCGGTGAGTCGCTTCCGGAGGTTGAGCAGCAGGTTGGTCAGATACAGTACGGCGGCGACGAGCAGCGCCGACCGGAGCATTCCGGGGTCGAGGAACGCGAACTCGTCGGCGAGCGTCCCCGAGAGAACGGCCGTGAGGCTGAACAGCAAATCCGAGACGCTGAGGAGCATCTCGCCGCCGGTCAGCAGCACGTCGAGGCTGACGGCGACCGTGCCGACGCCCGCGGCGATGACTTCGCGGAACTCCGAGAGTACGCTCACCGGAACCACCTCCCGAGGATGGGGATGGCGGACAGCGGGAGGTACGTCTCGGCGATGCCGATGAGGACGTTGAGGATGGCGACGAGGATGAGCACGGGCACGAGCCACGCGATGACGGCGACGAGCGGGCCGGCGAGCCCGGCGCTGGCGGCGGTGGACTCGATGGCGCCCTGCATCGCGTCGATGCCGTCGAGCAGCAGCCACGCCGGGCGACCGATGAGCGCGAGTTGGTCGCTGATGAGTCGCGGAAGCGAAATCCAGACGCTCCAGACGGCTTCGATACCGCCGAGGACGGTCGCCCACAGTCCCAGCAGCGCGCTGACGATGACGCCGAGGACGTATCGACGGATGCCGCCGGCAGCGGTCACCTCACCGAGCCAGCCGGGAAGGCTACCTCGGAGGCTGCTACCGCGACGGGGGCCACCGCTGCTCATCTAAATCACCTCCAGCCGGTCGAGGACGACCCCGAGCAGCCAGAACCAGATGATGACGAACCCGACGCCGAAGGCAAACTCGAACGGGCCACCGACGACGGGGAGTTCGGCCGCTGCGGCACCGAAGCCCTCACTGATGGCGGTTATCGGGATAGTGAATATCGAGATGGCGACCTCGCGGACGAAGGCGAGCGTCCCGTAGATGAACCGGCGTGGGCCGGTGACAACAGCGAAGACGAACTCGGCGAGTCCGTTGAACCACGCGAGTAGCGCGGAGACGAACATGGTGATGCCGAGGCTGCCCCACGCGACGCTGTTGCCGCGGAGGAAGTCGCTGGCGTCGGTCCCCGATGCACTCATCGGTTACCTCCACGGGATGATGCGGTCGACGAACGGTATCTCGGGGTCGATGACGGTCCACAGCCAGAACCCGAGGATGATGGAGCCGACACCGACGGCGAACGTCGCCGGACCGAAGAAGGCCCACTCGCCGCTACCAGTCAGCGAGGCCGCAGTCTCGGCGGCGGTCGCCCGCAGGATGACGATAGGCTCGGAGATGAGCGCGACGAGGAAGTCTCGCGCCGCTCCGAACACGTCGAAGATGCGGCCGAAGCCCTCGAAGAACGTCTCGACGAGGACCGTGATGCCACCCGCGATGGCGAGGATGATGCCGGCGATACCGCGACGGCTCGCGCTGGCTGGGCTGTCGCCACGAGCGCGTTCGAGCCAGTCGGTTCCGGAGGAACTCATCGGTTACTCACCGCCGATGAAGCCGAGGCGTCGCAGCCCGAGCACGCCGACGAGGCCGCTGATGAGCATTCCGGGGAGGCTGAAGATCGTCGAGAGCAGCCCGCCGGACTGCCCGGTAGGACCGCCACCCACAGAGGCGGTGCCGGTCATCTCGTCGCGCTCGCCACTGTTGACGAGGATGTCGTAGTACACCGCCTGGATGTCCGAGGGGTTGACGGCGGACGTGATGGTCACGTCCGAGCCGATGTCGGCGTCGTAGCTGCCGGTGCGGCTGGTCCACGACACGTCGTCGCTGTCGGCGTCGTCGAGGACGCGCGTCTCGTCGCCGGTCGTCGACTTGACGGTCAGATACCGACCGCTCGGGAATGCCTGCTCGTCGTCGAGATTGTCGAGCGTGTACGACAGGTCGAAGGCGGCCGGGAGGTCGAAGTTCTGGACGTACTTGAAGCGGTGGTCCTGGTCGTAGCGGTCGGCCGCTTCGAAGGTGTACTCCCGCCAGTCGTCGGGCGTGCCGGCGGCTTCGAAGGCGGCCTCGTACTCTACGTCCATGAACGTCGCATCGCTGAGTGCGTCGTCGAACGACCCGAGTTCGGTCACCCAGTACCAGCCGCTCGGTTCGTAGAGCGTCTGTGTGTCGACCTCGTCGTCGGAATCGAGGTACTCCTCGGTCCCGAAGGCGATGCGAGTGCTCCGTTCGATGTCCATGAAGAACACGAGCACGTCGGCGTTGGCCTCGGAGACTTCGATGTCGACGGCCGCGATGTCGTTGAGGACGTTCTCGTTGAGGTCTCCGATTTGCTGCTGGAAGACGTACGCCTCGCCGGTCGAGGTAGCGACGACGTTGGAGTCGTCGAGCGTCAGCGAGTCGTCGATGGTGACCGTAACGGTGTTGTCGCTGCTGTCGCGGATGACGAAGTCGACGACCGCCCCGGATTCGAGCGTGTCCACGTCGACGCCGAGTTGGATGGTCCGACGGTCGGGACCGTCGGTCATCGTCTCGAAATCGGAGAAGGTAGCGACCGCCGTGTCGCCGCTGGTCTGACTCGACGTAGAGACGCGAAGGCCGTCAGCGCCGCCCTGCGATTCGCCGTCAGCGACGGTTATCGAGCCGGCGGTGCTGGATTCGTCGGTCGTCCAGTGGGTCGCATCGAGCGCGGAGACTGCGGTCTCTTCGTCGCCGTCGCCGCTCTCGTCGTACATTTCGTCGCGGGGGAACGCGCCGTAGGTCGGCGCGTCGATAGCGCCGGCGGAGACGCCGACGGGGTTGTGCGGCGTTTCGTCGTCTTCGCGTTCGGCGAGCCGGGCGCCGTAGTCGGCGAGGTCCTCGACGCTGTCGTCGTCGGCGATGTACTCCAGCATCCCCATGTCGGGGCCGACCTCGGCGACGGTGACGCTGCCGTTGATGGTCGGGTTCGGCAGGTAGTCGCTGTCGTAGTTGAGAACCTCTTCCTCTTGAGCGCTCACGGCGCCGGTGGCGGCCACGGAGACCGCGGCGGCGGTCGTCGCGGCCATGAAGGTGCGACGGTCCATCTGCTGGCCGTCGATGTCCACGTCGTCGGTTGGTGTCTGTGCCTCCCCGGATGCGGGGGTGTCGGTGGCGTCCTCAGAGACGCCAGGGTTCGAATCGTCCATGTGGTGCTCCGACGCCCGCGTTCGGTGGCGGGCGTTGAGGCGACCGAACACAGCGCCCTACATAAGCGGCTGAAAAAGTGGGTTTCACCTGCAGTTGAGGTGCAGATGAACTGGACATGAACTGCAGTTCACCTTACGCTCAACTGCACTTGAGGTGGGTTTTATGTGGAGGTCTAACTGAGATTATCGTATGTCGTCGGAAGAACAACCCGTCGCGCGCGAAATCCAGAGGACAGCCGGACACATCATCGGAGCGGAGTCACGGAAGCTTCGTGACGACGGGACGATCTGCATTCCGGACGATATTCTCGACGGGCTCGAGATCGACAAGAGCGAGGAGATTTACCCGACGGTCATCGGCTTCTCGAACGGCTCGGTGACGGTGCAGTTTGACCTCGAAAAGCAGTAGTTGGCAGGCTAACGAACAGCCTTCTCGTCAGCAATCATTTACTCAAGATAGTACGGAGAGAACCCCCTCCAGAAGAGCCATTGTGCTATCCAGATCATTTCAGCAAATAGTAATAATTGGGCTGAAATAGCTACTTGGTCGAAATATACGCCACCGAAGTATAAGGAGGTGAACAGGGCAATGGCCCAGGATATTAACGAGATTACGAATATCCAGATATGAACTACAGTTTCCAAGCCCACTTTTGATGGCCTGAATAGGTGGAATATATAATTCGTATTATATTCTTCAGCCGTTGGAAAACGTCCAGCGAAGGCATAAAACTCACCTTCCAAAGCCTGTGATTTCTTTAGCGGGTTTTCCTCTGGGCCACCTATACCGAAGATATTCCGAAGAAGTCCGTGCATATTCACAGCGCCTACCAACGCCACAAGTGCAATAAGATGGATTAGTGAGATTCCCATGAAGGGAAATATCCAGATGTCTATGGAATCGATATTGGGCTCCAGAAGCAAGAGCACTAGACTCGGAAGGTAGGTCCCGCCCACTCGGAGGTCGAATATATCTTGAGAAATGGTCATTCTACAACCAATTTATCATCGGATAATTTCTGCCCTTCCGCTAATATTCTTCGTCTTCGTAAATTACGATGCTCATCATTTGGACCCTTTTCGAAGCGTCCGGGCAGTCAGTTCCTCAGTTTACGTTGTGAATGTCGTCTAAGCTTTTCTCGATTCTTTCTCCTTCATATACTACATAATGCTGGGCTGTTTGCGGGTATGCCCAGCCCATAAATCCTTGCAGTCCCCATACATTAAGGCCTCTACTGGCGTGATAGCTTGCTGCTGTTGCCCTAAGTCCGTGGGGAGTGGTATCGTCGGAATCAAGCCCCTCAGCAGCCTCTAATGAATCTTCGACACGCCTGGTAATTGAACTGGCACTGGCGTAGTATCCGTCGAATTCGTCGAAAAATTCGTTAATGATGTTTTTGCACTGGTCGCTCCACCCATATGGGATATCGCGCTCTGCCTCTGATGTTTTTGCTTTCCAATAGAGGCCCGCTACTTCCTCGAAGGGCACGTCATTTATATCAGCCATCTGTTTTGCCGCATTTCTACACAATCCGCAGAGCCCACCATCTTTACCCATCTTACAAGGTTCGTGTTGTGGGACGTGGATGCGCTCGTTCTCTTGGTCTACCCAGTCTTTCTCCAAATGTGTAATTTCTCCCCGACGCATCCCGAGCCTGCCACTGAGTAGGATTACAAACTCGGCTTGCAGGTCGTATAGAGGCTCCAGGCTCCGAGCTCCCTCCAATAAACGTTCGAATTCATCCTGACTTAAGGCAGATTCGGAAGCGGGTTCAGAGGTTGTAAGCTCATTCTCAAAGGGATCGTACTCTAAGTCACGATCCTCGAATGGGTTATTGGTCATATTTGGTTTATGGTATGGGATAAATAGTAGATTACCCGCAGAGTAAAAGTGGAAGTGACGATATTTAACGCCTCTATAGATCGCTCATCGCTCACCTCCGTCTCCGTAGAGGTCCTCTTGTTCGCGCCACTCGATGGCGACCCGCTCGGCACTCGGCAGGGACGCGAGGCCTACGTATCCCGAGACAGCGGCGATTACGATACCGACGATGGTTAGCGACGAGAAAAGAGAACCACCCAGTCCCATGAAGGTACCACCGACAAGTCCGCCACCCCATACAATTTCAAGGGATCGAACGGTGTCGTGGTGGACTGCGTCGTTGAGTTCGATGTCGAGACTCATCGCTGTCCTCCGTCGGTTCGGGCTGGCGTGGCGTCGGCGAGTGCATCGAGATCGGCACCGGTCTCCTCGTCGAGCCCGTCGGATGTCGCCGCATTACCACTGGCAGCGTTGACCTCGTCGATGGGCGTGAGCGGATGGACGGCGACGTTTCCGTTCTTGATGCCGACGAGACCGCCGTCGTCGAGCGCACCGAGCACGTCGTCGAGGATAAGTTCCTTGTCAGTGTTCGGCAGCGCTTGGCGGCTGATGATGTCGAGGGCTTTCTCGACACTGAGAACGCGTTTTTCGCCTTCCCTCGCCAGCGTTCGGTAGGCGTCGGCGAGGTCGGGGTCTTTCGGGACGACGTAATCCGGCAGGTCCCACATCGGGAGGAACTCGTCGAGCGCTTCTCGGACGACATCGCTTTTTGTCTCGCCGTTTTGCTCGCAGTAGTGTTCGAGCCGGTCGGCGAGTTCACCATTGAGGCGAGCGGCGGCCCGAAACTCCGTTTTGTGGCGGTCGTTGCCCTCCTCATCGCCGGCGAGACGGTTGCCGCTCACGCCGACCACCTCGTGTTAAACAGATGGGGGTGGCTGTCAAACGCTAATGAAACGAAGGTTGCCGACCCCCGCATCCGGGGGGTCGAAAATCGGGGGTCGTTTCGACTGGACGGTGTGGTGGACAACACCCCCCTGGGTTGGCCAGAGAGTGTGGGGTGGGTGGCCCCCGTCATCGTCGACCTCCCTCCTCGGCGTGGTGACCACCGTCGGCCATCGCTCGCTCGACGTGGTGGTCGTGACGGGCGTCGTCGTCTTCGAGGCGCTGTTGGGCGACGTGCGACCGTGCGGCCCATAGATGGGCGCAGGGACCGTCGTGGAACGCCCAGCCGCGACAGCGGCCGATACGGTCACCCTCGTCGTTGAGTTGCCAGCAGTCGGCCTCCCAGCCGTCTGTGTCGCGTGAGAGGACGACCTCGTGGTCGTGCTCGCTGTCGTCGTAGACGACGAGGTAGGTATGAGCGTCGTCGAGCGGTGCGACGAGCGGGTTGTCGGTGCGACTCCGTTCGAGTGAGCCGTCCTCGCAGTCGAGATCGAAGCGGACGGTGTCGTGGCCGCCGACGGGCTCGTGGTCGTCGATGGTGGGGTAGCTGGTGATGCGGCGCTGGGGAGTCTCGCTCATCGGTCGGACCTCTCCGAGCAGTTGGGACAGTAATCGTTCGGGATACCTGAGCCGGTGGTAGTTTCCCGCTTCAGACGGGTGCCACAGTGGGGGCAAAAGCGGGTCATTGCTGGACCCCCCTCGGGGATGAGACGGTTATCGGTTGAGAAGGAACGAGAGCATCGCTAAGGGATGCTGTGTCGGTTTGGAAAGTGGGACCGCCGTGATTCGAACACGGGTCCAACGGACCCCATCCGCAGAGGATACCACTACCCCACGGTCCCTTGCAT
>ENA-ORCO01000632-ORCO01000632.1-marine-metagenome-genome-assembly--contig:-NODE-632-length-14961-cov-5.153722_pt1 | contig 14961 bp, 18 predicted proteins | sample MGYA00248633_ERZ508508 | MGnify/ENA primary metagenome ERZ508508 (study PRJEB26179, sample SAMN06268845) | marine metagenome | isolation source: A23 P1 aerobic enrichment on pine of planktonic cells taken...
TTACGAAGGAATCGCTCTGCCAGCTGAGCTACACCGGCGCGACATCACACAGTACCCGGATTGACCAGATAAGGGTTGCGAATCACCGGCGGAGTCGGGCATCGAGGCAGACGTTCAGTTCGTGGGGAGCGTAGGAGCGCACGGTGTGCCGGGTTTCGATTTCGACCTCGTATTCGGGCTCTGCTGCGTCGCGGATCGCCGCCTCGCCCGGCCCGTACGGGTCGTCCTCGTGTTGAATGTCGTAGTAGTGGAGCGTGCAGTCGTCGCCAGCGAGGGAAACCGCCGTGTCGAGGAAGTCGTCGGCGGAGTGCGGGAGGTTCATTACCACTCGATCGGCCCAGTCGGTGTACTCCGGGGCGACCTCGCGCACGTCGCCTTCGATGGCCGTCACGCGGTCGGCGACGCCGTTCCGTTCGGCGTTCTCGCGCATGTAGCCTACTGCATCGGGGTTCACGTCGACGCCGACGACCGCCGCGCCGCGGGCCGCGGCGGGGACGACGAACGGACCGACGCCAGCGAACATATCGAACACGTGCTCGCCCGCCGAGATCTGCTCGACGACGCGGTGGCGCTCGGTGGCGAGACGGGGCGAGAAGTACACTGTCGCGAGGTCGAGCGCGAACTCGTGGCCGTATTCGCGGTGGACGGCCTCGGTGCCGTCACCGGCCAAGACATCCCAGTCGCGGATTCGCGTCTCACCTTTCACTTTCGACGCGCGGTTGACCACGGTCTTCGAGGGGAGCGCCGACGCCATGATCGCCTCCGCGATTTGTGTGGCCCGGTCTGCGTCGTCCTCGTCGATGATGACCACGTCACCGAGTCGCTCGTACGTCGGGTCGAAGCCGAGAATGTCGGCGGGCATCGTCTGCGTCTCTCGCTCGGGCACGTCGTGGGTGACGACGGTGAGGTCCGCTGGGGCCGCGTCCGCGTCCGTGATCGGGATGTAGAGGTTCCCGTCTGACGCGGTAATGTCCAGGCCCCGGTCCACCAGGTCGGCGGCGGCGAGGCGGCGGCGCGTCTCCTCGCCGGCCGCTCGGGACACGCGGACACAGGGCGTTTCCATACGCGGAGGAGACCGGCGCGGGCGGTAAGGCTGACGTTTTAACGCCGCGGCCCCACGCCCAGGTATGCTCACGTTCATCGGCCTCGGCCTCTACGACGAGCGCTCTGTCACAGTCGCCGGCCGTGATGCGCTCCGCGACGCCGACAGCGCCTTCGCAGAGTTCTACACGAGTCGCCTCGTCGGCACCGACGTCGACGCGCTCGAAGCCCACCACGGTATCGATATCGATGTCCGCGACCGTGCGGGCGTCGAGCAACACCCCGAGCCAATCCTCGATGCGGCGGCCGACGGCGATGCAGTATTCCTGACCGCGGGCGATCCGATGATCTCGACGACCCACGTGGATCTCCGCCTCCGCGCTCAGGAGCGGGGGATCGAAACCACACTGATCCACGGGCCAACCGCCTCCTCGGCTGCGAGCGGTCTCACTGGCCTCCAAAACTACCGCTTCGGCAAGGCGACCACGCTTCCGTTTCCGGCGGCTCACGGTGGCGACGGCGTCCCGGACAGCGTCTGCGAGACGATCGATGCGAACCGCACTCGCGGCCTCCACACGCTCGTCTACCTCGACATCAAGGTCGGGGAAACCCGGATCGGCGACGCCGACACGGACCGCTACATGACCGCCAGCGAGGCGGCTGAACTGCTGGCGTCACAGTACGAAGACACACTCGGTGTCGCCGTTGCCCGCGCCGGAAGTCCGGACCCAGTCGTCGCTGCGAACCGTCTCTCGGCCCTCGCCGACCGTGATTTCGGCTCGCCGCTGCACCTCCTCGTCGTCCCCGGCGACCTCCATCACCTCGAAGCCGATGCTCTCCAGACATTCGGCGACGCACCGGACGCACCCGTCGAGGAGTGGACGGTCTGACAGGAACCACCGGATATAACTATCTCGGTCCACAACGGTTTTTCTACGTTCGACGTGGGGTCGTCGGATACACGATGTCAGGGGGCACACACGCGACAGCGGTCTCGGGACGATTCGAGCGATTTCTCAGATTCGGTGCCGTGGGCACGTCCGCGTTTCTCGTCAACATTTTGGCGTTCGCGGCGCTGGCACCGATGCTCTGGTCACTCACGGCCGCAACAGTATCGTGGTTCGTCGCAACGTTCTCCAGTTACAATCTCAACCGCCGGTTCACGTTCACCGAGGCCGAGTGTGGTTACTTCAGAGGGTGGGCGCGTCACCTCTCCGTGTATGCCGTCGGCTTCGTGGTGTACGTGGCCGTCCTCGTCTGTCTCGGACTCTTCACCGGTCAGTACGTCGCGCTGATGGCCGCTGTGGCACTGGGCGGTATCGCGAACTTCGTCGGCAGCGAGTTCTGGGCCTTCGACGTCGGCCGGTAGTTACCGGCGCACGACTTCGATCTCGTGGCCGTCCTGGTCTTTCGTGAAGCCGTAGTTGTAATCACAGGACTCCGGATCACGGTACTCCTCCGCCTCTCGCTCCATCAGGTCGTCCCACATCTCTTCGAGGGATGACTCTTCGGCGCGCACCGCGAGGTGGCCCCACGCATCGCCCATCTCGTAGGAGCGTCCGTCGTAGTTGTAGGTCAGTTCGACCGACATCGCCTCTTCGGGGGCGTCCGCGGGCTTCATGAAGTAGTTCGCGAACGTGTCGGACTCCCAGCGGCCCGTGTGCTCGTATTCGAGTTTGCGGAGATACCAGCCCAGCGCCGCGTCGGCGTCCTCGACGCGGAGCATCGTGTGATCGAGGCTGAACGGCGCGCCGTGATCGCGCTCGACGAGTTCGATCTCGTGGCCGTCGGGGTCTTTGACGAACGCGTAGCCGCCGCCACAGGACTCCGGATCGCGGTAGTCTTCGACGCCCGCGTCCATCAGGTCCTCGTAGGCCTCGAATACGTCGTCGACGCGCACGGCGATGTGGCCCCACGCGTCGCCCATCTCGTAGGAGCGGTCGTCGTGGTTGTAGGTCAGTTCGAGTAGCGCGCCGTCCTCGTGAACGTCCTCCGGGCCGAGAAAGACGAGCGTGAACGTGTCGTGCTCGCTTCGGCTGTAGACCGTGTAGTCGAGGTGCTCGGTGTACCAGTCCACCGCCGCCTCGAGGTCTTCGACCCGGATCATCGTGTGATCGAGAATCCCGTCGGTCATGTGCGCTAGGTCCGTCACGGCGATCAAAACAGTACCGGACGCGGGTATCGTGGCCGGAACTCCGCGGCCGTTACTTCTGCGTGTTGATCCGCAACACGTCCTCGTCCTCGAGGACGTGGCCCTTCCCGACCTGCTGCCCCTCGTGTTTCGCGCTCGGCCCGGTGACGCGGGCGAACCGGAACCGTTCCCTGAATTCACCGCCGAGTTTCTCGCAGGCGTCTTCGACGGTCGCGTCGGCTCGCAGCATCAGCGGCTCGTCGTAGTCGACCCCCCGGCCCGGCTTGTCCATGTAGATGCGGATCAGGTCCAGTTCCGCCCAGATCCGCTCTTTGAGGGCGTCGAGGCCTTTCTCCTTCTCGGCGCTGATGAACACCGCGTCGTCCGGATCGATGTCGCGCTCTCGGAGTTCCTCCTTCACAGTCTCGGCGTAGTCGGGTTCGAGCAGGTCGGCTTTGTTGATCGAGACGAAGGAGGGCAGATAGACGCGGTTGTCCATCACGCCGTCCACGAGCCGGTCGATGTCCATCTCCTCGCGGATGGCCACGTCGGCGTTGACGACGCCGTATTCCCGGAGCACCTCGCGGACCGTCTCGTGGTCCAGATCGAGGTCGTCCGGCGCGTTCACGTCGATCCCGCCTTTCCCCTTCCGGGAGACGCGGATCGCCGGTGGCTCCTGATCGAGGCGGATCTTGTTGTTGTACAGTTCCTCGCGCAGGCGGTCGTAGGTCTCGATCTCGAAGGCAGAGAGGACGAAGATGACGAGGTCCGCGGTGCGGACGACGGACAGGACCTCCTGTCCGCCGCCGGCCCCGCTCGCGGCACCGGAGATAAGTCCCGGCACGTCGAGCAACTGGATGTTCGCGCCGTTGTACTCCATCATCCCGGGGAACACGTCGAGCGTGGTGAACTCGTAGGAGCCGACCTCGCTCTCGGCGTTCGTGAGGGCGTTCAACAGCGTGGACTTCCCCACCGAGGGAAACCCGACGAGAGCGACGGTGGCGTCGCCGTGCTGTTCGACGGCGTAGCCGCCGCCTCCACCCGAACCCTCCTGCGCTTCGAGTTTCTCCTTCTTCTCGGCGAGTTTCGCCTTCAGACGGCCGATGTGGCTCTCGGTGGACTTGTTGTAGGGCGTGTTTCGGATTTCCTCTTGGAGGCTGTCGATCTCCTCCTCTAGTCCCATTACCCTCCCGTGAGCGTCTCCGGGCGAAAACACTTGGGTATTCACTCGGGATGGACGCGCCGAGCGCATCGGGCTTTCGGCCGGCGCGCTTGCCCGCGACACCCTCGCCTTCCGGCGCTGTTCGGGACCGATGGGTTCTTGAATCGCCCCGGGGAACAGTACAAACGAATGACAGACGCCGCGAAGTTCCGGGACAGCACCCAGATCGTTCTCCCGGCCCGGGAGTTCGCGGACCACCGCGCGGCCATCGAGTCGGAGTTCACAGTCACCGTCGTCGAGGAGGACGCCGCCGCCCGCATCATCGGCAGCCCCGTCGAAATCAAAGGCGTCGGGGAGTATCTCACCCGGCAGGGCGTCGCGCTCCCGTAGACGCTTGCGAGCCACGCGGGACGGCCACGGAAAGTAATTCTTAAACGCGCGGCGCGGCCAACCGTTGGTATGGCCGAAACTATCGAAGTCCTCGTTCCGGGTGGACAGGCCAACCCTGGCCCGCCCCTCGGTCCCGAGTTGGGTCCGACGCCCGTCGACGTGCAGGCGGTCGTCAGCGAAATCAACGAGCAGACCGCCGCCTTCGACGGCACGGAAGTGCCCGTCACCGTCGAATACGAGGAGGACGGCTCCTTCACCATCGACGTCGGTGTTCCGCCGACGGCGGAGCTCATCAAGGACGAGGCCGGCTTCGAAACCGGCTCCGGTGAGCCCCAGGAGAACTTCGTTGCCGACCTCTCCGTCGATCAGCTCAAGAGCATCGCGGAGCAGAAACAGTCGGACCTGCTCTCCTACGACACGAAGAACGCCGCGAAGGAGGTTGCGGGCACCTGTGTCTCGCTCGGTGTCACCATCGAGGGCGACAACGCCCGCGAGTTCAAGCGCAAGGTCGACGCCGGCGAGTACGACGACCAGCTGGCGGCCTGAACGCGCGGCGTTCCTTTTCCCGTTTCGACCCCCGAACAGCTCTCCCTCTGTCGATTTCTCCCCGCGGTACTCCTTCACAGTCGGCCCACCCCTTCGACGGGTTTAAGTTTCGCTTCCGTAAATCACGGGCAAGCAGGCGTACCAGCCTGTGCTCCCGTAGTAGCCCTACGGCGGACTACGGAGGTGAAAGATGGCAGCTAACGAAATAGAGGACGCGGTCGCACGCGCGCTGGAGGAGGCCCCTGAGCGGAATTTCCGTGAAACGGTGGACCTCGCTATCAACCTGCGCGACGTCGACCTCAATGACCCGTCGAATCGCATCGATGAGGGCATCGTGCTTCCCTCTGGGACGGGCCAAGAGACTCAGATTGTAGTCTTCGCAACCGGCGAGACTGCCGTCCGCGCCGAGGAGGCGACGGACCACGTCTTGGGCCCCGATGAACTCGAAGAACTGGCAGACGACGACGACGAGGCGAAGGACCTCGCGGACGAGACCGATTTCTTCATCGCCGAAGCCGCGATGATGCAGGACATCGGTCGCTACCTCGGGACCGTGCTCGGTCCCCGGGGGAAGATGCCCGAGCCCCTTCAGCCCGACGACGACGTCGTCGAGACTGTCAATCGTATGAAAAACTCCATCCAGCTTCGCTCCGGCGAGCGGCGCACGTTCCACACGCGCGTCGGCGCCGAGGACATGGCGGCCGACGAGATCGCGTCGAACATCGACGTGATCGTCCGCCGGCTGAACGCGAACCTGGAGAAAGGCCCGCTGAACCTTGACGGCGTCTACGTCAAGACGACGATGGGCCCGGCCGTGGAGGTGCCTGCATGAGCTCCGAATCCGTTCGCAAGACGGAGACGATCCCCGAGTGGAAGCGCTCGGAGGTCGAGGAAATCGCGGGTCTCATCCGCGAGTACGACAGCGTCGGGATCGTCGGCATCGCCGGCATCCCGAGCCGTCAGCTCCAGGACATGCGCCGCGACCTGTACGGTACGGCCCAGCTCCGGGTCAGCCGCAACTCCCTCGTGCGCCGCGCGCTCGAGGAGGTCGACGAGGGCGCCGAGCAACTGGTCGAGGAGGTCACGGGTGAGGTCGGTCTCATTCTGACCGACGACAACCCCTTCGGTCTCTACAAGCAACTCGAAGCCTCGAAGACGCCCGCGCCGATCAACGCGGGCGAGGTCGCCCCCAACGACATCGTCATCCCCGAGGGCGACACCGGCATCGACCCCGGTCCCTTCGTGGGCGAACTCCAGAGCGTCGGCGCCGACGCGCGCATCCAGGAGGGCTCCATTCAGGTGCTCTCCGACTCGACCGTGCTGGAAGCGGGCGGCGAGGTCTCACAGGACCTCTCGAACGTCCTCAACGAGTTGGGCATCGAGCCCAAGGAAGTGGGTCTCGACCTGCGCGCCGTCTACGCCGACGGTGTGCTCTTCGAACCCGAGGAGCTCGCCATCGACGTCGAGGAGTACCGCGCGGACATCCAGTCCGCTGCGGCCGGCGCACGGAACCTCTCCGTCAACGCCGCCTACCCGACCGCCCGCACCGCTGGCACCTTGCTCGGCAAGGCCGCCGGCGAGGCCAAGGCCGTCGGTATCTCCGCGGCCGTCGAGAGCCCGGACCTCGCGGACGACCTGATCGGCAAGGCCGACGCACAGGTCCGCGCGCTCGCGGCTGCCATCGACGACGACGAAGCCCTGCCCGAGGAACTGCGGGGCACTACTGCACAGGCGACTGAGGAAACCGAAACCGAGAGCGAGGCCGACGAATCCGACTCCGACTCCGAGCCCGAAGCCGAGGCCGACGAGGCCGAGGACGAGGACGAAGAGGACGACGAGGGCGACGCCGGCGACGCGCTCGGCAACATGTTCTAACAACTGAGGTACACAACAATGGAATACGTTTACGCAGCACTCATCCTGCACGAATCCGGCGAAGAGCTCAACGAAGACAACATCACGTCCGTTCTGGAAGCCGCGGGCGTCGACGTCGAGGAGTCCCGCGTGAAGGCCCTCGTCGCCGCGCTCGAGGACGTTGACATCGAGGACGCCGTCGAGACGGCCGCCGCCGCGCCCGCCGCGGGCGGCGCCGCCGGTGGCGCCGCGGGCGGCGAGTCCGAGTCCGCCGACGAAGGCGGCGACGAGGACGAGGAGGCTGAGGAAGAGGCCGCCGACGAGGACGAGGGCGGCGACGACGAGGACGAGGAGGCCAGCGGCGAAGGTCTCGGCGACCTCTTCGGTTAAACTCGACAATACGTTCCTTTCTTTCGAAGGTGTCCTGCGTGCGACAGCCGCAGGACCCGCAATTCATCTACGAGCGACGGCGACGTGCTGTTCCTGAGGTTCAAGTACCCGAACGCGACCAACCCGGAGCGTGTTCAGCGCCTTCGGCGTCCGCGTCCTGTTCGCTCCGGAGGCGAGCCTCGCGGTTCTGGTAGCCATCGCAGGGGGCGCCCTCCTGGGCACGTTGAGCGGCCTCTGCCCGGGGCTCCACGTCAACAACCTCGCGCTCCTGCTGGCGGCCGCCGCCCCTTCGCTCCCGGGGCCGCCCCGCCTCGTCGGTGCGGCGATGCTCTCCGCGGGCGTCGTGCACTCCTTTCTCGACGTGCTCCCGGCGCTCGCGTTGGGCGTGCCCGACGCCGCGATGGCGGCCTCCACACTCCCCGGGCACCGACTCGTCCTCGCGGGCCGCGGTCGGGAGGCCGTCCGGCTCTCCGCGCTCGGGAGCGCCGGCGCGGTCTGTGCGGCCGTTGTGCTCGCGCTCCCGCTCACCGCGGCGATGGGTCGCCTCTTGGATCCGCTGAACGCGAACCTCCCCGTGCTCCTCACCGCCCTCGGAGGGTGGCTCGTCGCCACCGAAACCGACGAGCGGGCCCGGCTCGGCGCGGTCCTCGCTATCGCCGCGAGCGGGGCGCTCGGGCTCGTCTTCCTGGATGTGGAGACGACGAGTCTCCTCCCCGGCAACACGCTCGCGCCGCTGTTCGCGGGGCTCTTCGGCGCGCCCGTCCTGTTGGACGCAATGGACGGCGGGGGCGTCCCCGAACAGGACGACGCCGACATCCGCTCGTCGAAGCGCCGCGTCTCGATGACCGCCCTCGCCGGCTCCGTCGCGGGCGCGGTCGTGGGCTACGTGCCCGGCGTGTCCAGCGCCGTCGCCGCGACGGCCGCGCTCGCGGCGCTTCCGGGCGGCGACGCGGACGGTGACCGCGGCTTTCTGGTGGCGACGAGCGGCGTCAACACCTCCAATACGATTTTCGCGCTCGTCGCGCTCGTTGCCTTCGGGACGCCACGCACCGGTGTCACCGTCGCGTTGAACGACGCGGGCGTCCCGTTGAACCTCCCCCTGCTCGCGCTGGCCCTCGCGGGCGGCGCGGTCGCGGGGCTCTCCGTCCTGCTCCTCCTCGGCGACGCCTACTTCCGCGCGGTTCGCGCCTTCGACCAGCGCCGGCTCTCGCTCGCGGTGCTCTGCGGGCTCGTCGTCCTCTCGGTTCTCTTCGCCGGGCGCGTGGGGCCCGTCGTCTTCGGGTTCGCGACGCTCGTCGGGTTGCTCCCCCCGCGCTTCGGCGCCCGGCGCGTTCACCTGATGGCAGTGCTCTGCGTGCCGCTGGCGCTCGCGTAGCGGCGAGTCAGAGCCAGTCCTCGCGGCGGAAGTACCAGACGAGAACGCCCGCGATGCCGGCCATCCCCAGGAGCGCGGCCGGGTAGCCGTACGCCCAGCCGAGTTCGGGCATGTTCCACGGCGAGGCTCCGGGGTCGAAGTTCATCCCGAAGAGCCCCGCGACGAGCGTAAGCGGCAGGAACACGACGGCGACGACGGTGAGCCGTTTCATCACCTCGTTCGTCGAGACGGAGAGGGCGTTCAGATAGATGTCGCGGGCGCCGCTCGCCAGGTCCCGATACGTCTCGGCCAGGTCCACCAGTTGGACGAGGTGGTCGTAGACGTCGCGGTAGTACTTCTCGGTCGATTCCTCAACCTGTTCGGGGTCGCCGCGCGCGAGGACGCCGACGGCCTCACGGCTGGGCCAGAGCACCTTTCGCAGGCGGAGGAGTTCGCGGCGGGCGCTGTTGATCTCCGCGAGCGTCTCCCGGCCGGGCGACTCGATGACCTCTTCCTCGATGCGCTCGATGCGCGTTTCGATGTCGTCGACAGCGTCGAAGTAGCCGTCGACGAGGCCGTCGAACACCCGGTAGGCCGCGAAGTCCGGACCGTTCTTGATGAGCCGGCCGTCCGCCTCAACCACGCCCGCCCACGCGCGCTCGATGGCCGCGGGCTCTCCCTCCGGGCAGTAGGTGATGAGCCAGTCGTCGCCGATGAACGTCCCGACGGGCGTTTCGGTGAGCTCCTCCTCGAAGGTGGACTCCCCGCGGGTGAGCGAGACGGCTTTCAGGAGCACGAACGTGTGGGCGTCGAACGCCTCGGTCTTCGGGCGGACATCGTTCTGGACGTCCTCCACTGAGAGGTGGTGAATTCCCGTCGCCGCCCGGACAGCCGCCAGTTCGCTCTCGGAGGGGTTCGCGAGTCGGACCCACGTGGTTCCGGGCGCCCCGACGGCCTCGTCCACGGTTTCGGGGTCCGCGTCGCGGCGCTCGACGCCCTCCGGGCCGTACACGACGGCGTCGAGGGTCATGTCGAACCTCCGACGGCGGCAAGCGTGACGCCGACCATTACCGCCGGGAGCGAGAGGGCCCGTCCCGGGTAGGCGACGGTGGCGCCGACCGCGTAGCCCCCGATGCCGACCCCCGCGAGGGCGAGACCGGCGGCTCTCGTTCGTCGCATGGGGAGAAGGCTACGGGGACCGGCAAAAGGGTTCCCCTCAGTTGTCGTGTTCGAGCCCTTCGAACATCGAGACCGCCCGGGAGCGCTCGCCGTCGAGGCGCTGGGGGTAAACCGCGAGCGCGACGACGTAGTCGTCGCCGTGGCGGAACTTCGCGAGGTGGATGTAGACGTCGACATCGTTGCCGGCGAGCTGTGCCGTCCCCTCGTAGCGCGAGACGTTGCGCTCCTCGCCGAGCGCTTCGACTTGCGTGGTGCTCACCCGGTCACCGACCGACACGGAGCCGTACTGCTTCTGGAAGCGCTGGATTATCTGCCGGTTGTCGAAGTTGGCGACGGGGTTGAACGTCTGTCCCAGTATCTCGACGGCCGGCGTCGACAGCCCGGCGAACACGGCCGCGCGCTGGTCGCCGAGCGGGCCGAGGCTGACCTGTCGCTCGTACTGTGCGATCCAATTCGTCACTTCGACCTGCCGCTCCTGGCCGGCGGCGGAGAAGTTCCGGGTGATGTTGGCCGCCTCGACACTCACTTCCTCGTAGCCTGTCTCCGAGAGGGTCGCGTCGGAGACAGTCGCTTGGTTCGCGTTGAAGGAGAGGGACTCGCTCCCGGTGATGAACCCACAGCCGGCGGTCGTCATTAGAACCGCCAGCGCCAGGACGCCGGCCGTGTGTTTATAGTTCATACTACTACCGATTCACGGGACGCCACTAAAGGCCTCGGGCCTCCTTCAGGGGAGCCGATAGGTCGCCCCGCCGTCCTCGTCCTCGACGTCGACCCCGAGGGCTTCGAGTTCGTCGCGGAGGCCGTCGGCGCGCTCGTAGTTCCCCGCCTCCCGCTCGGACTCGCGCACGTCGAGGACGAGTTCTACGAGGTCCTCGGCGAGAGTCACGTCGCCCTCGGCGCCGTCGAAGGAGAGGCCCAACACGCCCGCCAGCGCTTCGAGGGTCTCGACCCCCTCTCGGAGGCCGGCGTAGTCGTACGCCCTATCGGATTCGACGTGCTCGTTGAGGGCCCCCACGAGCCCCGAGAGCGCGGAGATCGCCTCGCGGGTGTTGAAGTCGTCGTTCATTCCCTCCGCGAACTCCCGCTCGGCGGCGGCGACTTCCTCCCGGAGGACGCCGTCCTTAACCGTCGCGTAGGCGTCGACCGAGTCGAGCGCCTCGACGGCGCGCTCGTGGCCCCGTTCGAGAGTTTCCCAGCGCTGTTCGGCCTCGTTCAGGGCGGCCTCGCTGTACGTCTGAGGGGTGTTGTACTGCGCCGAGCAGAAGAAGGTCCGCAGGACGTTCGGGCCGAGCTCCTCCAAGGCGTCCGAGACGGTGAAGAAGTTCCGCAGGCTGGAGGACATCTTCGTGCCCTTCGTTTCGAGCAACCCGGTGTGGAGCCAGTAGCGCGCGAAGCGCTGGCCGGTGGCGGCCTCGCTCTGTGCGGTCTCGTTTTCGTTGTGCGGGAAGACGATGTCCCGGCCGGCGACGTGGATGTCGATGGTCGAATCGAGGTGGGTCATCGCCATCGCGGAGCATTCGATGTGCCAACCCGGGCGGCCCTCGCCCCACGGCGAGTCCCAGACCTGTGCCGTTTCGGCGGCTTCCTCGGCGGGGAGCGCCTCCTCGTGGCGGTGCTCGGCGATCTCCTCGGCGCCGACGCCCCCCGCCTTCCAGAGCGCGAAGTCTTGGGGGTTGCGCTTCTCAGCCAGTTCGTCGTCGGGGCCTTGGGCCTCCATCTCCCCGACCTGCTGGTTCGAGAGCTGGCCGTACGCCTCGAACGTGGTGGTGTCGAAGTAGACGGAGCCGTTGGACTCGTAGGCGTGCCCGCCCTCGATGAGCGTCTCGACCAGCGAGATGATTTCGGGGATGTGCTCGGAGACGCGGGGGTAGACCGTCGCGCGTTCGAGGTTCAGCGCGCGCATATCCTCGATGAACTCCGAGATGTAGTTCTCGGCTACCTCGGCCTCGCTTGCGCCGTCCTCGCCGGCGCGGGCGACGATCTTCTCGTTCACGTCGGTGAAGTTCTGGACGTAGCGCACCTCGTGGCCCTGATAGCGGAGCCAGCGACACATCACGTCGGTCGTGACCCACGTGCGGGCGTGGCCCAGATGGGACGGGTCCGAGGTCGTCAGCCCACAGAGGTAGACGAGCACCTCGCCGTCGGCCTCGAAGGGTTCCTTCTCGCCGGAGAGGGTGTTGGAGACGCGAAGCGACATTACCGGCGGGTAGCACCCCGCGGCGGTTTAAACTGCTGGAACGCTACTCCGGAGCAGTTTCGAGCGCGCCCTCTACCGCGCGCACGGCGTCCGGGCCGTCGCGCCGCCCGACTACGACGAGGAGCGCGTCCCCGGCGACCCCCGCGGCCTCGGGTTCCACACCCGCCGTGTGCAGTCGGCCGAGCACGGCCCGAAGCGCCGCCGTATCGACCTCGCCGGTCGCGAGCACGCCCGTCAACGAGCCCTCGCCCGGTTCGTATCCCGTTCCGTTGAGCGTCAGGAGCCCCGACGCGCTCTCCCCGAGCCGGCTCTCCATCGTCACGCGGATATCCCGTTCTTCCGTCTCGATAGGGGGGAGTTCCGCCCCGTACCGGCGGAGGGCCACGGCGATGGCCTCCTCCTCGCCGTCGATTCCCAGTTCGCGGGCCGCGGCGGCGTAGTTCAACACGCCCGCTCGGAGGGCGTCGTACAGAAAGGGGCGTTCGCGGACGGCCGCCCGGGCGTCGGCCGCGAGGTTCGTCGGCATACCGGACTCTCGCGCCGCGATTTACAAATGCGTATCGAGGAAGTCGCAGGTCACCTCCCAGTACCCCCGCTCCATCGTGTGCACCGTCTCGCGGCGGTACTGACAGAGCGCGCCCGCCTCGCCCGCGTCGTCCCCGGGGAACCGGAGGTCAACCTCGGAAGGTCCCCCGAGCAGGTCGTAGACGGGCGCCGCGGCCCGGAGCGCGTCGAGCGCCCGCGGCGGGTTCGTCCGCACGTCGCGGAGGCCGGCCGTGTCGAGGAGGGGACGCGGCGCGACCAGCGCTGCCAGGAGGTGCGAATCGACCGGGAGCTTCGGTACCCGCCCCGCGAACGCCGGGAAGAGGTCGCAGAACCAGTGAGGGAACGCCCCAGTGATTTCGCCGAGCGTCTCCTGGTCGTTGTTCCGCGCGGGCGCCATCCCGCCCGTCCCCGACTGGTGGGGGACGACAGCGTCGAAACGCTCGTCGAACGCGCCGGCCACGAGCGCGGCCTTCCCGAAGCGGGAGTGGCCGAAGGCGACGGCGGGCGCACCCTCGGATTCGAGGTAGTCCACGCCCCGGGAGAGCCCCCACGCCCACGCGCGGAGCGCGCCCCAGCCCGTGCCGGCGGGGCCGGGCGACCCGAGTTCCGCCTGCACGCCGTCGGAGAAGTCGTCGCGGTCCGGGTCGACGTCGGCGGCACACACGGTGAGCAGGCCGTAGCCGCGTTCGAGGAGATACTCGGCGCACCACGCCTCGGCGCCCTCGCCGCGGTCGGCGGGTCCGGTCTCGTTCGCGAAACTGAAGCCGTGTTCGCGGGCCGCCTCGGTGACGGTGATGCGCTCGTCGGGATGAACGGCGTGGTTGCCCATCCCGTTTGGTGCGACGAACGTCGGGGCATCCGGCGCGGGCGCGAGGTGGAGGAAGCGGAAGGAGAAGCCCGTGTCGAGCGTCGCGTCGACCTCCCTGAGGACGCCGCCCGCGAACCCCCCTCGTTCGTGGACCTCGAATTCGACTTCGGCCTCGGGAGCGTGGCCGTAGACGTACTGGCCGAACAACGTTTTCAGTTCGGGACGGCGCGTTTCGCGCCATGCTTCGGGCGTTTCGACGCGTCCCCCGTCGAACGTCTCGAAGGGGTCGGGGAAGCCCTCGGAGGGGGCCAGTTCGCGGGGCGCGGGCAGGGAGTCGGGGTCGAGCATATCTCAGACTCTCGCGGCGCCCCGAAAACCGTTACCCCCGCCGGTGGCGAAACCTCAAAGGTCGCTCCCTCCCTTCGTTGTCTCATGTCCGAGCAGGCGCTCATCATCGCGGCGCACGGCTCCCATCTCAACCCCGGTTCGAGCGCCCCGACGTTCGCGCACGCCGATACGATACGGGCGTCGGGTGCCTTCGAAGAGGTGCGTGAGGCCTTCTGGAAGGAGGAGCCCTCCTTCCGGGAAGCCCTTCGCACGGTGGAGAGCGAGGAGGTCTTTGTCGTACCGCTCTTCATCAGCGAGGGCTACTTCACCGAGCAGGTCATCCCGCGCGAACTCCGTCTGGAGGGATGGGAGGGCTGGGAGTCAGAGGGGACCCAAGCCACCTCGGTCACTCTGGAGGCGAGCGACGTGGGGAAGACGGTCCACTACTGCGGCCCCGCGGGCACCCACGATGCGATGAGCGACGTCATCGTCGAGCGCGCGAAGTCGGTCACCGGAAACCCCGACGTGGGCGAGGGCGTCGGCCTGGCGGTCGTCGGTCACGGCACCGAGCGCAACGAGAACTCCGCGAAGGCCATCGAGTACCACACCGAGCGCATCCGTGAGCGCGGGCGCTTCGATGAGGTCCAGGCGGTGTACATGGACGAGGACCCCGAGGTCGATGACGTGACGGAGTTCTTCGAGAGCGAGGATATCGTCGTCGTCCCCCTCTTCATCGCGGACGGCTTCCACACCCAGGAGGACATTCCGGAGGACATGGGGCTCACCAACGACTACCGGACCGGCTACGACGTGCCGACGACCGTCGACGGCCACCGGATCTGGTACGCCGGCGCCGTCGGAACCGAACCACTGCTGGCCGACGTCGTACTCGAGCGCGCCGCCGACGCCGGCGCCGACGTCGGTGACGCCGTGGAGACGGTTCGTCGGGAGACTCGCGTCGCCGCGGGGCACCCATGACGGCGAACGCACACGCCGACGACGCGACGCCGACCGACGCCGCGGACGGGGGCGACGA